>Ga0193723_1000803_pt1 | contig 12400 bp, 7 predicted proteins | sample H2m2metaG_FD_143042 | JGI IMG/M metagenome (GOLD analysis project Ga0193723, IMG submission 143042) | Soil microbial communities from a riparian zone of the East river system, Colorado, United States - H2m2 | ecosystem: Environmental > Terrestrial > Soil > Riparian zone | place: USA: East River... | reverse complement strand
GGGGCGGGCGCCTCCCTGGGCACGGTGATCGCATTGGTATGCACGCCGGTGATGATCTGTCCGGAGACCGATTCGCCGATCCGCAGCGGTCGCGTCGCAGGTGAGCGGCCCGCGTTCAGGTGGGCGCGCACAGCCACGGCGCGCGTCAGCGAATCGACGGCGACGGCCACGCTGACCACGCGCGCGCTGCCGAGTGACTCCCTGGCGCCGCCTTCGGTACCTGTCAGCCTGAGGGTGTCTCCGCTCTGGATCCGGCCGGCCTGCGCGGGCGAGACGTTAAACACCACGTCGAGTGCCGCCGGGTCGGCGACCTCGACCACCGTCTGACTGGCATCCACCGAAGCGCCCAGGACCGCCGTCATCCGGGTCACGACGCCCGCAAGCGGAGCACGCAGCGTGGCGAGCTCCTGCGCACGACGCGCGGTGACCGCGGCGGACTGTGCCGCCGCGAGGTCGGCCGCCGCCTGGTCGGCGTCCTTTTGCGGCAGAATTCCGGCCTGCGCGAGCCGCGCGGCGCGCGCGGCGTTTCGCTCGGCGCCCGCCAGGGCAGCGGCGGCACTCTGGGCGGCGGCCTCGAACGGGGCTCGCTCGAACTCGACCAGAGAATCGCCTTTCGAGACCCGTTGTCCTGTCACGACGAAAATCCGCGCGACACGTGTCGGTCCCGGGGCGGCGAGCGCCGCATAGCGACCGGGGCGCGCGCTGACGATTCCGGTGGCGTTCACTGCCTCTGAGAACGGCTCCAACGTGGCGACGGCGGTCCGAACGCCAGTCACAGTAGGCGCACCTTCGTCGGCCGTTTTCGGACTGCCGTGGCACGCGCTGATCACTGCGAGTGCGAGCAGTGCTGATCCTGGGCGAATCACCGTTGGTCGGTTCCTGTGGTGAGCCAGCGCAACGTGCGCGCGGCGGCGTCCGCTGCGGCAAGATCGTCGATGTAACGCGCCAAAATCTCTCGGGCATTGCGCTGAGCTTCCAATACGGTCGCCAACGCCACGGCTCCCTCACCATACGCCTGCAGCGACATACCTGCGATTCGGTCCGCGCTCGCCACCAGAGCCGCAGAGCGGCGCACGCGTGCCCGCGCCGCGCTGAGCTCTCTGTGGGCCCGCGACACGCCGGCATCGGTCTCACGACGCGTCAGATCGAGCTCGGCGCGGGCACGATCGCGCTCTGCGATCGCCTGTGTAACGGCTCCACCGCTTCTATTAAAGAGTGGGAATGGGAGCGAGAAGCCGATCACCGGCAGGAGCTGATTCGGGTTCGCGCTGCCGGGGTCGCCCTTGTCGACACCAAATTCGAGGCTCGGCGCAAACCGGCTGGCGCGTGCCAGCGTGAGGCTGCGCTCCGTCGATCGCAATCTCGCTGCGGCCGCCGCGACCGGAAGGTATTCGCCGGACCAGCTGCTCCTCACGGCGCTGTCGTCGGGCGCGACGAGAGAATCGATGAGCCGGATGCTCGGCGTGTCGGCGCGCAGTCCCATCTGGAGCTGCAGCAGCAGCAAACTGCCCAGCGCCGCAAGCGAATCGTCGACGGCGATGTTTTCGAGCTGGCCTGCATTGACCGCGGCGAGCCGCACATCGAGCTCACTGACGTCGCCGACGTCGCGGCGCAGCTGGGCAATCTTCAACAGGCTATCCGCGTCAGCGGCGGTGCGGCGGGAGAGCTGTGCGTGCATCGCGGCGGCCAGCGTTCTGCTATACGTCGTATCGACGTCGAACACGATCGCGGCGCGATCGAACGCGAACTGATTGCGAGCCTCGTCCCGCGCTGCCTCTGCCGCGCCGATGCGCGGTGCGCGCACCCAGGGGACATCGAGCGGCAAGTCGCCGAGTGCGTGGTAGTTGGGTGGATCCTTCGTGTAACTGCCCGACACCGTGGGATTGGGAAACGCGCGCGCGGTTCGGACGGCGCCGAGGGCGGCGATCGTGTCGGCACGACCGATGGCTACGCGTGCGCCGCCGGCGAGCGCGGCAGCGACCGCATCCGCGCGGGTGACCGCTTGCTGCGCGGCGAGCGCTGCCGGGCACGCGACCCACAACGCCATCAGTGTCCAACGCATGGTGCAGGGAAGCTACGAGGCGAACCTTACGGCAAGCTTACAGCGGCAGGGAAGTCGATCTCGACACGTGTACCGGTTGGCTCGGAGGCGACCGAAATTCGAGCGCCGTGCAGGTCCGCAATCCAGCGCGCGATGGGCAAACCGAGTCCTGCTCCCTCCGTCTGGCTGCGGGCGCGCTCGCCGCGGTAGAAGCGCTCGAAGATCCGCGGCAGCTGATCGGCGGGGATGCCAATTCCACTGTCTGTGACGATCACAGAGCGTCTGCCGTCTCGGGCTGTAACATCCAGCCGGACGCGTCCACCTCCCGGGGTGTACTTGATGGCGTTATCGAGCACGATCAACACCAGGCGCTCTACGAGCCCCGCGTCGCCCAGGATTTGCGCTTCCTCAAACGACCCCACGACCAGCGCCACGCCCTTCCGCTCGGCCAAGGTTCGTACGGCGCCGACCGCCTGCGAGGCGACGTCGTCGAGGTACAGCGATCCGTGAACGACCTGCCGCTCGCCGGCGTCGGCGCGCGCCAGGGTGAGTAGATCTCCCACGATTCCCCCAAGCCGCTCGGTTTCCCGCTCGATTGCCTGAAACGCGGCCGTGTCGCCCGTGGCATCGCGCGGTTGCGACAGCGCGACCTCCGTCCGGGTGCGCAGAAGCGTCACCGGCGTGCGCAGCTCGTGCGCCGCGTCGGCCATGAAGCGGCGCATCTGTTCCATCGAGCGTTCGACGGGGACCGTGGACTGCCGCGCCAGCAGGAATCCGCCGAGCGCGACCATGATCAGGGCCGCGAGCGCGGCAGCGCCAAAGATCCCGATCACGCCTGCGTACTGCTCCCGAATATTGGCTCGCTCGCCGACTGCGACCGCAACGTACATGGTGCCGGAGCGGCCGGTGAACCGCAGGGCATGCAACCGCGACTGTTGTCCGTTGGGCATCATCACCTGCGCGTCGTCGCTACCCGTGGCCGCCGCGGCGCGCGCTGCATCAATGATCCACGCATCGGCCGCTGGAGGCGTGATCGGATGGCCGTTCGCATCGAAGAGATACAGGTCGCGATCGGGGATGTGCAGCTCCTCCACCGCGTCGGCTGCAACCCCAGCGGCGCGCTCGGCTTCCAGATCATGAGTCGCGCGCTCGATCGCCGCGGTCGCCGCGGCGAGTGAAACATCCATGCGCCGGGAGACTTGCGTCCCAATCGCGACAAACAGGCCCGCACCGAGGAGCAGCAGAATGACGGCAAACGTCGCCGCGTACCACAGGGTGAGGCGGACACGCAGCCGGCTGAGGGTCATCCCGCAGCGCTCAAGCGGTAGCCGGCACCGCGAATGGTGTGGATGAGCTTCGGGTCGAATCCGTCGTCGATCTTGCCGCGCAGACGGCGCACCAGCACCTCCAGCACGTTGGCGAAAGGATCGTGATTGTTGTCCCAGACGTGAGCGGTAATCGCCGAGCGGTCGACGACCTGACCTTGGCGGCGCAACAGCAACTCGAGCAGCGCGAATTCTTTCGCAGTGAGGTCGATCGGCCGGCCGGCGCGGCGCACCTGCCGCGAGCCGAGATCAACTTCGAGGTCCGCGAGCCGCAGGGTGCTTGGCGTGAGCGACAGCGCGCGCCGGCGCGTCAGTGCCTGTAGTCTTGCGACCAATTCTCGAAAGGCGAACGGCTTGGTGAGATAGTCATCGGCACCGGCCGCCAGGCCGCGGACGCGATCGTCCACGGCGTCGAGCGCGGTGAGCATGAGCACCGGGACACCGACGTTCCGGCGTCGCAGGTCGGCACAGAGATCGTAGCCGGTGCCGCCGGGCAACCGCACGTCGAGGATGACGACATCGTAATCGCCTGCCAGCGCCTGGTCGCGGCCTTCGGCAAATCCAGTGGCCAGCGTCGGATCGATGCGGTGCTCGCGCAGTCCATCACGGAGCAACCCGGCGAGCTCCGGGTCGTCCTCCACGATCAAGACTCGCATCTTCCAATCTAGCGCTTAGTTACCGCTGACGATCCTCCGGTAGCTATCCGGATTCCACTTCGGGCGCTCGGCCGCGTTCGCGACGTCCACCCCGAGGTAGAAGATCAGCTTCGCGATGCGCGATTCCTTCTCCGCGTCGATCTTGTCCGGCGAGTCGCCCACCTGGTGGTAGTCGACGTGCGTGCCGTTAAAGAAGAACAGGATGGGCACGCCCTTCTTCGCGAAGTTGTAGTGGTCGGAGCGGAAGTAGAAGTTCTCTTCGGGCCAGATGTCGTCGATCGGCCGCATGTTGAGCTCGGGGTGCGCCGCGCCCACGCGGTTCAGTGTCGCGCCCAGATCGGAGTGCTCCTTGCCGATCGCGACGATCGTGTCTTTCCAGTTACGGCCGACCATGTCGATGTTGAGATCGGCGACGATGTTGGTGATCGGCACAGCGGGATGATTGGAGAAGTATTCACTGCCCCACAGCCCCTTCTCCTCACCGCTCACATTCAGGAAGATGATCGAGCGCTTGGGGCGAGGTTTCAGGCCGGCGAATGCTTCCGCAATCTCGACCACCGCAACCGTTCCGGAGCCGTCGTCATCGGCGCCGTTGCAGATCGAGTCCGCGCCCTGTGCCCGGCAGCCGCCGCTCCCGCGCGGGCCTGCGACGCCGACATGGTCCATGTGGGCGCTGAAGACCACGTATTCGCTCTTGAGGGTGGGATCGCTGCCCTCGAGTATGCCGACCACGTTGGGCGCGGAGTTGTGCTCCACCACCTGGATCCGCGCGTGCACATGCAACTGGACGCCGCTCAGTGGCTGGACCGCAAAAGTCGATGCGGACTGTGCAGCCGCGAGGTCGATGCCAAGCGATGCGACGGCGGGCTGGAGTGACGAAATTCGGACCGCGAGGGGAACCGGGCCCCCGACCTGCCGGCTTGGGTCGCGCATCTGTGGTCTGTTGAAGCGCGCGACGATTTGCCCCCACGCCGAGTCGGGCGCGCCGCTGAGCAGCACGACACCAGCAGGCTTCCAGTTGAACACCCGCTCGCGATCGGGGCCGCGCAGGCGGGGAGACGTCAGAACGATCATCTTGCCGGCGAGCGTGGACGTGTCGGCGGTCGCGCCGATCAGCGGTCCCGACACGAGGACCAAGTCGCCCGCGTAATCACCGCTTGAAAATCCATTGCCGGCGAAAACAAAGTCGGCGCCGAATTTGAGCGTCGCGCCCGGGCCGCCATGTACGAAGGCCCCGGAGCTTTCCGCGACGATTCTCACGCGATCGATCGAGTAGCGTTGGATGAAGGTGCCGCGATCGCCGCCCGGCTTCAGCCCGAGGCGGCGGTACTCGGCGCCGATGTACTGCGCCACTTCATCGAGCTCAGGGCTTGGCGTATCACGGCCACGCATCGAGTCGTCTGCGATGATGCCGATCCGCCGGCGAATGTCGTCAGGGGAAATGGTTTGTGCGGCGTGCTGCACGGGAGCCTGCGCTTGCAGGAGAATCAAAAGAGCGAGCAAGGAGCCTCGACCAAAAGAAAAGGGGAACGAAAGCTAACGCGCCCGACCGTGAGGAACTACGATCGGGCGCGTCAGGTTTCAGTCTGAACGTTCACGGCTTGCGGCGCCGCACCTCGGGCTCATCGCGCGGCTTGGGCGACTCGCGCGGCGGGTCGCGCCGCGGCTCCGCGCGTGGTGGCGGGGGAGCGGGCGGCGGCTGACTGCGCGGTTCGTTGCGCGGCTCGGCACGCCGTGGCTCGCTGCGCGGTTCATTGCGCGGCTCGTTCCGCGGCTCTACCCGGCGAGGCTCATCACGCCGTGGCTGTGGCTCGACTCGGCGCGGCTCGTCCTGGCGGGGTGCGATGATCCGGGGCTCGTCGCGTCGGGGCTCGACCCGAGGCTGGTCGGCCGGCGGAAGGACCGTCGGGCGATCCGATGGACGCTTATCGTCCGGACGATCGCGCCGTCCCTGACCCCGGTCGTCGTTTCCATTGTTCCCGCGGCCGTTGCCGTTATTTCCACGGTCGTTGCCGCCGTCGTTGCCCGGACGATCGGGCTGGTCCCGACGGCCCTGGCCGCGATCGTCGTTCCCGTTGTTGCCACGACCATTGCCGTTATTCCCACGATCGTTGCCGGTGCCGCGGTCATCGCCCGGCCGATCGTGACGATCCCGCACGTTGGGTGGCGGAATGATGCCGAGCCCGCCGAGATCGCGGCCCGTTACACCACGGCGCCCGTTGTCGTTCACCGGCCGCTCGCGCTCGCGAGAGACGAAGCCTTCGCGGCTGGGGCGATCGTTGCCCCAATCCTTGAAGATGAAGCGAGGCTGCGGACGGAATGGCCGCACGAATACCACGCGGGTGCCGCCATAGTACCGGTACGGATAGTACCAAGGATCGTCGTACACGAACATGCGGAAACGAACGCACGAGTAGTAGTACGGATCCCAGTACGAGTAGCTCACATAGGTGTGGCAGTCATAGCAGAGAAAGCGCGGATAGTCGTAGTGCTGTCCGACGTTGTACGAGATGACGTCGTAGTCCCAGTCGGCGTAGCCCTCGGGCACGATGCGCTGCGCGAGATCGGTCATCGCGACGTACGGGTCACCCTTTACGCGGCCGTCGGCAATCACGCGATAATCCCAGTGATCACCGCTCTCGATCTGATCGTAGACGAACGGATCCGCCGACGTCACCGCGAAGAGGTAGCCGACGCCCGGGTAGTCGTCGATCGTAAATGCATCGCTGTCCAACGCGCGGCCATCGACCTCGAGATCCCGCCCACCGCGCGCGAAGTTGTCTTCCCACGGATCGCGCGGGAACAGCACGCGAACACGACCATCAGTATCAACACGGAAGATCGTGACATAGGCGTCTTGATCGGTGCGGAAGTACAACCGGACGCGTTCACCGCGGGTATAAATGGCGGCGTCGCCTCGGTTCGTCCACAACTCGATCTTGGGGCGGGACAAATTGTGGTCCCGCACCGAGGGTGTGGACACGAGTGCCAAGCTGAGCAGCGCGATGTTTGTGAACATGGTGCCTCCCGCCCAGGCTTAGGCAGAGACTGTGCCAGCGGCATAATGCAGCTAAATTATATTGATATAATGACTTGGCAGCGATGCACTTCACCCCTGCTGTCCCATGGCAAGGACATTCCTTGGCTCAGCGTCTAGACCTGCTCGACCCTGCCGAAGTCGCCCGACTGGGCGGAATCGAGATTGTGGCGGAGGGCGTGGTCGAGGGGTTCCTGGCGGGGGTTCACCGCTCGCCGTTCCGCGGGTTCTCGGTCGAGTTCACCGAGCACCGCGCCTACCAGGCGGGCGATGAGCTGCGCTACCTGGACTGGCGCATCCTCGGTCGGTCGGATCGGCTCTTCGTCAAGCAATTCGAAGAAGAAACGAACCTGCGCGCGATGATACTCGTCGACGCCAGCCGGTCCATGGCGTGGCAGGGCGCACCGGAGCGACTCACCAAGCGGGCCTATGCTGATCGTTTGGCCGCGGCGGTGGCGCTCATTCTGCTGCGGCAGCGAGACGCCACAGGCCTCGTGACGTTCGACGAACAGGTGCGTCAGGTGATCCCCGCGCGCGTGAAGGCGGGGCAATGGACGCGCATCGTGCGCGGCCTGCTCGACACGCCCGACGGTCATGGGACGGCGGCACACGCCGCGTTGCAGCGTTTGACTGCACTACTCACCCGTCGCGGCCTTGTGGTGCTGCTCTCGGACTTGCTGTTCGACCGCGAGCTCGCCCTGACGGCGTTGCGGTATCTCCGGCATCGGGGCCACCAGGTGGTCGTCTTTCATCTCATGGACCCGGCTGAAGTGGAGCTCAGTGGCCCGCCCGAGGTGCGTTTCCGCGATCCCGAATCGTCTGTCAGCGTCGTGGTTCGGCCCCGCGAGCTGGCGCGTGCGTACGCCGACACGGTGCGTCGCGAGATCGCGGCCTGGCGCAAGGCCTGCCGCCGCCACGGCATCGGATACCATCACGTACAAACCAACATGCCGTTCGGCCTCGCGCTGCGCTTGTTGACGTGAGCTTCATACATCCGTTGGCGCTGGTGGGACTCGCGGCAGCCGCGATCCCGGCGCTGCTCCACCTGTTGCAGCGACGCATTCCCCCTGAGATCGACTTCCCACCGGTGCGGTATCTCAGCGCGGCCGAGCGTGAGAGTGCGCGACGGCTGAAATTGCGTCATCTGCTCCTCCTCATTCTGCGGACCGCGTTGATCGTTGTCATCGTGCTGGCGGCGGCGCGTCCGCTGGTGCCGCTGCAGGGAGGTGGTGCGCATCAACCAACGGCGGTCGTCATCATTCTCGACAACTCCCCATCCTCGGGAGCCGTAGTCGACGGCGGCCTGGTGCTCGACCGGCTGCGTGTCGCGGCGCTCTCGGCTGTGGAGCGCACGACGTCCGCCGACCGCGTGTGGCTGATGCTGTGTGACGGCGTGCTGCGCGGCGGAAGTCGTGAAGCACTACTCGCCACGATTGACAGTACGCACACCGGTTGGCAGCGCCTGGATCTCGTGCAAGCGGTCGAACGGGCGGCGCGAATGGTCAACGCGCAGCCACTGGTAGGCCGGGAAGTTCATCTCTTCAGCGACCTGCAAAGCACTGCCTTGTCGTCCGGTCATGCCGCCGTGCCGAGCGGAGTGCGCGTGCTCGCGCTGGCGCCGGGGCGGGCCGTCGCGAACCGCGGGATCGCGGCGGTGACGGTCTCAGAAGGCGCGGCGGTAATCGAACTGAGCGGCTCGTTGGCCGGCAACGGGGGAACGCCGCAACCGGTGCCAGTCACCATTCGACTCGGCGGAGAGCGTCGCGATCGCGGAGAAGTCACAGCCCGCGGATTGGCGACACCCGGCAGCGATCGGGTGGGCGGGATGCCGCGGTCCGCGGTTACCGTACCCCTCCCGGCGCAATCGCTGACACCTGGATGGTGGGTGGGCGAGGCGGCGCTGGAACCGGACGAGCTGCGCGCCGATGATCGCCGGCCCTTCGCCTGGCGTGTTGCCCCGCCGGCGCGCGTTACGGCGACAGCCACTGCGGGTTCGTTCGTCGCGGCCGCGCTGGCAGTGCTCCAGGACGGGCGACGGGTGGTGGCCGGCCGCGATGTCGTAATCAGCGGAGGTGAGGCGCCGACCGGTTCCCACGCCATTGTGCAGCCACCGGAGGATCCCGCGCTGGTCGGGCAGGCGAATCGCGCCCTCGCCGCGCGCGGCGTCGCGTGGCGCTGGACCCAGCTCGGCACGCCGGGCGTGATTGCGTCGTCCGATCTGGCCGTTCTGACCGGCGTGTCCGTGGTGCGGCGATACCGCATCGAGGGAGCCGACGGCGTCTTGGCCACGGTGAACGGTGAACCATGGCTCGTGCGCTCGGGCGATGTCGTACTGCTGGGCAGTCGGCTCGACACCGCGTGGACGGCGTTGCCGGCAGCGCCAGGCTTCGTACCGTTTGTCGACGCGCTGGTCAACCGTATCGTGATCGGCGAAGCCGCTGTCGCGTCGGCCGAGGGTGCGCCGCACGTCGAATTTCGCACGCGCGGGGCCGACACGATTGGAGCGACCGTGTTCGGTCCCGACGCTCGCGAATCCGATCTCTCGCCAGCGACACCGGCGCTCGCCACGTCGGCGTTGGGCGGCAAGGACCGAGCCGAGGTGCTCAGCGCCGAGCGGTTTGCCGGGGAGCGCTTTTCGGGGACGCGCCGCACCGACGCCAGCGGCTTGCTGCTCGTGCTGGCCTTGTTGCTGGCCGCTACAGAGCTGGGAGTCGCGACGCGAACCCGCTGATGCCGCTCGACTTCTTACTGGAGAAGTTCCAGGACCTTCCCGCCACGCGCTCGCTGATCGAGCGCTTGCCGTCTCCTGGCAACCGCGTCGGCGTGGGCGGCCTTCCCGGGTCGAGCGCTGCGGTGCTGTTGGCTACACTCGCGCGCGCGCTGCCGCAACGCGTCTTCACGATGATCGCCCCCACCCCGGCAGACGCCGAGCGATGGCTCGCGGACCTCCAGACATTGCTTGGGGCTGAGAGCACCGCTTTGTACCCGCAGCGCGAGTCATTGGGCGCCGAGGAGCCGCACTACGAGCTTGCCGGCGAGCGGGTCGAAACGCTCGAGGCGCTGATGCGGGGAGCGGTCCGCGTCCTGGTCACGACCGCGCGTGCGAGCGCTGAGCGCACAGCCGTCCCAGCGGCGCTGGAGCAGGCGCGGCTCGTGATCGAGGTCAGTAAAGAGGAAAGGAGACTGACCGAGACGGCGCGGCGGCTCGACGACATGGGCTACGCGCGTGTTCCTACGGTCACCGAGGTTGCCCAGTACAGTGTTCGCGGCGGCATCCTCGACGTCTACGGATTCGGTATGGCGACGCCGGCCCGAATCGAGTGGTGGGGGGACGAAGTCGCATCGGTACGCAGCTTCGATCTCGACACACAACGCTCCGGCGCCCCCGTGAATCGCGTGACTGTTCTCCCGGTGCGCGCGGAGTCGCAGGGACAATTGCCGCTAGGGGCGCAGCATGCTGCGCCTCTCCGTACGAACCTGTTGGATCTCCTCCCGACCGATACCGTCGTCGTCACCGATCAGGAATCCGCCGTCGCACGCGAGGTCGAGCGTGCCTGGGCTGATGCCGCGCATCATCTGGAAGTGGCCCGTCGCATGGGAGAAGAACCCCCGCCGCGTGACGAGCTGCTGATCGACCCGGCCTCGTGGGGTTCGTCTCTGACCGGCCTGGCGCGCCTCGCGGTTTCGGATGCGGAGACGGCACAACGCTTCCCGATCGTCCCACCCGAGCATGTCGACCGCGACCTGAAGCGTCTGCGGCAGATCGTGGCCGAGCCGCCGGCGACCGTGATTCTGTGTGATAACGAAGGGCAGCTCGAACGTCTCGAAGAGTTGATCGGCGCCGACCGGGCGACGCTCGCCGTCGGCGCGCTCGACGGCGGATTCATCCTGCCTACGCTGCGCGTCCTCACCGATCATGAGATCTTCCGCCGCGCTCGACGGTTGCGGCGGCCTCGCCGGTATCGCAGCGCGGTCACGACCGCGGCATCGCGGCCGCTGACGCCCGGCGGCTACGTCGTGCATCTGGAACATGGGATCGGCATCTACCGCGGGCTGCAAACAATCGCCGTGGGGGCGGACGGCGCGACGCTCGACGTGGCGGTCGTGGAGTACGAAGGCGGGGATCGCCTCAACGTCCCGCTGTACCGCATCGATCAGCTCGAGCCGTACCGAACCGCTGGTGACGGCGATGCCCCGCCGCCGCGCTTACACCGCCTCGGCGCCACCACATGGCAACGGCAGCGCGACAAGGCGCGCGCCGCGATTCGGGTGATGGCGGCCGAGTTGCTGGACCTCTACGCTCGACGCCAGCTCGCCATTGGCTATTCCTTCCCACCCGATACACCGTGGCAGCGCGAACTCGAATCCGCCTTCCTGTACGAGGACACTCCGGACCAACGGCGTGCGTCGGACGAGGTCAAACGCGACATGGAGCGCGCGCGTCCGATGGACCGCTTGCTGGTGGGCGACGTGGGATACGGCAAGACCGAGGTTGCCGTCCGGGCCGCCTTCAAGGCCGTGCAGGCCGGAAAACAGGTCGCCGTGCTCGTGCCCACGACGATTCTCGCAGAGCAGCATGGGCGCACCTTTCGCGAACGGCTGGCGGACTATCCCGTGCGGATCGAGGTCCTGTCTCGCTTTCGCAGCACCAAAGAGACCGCTCCGCTGGTCGAGCGGATCACCGCCGGAGACGTGGACATCGTGATCGGAACTCACCGGCTGCTGTCGCCCGACGTCACGTTCAAGGACCTGGGGCTGTTGATCGTCGACGAGGAGCATCGCTTTGGGGTTCGGCACAAGGAGCGGCTCAAGGCATTGAAGTTGAGCGTCGACGTCCTGACGCTCACCGCGACGCCGATTCCCCGGACCCTGCATCTCTCCCTGGCCGGCCTGCGGGATCTCACGCTGCTCGAGACGGCGCCGAAGGACCGTTCGCCTGTGCTGACGTTTGTCGAGCCGTGGGATGACGCGCTGCTCGAGGAAGCCATGGCGCGCGAGCTCGATCGCGGCGGGCAGGTGTACTTCGTGCACAACCGCGTCGAGACGATCGACACCGTCGCCGCGCGCGTTCAGTCGCTCGCCCCCCGGGCTCGGCGGGCGGTCGCGCACGGGCAGATGCGGGAGGCAGACCTGGAAGCTGTCATGGGACAGTTCGTACGGGGTGAGGTCGAGGTTCTGGTGTCTACGATGATCGTCGAATCGGGCCTCGACGTGCCCAACGCCAACACGATGATCGTGGACCGCGCCGACCGTCTCGGGCTCGCGCAGCTCTATCAGCTGCGTGGTCGCGTGGGACGGAGCCATCGGCGGGCGTTCTGCTATCTGCTCGTGCCCGATCTGG
>Ga0193723_1000802_pt1 | contig 12402 bp, 11 predicted proteins | sample H2m2metaG_FD_143042 | JGI IMG/M metagenome (GOLD analysis project Ga0193723, IMG submission 143042) | Soil microbial communities from a riparian zone of the East river system, Colorado, United States - H2m2 | ecosystem: Environmental > Terrestrial > Soil > Riparian zone | place: USA: East River... | reverse complement strand
CAGGGCACAATAGGCGGAACACTTCAAGGGACCTGGGAGATGCAGATAACCCTAACCGATTGCGCAGGTCACGTGATAAGGAGCTTCCCGTCACTAATAGAATACGCGGCGGGAGGCACGGTGGTGGAGTCGAACGCGGGGACACCGCAGGCTCTGAAGACGCCTGGAGAAGGTGTTTGGAGCCATACCACTAACAATAACTATGCGTTTCGCTTCAAATTCTTCACGTTTGATACTCAGAACATCTTCACGGGCTGGACGATCATTGCGGGGACAACAACCGTGAATCCGACCGGAGACACCAATGCGGGGTCCGCAACCGTCAAGGTCTATAACACAAGCGGCGTCTTACTTGTAAGTCTATGTGCTGAGACTGCTGGCACGAGATTCGAGCTCTGATCGATTACGGGGTTTGGCGTGCGACATCCGCGCGCGCCAAACCCCAGCCTGGGCAAAGGCTGCACCATGAGGAATCAACGGCGGAGAGGCAACGAGCTTTGGATGATCCGGACCGGTCCAGCCGCAGTGCCAGCAGTGTTTGAGGGGACGGCGACGCAGGTGTCGAATTAAAACTCTCTGACTGTTGCGACGAGATTAGTGCGGAGATACGTTCGTCCTCCAGTACAGAGGGCAGATTCATTCCCCTCCTAAACCGGACCACTTAAAGAGCCGAGTCCCAAAAGGCCGTCGAGTTTCAAAGCGTGGCGGCTTTTTGTTTTTCGAGAGCACACACAGCTTGCTGTTCACCAAGTGTTGACTCGCTCGCTTATTCAGATTTTCAGCCTGTCGTGAGCGGATTCCTGCCAGCAGTGAATTTCGCCCGCCCAACGTGAAATCACCGAAGCATATTGTCGGTCTGAGTACAGATTCCGCGTTTCTCGGGGATCATCATGCAAGTTATATAACTCGTTCAAATCCTTGTCGCGCAGACAAAGCTTCCAGCCGTCCGGGGAGACAACTGTCCGAGTGGACTCTTCGACGGCGCGCTTGATCATGCGCCGCGCGGCCAGTGATGTTCCCTTTCTAATCTTTGTTCGGTTAGGGGCCCACTCAATGAATACACTTTCCGGCGGCAGGGCTTCTTCGTGGATAAGTGGCATCAGGCTCTTGCCCGCGCACTGTGGATGCTTTGGCTGGCCAAGAAGATCGAGCAATGTCGGTAGGAAATCGATGTGACTCACCGGTTGCGGAATGATTTTGCCGCGTCGCTGATCGGGCAGCCGAACCAAATACGGAACTCGTACCGCTTCTTCAAACATGACTTCTTTTCCGAAGAGATGATGTGCCCCCAGAGTGTCCCCATGGTCGCTCGTATGCACAATCACGGTATTCTCACTCAAGCCGAATCGTTCCAGACACGCGAGGATGGAACCGATGCTCTGATCGATCAGGGTCACCAGCCCGAGATATCGTTGCTTGATGCTTTTATACTCGTCCGGGGTAATCCCGAAGAAAAACTGGCTTGGCAATCGTTCCCGGTCCAGAACCGCTTCCCCCTGCTGCCATTCTCGCATGAGCCGGTAGCGCAGGGGGATATTGCCGGCCTCAGGAAGTGTCGCCGTAAGATCGAGATCGACGTCGCTGAGCGGATGCTCGTTGTTAAGCGGACCGTTGTAGGGGGAGTGGGGTTCGACAAAGGCGACGACGAGAATAAACGGATCAAGACGATGTTTTTCGATGAATTCGCATGCGTGTTTTTCGAGGAACTTCGGCCTTGAAAGTTCGAGCGGCAGGTTGCTAATGGCCAGTTCCGAAAAAGCTCCATCTTTTTTGTCAGGGGTTAAGCCTTTGGAGGTCAGAAACTTCGTATAGTCGCTGATGCCCTCGGTCGAAATCCATTCCTGAAATCCTCGTCCGGTGGGTCCTTCGTGGCCGAGATGCCATTTCCCGATGTATGCGGTCTGATAGTCTTTATCCTCTAGTAGCTCTGGAAAAACGAGAAATCGCCGATCCAGCGGAACGCTGTTCCTTGTGCACCCGTTATTATGCGGCCACGTCCCGGTCATGAGCGAAGAGCGCGATGGGGTGCAAACTGGATGAGTCACGTAGGCTCGTTCGAAAATCACCGACTCGGCAGCAAGTTTATTCAGGTTAGGTGAGTGTACTTTTCCACCCCCGTAACAAGCGATCGTATCCGCTCGTTGTTGGTCGGGCAAAAAGACGATCAAATTCGGCTTCCGCGGAAGTTTGGCTGGTTGCGAAACCATGGAGTTAACGGTTAACGCAGTAAATCAGCCTTAGATCATCTGCAATCCTGCCGAAGGAAAATCTTTGGCGTCGCAACATTCGTAATTTCGATGTTTTATGATTCGCATGAAACGGTTTTTGATCTTGCAGGTACTAGGCGCGTTAATCGCTGGTATGGCGTATGGGGCGACAGGGTTCGATTTGGCCGCCACAGCGACCAACGAGCTCGCTGTCGATCTTCACCGTCAGCTTGCCACCGGCAACGAAAACCTTTGCGTCTCACCGTACTCAATTGACAGCGCACTAGCCATGACCTTCGCTGGCGCAGATGGCCAGACGCGCAGGGAGATGGCGCGCGTGTTGCATTTTCCAAATGATGGCGACGCAATTCATGCGTCCTTCGCGTCGCTGCGGAGCTCGCTCGAGGAAATGTCGCAGAAGACGGCCAAGATTGCGCAAGATTCAAGGAAGAACGGCGGACCGAGCGAGCCTATCACGCTCGCGATTGCGAATCGGTTATTCGCGCAAGGTGGCTACGATTTTCGGGACGCGTTTCTCGCGCTCGTGAGAAAATTCTACGGCGCGCCTTTCGAGATTATGGATTTCCGCAACGATGCTGATGGATCGAGACAACAGATCAACAAATGGGTTGCCGCGCAAACGCGCGATCGGATTCGTGACTTGATTCCGCAAGATGGGGTCACCAAGGACACACGGCTGGTGCTGGCGAATGCGATTTATCTGAAGGCGCCATGGGAGTCCGAATTCTCGGATGCGCTTACAAAGCCGAAGCCATTCCATATTCGCGGCGGTTCCGTTGTCGATGTTTCGACGATGAACCTTCGCAAACAATTCGGCTATGTGAAGGGAGATGGATACACGGCGGTGTCGCTTCCCTATTCTGGCGGCGAACTGCAGTTTCTCGTTCTGCTGCCGGACGAAGCGAATGGATTGCGAGGACTGGAATCAAAGCTCAGCGCCGAAATGTTGGCACGGTGCGCAAAGCTGGAAACGCACGATGTCGATCTTTCATTGCCGAAGTTCAAATTCGAACCGCCGACAATTGTGCTAGCCGCAGCGTTGCAGGCGCTCGGAATGAAAAGCGCGTTCGACCAGCCGCCCGGCAGCGCCAACTTCGACAAGATCGCCCCCCGGAAGCCGAATGATTATCTCTACATCTCACAGGTGTTTCACAAAACTTTCATTGCTGTGGATGAAAAAGGAACGGAAGCGGCCGCAGCGACCGCGACCGTGATGATGAGAGCCACGGCAATGGCTGAGCCAAAACCAAAACCGATCGAAGTGAAAGTCGATCGCCCATTTGTTTACGCAATTCAGCACGTTCCCACCGGCGTCTGTCTATTCCTGGGGCGTGTAACCGATCCTCGTTGAAATGGATGTCGCGACTCTTGCAAATCTCATCAACGCGAGCGCGGTGACGGCGGGCGTCATCTTCGCGGCAGTGCAAATTAAGGATTATCGACAACAGCGACGCCGCGATTCGATGTCTGCTCTCGTCCGATCATTTCAAACTCCGTCTTTCGCCCATTCGTTGCGGCGGGTTAGCTCTTTGCCAGATAATGTTGCGCGCGAGCAGATCCCAGCTCTGCTCGGTTCAGATGGCGAGGATCATGTCTATGCCCTTCTAACAAGCTGGGAAGCTCTCGGCATTCTTCTATACCGAAAGGAGGTTACCCTTGATCTTATCGACGACTTTTTCAGCGGCCCAATTGTTGTTTCATGGCGAAAGCTATCCCGCTACATCGCAGAACTACGCAGAGATGCTCAACGAGACACATATTTCGAATGGGTCCAATGGTTAGCGGAGCGAATGATGGAACGCGAGAAGCAGACGCCACCGGTTCCAGCGCACATCGCGCATCGCGAACCTAGGTAATTTTGTAGGGCATCTGGATCGAGTTAATTGTTTTTAATCGCGATTGATCAATGATACGTTCGTCAGAAAATTGGAGATGCGAAAATGAACAAAATATTCTTATCAGCAATTGTCGGTCTTATTACATTGGCATTCGTGGAAGGTGCCGAAACGCAAAAGCAACCGGTGGCCGGCTCACCTGCCCCGGACTTCAGTTTAACGACCGGCGACGGCAGCCAGGTCAGCTTGAAAGATTATCGCGGCAAATGGGTGGTGCTCTATTTTTATCCGAAAGATTTCACGAGCGGTTGCACGATGGAGGCGAAGAATTTCCAGCGCGACCTCGCGAAATTTGAGCCGCTCAACGCTGTGGTTCTCGGCGTAAGCGTAGACACAGCGCAATCGCATAAGGATTTTTGCACAAAAGAAGGGCTCAATTTCAAATTGTTGGCCGATCCCGACGCGAAAGTCTCGACCGAATACGGATCGGTTATGGATTACAAAGGGAGCAAACTGGCCGCCCGGAACACGTTTATCATTAATCCGAAAGGCGAAATCGCCAAGGTTTATACCGGGGTGAAACCAGCCGACCACAGCGAGCAAGTGCTCAAAGATTTAGCCGAGTTAAAGAAGAGTTAATCCAACTGGAGATCGCGATGGCAGCTCAAAGAAAATCGATCGATTGCCGGAATCATCCGAGCGAAAAAAATTGCTCGCTGAAAATTTCCGGAACGGAAGAAGAAGTGCTCGATGCAGCGGTGCAGCATGCCGTCTCAGCCCATGGGCATAGGAGCGCACCGGAGCTACGCGAGCAGATCAAATCGATGCTCAAAGACGAGAGAGATTGAGTTTCGCAGCAGTTTTTGTAAGAAATGAGTGGAGCGTCAGCGGCTTTGGCGACGCACCTTTTTTGTTCGCATCTTCTGTCCTCGAGCAATAAATCCGTTCCGTTAGTTGGAGAATGGTAAGTTCATGCGCAAGACGCGGATCGCGCTCGCGATTGCTGCATATTTTATTTTGATCTTTTTCGCGCACCTGCCGGATCATTTAATTCTCTTTCCAACGAAGGCTCCGATTGATGCGGGCGGGGCGGTCCGAAAAACCATTCCGTTCCAAAACGGTGAGCTGGAATTATGGATGGCCTTATCGCATCGAGCGCAACAAAACGGACGTGTGGATACTTACGTTTTGCGCTTCTACGGCAACGCGGATCGTGCGGAATACTGGGTCGCGGAAGAGGCCGAAGCGTGGAATGACCTGGCCGTCGAGGTCTGGGGCATGAATTACCCTGGATTTGGCGGGAGCACGGGGCCGGCGCGACTTGCTCGAATTGGACCGGCAGCAGTCACTGCGTTTGATGAACTGAAACGCCACACCACAGAACAGCCAATTGTGCTTTTCGGCGCGAGTCTCGGCACCGCCGCCGCACTGCATGTGGCGGCGCATCGACCCGTCGCCGGACTGATCCTTCAAAATCCTCCGCCTTTGCGGCAGATGATCCTACGCCAATTCGGCTGGTGGAATCTCTGGCTGCTAGCAGGTCCTCTTTCCCTGCAAATCCCGCGAGATCTCGACAGTATTGCAAACGCCAGGTCCATTCGCGCCCCGGCAATCTTCTTGTTGGCGGAAAAGGACGAAGTCGTCGCGCCTCGTTATCACCGGCTGGTGGTTGATGCTTACGCTGGCGAAAAGCGCGTAATCTCGCTGCCCGGCGCCCATCATAACACGCCGATAGAAGACGCGGGTCTGGTCGAATTTTATAACGCGCTCGATTGGTTGCTACCGAAAACGACCAACTGAAAATCTACGCCGCACGCTGTTCAAGGTGATGCTGCGTCGAGCTTCTCTATCACTTTCTCCATACCGCTGACGACAAGCGCGAAGCGGTCATAATCGAGTTTGTCGGGAGTGTCAGTGGAAGCGTGGTAATGTGGATAGCGAAAAAGTGCGGTATCCGTAATCATGATGCCGCGATAGCCGTGTCTCCAGAAAGACCATTGATCCGACCACGCGACGCCAGGAATGAAGGAGGGGAGCGCGGCGCCTTCGGACGGAAGCCGCGCATCTTTACGAAAGAAACCGATGGCGCGGCGGAGCAGACGACGCGAATGAACGTTGGCGACAAAGCCGATGAAATTGCCAGTGGTCGGATAAAACGTTCCGAGCCCAACTGCTGGATAAGTTTGCGATCGCGGCGCGTCCGAAAAATACCCGATCGTTTCCAAACTGATCATGGCGGAAATTTGATCGCCGCGAGCTTTGCACCTGCTCGCGTAGACAAAACTTCCCATCTGCGATGTCTGAAAATAGGGCGGTTCTTCATTCACAAACGCGACGAAGCGTAATGTGTGCTCTGCGGGCTTGCCGGCAAAACGGCGTGCTAAGGCGAGGATCGCGGCGACTCCACTGCCATTGTCATTTGCGCCCGGCGAGCCGAACACCGAATCGTAATGCGCGGCGATCAGCAAAATCTCCGGACGCGCACCGCGAATTTCCACTTCGATGTTGTGACAGGCCCGTCCGCCGAGCTCATAAGTGTCACGTCGCGATTGCAAACCGCTGCGCGAAAAAGAATTCTCGATAAAATCAGCAGCGGCATTCAGTTGCGGATAGCGCACCATGTTTCGTTCGCCGATCTCGCCAGCGAGCGCCTGCACATCGGCCCGCAGCTCATCACGGAGCGTGATTTCCCCAGGCGAAAGCGGCACTGCGCGCGAAATATTTCTCCCCGGCATTCGGAGCAAGAAACACCATGTTGCGCTGCCAACAATGGCGAACGAACCAATCAGCACGAGCACGCGGCGCCACGAACCGATCAACTTCACTTTAGTGGCGCTTTGCGCTCTTCATCCGTCGCATTTGCATTTGCGTTTTGGTCCTCCAGTTCCGCGAAGAATCGCTTGCCCGTCATCGTCGCCGTGTTTTGCAACGAAATAATAGCTCGAGGCGATGGACGTTCATGATCGAAAGAGTCGATTGAATCTCCAGATTTTTATCGATTAACAATCGGCGAGCAAAGCGCGTATCATCCTGAGCAAAGCCGAAATATGCGGCCGAGTCTAAAAACAAATGGAACCTCTGATCCTCCTTCTCGTCGGTTTTCTGATCTTGATCGTAGCGCTGCCATTCGTGGCGATTGTCAAAGCGAACGCGGCAAAGCGCAGCGTTGACGTCTTGCTGGCGCGGCTTTCATCCATTGAAGACGACCTGCGCACTTTGGGGCAGCGAGAGGCTTTCGCCACAAAGCCGGAGGGGCCAGCGTCCGCGATACCGCCAACAGTTGTCACCGTCCCGCCACCGCTGTCGGTCATTGCACCCGCTCCGGTTCGCGAAGTGCCGAAAGAGTCACAGCCACCGCCAATTCCCCAAGAACTTCTCGAAGCAAAAGCTCCGCGAGCCACGATTCCGGTCAGACCGCCGATCGATTGGGAGCAATTCATGGGCGCAAAACTTTTCGCGTGGATCGGCGGTCTGGCGCTTTTCCTCGGGGTGGCGTTTTTCTTGAAGTATTCGTTCGAGCACAATCTCATTCCACCGGAGCTGCGCGTCGCGATCGGCTTCACTGTCGGCGTGAGCCTTCTCGTTGGTGGTGTGCTGCTCAGGCGTAAGGAAAACGCGGTCACCGCGCAAACGCTCTGCGCTACTGGCGTGCTTGTGCTCTACACCGTGACGTTTGCCTGCCGCTCGTATTATCACTTCGCGTTCTTCGGTCTTATCCCAACGTTTTTGCTGATGACGTTGACCACCGCGGTCGCGTTTCTGCTGGCGGTGCGACTGAATGCGATCGTGGTCGCCATCCTCGGCCTTGCCGGGGGCTTTCTCACGCCGGTTTTGCTTTCGACCGGCCAGGATCGTCCGCTCGGCCTATTCGTTTATATCGCGTTGCTCGACATCGGTCTCCTGGCGGTCGCGCAACGGCAACAGTGGAATGTGCTACCGATTCTGGGTGCCGCTGGAACTGCTTTAACGCAGATCGGCTGGATCGAAACATTCTTCGTTTCCGAAAAATATTTCGCCGGCAACAAAGTGCTCGTTGTCATGGCCATTTTCGCCGGATTTCAGGCCATGTTTCTCGGGGCCGTGGCGTCGGCGAAGCGCACTGATAAAATGAACCGTGAGCTTTCCGGGTCTGCGCTTGGGCTCGCCGCAGTCGCCATGCTCTCAGCGTTTTACTTGCTGCCGTTCCAAACGCTCGGGCAGCGACCAGCGCTGTTGTTCAGCTACATCTTTCTTGTCGATCTTGGCCTGCTCACGCTCACTCTGCTCGACGCCAAACTTATCCTTGTCGAAGCGCTCGCAGGACTTGCGGCGTTCATCTTTCTTGGCGCGTGGACTAGCAACTATCTTACCCGCCATAATCTTTATACCGCGTTGGCCTTCTATTTCGTCTTCGCGCTCTTTCATGCCGCCACGCCGCTCGCGCTGCAACGTCTGCGCAGGACCACATTGCCGTGGTGGTGCCACGCATTCCCGGCGCTCGCGCTCGTGCTGGTGTTAATGCCGATCTTCAAGCTGACTGAGCTTTCGATTCTCGTCTGGCCGTTCATGCTAATTGTCGATCTTCTCGCCCTCGTTCTCGCCGTAACGACGGCGACGCTGCTGCCGATACTCGCCGTGCTCCTGCTCACGCTGCTTGCAATGGGCGCGTGGTTGTTCCGCATTCCGAGGGAACTCACCGGTTTGCCGACGGCGCTGTTTCTGCTCGGCGGTTTCGCGATTTTCTTTCTCGTAGCAACGGCATGGGCTTGCCGTCGATTGCTGGCAGCGTCGGGCGCCCAAGCGCGCGCGCCAAGTCTTTTCGGCAACGTCGCCGACCCGGCACATCTCTCTGTTCAACTTCCTGCCTTGTCGGCCACGCTGCCGTTTCTTCTTCTCATTATGGTCACCCTTCGGCTTCCGCTCGGGAATCCGTCGGCTGTGTTTGGTCTCGCGCTGTTACTAATCGCCCTGCTTCTTGGCATGACAGAAATTTTCTCGCTCGACGTGTTGCCTGCGGTAGGACTGGTTTCGGTCCTGGCGCTGGAACACGCGTGGCATTTTCAAGATTTTGATCCGACGCGCGCTACGCTTCCGCTGACTTGGTATCTAGTATTTTACGCTGTGTTCAGCGTGTTTCCGTTTATTTTTCATCGGAGATTCGCGGGAAAAACAACGCCGTGGGCGACGGCGGCGCTCGCTGGACCGTTGCACTTTTATCTGGTCTATCAGCTTATTCGCGCCGCGCATCCGAACAGCGTCCTCGGTCTGGTGCCCGCGGCATTTGCGCTGCCGTCGCTCGCCGGACTTTGCATCCTAGTCAAACGCACACCTCTCCACAGCCCAGCGCGCAATGCGCAACTCGCGCTCTTCGGCGGCGCTGCATTATTTTTCATCACGCTGATTTTTCCGATCCAATTCGACCGCCAATGGATCACTGTCGGCTGGGCACTGGAAGGCGCAGCGCTTTGCTGGCTCTTTCATCGCGTGCCGCATCCGGGATTGCGTGTCGCCGGCGTCGGCTTGCTCGTTGCGGTGTTCGCACGCCTCGCGCTCAACCCGGCCGTGCTCAGCTATCATCCGCGGGCAGCGGCTCCGATTTTCAACTGGTATCTCTATACCTATGGTATCGGCACTGTTTGTCTTTTCGCCGGCGCGCGGTTACTCGCGCCGCCACGCGAACTCGTCTTCGGTCGCAATTCGTTGCCGTTGCTTTACACACTGGGCACGGTGCTGGCTTTCCTGCTCGTGAACATCGAAATCGCCGATTACTTCAGCGTGTCCGGCGCAGGCGCACTGACCTTTCAATTCTCGGGAAATTTCGGGCGCGACATGAGTTACAGTATTGCGTGGGGCCTGTTTGCGTTGCTGCTGCTCATTGTCGGCATACGGAAGAAAAGCGCACCTGTGCGATATGCGAGTCTCGGATTGCTCGGCGTCACCGTGCTAAAACTTTTCTTTCACGACCTTTCGCAGCTCGACCAACTTTACCGCATCGGCGCGTTTATCGTCGTGGCCGTAATCGCCATCCTCGCGTCGTTTCTGTATCAGCGTTTCCTCGCTGTTGTGGAGAAAAACAATGAGGCCAAATCCACGATGCCACCGACACCGTGAACTCTGCAGCCTGCCGCGTTAGTTATGCTGATTAGCCGATCTTCTTCCGAAATCGCAGAGCGCAAAGAACGAAGAGCAGGATCGACATCCCGATAAGAATTGCCAAGTGAGGCCAGTATTCGAAGAAGTTCGCGCCCCGCAGAATGATCGCGCGCATAAGCGAGATGAAATAGGTGGTTGGGAAGAGTGCGCCAAGCGCGTAAAAAATCCATGGCATGGTCTCCCGTGGAAAAATGAAGCCGGAGAAGAAAACACTCGGCAACAGGAATACCATCGACATCTGCAGCGCTTGCATTTGGTTCTCGGCTTTGGTTCCGACGAGCAGCCCGAGACTGAGCAACGCGAAGACATAAACCAGAGCCGAAAACAACATCGCCACAACATTTCCCGCGATCGGCACACTGAAGACGAAGCGCATGATGATAAACAGCAAGACTGCCATGGCCATGCCGATGCAGAGATACGGGACGATTTTGCCGAGCATGAGCCCCGCGCGGCTCAACGGGCTCACGAGCAATTGTTCGAGGGTTCCGCGTTCGCGCTCGCGGACGAGGGCCATGGCCGTGGCAACGGTCGTGCCGATTTGCAAAACAACCCCGATCACGCCTGGAACGTAGAAGTTTGGGCTGCGCATCGCCGGGTTGTAAAGCATTTGCGGCCGGATTTCGATGGGGACCCCGTGCCGGCCGGTTTCGCGTAGCAGCGATTCAACCGATTGCGTCAGCGCTATCCCCAAGCCGGTGTTGAGCGCTTGCAACGCCGTCGTCGAGTTCGATCCATCCACCAGCAACTGCACCTGGGCCGGATTGCCGGCGCGCACATCACGCGTGAACGTCGGCGGAATTTGCAGCCCGACGTAAGCGCGGCCTTTTCGAATTTCACTTGCTAGCTGGTCCACGCTCTGGACCTCGCGGACGACGCGAAATGTTTCCGTGTTTACGAATCGATCGATTAATTGGCGGCTCTCGACGGTGCGATCCTCGTTATAAACCACCATCGCCATATGCTTCACATCCGTGTCGAGTGCGTAGCCAAACGCTACCATCTCGATCAGAGGCGGAAAAAACATGAAGAAAAGCGTCATCGGGTCGCGCCAGACCACGATGAATTCTTTAAAGAGAATTGCGCCAAGTCCGCGAAAAGGTTTGTGCTTCATCACGCTGCTTTTTGTTGTTCAGCGGCATGTTTCGCCGAAAGCTCGACAAACACGTCTTCGAGGGACGGCCCGATTTCGTGAATTTCCGCATGGCCGATGCCGGCGCTGCGAAGTTTTTCGTCGATCTCGGCGCGCTTGACACTTTCATCGACCAGCAAATGCATCGATTGACCAAACACCGTCGCGCTGCGCACGCCACGAAGTTGATGCACCGCTTGGAGGGCCGTCGTCACGTGATCGCAGGTCACATCTAGCCGCCGCGTCCCCGGCTGATTCACATCGGACATTTGCTTCAATTCGTCCGGCTCGCCGCACACGATAAGCTTGGACATGTAAATGTAGCCAACGTGATCACAGCGTTCCGCTTCGTCCATGTAATGCGTCGTCACAAAAAGCGTCATGCCTCCGCCTGCGAATTCGAAGAGCAAATCCCAAAGTTCGCGCCGCGCGACCGGGTCGATTCCGGCGGTTGGTTCATCGAGAAAAAGCACCGTTGGCTTGTGCATGAGCGAGCACGCCATGGCCAGACGCTGGCGCCAACCACCGGAAAGCTGCGACGCACGCCTGTCGATGAACGGCTGGAGATGCGTCGTCTCGATCATTTCGTCGCGACGTTGCTTCAATTCTTTATCACGCAGACCGTAAAGTTTGCCGGAGAAAATAAGGTTCTCGTTTACAGTCAGCTCATCGTAGAGCGAGAATTGCTGCGACATGTAGCCGATCATGTCCTTGATCGGCTCCATCTCTCGGACGATGTCGTGGCCGCCGATCTTGGCGGTTCCGTCGCTCGGCTCCAGAATTCCACACAGCATCCGAATGACCGTGGATTTGCCGGAGCCGTTCGGCCCGAGAAAGCCGAAGATCGACCCTTTCCCGACCGAAAAGGAAACGTGATCGACCGCAGTGAATGTGCCGAAGCGTTTCGTCAACCCCTTACACTGAATCATTGCCTCGCTCATTTTGTCGTCTTAAGCGACTTCGTGTTCGTTCGTGGTTGAGCTCGGCTCATTTTACATTTGGAAAATAAACATCGGCCGCCATCCCAGCGCGCAACCGGTCATCGTCGCTAGGAAGCCGAACCTTCACGCCGACA
>Ga0193723_1000801_pt1 | contig 12405 bp, 9 predicted proteins | sample H2m2metaG_FD_143042 | JGI IMG/M metagenome (GOLD analysis project Ga0193723, IMG submission 143042) | Soil microbial communities from a riparian zone of the East river system, Colorado, United States - H2m2 | ecosystem: Environmental > Terrestrial > Soil > Riparian zone | place: USA: East River... | reverse complement strand
ATTTGGCTAAGCTGTTTGCGCTCCGGTATGGACCAGCCATTGATTTCTTTCAGAACCGCGGAGGCTTTTGGCTCATCATCCACGCCCTCGGTGGGATATTGCCAGCCAAGCGCTCTCAGCCCGTTGTTGCGCGTATTCGAATCGCCACGCACCTTCGCTTTCAGGCGCCGTCCCAGGTGATATACGAACCAAAGATCACTCCGGGCATCACCAGGCGGATCCACAGCCTTCTCTCGATGTTGCAACAATCGCTGGGTGTTGGTAAACGTACCAGCCTTCTCCGCCGTGCCTGCCGCGGGAAAAAGAAAAACTTCCGTCCCGATTGTTTCAGGAGACAAGTCTCCGCGTTCGACTTCCGGCGACGCATACCAGAACGACGCCGTTTCGGTTTCGACCATGTCGCGGACTACAAGCCACTTCAACTTGGCAAGCGCCTTGCGCTCCAGGCTGCCATTCGGTGCCCCGACGGCGGGATTCTGTCCCATAACAAACAGTCCTTCAAGCTTGCCATCGGCCATGTCCAGCCAATATCCAAAATGAGAGTGATCTCCTGTCACGCGCGGAAGCCAATTAAAGCCCCAATCGTTTTCTCGCGTTGCTGCCTCGCCATAATAGGCCTTCATCAGGCTGATGAAGTATTTGTCAAAGCTCGACCACAACCCTGTTCGGGCACTATGTTTTTTGCAATAGCCGTCCAGTTTGTGAGAGTCTTCCTCGAAAGCGGGCATGGGCAAATAGCCGGGCAGGATGTCGTAGAGTGTCGGAATGTCGGTCGAGCCTTGTATGGAAGCATGACCACGCAATGCGAGGATACCTCCGCCCGGGCGGCCGATGTTCCCCAGTAGCAATTGTAGGATGGCGGCGGCACGGATAATCTGCACTCCCTTCGAGTGCTGCGTCCATCCCACGGCGTAACAAATTGCGGCCGTCTTCTCAGGACCGGAGGCCGAAGTGAAAGCTTCCGCCACTTTCAGAAATACGTCCTGAGGCACTCCGCATTGCTGCTCCACCATGTCGACGGTGTATCTGTCGAAGTGGCGTTTCAATACCTGGAAGACACACCGGGGATGTTCCAGGGTCACGTCAGATTGGAATCCTGCCGGGTCCTGAGCCTCTCCACCGCGGTCTTTGCCGTGTCCACCGCCCGCTTCCAAATGACCCGCGGGCTCGTTTGATTGTTCGCTGTGCGCGCCCTGATAAAGCCAGCTTTCCGGATCGTACTTGCTCTTCTCCGCATCCCAGCCGGAAAAGAAACCGTCGAGATCCTCCGTGTCCCGAAAATCAGCGCGCAAAATGGTCGAAGCATTCGTGTAATGAACCACGTACTCCCGAAATTCCCGGTTATGGTCAAAAACGTATCGAATCAGCGCGCCTAGGAAAATGATGTCTGTACCGGCGCGTAATGGCACCCAGATATCAGCCATGGCAGAAGTGCGTGTATAACGCGGATCGACATGAATTACCTTCGCGCCCTTTTCACGCGCCTCCATTACCCATTGGAAGCCCACCGGATGATTTTCCGCCATCGACGAACCCATGATGAGGATGGCGTCAGCATTACTGAGATCAGTTTGAGCGGTCGTGGCTCCGCCGCGGCCAAAGGAAGTGCCCAGACCGGGCACGGTGGAGCTATGTCATATGCGAGCCTGATTGCTGAGGCATACCATCCCCAGCCCAGCCGTGAACAGTTTCTTTATCAGGTAATTCTCTTCCACATCGAGCGTAGCGCCGCCCAGGTGTGCCATTCCCGTGGTCTGCATCAGCGTCTGGTTTTCACGCGTCTCCTGGAAAGTCCGCTCTCGAGTGCGCCAGACACGCTCCGCCACCATGTCCATCGCTTTGGATAGCTCGATCTCCTGCCAGGTTCGGGAATATGGCGCCCGGTACTTCACTGTCTTCAGGCGGGCAGGATGAGTGTGCAACTCATACGTGTCGGCGCCCTTCGGGCAAAGATGCCCTCGCGAGATTGGCGATTGCGGATCACCCTCGATTGAAACCAGCTCACCCTTTTTGTGGTAAACGATCTGGCCACAGCCGACGCCGCAATACGGGCAGATTGAGCGAGCGGCCACAGCGCCATGCGTTTTAGGCTTTAAATCGCGAGTACGCGCCGTCATTGCCTCCTGGCCCGTACCATCGCCGCCAGTTCGAATTTGTGCGATAAGCGGCCAGCGCGAGAAGAGAGCTCTAAGCACGATTATTTCTCAAGGAAAAATCAGTTCTCAGCAGTGAATTAAAAAAGCACACCCTTCGGCGCTCCAGAAAGAGCCACATGGGATTGTTGCCTCATGACCAGTTTATGCGCGAATAGATTACTTGATTCTGTGAGGCCTTAGCGATTCAATCGATAGGGTTTTCCCGGTAAAGTACGAACTGATTTCATGGAAACAGATCAGTATTCAATAGCTTTCGGCAGTCTCCGTCCCGTGAAATCCGCTAGAATACGCAGGCGCACACGCCTTCGTCGGGAGTGAGTCGATGGACGGTACTGCGGCCCTTCGGAACGAAGGTCCTGCGAAGATCTCGAAAATCGAAGAAATCGACATCCTGTGGATGACTGCGGGTCTGGGCTGCGATGGCGACACCATTGCCATGACGGGCGCCACTCAGCCCAGCATCGAAGATCTGGTCACGGGCGCCTTGCCTTGGACTCCCAAAGTCCGGTTTTACAATCCGTTCCTTGCCTATGAAAATGGCGACGAGTTTGTACGCCCATTTCGAGAGGCTGCCGACGGCATTTCCAAAAGACCTTTCATCCTGGTGATGGAAGGATCCATCCCAAACGAGAACAACAAGAGCGAAGGCTATTGGGCATCTTTTGGCACCGATTCAGTGACCGGTCAACCCATCACGACTTGCGAATGGATCGACCGTCTTGCTCCAAAAGCGTGGGCTGTTGTCGCGGCCGGCACTTGCTCAACCTATGGTGGAATCCATGCCATGGAAGGAAACCCAACCGGCTGCATGGGCTTGCCGGATTACTTGGACTGGAAGTGGAAGTCGCAGGCGGGCATACCCATAGTCTGTGTGCCCGGATGCCCCGTTCAACCCGATAACCTGATGGAGACCTTGCTCTACCTTCTCTATATGGCGGTCGGCCGCGCCCCCATGATCCCCCTGGATGATGGATTGCGGCCTACCTGGCTTTTCGGCAGCACCGTCCACGAAGGATGCGATCGAGGGGGATACTACGAGCAAGCGGAATTCGCGGAAGAGTACGGGTCGCCGCTCTGTATCGTGAAGTTGGGATGTTGGGGCCCGGTGGTTCAATGCAACGTGGGAAAGCGCGGATGGATGGGAGGCGTCGGAGGTTGTCCTAACGTCGGCGGCATCTGCATCGGCTGCACCATGCCCGGCTTCCCGGATAAATTCATGCCGTTCATGAACCAGCCGCCGGGATCACTACTCTCCTCCCACGCCGTGCAGACCTACGGCCGCGCTATTCACGCGTTGCGCAGGTTCACACAGGCATCTCTCAATAAGGAACCAACTTGGCGGACCCGCTCAAGGAATCAGCCTGCTCCATGATGTTCGCACTGACACGCTGACATGAATACCTTCTGGCGCATTGGCGATGGATCTTCCGAGGACAGCGACTCAGCTGGTCCGGAAAAACTAGCCTTAAACCCGGCCGATGCAGAGGCGATTCTTGCTGAGCTCGCCAGCACCTATTCCAAGGATATTGCCGACCAGATAAGCGCGTTCCATCATTTTTTCGAACCGATTGACCACCAGCAAGTATCGGGGGAACAGCTTCCAAATGTCGAAGCGAAGTATCGTGCGCTAGTCGAGCAACTCCCCGCAGTTGTTTTCATGGCATATCTCGATCGGGGAATAGGCGAAGCCTACGTCAGCCCGCAAATTGAGGCCACACTCGGTTTTTCGCAGGCTGAGTGGCTTGAAGACCCAGTGCGCTGGTACCAGCAGATTCATCCCGACGATAAACAGCGCTGGAGCGTTGAGGCCGCCGAAATGTTTTTGTCGGGCAAACCTCTGCGATCTGCTTACCGCGTAATTTCTCGTGATGGCCGTGTCATCTGGTTTCGCTGTGAGGCCAAGATGATCTGCCGTTCCGACGGTACTCCTTGGTTTATTCACGGGATTGCTTTCGACATCACGGACCTCAAACAGACTGAGCAGGAATTGCAGGAGGAACGAAACGTCGTATCCGCAATTCTGGACACGGTGGGCGCGCTGGTTGTCGTTCTTGACCGGGAGGGTCGGATCGTTCGCTTTAATCGTGTTTGCGAACAGATGACTGGAAAAACCTTCGAACAGGCGAAAGGCAAAAGCATTTGGGATCTCTTCCTTGTTCCGCAGGAAAAGGAACAGTTTCTGGCATTGTTCCAACAGATTGGTGAAAATCGGTCCCGGACCGAATACGAGAGTTCGTGGATCGCAAGCGACGGCACCCAGCACACGATTGCTTGGTCCGCGGCCCTTTTGCCTGCCGTCCGGCAAACGCCTACTTACATCATTGCGTCAGGCATCGACGTTACCGAGCAGAAGCGCGCACACGCAAAATTTCGAGGTTTATTGGAGGCCGCGCCTGATGCCGTTGTGGTGGTCAACCAGAAGGGAAAAATTGTTCTGGTGAACGCGCAGGTTGAAAAACTGTTCGGCTACGAGCGGCACGAACTCTTGGGGGAAGAGATCGAGAGACTTGTGCCGCAGCGGCTGCGCGGCAATCATCCGGCTCATCGCAGGAATTTCTTCACAGAGCCGCGGGTGCGGCCGATGGGGGCGGGCGTCGAACTGTACGCGCTCCATAAAGATGGCCACGAATTTCCGGTCGAAATCAGTTTGAGTCCACTAGAAACTGAAGAAGGCGTGCTTGTCTCCAGCGCGATCCGCGACATTAGCGATCGCAAGCGCCTGGAGCGGAACGTGCTCGAAATTAGCGAGCGCGAGCAGCGCAGAATCGGGCAAGACTTGCATGATGGCTTGGGACAGCACTTGACGGGCATCGCTTTCATGAGCAAGGTCCAGGAGCAGAAGCTAGCCGAGAAGCAGAGTCCGGAAGCCGCCGATGCCGCCAAAATTGTCCAGCTAGTCAACGACGCTATTCTCAAAACCAGGGAACTTGCCCGCGGCTTGCTTCCGGTTGTCTCCGACGCCCACGGGCTCATGTCAGCGCTGCAGTTGTACGCGGCCGAAATCGAGGATCTGTTCGGGATAGCCTGCCGGTTCCAGTGTGAAACAGCAGTGTTGATTCACGATGCCGCGGCGGCGACCCACCTGTATCACATCGCCCAGGAGGCCGTGAATAATGCGATTAAACACGGTCATGCCCACAATATTCTGATTCGTCTTTTCTCTGGCGAGAGGGAAGGAACACTGGTAATAAAGGATGATGGGGGCGGCATTGAACGGCCCCTGGCGCCCCATTCGGGAGTTGGCCTGCACATCATGAACTACCGGGCTGGTATGATCGGCGGCAACTTGGATGTCCGCCGGGAGCAACCGCGAGGCACCGCCATTGTTTGCCGGTTCCCGGTAACTCACCACGACGAAAGCCTTGGGGGAAGGCAATGAATCAGAGTGTTGCAGCGGCGAAGAAGAGCAGGGTGTTCGTCGTTGACGACCACCCCATTGTCCGTCAGGGCCTGGCCTTATTGATCAATCGCGAGTCCGATTTGGCAGTTTGCGGAGAGGCTGAGGATGCGCAGTCGGCTATTCAGACCGTGGCTACTGTGAAACCCGACATCATGGTGGTCGATATTTCACTGAACGGTCCCGATGGTTTGGACCTTCTAAAAGACGTCCGTATGAGGTTCCCGGAACTGCCGGTTCTCATTCTCTCCATGCACGACGAGTCTATCTATGCTGAGCGTGCACTTCGGGCCGGAGCCCGAGGGTACATCATGAAGCAGGAAGCAACCGAAAAAGTATTGGTTGCCTTGCGCCGCATTCTCGGTCACGAAATCTATGTCAGTGAACGGATCGCAAATCGGATGCTGCAACGCTACATCGGCAGCCCAGCCGCCGACCGGCCCTCCTCAGTAGCGGATTTGACTGACAGGGAACTGGAAGTCTTCCGTTTGATCGGCGAGGGACATTCCACTCGCCAGATTGCGGAGGAGTTGCACATTAGCGTGAAAACGGTGGAGTCCTATCAGGCCCACATCAAGGAGAAACTCTCTCTGCGCACCGCCCGGGAACTGGTTCAACACGCGATCCAATGGAGTATCAGCGAGAAGTCTGCTTAATCGACCTTCAAGAATTGAACCGGCACCTCCTTTCTCCACGTCGTTCGCTTATTTACATCAGGAAATCCCTTATGTCCCGATAATGTTTCGTATGGGAGAAAAAGAAGGCCTCACCCGCTTGTGAGTCCGATTCATTTTCTTGATCCTATCCATCGTAAATGTCGCCGGTGAATGGCTCACTTGGCGCAATCGTGCCGAATATTTTCATCTTTGAGAAGTTCGCTCTGCGCTGATCAGTACTCATTGATTGCGATCCTCAGCGTGCGGATTTCCAACCCAGTCAAGCTAACTGACATTCGAAAGGAGACCTGGCTATGGCAGCGGAAACGCAGCATCCGCCAGCAGTTGCGGAGGTACACATACTGTGGATCACAGCTGGCCTTGGTTGTGATGGAGATTCCGTCTCAATTACCGCAGCGACCCAGCCCAGCATTGAAGACGTGCTGCTGGGAGCCATTCCGGGGTTGCCCAAAGTGCACCTGCATAATCCCGTGCTCGCCTATGAAAATGGCGATGATTTCCTCAAGTACTGGTATATGGCAGAGGAGGGAAAGCTTGAGCCTTTCGTCCTGGTGGTGGAAGGTTCCATCCCCAACGAGAAGATAAAGAAAGAAGGCTATTGGGCGGCGCTGGGAACTGATCCGATCACCAAACAACCCATCACCACCAACGAATGGATCGACCGCCTTGCGCCCAAGGCTTTGGCGGTGGTTGCCTGCGGAACCTGCGCCACATATGGCGGCATTCACGCCATGGAAGGCAATCCGACCGGCTGCATGGGTCTCGCCGACTATCTTGGGTGGCAATGGTCCTCCAAAGCGGGCCTGCCCATTGTGAATGTTCCCGGCTGCCCGGTTCAGCCCGACAATTTCATGGAGACGCTCCTTTACTTGCTCTATCAGGTCGCCGGGCGGGCGCCCATGATCCCGCTCGACGATCAACTGCGTCCCACCTGGCTGTTCGGAAGAACCGTTCACGAAGGTTGCGATCGCGCCGGGTATTACGAGCAGGGCGATTTTGCCGAGACCTACAGCTCTCCAAAGTGCATTGTGAAGCTCGGTTGCTGGGGTCCAGTTGTGAATTGCAATGTTCCCAAGCGGGGTTGGATGGCCGGCATCGGCGGCTGTCCGAATGTAGGCGGCATCTGTATCGGTTGCACCATGCCTGGCTTCCCCGACAAGTTCATGCCTTTCATGGACGAACCACCGGGTGCGAAGGTTTCTTCCGGAGCCGTCGGCGCCTATGGGCGGGCGATTACTGCTCTCCGAGGGCTAACCCAATCCACCGTCAACAAGGAACCAAAATGGCGGCATCCGCGTGCTGAACTTACCACCGGCTACCACCCCAGATCCTACTAAGAGGAGCGATCGTAATGAGCACAGTCACTGCACCGACCAAAGAGGTTGCCGCAAAAGGGAAAAACCTGGTCGAGATGAACTGGGACCCGATTACACGCATTGTGGGTAGCCTGGGCATCTTCACTAAGATCGACTTTGAAAGTCGCAAAGTAGCCCAATGCCATAGCACCTCGTCGATCTTTCGTGGTTACAGTATTTTCATGAAGGGCAAAGATCCACGCGATGCTCATTTCATTACCAGTCGTATTTGCGGCATCTGCGGAGACAATCATGCCACCTGTGCAACCTACGCACAGAACATGGCCTTTGGCGTTCACCCTCCAGCCATGGCCGAATGGATCGTGAACCTGGGAGAAGCCGCCGAATACATGTTCGACCACAACATCTTCCAGGACAACCTGGTGGGCGTGGACTTCTGCGAGCAGATGGTGAAAGAAACCAACCCCAGCGTGTACACCAAGGCGGAAAAGACCGCTGCGCCGCATTCCAACCTGCACGGCTATCGCACCATCGCCGACATCATGAAGGCTCTCAATCCGTTTACCGGCGAGTTCTACCGGGAAGCGCTGCAAATGAGCCGTATGACTCGCGAAATGTTTTGTCTGATGGAAGGCCGCCACGTTCATCCCTCCACCTTGTACCCGGGTGGTGTCGGCACCGTTCCAACCATCCAGTTGTTCACCGACTATCTGGTTCGCCTCATGAAGTACGTCGAATTCATGAAAAAGGTCGTCCCCCTGCACGATGACCTCTTCGACTTCTTCTACGAAGCTTTGCCCGGTTACGAAGAAGTAGGCAAGCGGCGGATCCTATTGGGCTGCTGGGGTTCGTTCAACAATCCTGCCGTGTGCGATTACACCTACAAGAATATGACCGAGTGGGGCCGCGCCATGTATGTCACACCTGGCGTGGTTGTGGACGGGAAGCTCGTAACCACCGATCTGGTGGATATCAACCTGAACATCCGCATTCTGCTCGGCAGTTCATACTACGATGACTGGCAAAATTCCGAGACCTTCGTCAAAACCGATCCGCTTGGAAATCCAGTCGACAAGCATCATCCTTGGAACCAGACGACCATCCCACGGCCGCAGAAACGCGACTTCGGTGGTAAATACACCTGGGTCATGTCTCCGCGATGGTTCGACAAACGCACCGGTGACCATCTTGCGCTCGACACCGGAGGCGGCCCGATCGCCCGCTTGTGGGCAACGGCTCTTGCTGGCCTGGTGGACATTGGCTACATCAAGGCGACTGGAAACAGCGTCAAGATGTATCTCCCCAAGACCACCTCACTTCCGGAAGTTGAGTTCGAGTGGAAGGTTCCGAAGTGGAGTAACGCAATCGAACGCGACCGCGCCCGGACTTATTTCCAGGTTTACGCTGCCTGCTGCGCCTTGCATTTCATGGAACAGGCAATGGAGGAATTGCACTCAGGCCGAACCAGAACCTGGAACGACTTCAAGGTTCCGGAAGAGTCAATCGGGTGCGGCTTTCACGAAGCGGTGCGCGGCGTTTTGTCACATCACGTTGTAATTCGAAAAGGGAAGATCGCGAACTATCATCCCTATCCCCCGACGCCCTGGAACGCCAATCCGCGTGACATTTACGGAACGCCGGGTCCCTACGAAGATGCGGTGCAGAACACGCCCATCTTCGAAGAAAACGGTCCTGACAAGTTTAAAGGGATCGACATCATGCGCGCAGTGAGGAGTTTCGATCCTTGCTTGCCGTGTGGTGTTCACATGTACCTCGGGAATGGAAAAACTCTGGAGACACGGCATTCGCCGATGTTCGGTCTTCAGCCCTGAAGTTGGATCGCTGTGTTGAAGGCATGAGTGGGAGACCACTGTCGAATGATGTGGGCCGAGTGAATGCGCAGTGTTTGCTCCCACTCTTTTTTCAAGGAGGATTGTGGCCGACGATAAAGACTTCCAGAAGCGAGTACAGAAAATCGGCCAGTTGGTGCATGATCTGGAGACTATCGCTGATCCTGCTTCCAGAGCGGCCGCCAAGGAACTGGTCCAGTTGTTAATGGACTTGCACGGCGCCGGTCTGGAGCAAATCCTCGACATCGTCTACCACTCGGAAGATTCCGGCGCTCGCGTGATTGACGAATTGGGGCAGGATGCGCTCGTAAGCAGCTTGCTTGTTCTTTACAACTTGCATCCAGATGACGTGCAGACCCGAGTGGAGCGAAAACTGAAGCAAATGGTTTCGAAACTCCATAAGCTGGGAGCCGAGGCAGCGCTAATAAGCGTGAGTGATGGCAATGTGCGCATTCATGCCGGCGTTAACGGGCATGCTTGCGGTTCGACGTCCCGCACTGTGCAATCGACAATCGAAGAAGCAATCTACGATGCCGCGCCCGACTTGAGGTCTCTGGTGATCGAAGGCCTCGAAGAACCAGCCGCCTCTGGATTCGTTGCAGTGGAATCACTTCTCGGTTCTTCCCCTTCATCCCCTCATCAGCAGTCGGTCGCTCTGGGAAGCGAGGGCATGGACTGAAGTCCGAAAGCACTGAGCCAACTGAGCCATGATGAAGACGGACCAGCTTCGAGGGATAACGCAGGGGTTCGAGACATTGCGACAATTCGCACGCAAGCCGGACAGAAAAGTTGAACACTGCGAACTTTGCCATCGCGAACTGTCGTCGGAGCATCCGCACCTGATCGAAATGAAACAACGGAGACTGATCTGCTCCTGCGACGCCTGCGCCATGTTGTTCTCAGGGCGCGCTGAAGCCAAGCACCGGCGCGTTCCTCGCCAGATCCGCTTGTTGGCAAACTTTCAAATGACAGACGCGGAATGGGATGCTCTGATGATTCCCATCAATTTGGCCTTCTTTTTTCAGAATAGCCAGGATTCACGCGTGACGGCCCTGTATCCCAGTCCGGCCGGAGCCACTGAATCGCTGCTGCCGCTGGCCGCCTGGAACAACATCGTGCAATCCAACCCGGCCTTGCATTCTCTCGAGCCTGATGTGGAAGCCTTGCTTGTGAATCGGGTGGGTCAGGCGCGGGGAGCCACCGCCGCGCAGTACTATATTGTTCCCATCGACGCCTGTTACAAGCTGGTGGGTCTGATTCGAATCCACTGGCGAGGCTTTTCCGGAGGGACCGAAGTGTGGCAGGAAATTGGTGCATTCTTCTCGCATCTGCGGAGCCACGCCGAAATCGTGACTGAGAGAATTCATGCCTGATCTTTCCTTCAAGATCGAAGGCGCCGAGGTCGCCAAGTTTACCGCCTCGCCCCAGATCGTGTTCAAGCTTCAACTCGCGAATGCTGACCCGGCCGAGCAGATTCACTCGGTCGCCCTTCGCGGCCAGATCCAGATTGAAGTGACCCGCCGGCGCTATGCGGCTGAGGAGCAGGAGAAATTGCGTGACCTTTTTGGGGAACCCGATCGATGGAGTCAGACCCTAAAAAATCTGCTGTGGACTCATGTGAGCGTCAATGTACCTCCGTTCCAGGGATCGACTGTCGTCGATCTCCCCGTGCCCTGCACATTTGATTTCAATGTGGGAGCTACCAAGTATTTTCATGGTCTGGGCGATGGAGATGTCCCCCTATGCGTGATGTTCAGTGGCACGGTCTTCTATTCGCAAGACGGTGGAATCATGCAGGTGGCGCCGATCTCCTGGGATAAGGAAGCATGCTTCGGATTGCCCGTAAGAGTTTGGCGCGACATGATGGATACCTACTATCCGGGGAGTGCCTGGATTTGCCTGCGCCGTGACATATTCGAGCGTCTGTACGACTACAAGGTCCGCCACGGAATCCCTACTTGGGAGAAGGCCCTGGAAAGCATTCTCGAATCCGAGGAGACGGTGCGGTCATGAACCTGGAGCGGGTCGATCAGATCGCCAAAGCCGTTCTCTACGAAGGATACATGCTCTATCCATACCGGCCTTCGTCGGTCAAAAATCGGCAACGCTGGAATTTCGGAGTTGTCTATCCAAAAGCCTACAGCGACGCGAACGGGAACAGCGAACCCTGCGCCATGCGAACCGAGTGCCTGATTACGGGCGACGCTGGCACCAACCTCGAATGCAAGTTGCGTTTCCTCCACCTGCGTACGCGCTCAAACGACGGAGCTGCTCAAAATCAAGGTGGATCGTTGCCCGACGGCTGGCAGGAAGCGGTAGAGCGAGATGTCTCCGTGCCACGCGTCAAGCTCGGTCAGCTTTGTCTGAACTCGGTCTCACATACGTTCTCTTTTCCATCCGAGATGCGTTTTAACGCAGAACCCAGCGTCAATGGACAGACCGCCGCGATCGTTCGACGGCAGGCGGAGATCGAAGGCACAATCAAGGTCGTGGTTGAGCCAATTCGTGAAGGCCTTTATAAACTCAGCCTCCTCGTCAGCAACAACACGGCTATCGGAGTTTTTCCCGCACACCGCGAGGAGGCCTTGTTGCAGTCGCTGGTTTCCGCTCACTTGATTTTGGGCGTTGAAGGCGGAGACTTCGTCTCCTTGCTTGAACCTCCAGATGAGTTTCAAGAGATTGCGTCCCATTGCCAGAATGTTGGCGCCTGGCCGGTGTTGGTGGGTGAGCCGGGCCAAAGGGACACGCTGCTCGCGTCTCCCATCATTTTGTACGATTATCCGCAGATTGCGCCAGAGAGCGCGGGCGACCTGTTCGATGGAACAGAAATCGATGAGATTCTCTCTCTGCGCATCCTGACTCTGACCGACGAAGAAAAACAGGAGATTCGTGAGTCTGATGAACGCGCCCGCCAGATCCTCGAGCGAACCGAGTCTATGCCTGCTGAGCAGTTCATGAAGCTGCATGGCGCTGTTCGCGGCATGCGCCCGATCAAGGAGGATGCCTCGT
>Ga0193723_1000800_pt1 | contig 12407 bp, 9 predicted proteins | sample H2m2metaG_FD_143042 | JGI IMG/M metagenome (GOLD analysis project Ga0193723, IMG submission 143042) | Soil microbial communities from a riparian zone of the East river system, Colorado, United States - H2m2 | ecosystem: Environmental > Terrestrial > Soil > Riparian zone | place: USA: East River... | reverse complement strand
CGCGACCTGGCGGCCAGTGTGGTCATCGCGCCGATCGGCTTCATTTCCGATCACATGGAAGTTCTGTACGACCTGGATACCGAAGCGAAGGAGCTTTGTGCAGAACTACAACTTCCCATGGTGCGCGCGGGCACGGTGAGCACTCACCCGGAGTTCGTGCGCATGATTCGCGATCTGATGGCGGAAAGGGTCAGCGAAGATCCTGTGCGCCTGGCTCTCGGAAACTTCGGGCCGAGTCACGACGTCTGCCCTGAGGATTGTTGCCCTGCTCCGCAGCGGCCCGCGATGTCGTCGCGTTCATGATCGGCAAGTTTTACTTCGAGACAACCCGCATCTCAGAAGCAGTGCGCGCCTGATCCTCGAGCAGGTGCATGGTATCGAGAATCGTGCTGATCACCTTTTCGTTTCCCATCTGGGTATTGATCATGAGGTGATAGAGCGCGCGGGTGGGCCAATCGGCGTTGAAGTAATGCTTGATGAAGGCCATGCGCTCGCGGTCCACCGTGTCCACCAGATCATCCGCCTCGGACTGGCTGGTTCCGCTCGCGATCAGGCGGCGCACCTTCTCCGGCCGCGGCGCGTATAGGAATACCCGGAAGGTGTCAGCGCGTTCGCGCAAGAAATAGGGAGCGCCCCGGCCCACGACTACGGCATCGCCTTCGGCGGCGATGTTCTCCGTGATCCCTTCCATCATTTTCACCATGCAGTCGGCGTCAAAGGTTTGGCGAGAATCGAGGGGCATACTGCGCTCGTAGCTTCCCCGCCAGAAGGCTTTCGCGAGCCGGTAAAAGGTGCCGTCGACCCTCTCCTCGCAGAGTTGCACCGTCCCGCAATCCACCTGGGCCTGTTTCGCGATCTCTTCCGTGAGAGAGTGGTCCCAGAGTTTCCAATTCAAACGTCGGGCAAGTTCGCTGGCAATCTCGGCGCAACCGCATCCATACTCGCGCTCCAGCGTGATAATCCGGAACATACTCGCCTCCCCGCCTTTAGTGTACCGCCATGCCGCCGCTGGATTTTGTCTTCTTCATCAGGAACAAGGTTGGGATCATGGCCAGAATGGCGTAGCCAAGAATGTGGAAGTTATCCAAATATGCCAGCATCGTGGCTTGCCGCTGCACCGTCCCCTGGATCATGGCGTAGGCCTGCTTCTGGGCATCGGCGGAACTGGTGCCGTGGCTTGCCAGTTGCTGGGTCAAGCCGTGGAGCGTGGCCTGGAATTGTGTATTGGCAGCCGTCAGATGGCTCATCAGATCGCTGGTGTGCTTTTGGGTACGCCGATCCAGCATGGTGGTGACGAAGGAAATTCCCACGCTCCCGCCGATGTTGCGCGCCAGGTTCATCAGTCCGGACGCCGCGTTGTTCTTTTCTCGCGGCAGGAAAGCGTAGGCCGCGGTGTTGATGGGGACGAACAGGAACGCCAGGCCGACGGCCTGTAATATGCGGGCATACACCGCAGTCTTGAAGTCGATCTGCAGGTTGAAATTTGTCATGTGGAACAACGAGAACGAGAGCATCGATAAGCCGAACAACAACAAGTAGCGGGCGTCATACCGCGAGAGCAGCCAGCCCACAATCGGCATGAACAGCATGATGGCAAACCCGCCCGGTGAGAGTGCCATTCCGGAAAGCTGTGCGGTGTAACCCATCAGGGTTTGCAGGAACAGGGGGAGCAGCAGGGTGCTGCCCAGCAGGGCAAACCCCAACATGAACATCAACGAGTTCGATACCGCGAACGTGCGTTCGCTGAATAGATGCAGATCGATGATGGGATCCTTTTGCCGCCACTCCCACCAGATCACGAACAGGATGGAGGCGGCCGATACGATCGCAAGCACCAGGATGAAGTGGGACTCGAACCAGTCTTCCCGCTGGCCTTTGTCGAGCACGATCTGCAGACAGCCCAGTCCGAGCGCGACAAAACCCAGCCCGACGTAGTCGATCTTTGTTTCGCTTAGTTTCCGCCGCCGGAAGTAGGGCGGATCCTTAATCAGGCGCTGGGTCAGCAGCAGCGACACAATCCCGACCGGAATGTTGACGAAGAAAATCCATCGCCAAGTGTAGTTGTCAGTGATCCACCCGCCCAGAGTCCGATAGCGGGCGCCATGACGACGGCGATTCCGTAAACGGCGAATGCCATACCACGTTTTGCCGGGGGAAACGTGTCGGCCAGGATTGCCTGCTCGCTGGGTTGCAGCCCGCCTCCGCCCGCGCCTTGCAGAATTCGAAAAATGATCAGCGCCGGGAGGTTCGGAGCTAGCCCGCACAGGAATGAGCTCACGGTAAACAGGAAAACGCAGCTCATGTAGAAACGTTTTCGTCCCACGATCGATGAAAGCCAGCCGCTGAGGGGCAGGACGATCGCGTTGGAAACCAGGTAGGAAGTCAGCACCCAGGTGCTTTCATCCTGTCCGGCCGAGAGGCTGCCGGCAATGTGGGGGAGCGCCACATTCGCGATGCTGGTGTCGAGCACCTCCATGAAGGTGGCCAGTGTCACCGCGATAGCGATGATCCATGGATTAACGTCCGGCTGCGCGGCCGCTCCTTCATTTACAGTAAGCGTGCCCGTGCTCATTCCCGAATCCAAACCTTCGGTTCGACCGACATGCCGGGCCGTAATTCGTGGCCTTTGGTTTCACCCGGCTCGAACACCAGCTTGACCGGAATCCGCTGCACGACCTTCACATAGTTACCGGTGGCGTTCTCGGGCGGCAGGAGACTGAAGCGGGCGCCGCTGGCTCCGGCAATGCTGTCCACGTGTCCTTTGTATTTTTTTCCGGTCGCATCCACCCAGATCGTGGCTCTCTGTCCGGCCTTCATTCCGCGAAGCTGAGTTTCCTTCAAATTCGCCGTGACCCAGACGTCTTCGAGTGGAATGAGCTTGAGGAGTTCTTGACCGGGCTGAACGTTCTGCCCGACTTCGACGGTACGATTACTGACGACTCCAGTTACGGGAGCGACCACTTTCGTATAGGAAAGATTGAGTTGTGCCTGGTCCAGATCGGCTTTTTTGCGGGCTGCCGCGGCCAAGGCGGATTCTGCTCGAGACCGGATGATGGCGATCTGCCGGGGCGCAGTGGCCGCCGAGCGCTGCCCGGCCTGCGCCTGAGCCAGCTTACCCTCGGCCTGCGTGATCTGAGCGCTGGCCGCATCCGCGTTGGCGCGCGTGGCCTCCACCGTCGCTGCTCCCGCCTTTGCAGAGGAAACCGCCTGATCGTATTGCTGCTGCGAAATCTCCTGCTTTTCGACCAGTTGCTTGTAGCGGGCAAGGTCGTTCTGCGCCTTCACGTTGTTGGCTTCGGCCTGCAGCAGGTTTGCCTTCGCGGCTTCGAACTGCTGGGCGGCGGCTTTGATCCCGGCCTGGGCATTGGCCACGTCGGCACCGGCCGACGACAGCTGGCTGGAAGTATTGATGGAGGTTACTGGAACGTCGACTAACGCGGCATCGGCGGTCGCTTTCGCATCGTTGTAGTCCGCCTGCGCCCGCGCTACCGCCACCTGGTAGTCGGTGGGATCGATTTCAACCAGTACCGTGCCCGCCTCCACGTACTGGTTGTCTTGCACGTTGAGCTTGACCACGTGTCCGGAAATCCGAGGACTGATGGAATTCACGTGCCCGTCGATCTGGGCGTCGTCGGTCGATTCGTAGCTGGCAAAGTAGCGCCACGCGAAAATCCCGGCAATCACGAGCACGACCAGAGCGAGAATCACGAACATCCGGAACCGAGGATCGTGCCGCCGGCTGAGGCGGCTCCGAAAATCGTCTTTTGGAGGCGGGGTCGAAGCCGGGGGCGACGGTTCCTTTTCAGGCATGGTTTTTGCGGGAGTTCCCATGTCTATTTGCCTTTCAAGTATTGCTTTACGCCCTGCTCGGCATTGCCGAGGGCGCGCGCGAGTTCCACTTTCGCTAAATTGTGAGCGTACAGGCTGGAGATGTAGTTTTCATGGGCGTCGGCGACCGACTCTTGCGCCTGTACGACTTCCAGGTTGTCAGCTACTCCTGCCGTGAATCGATCTTGCGCCTGCGTCAGAGTCTGCTCTGCCAGATCGACGGAACTTCGGGCGACTTGCACCTGGTCGGCAGCAGCATTCAGATCGAGCAGGGCGGTGCGAAGATCGTTGTCGATCTGTCCGCGCAGGTCTTCGAGCCGGGCTCTGGCCTGCCGCAGCGCGGCTTCCGCCTGCAATACATCGGCGTGTACTTTGCCGCCCTGGAAGATGGGGACCGTCACGGTCCCCGCCACGTGAAAGGTGCCGTTCGAGTTGGTGGGATTTACGCCGATGTCTCCAAAATCGCCCTCCACATCAAGGCTGGGATAGCGTTCCGCACTTGCAGCCTTGCGCGAAAGCTCGGCGGCTCGTGCTTGGGCCAGGGCAGCCTGATAGTCGGAACGTGAAGCATAGGCGCGGCGAAGTCCTTCTTCCAGGCTGGGAGGAATGAACTGGTCGTAGGGCGCCTTATCCGAAAGGATGAATTCCTGTCCCAGCGCCAGTCCGATAATGCGCGCCAAGGCAAGCTTCTGCTTGGCGTAATTATTGCGGACAAGAATCAGTTGTTGCTGACGGCTTTGCAATTCCACTTGCGCGCGCAGCGCATCGATAGCCGGGATCACGCCGGCCTTTTGCTGATCCGCGGCTCGATCGGAAAGCGTCTGTGCCGTTTTCACCTGCGCTTCGGCGGTTTCGACTCGGGCGGCCCCGGCAATCGCTTCCAGGTAGGCGTTCCCTGCCACCAGAACTACAAGTTCGCGAGCATCCTTATACGAATATTCCGCTGCTTTCAGGCTTTGCGCCGCAGCGCGCTCTTTCTGGATGTAATTCCAATTGAACACCGACTGGTTCAGGAACGCCCGCGCATCGAAATAGTTGAACGGACCCACAACCCGCGGGAGCCCTGGAATGCGCAAGCCAAGAGCGGACAGGCTGGTTTGCTGCACCGTCTCCTGTCCCTTGGCTGTCACGGCAGGAAGCAGATTGCTTAATTCTTTCCACTTCGCACCGCGCGCGGCCAGGGTGTTGTCATCAGAAAGAAGAAGTCCGAGATTGTTCTTTAAACCGCGATTAATTGCGTCCAGGAAAGAAATGGAAAGCGGTTGTCCCACCGCCTTGCCGTCGGGAACGCTTCCCGTGAATCCATTCTGCGAGACCGAGGGCGGGATCGTCACGGTCACCGATTGGGCGGGCGAACCGCTGGCTTGCCCGAAAGCAGTCACAGGCGCCAAACCCAACACCAACGAAAATCCCAAGACCGCCAGATTGGTAGAGGACATTGTGGCCATGATGAAAAAATCAGAAACGCTTTCCGGCCAGCGAGACCGTCGATCTACAGTAGCCTGACACCCATAACATCTTTGCCCTGACGCTTTTATGTGATTCACTTCAAGGGCTGGCCGATGCAAAACCATTCAAAAATAGCGCCCACCGTGGCGCCTTTTGATGTGGAATGGTCGGGCCAACACTTTCGATACTTTTTAGCCGCTGGATGGATGGATACTCTTAACGTTTAAGGCTGAGAAAAATCATGCTGGCTCTTTTAAGTTCTCTACCTCTGTCAGGTTTGGCAGCGGACGGTGTTCTCCGAGCGAGATCGCAAACAAGTCACGGAACCAAGCGATGAGCCGCTCTTCTTTGGATCTGGAAAAAGCCCTGCGGAATAAGCAAAAGAGCTGGCGACGCCGGCATGAACGATACCGGGCGGACTTCCCGCTCAAGACAACGGTTCTGAAAGAGGACGGCTACGTCGAAATCCAGGGCCGCTGCGCCGATATCGGGCATGGCGGTATGGGAACTGTTTTGACGGCCGAAGTTCCCCAAGGCGAAGTTGTATCCCTGGAGTTCAGGCTGCCTACGTACCGCGAACCAATGGTTGTGCGATCGATCGTTCGTTACCGCAAGGGTTTTGTGCACGGCCTTGAATTTCTGGGGCTTTCAAACGAACAACAGGCCGCGATTCATGCCTATTGTGAGGGCCGTGCGCCCTCGTCCTAGAGGGCTGATTACCGTCGTTCCACCTGGAGGTTACTTACGACGGTAACGTTGGTCATCTTGTCATCAAGTTGCTCCTGCTCCAACCTATAGGCTGACCAAAATTTGCACGTCCAGGCGACGCGAATTTTCTATGAATGATTCGAAACCGCAGACCACAGCAGGCACTGATTGGACAAGGCTCCTGACCGATCCGGATCTGGTCCAACATCTCGAGGCGCTTCTGCAAACGTATCGCGAGGCCGCGCCCGACAAACGGGAAGAAGCTCTGCTGGCGGCCATGCGGGAAATCAAGAGCCAGCCCGCTACCAAGGCGTCAGCCTCGGCGACTCCTCAGCCCATACCGACTCCCACGCCGCTGCCGGCAGCGTCTACGCCACCCTTTGAACCGGATACTTACACTCCATCCTGGGTGGATGACCGCCGACGCTTCCCGCGCTTCAAGTGTTTCGTGGCGGTTGAACTAAAGATTGAGGGGTCTGACACTCCGATCTGGGGAAACCTTTCGAATACCAGCATGGGTGGTTGCTATGTGGAGACTGTAACTCCGATCAAGAGTGGGGCAGACGTTCAGATTGGCCTGTGGCTGGCCACTGGAAAAGTGTGGGTGAAGGGCTTCGTTCTAAACGGCATCGTGATCAAGAGCAATCCTTGCTTCGGAGTGCGGGTAAAGTTCGAACTCGAGCCATCCGCTCGCGACAGCATGAAGCAGTTCCTCAAGTTTGTAGAGAGCAGCACCCGAGCCCAAACCAGCGAGCATAGTTATCTTTCAAAACTCCAAAAGTAGGCTCAAGCATTCATAGCGTTAAAGTGTTTCTGCAGCTTCGCCCACGGAAACATAAAATTCTAAATAAAGGACCGTTCCGGCGGTTCCTATCCTCAGGCACTTCCCTGACCCACAGCCCTTCGATAAATTGATACACTCGTAAGATCACCAGGTTGAACCTTCCGTCCGTCGTTTGGAATCCAATGGGTTTCGAGGTTGTTCTTCAGCCGGTTAATTGGTGAATCCCTCTCGCCACAGGAGGACTGCCGCATGGCGGTTAGTGAACAAACGGTTGTGACCGGAACACAACTGGACACCTTATCGATAAATACGATTCGCACCCTCTCCATTGATGCAGTACAGCAGGCGAATTCCGGGCATCCGGGCGCGCCCATGGGCTTGGCGCCGGTTGCCTACACGCTGTGGCAGCAATTTCTAAATTACGATCCCGAAAATCCGATTTGGCCCAACCGGGATCGCTTCGTGCTTTCCGCCGGCCATGCGTCCATGCTGCTGTATTCCCTGCTGTACCTGGCGGGCGTGCGCCGCGTCAAAGGCGATACCGAGATCACCAACGAGCTGTCGGTTTCGCTGGAGGAGATCAAGCGCTTTCGCCAGCTGAACAGCCGCACTCCGGGACACCCTGAATCGCACATCACGACCGGGGTCGAAACCACTACCGGCCCGCTCGGACAAGGATGCGGAAACAGCGTCGGCATGGCGATTGCGGAACGCTGGCTGGCTGCCACCTTCAACCGTCCCGGCTTCGAAGTCTTCCAGTACAACATCTACACAATTTGCGGCGACGGCGACATGATGGAAGGCGTCACCGCCGAAGCAGCGTCGCTGGCCGGACATCTTAAGCTTAGTAATCTGTGCTGGATCTACGACAACAACAAAGTAACGCTCGACGGTCCGGCGTCGTGGTCTTTCAGCGAAGACGTCATGACCCGCTTCGTGGGATACGGGTGGAACGTAACCCGGGTGAGCGACGCCAACGATCTCAACATGCTCGCGCGCGCCTATCAGACTTTCCTCGAGACCAAGGACAAACCGACGTTGATCGTGGTCGACAGCCACATCGGCTACGGATCGCCCAACAAGCACGACAGCAGCGACGCCCACGGCGAGCCTTTGGGAGAGGAAGAAGTTCGACTCACCAAGCGAAATTACGGCTGGCCGGAAGACGCGAAATTTCTGGTGCCCGAAGGCGTCCGCGAACATTTTCGTGAGGGCGTCGGCAAGCGTGGCCGCGAGCTGCGCGCGCAGTGGGAACGGATGTACACCGATTACGCGAAGCAATACCCGCAACTTGCTGATCAGCTTGCGCTTATGCAGCGTCGAGAATTGCCCGCCGGGTGGGACAAAAATCTCCCGACGTTCCCTGCAGATGCCAAGGGAATTGCCACTCGGGAAAGCTCAGGCAAGGTTTTGAATGCGGTTGCGCAGAACGTTCCCTGGCTGGTCGGCGGCTCGGCTGATCTGGGGAACTCCAACAAAACCACATTGAAGTTTGAAGGCGCCGGCAATTTCGGCCCTGGCTCGTACGGCGGGCGCAACATTCACTTTGGGGTGCGCGAGCACGGCATGGGTTCCGCTATGAACGGCATGTCGGTTTCGAAGTTGCGGCCCTTTGGCGGAACGTTCTTTAACTTCAGCGATTATTTGCGCCCAACGATCCGGCTTGCGGCCCTGATGGAGACGCCGGTCATTCATGTGTTCACGCACGATTCGATCGGTTTAGGGGAAGACGGTCCAACGCATCAGCCCATCGAACAATTGCCTGCTTTGCGAGCGATTCCCAACACGATCGTGTTGCGTCCGGGCGATGCCAACGAAGTGGTGGAAGCCTGGAAGATCGCGTTGCAAACCGCGCACGGACCTGTTCTGTTCGCATTGTCGCGGCAGGCGGTGCCGACACTGGATCGCACAAAATATGCTCCAGCCTCGGGTGCACAAAAGGGCGCCTATGTTTTGGCCGATGCCGAAGGTGGGAAGCCGCAAGTCATCCTCATCGGCACGGGCAGCGAAGTTTCGTTGTGCGTCGACGCCTACGAAAAGTTGAAGGCGGAAGGCATTCGTGCCCGCGTGGTCAGCATGCCGTCCTGGGAGATCTTCGAGAAACAGGATCAGTCCTATAAAGACAGCGTCCTGCCTCCCGCCGTGACGGCCCGAGTCTCGGTTGAAATGTCGAACCCGCTGGGCTGGGAACGCTACGTAGGCCTTAAAGGCCAGATGCTTGGCATGCGTAGTTTCGGCGCATCTGCGCCCTGGAAAGACCTGCAGAAGCACTTCGGGTTTACGGTGGAACATGTTTTGAACGCGGCGCGGAAAGCCCTTGCCGAGTCAAAGTAAGCTCTGAACGTCCAACAAAGTTTCTTACACGGAGGACTGTGATGAATCCCGTCGGAACGCTTGAAACCGGCAAGGCCCTGAATCCCCTCAAAGAACTCTTAAAGTACGGCCAGTCGGTCTGGTTGGACTACATCCGGCGCAACCTCATCACGAGCGGCGAGCTCAAGCGTTTGATTGAAGAGGACGGACTGCGTGGTATGACCTCGAATCCCTCGATTTTTGAGAAGGCGATTGCGGGCAGTACCGACTACACCGACTTCCTGAATTCGTTGAAGGGCCGCGCCGATCTTGATGCCAAGGCACGCTATGAACTGCTGGCTATACGCGACATTCAGGACGCTACCGACCTGATGCGTCCGGTATATGAGAGCGCAAAGCGGAAGGATGGCTTTGTGAGCCTCGAGGTCTCTCCCTATCTCGCCCACGACACAGCGGGGACGATCGCGGAAGCGCGCCGGCTGTGGAAGTCGGTCGCTCGGGCCAACGTGATGATTAAAGTGCCCGGGACTCCGGAGGGGCTGCCCGCGATCCGGCAGCTGATCAGCGAAGGAATCAATGTCAACGTGACGCTGCTGTTTGCGCAAGAGGTGTACGAGCAGGTAGCAGAGGCTTACATCGCAGGGCTTGAAGACTTGGCGGCCAAACAGGGTGACCTGAGCGGCGTAGCCAGCGTGGCCAGCTTTTTTATCAGCCGCATCGATACCCTGGTGGACTCCATCGTAACCGAGAAGTTGAAAGGCACAAAGGATCCTGCCCAGCAGGCGCTGTTGAAGAGCATTCTTGGGAAAGTCGCAATCGCGAACGGAAAGCTCACCTACCAGCGCTACCTGGCGATCTTCAGCGGGCCGCGATGGGAGGCGCTCGCCAAAAAGGGTGCGCAGACGCAGCGCGTACTGTGGGCCAGCACCAGCACGAAGAACCCCAATTACCGGGACGTGCTTTACGTCGAAGAATTGATTGGCAAAGACACCGTGAACACGATTCCACCGGCAACGTTCGATGCGTTTCGGGAACATGGAAAGTTGCGCGAGAGTTTGACGGAGAACATCGAGGCGGCCCGGGAAACTATGAACAGCCTGCCCAAGGCCGGTATCTCGATGAAGGAAGTGACCGACAAGCTCACGGCGGACGGCGTAAAGCTATTCGCAGATGCATTTGACCAGCTTCTGGCGGCGGTAGAGAAATCCAGCAGCCGTGAGATCGCGCCGCGCGTCAGCCGGCAGACGCAGAGCCTGCCCAAAGACCTGGCGGCCGCTGTCAAAACCGCGGCCGATGATTGGCGCGCAAATGGCAAGGTTCGTCGTCTGTGGCAGCGCGACGCTTCATTGTGGAGTGGAACTGACGAGGCCGAGTGGCTGGGCTGGCTGGGCATTACGGAAGAGCAACTTGGGCAGCACGAGAATCTGAGAAAAGCAGCCGAAGATGCCAAGAACGGCGGATTTGCACATGTTTTGCTGCTCGGCATGGGCGGCTCCAGCCTGTGTCCGGAAGTGCTCCGCATGACTTACGGGAAGGTAGCCGGCTTCCCTGAGTTGCATGTGTTGGACTCGACCGATCCGGCACAAGTGCAAGCGTTCGAAAAAAAGATCGATATCGCGAAAACGCTGTTCATTGTTTCCAGCAAGTCGGGCAGTACCCTGGAACCAAATATTTTCAAGCAGTACTTTTTCGAAAAGGTAAAGCAGTCTCTGGGGGCCGAGAAGGCGGGAAGCCGATTCATCGCCATCACCGATCCTGGTTCAAAATTGCAAAAGGTGGCGGAGGCGGACAAGTTCCGCCACATCTACCCCGGCGTACCGAGCATCGGAGGCCGCTATTCTGCGCTTTCGAATTTCGGAATGGCGCCCGCCGCGGTGATGGGACTGGACACCAAGAAGTTCCTGGAACGCACCGAAGAAATGGTGCAAGCCTGCGCTTCCACCGTTCCGGTGGAGGAAAACCCAGGAGTCCTTCTAGGTTTGATTCTGGGGTCGGCGGCAAAAGCGGGCCGGGACAAGGTGACGATCATCGCCTCGCCGGGAATTCACGATCTGGGGGCGTGGCTCGAGCAACTGTTGGCGGAGTCCACGGGCAAGCAGGGCAAAGGCATTATCCCGGTGGATCGAGAAATGATCGCGACTCCCGAGTTGTATGGAAACGATCGCGTATTTGCCTACCTGCGTTTGGAGTCGGCAGCAGACGCACAACAAGACGCAAAGGTCGCAGCCTTGGAGAAGGGCGGGCAGCCCGTGATTCGCATATCTCTGACCGATACTTACGATCTGGGCCAGGAATTTTTCCGATGGGAGATTGCAACCGCCGTCGCGGGATCAATACTCGGTATCAATGCCTTTAACCAGCCTGACGTCGAAGCCAGCAAGATTGTCACTCGAAATCTGACCACCGAATACGAGAAGAACGGTTCCCTGCCTGGCGAAAAGCCCATTCTCGAAGATAAAGGTGTGAAGCTTTTTACCGACGCAAAAAATGCAGCGGAGCTCGGCAAAGCCGCAGGCTTTGAAAAATCACTGGCGGCCTACCTGAAGGCCCACTTCAGCCGGATCAAAGCCGGGGACTATTTTGCGCTGCTCGGCTACATCGAAATGAACGAAGGGCACGAACAGCAACTGCAGGCAATTCGGCATGCTGTTCGTGACCAGAAACACGTCGCCACCTGCCTGGGATTTGGACCGCGCTTTCTGCATTCCACTGGACAAGCGTACAAAGGCGGGCCGAACTCGGGTGTATTTCTGCAGCTGACTTGCGACGACGCCAAGGATCTGCCGGTTCCGGGACAGAAGTACACGTTCGGGGTTGTGAAGGCCGCGCAGGCTCGCGGTGATTTCCAGGTCCTGGTGGAACGCGGGCGGCGTGCGCTGCGCGTTCACCTGGGGACCGACCTCGAGGCTGGCCTGCGCACGTTGCAGGCAGCGGTAAAAGAAGCACTGGGCTAAATTCCGAGTACATACAAGGGCGGGCTTGCCGCGCGAGTAAATCGCGCCGCAAGTCCGCATGCTTCACCAAGGAGAGGCTTCATGCAACTGGGAATGGTTGGCTTAGGGAAAATGGGCGCGAACATGACGCGCCGATTAATGCGCGGTGGACACCAACTGGTTGTCTCCGACTTGAGCGCAGAAGCCGTCAAAGGGCTGGTGGGCGAGGGCGCGGTCGGGTCCACATCTTTGCAGGATATGATCAGCAAACTGAAGGCTCCGCGCGCCGTTTGGATCATGGTGCCCGCAGGCGGACCTACCGAACAGACCGTCCAGACCCTGGCCAAGTCTCTCCAGTCAGGCGACACCATCATCGATGGGGGGAATTCCTA
>Ga0193723_1000799_pt1 | contig 12408 bp, 6 predicted proteins | sample H2m2metaG_FD_143042 | JGI IMG/M metagenome (GOLD analysis project Ga0193723, IMG submission 143042) | Soil microbial communities from a riparian zone of the East river system, Colorado, United States - H2m2 | ecosystem: Environmental > Terrestrial > Soil > Riparian zone | place: USA: East River... | reverse complement strand
ACACCGGTGACATCGTCGCGCGACTCAAGCCGCAGAGCCAACGATCTCGCACGATCTTCGAGGTGATCGACGAAGTGCGCGGCAAGGTCACCGCCGCGGTTCCGCGCCTCGAGATCGAGTTCATCCAGATCCTCTCGGACGTCATCAACGACCTCGCCGGTTCGGCGCGTCCCATCGAGATCAAGATGTTCGGGCCGGATCTCGCGCGCCTCGAAGGCTACGCAGAGAGCCTCGAGCCCAAGCTTACTGAGGTCTCGGGACTCGTCGACTTGTTCAACGGTGTAAGTGAGCCAACCGCGGAGCTAGCGATGCGGGTCAACGCGGCCGAGGCGAACAGAGTTGGACTCACGCCGGAACAGGTTTCCAACTCTGCGATGGGCGCACTTCTCGGCTCGCCGGCCGGCGAAGTGAGGCTCGAGGATCGGGCCATTGGTGTTCGCGTGCGCGCACCCGACAGCGTCCGTTACAATCCAAATCGGCTGCGGGCGCTGCCGATCGTCTCGCTGCAAACCGGCGCGACCGTTCCACTTGGTACTCTTGCGGATTTCCAGCCGACGGAGACACGCGCGCAGCTCTTGCGCGAAGATCAGCAGCAAATGATCGCCGTCACCGCCGACGTAAGCGGCAGATCGCTCGGCAGCGTCGTGAATGATGTGAAACAGGTGCTCGCGGCTAACCGCCCACCGTCAGGGGTTCGCATCGAGCTCGGGGGACAATACGCCAGCCAGCAGGAAGCCTTTCGAGGATTTCTCGTCGTGCTTGCGCTCGCCGTTGCGTGCGTCGTCACGGTGATGGTGCTCCAGTTCCGATCGTTCATCGAGCCATTCGTGGTGCTGCTCGCGGCACCGCTATCGTTCGTCGGCGCAATGGGACTACTGCTTCTTACCGGGACGCCGCTCAACGTGTCCTCATTCATGGGGCTGATCCTTCTCGTCGGTCTTATAGTCAAGAACGGAATCATCCTCCTCGATTTCACGCACCACCGAATGCAGACGGAAGGCCTACCGCTGGATCGCGCTCTGGTAGAGGCAGGTGGTGTCAGGCTGCGGCCGATTCTGATGACCACGCTGTGCACGCTCTTCGGCTTGCTGCCGCTGTCGCTCGGGCTGGGCGCGGGGAGCGAGATGCAGCGGCCGCTCGCTCTTGCGGTTATCGGCGGACTGACCCTGTCTACGCCGATCACTTTGTACCTCGTTCCGACTCTGCTCGTGGCAATCAGGGGTCGCGACTATCGGCTTCCCCTCTAACTTTACGGCATGACGACGCCGGCGATCGCGCACCCTCCTGAAACGCTTGAAGGTTGGTTCGCGCTGCATCAGATCTTTCGATTCAAGCGTCAGATCGACGCGAGTCGTCTAGCCAGGATGGTGAAAGGCGCCGCGAACGCGCGTGGGTCGGCGCCAAAGTCACCGGCAAAAAAGCGCGCGAAAAAAACAGGACCGGCCGAGGGATGGAGCTGTTTCGTCAAGCTGATCGGATCCAGCGCCGATCTCATGGTCATTCACTTTCGCGATTCACTTGATTCGATTGCTGGCGCGCAAGACGACCTCGCGCATTCGCAGCTCGGCGGGATTCTCGATCCGGCTTACACGTTTCTGAGTGTGGCCGAGGCCGGGCTCTATCATCTCACCGCGGAGCTTGCGCGAGCTGCGGCGTCGCGCGGCGGCAAGGTTGGGGACGACGAATACGCGCGGGCGCTGACCGAGCGCGCGAGAGTGGAAAAAGAAAGTGCGCATGTCCGGAGAAGACTTTACCCCGAGCTCCCAACGGACATGCCGTACGTTTCTTTCTATCCGATGTCGAAGCGGCGCGACGCAGCGCAGAACTGGTACACGCTCACGCTCGACGAGCGCAGCCGCCTGATGCAGGCTCACGGACTCACTGGCCGCCGCTACGCGGGAAAGGTCCAGCAGGTGATCACCGGTGCGATCGGACTGGACAAATGGGAATGGGGGGTTACGCTGTTCGCGCGCGACCCGCTGGAATTCAAGAAGCTGGTGACGGACATGCGCTTCGATGAAGTGAGCGCGAAGTACGCGGAGTTCGGCGACTTTTACGTAGGAAGGATCATTTCAGTCTAGCCAACGGCGGGTCCTGCGTTCGTTACTTCGGAATCCGCAGGCGGGGTAGCGACAAGGTGAATGTGGATCCCACTCCTACCTTGCTCGAGACCGTAAGGTCGCCGCGCATCGCTCGCGCGAGATCGCGACTGATCGAGAGACCAAGACCCATTCCTTCGTGAGCACTGCTGAGGGAGCGCCCAAGCTGCACGAAGGGCTCGAAGATCGATTCCAGCTTCTCTCTCGGCACACCGCGTCCAGTGTCGGTCACGGAAATCGACGCAGTCTTGCCCGCGGCGGCGCATTTGATCGTAACGGAGCCGCCCGCCGCGGTGTACTTGATCGCGTTCGACAGAAGATTCAGCACGACCTGATCGATTCTGGCGCGGTCACCCAGCGCGATACACTCCTTCGGCGGTGACTTGGCTGTCAAGTCGATCTTTTTCGCTGCCGCGGCTGGCTCAATCAGCGGGGTCACGGCTTCGACGACGGAGGTAAGAGAAACCGCAGCTACCTCATAAGTGAGATGGCCGGCCTCGATGCGGCTGAAGTTGAGGAGGTCGGTGATGATTCCCAACAGGTGCTGCTGGCTCTTGCGAATCCGTCCAAGGTATTCCGCCTGCGCGGGAGTGGTCGATCCGCCAATGCCGAGGATTAGCAGGTCAACGTATCCACCGATAGCGTTGAGCGGCGTGCGAAGCTCGTGCGACATGGCGGCGAGGAATTCACTCTTGGTGGCGTTCGCGGCTTCGGCTTGCGCGATGCGTCGCGCGTCTGAAATCGCTTTCTCCTGCGCGGCACGGCGCTCGGTGAGGTCGCGAGTGACTTTGGCGAAGCCGACGAGTGAACCGTCCTTGTCGCGAACCGCGGTAATCACCACGTTGGCCCAGAACGTCGAGCCATCCTTCCGGATCCGGATGCCCTCCTCTTCGAACTTGCCGGTGCGCGTGGCGATTTTCAGCTCTCGTGCGGGCTTGTGACTCGCCTTGTCTTCAGCAGGGTAGAACACGGAGAAGTGTTGGCCGATGATCTCGTCCGCAGTGTAGCCCTTTATGCGCTGTGCTCCCTGGTTCCAGCTGGCGACGTGTCCGTTGGGATCGAGCATGAAGATCGCATAATCGCGGACCGATTCGACCATGAGCTGGTAGATCCGCCCGCCATCCTTGATCGTCTCGGACAGCCTGGAGTAGCCAATGGGCGTGATCGGAGTCTTCGACTCGGCGGCCTTGGCGACTTTCGATGAGCGGACGGGCAGCGGGTGCTTCTTTGCCTTCTCGTTCATGGCCTTCTGTTGCGGCAATATGCGGATGTGCTGCTGGAGACCAGTAAGCAGAGCGTGAAAGCTCGGCCGGTCATCCAACAGCGAGAAATTCGATCTAACGGAACGAGATTGCAAGAACCGTCCCCGCGAGCGCGGAGTTCCGCGCCAGTCGGGTTGTAGGGACGGTGAGGTGCGACTATACTCCCCAATCTGTTTTCGGCTCGGGTTCCTGGGCTGAACGGGACGTAGCGCAGCCCGGTAGCGCACCTGAATGGGGTTCAGGGGGTCGCGGGTTCAAATCCCGCCGTCCCGATTTGTAAGTCGAAGGTCCACAGGCAATTAGGCCCTGTGGACCTTTTCTTTGCCTAACTCCTACAGGCGTTCGTGACCGCGGACGCGGCCTACGTGCTCGAGGAGACGACTCGCTTCGACCTGCACGGCCCGAACGTCGTCCTCCTCCTCGTACATCAGCCTGATCTCGATCTCGCCTTCCCACTTTGGCCAGTGAACGCGGTGCAGCTCCGTGAATTTGCGGGCCTCCTCGAGCGCTTCCTCCTTCGACGCCAAGTTGAAGATCGAGAACCCACCGATGACTTCCTTCGACTCGGTGAACGGGCCGTCGGTCGTGACGACCTTCCCGTTCGTGATGCGCATGCGCGCGCCCGATGACGTGGGTTTGAGACCGCCAAACGAAACCATGGTACCCTTCTTGGCCGCTTCTTCCCCGAGGCTCTCGATTGCTTCGACCAGCGCGGCCGGCGGCGGTCCGAACGCCTCGAAGTTCTCGGAGCCTTTCACGATGAACATGTAGCGCATTGGTTGTTCTCTCCCCAGACGGTTGAACGTGGTGAAGGTCGATGTTGCGTGTCGCCTCCTTACCCTTACGTCGAACGAAGGTGGCTGAAATCGACAACCCCGAACTCGAAGGCGGCAGTGGAGTGTCAGCTCAGAGATAAGAGGCCGCCAGCCGCTTGCCCCTCTGGAACTTCTTCTTGACAACTCGAAGCCGATGCGCAAATTCGTGGTGGATTCCGGGCCGCACGTTGGGTTCGGGCTGCACAACGTGAAGTAGGCAGACTTACCTGACCCTGTCCTCAGGAAGGTCGTACGCGGCTGCGTCGTTCGTTCGCCCTGCTGTTGTTGTTCGCGTCACCGACTAGTGCTGTCGGTCAGGCAGACGCATCTAAGCACCCCGCCAATCCTGAACAGATCTATTTGATCATCCGCAGTGACGATGCGGGAATGAGTCACAGCGTGAACATGGCTCTGGAAAAACTCATCGCGACCGGCCTTCCAGTTTCGGTGTCGGTGATGTTTCCCACGCCCTGGTACCAGGAGACGGTGGAGATCCTCAAGCGCCATCCCGAGGTCGCTGTGGGGATTCATCTGACGCTCAATTCCGAGTGGAAGAATTACCGTTGGGGTCCGGTGCTGGGCCGAACAGCCGTCCCGTCGCTCGTAGACGCGGATGGCTATTTTTTTCAGACGGCCGAGGCGCTCCATCGAAATCAGCCGAATCTGAAGGAAGTCGAGAGCGAGCTGCGCGCGCAGATCGATCGCGCGCTTCGATCGGGACTCAAGATCGACTACGTGGACTACCACATGGGGACGGCGGTTCGCTATCCCGAGTTTCGCGAGATCACGGAGCGGCTCGCGAAGGAATACGGGCTGGGCATGTCCCAGTATTTCGGGGAAATCAGGCACGATCCACAGTATTCGGCCGCGCCGCCGAACAAGACCGACAGTCTAGTGGCGATGATTGATCGGTTGCACACGCGCTACAATCTCGTGGTCACGCACGTCGGGATAGACAACGCCGAGCTGGGTGCGCTGCTCGACATGAATGTCGACGGCGCGCTCCCCGAGATGAGCAAGAATCGTCAAGGCGAACTGGATGCGCTGACGTCACCCCGCTTCAGCGAGGCCATCAAAGCCCGTAACATTCGCCTCTTGACGTATCGCCAATTGATTGCCATAACGGGTCTGCAATCGATGCGACGACCCGAGGGATGAGACCGTTGTTGCGTTGTTTTCGGAAGGAGGAGTGCTCATGCAGTCACAGGGAGGATTGCTCATGGAGAAGCTAGTTAGGCATTCGTTCTTGAAGCGCCACTCTCACTGGCTCGGCGCCGTGGGGATGAGTCTGCTGTTCGTGCTGGCAGTCAGCGCAACGGCAGTGGGCCAGCTGACAGCGGTGTCCGGAACCGTAACCTCGACCGGCGGCGCGCCGCTCCAGGGAGTTTCGGTCCGAGTGCAGGGGACTGATACCCGCGCCGTTACAGACGTGGCCGGCAAGTATCGTGTTGCTGCCCCGGCGGATGCGGTTCTCACTTTCTCGTATGTCGGACAGCGGCCTGTCCAGATCACGGTTGCCGGCCGTAGCACCGTCGATATCACGATGGCGCAAATTCCGTATCTCGAGGAAGTCGTCGTTACCGCCTACACGGAACAGCGGCGAGGCGACATCACTGGCGCAGTGTCCAGCGTCAACGTCGAAAGCGCTCAGCGACAAATGGGAGCGAGTGTGCTTCAGCGCCTGGACGCCGCCGTTCCCGGTGTCACTGTTGCCGCGGCGGGTTCTCCGGGTGGACGCAGCACCGTCAGAATTCGCGGCATCACGTCCTTCCAGAACAACGGTCCTCTCTACGTGATCGACGGAGTCGGGGTTGACGATTCTTACCTCAACTTTCTGAATCCCAACGACATCACATCGATCCAGGTCCTGAAGGACGCGTCGGCAGCTTCGATTTACGGAGCGCGAGCCAGTAACGGCGTCATCCTCATCGAGACCACCAAGAAGGGCGTAGGTGGACCACCTCGCGCTACGCTGCGAGTTAGAACTGGTGTCGCGAGTCCCGTACGCGGCTACGACGATTTCCTCATTCAAAACTCACTCGACTACTTCCAGGTCGTCAAGGCAGCCTATCTCAACGCGGGGAAGCCGGTTCCGACCTCCATCTATGGCGACCCGAACAACCCAACGGTTCCCAACTACATCTTTGCAGAGGCTGGCACAGCCACCGCTACCGACACCTACGGCCGTGCTACCGCGGTCGACCCCTCCAAGTATTCGTATCCCCGCAGCCTCATCATACCGGGCAGCCAAGGCACCAACTGGTGGAGCTCCGTGTTCGGTTCCGCGCCTCTAGGTGAATACAACCTGGATGTCACCGGAGGGAGCGACGAGAACGCGTATCGCGTTTCGTTCAATTACTTCGATCAGAACGGCACGGCGAAGTACACCGACTTGAAGCGGGGAAGTATTCGCGTCAACACCTCATTCAACCGCAGCAAGCTGAACTTCGGTGAGAATGTCGCGCTCTCACTCGATCGACATCATGGCGGGCCCCAGTCGGGCGGAACGAGTCTGACGGATGATCCGTCCAACTATGCGGAAGACAACATGGTCGGGAAGAGTGTTTTGATGCAGCCCGTCATCCCGATTTATGACATCAACGGCAATTTTGCCGGCGGGAAGTGCTGTGGCCTGGGCAATCAATTCAATCCTTTGCACGAGGCCTTTGCAGCGAAGGACAACACAAACAAGGACGACCGAGTCCTCGGCAACATGTTTGCGGGCTATTCCTTCACTCCGGCGATCTCGTTCAAGAGCAACCTCGGTTTCAACTTTCATCAGTATTCCTTCCAGGGTATTAGTCCTGCCTTTCCAGAGCAGGCCGAGGCGACCTTCACGAATGGGTTCAATGAGAACTCGAATCAGACCTTTAATTGGTCGTGGTCCAACACCGCCAGGTACGTGAAGGCCTTTGGCCAGCATAGCCTCGATCTCCTCTTGGGCCAGGAAGCCAATGCCGGTACCGAGCGGTTTCTCAGCGCATCGATTGCCAACCTGCTGACGACCGACATCAATTCCAGGTATGTCGACGACGCGCTTGGCGATGCCAGCACTAAAAACGTGACCAGCTCCGGGAACAAGAGCGCCTTGATGTCCTTGTTCGGAAAAGCCGACTACAACTTTGCCGACCGGTACGTGGCGAGCGTCACGCTGCGGAGAGATGGCTCGTCTCGGCTAGCCCCGGGTCACCAATGGGGTACCTTCCCGGCGTTCGGCCTCGGATGGAGACTCACCAATGAGTCGTTCATGCAAAACAACAGAATCTTCTCCGATGTCATGCTTCGCTATGGATGGGGCAAGACTGGAAACCAGTTGATACCTCCCGGACGCATCGTGACGCAACTTGGCGGCAGCAGGGGAGACACCTATTACGATGTTTCGGGTGGAAACGCGCTAGCCGGAGGATACCGGGTAACGCGAGTCGGCAACTCGGAGCTGAGGTGGGAGGAGAACAAATCCCAGAACCTGGGCGCGGACATGGTGCTGTTAGGCGGCAGGATCAATTTCCTCGTCGATGTTTACAAGCGCTCCTCGAACAACCTGCTGTTCTCTCCGTCAGTGCCAGGCGCTGCCGGCATAGCTGACCCCCCGATCGTCAACATCGGCCAGATGAGAAACACAGGCATCGACTTCTCCGTTGGCCATCAGGCTTCCTGGTGGAACGCCACCTTCAACGGAAGCCACTACAAGAACAAGATCGTTGCGATCAACAACGACCAGAACTTCTTCTACGGTCCGATCTCAACGCGGTACGGCAATCAGATCATCAACCAGGTTGGCTTTCCGATCGGTTCGTTCTACGGATATCGGACGAATGGCTACTTCAGCAGCGCGGCCGACGCTGCGTTGCACACGCCGGCTGGAGGCTGTGGCCCGACAACCAACTATTGCCAGGATGGCGCCGCCATGGGCCGGATCAAGTTCCAGGATCTCAATGGCGACGGGAACATCACGCTCGCAGACCGCGCCATCATCGGAAGTCCCCATCCGAGTTTCACTGCCAGCCTGGATCTGGGCGCGCGCAGGGGAAGCTGGGACCTGAGCGGGACTTTCTTTGGTACGTTCGGGAACGACATCTGGGACGCGCAGAAGGAGTTCTACGTGTTCCGGAATTTCGAGACCAACGTGCGCGACGATCTGCTCGCGAATTCGTGGACGCCGACAAACCTGAACGCGAAGTATCCGCGAATTGATGTGAACGATCTCTATAGCCACGCGCTTAGCGATTTCTACATTGAGGACGGCTCGTACGTCAGGCTGCGCAATGTACAGCTTGGGTATACGACGCCTCAGACGATGGGACGGCTGTTGCCGAGCGGCACCAGAATCTACGTGCAGGCGGACAACCTGCTCACGTTCACCGGCTACCCGGGTCTCGATCCGTCGCTGCCGGCCGCGAGCATCAGTGGAGCTGCCGGCGACATCCGGGATCAGTACATGGGTGTCGACCGTGGTACGTATCCGACGAGCAAAGTTTTCAGCATCGGCATTGTCACTTCATTCTAGCAAATAGCCTATTCCAAGGAATCTGAGACGATGAAAATCGTATCGAAGCACCCACTCCTCGTCGGGACAGCACTCCTGACGATAATGTCAGCAGGGATTTACGGTTGCTCGGACTTCCTCGCTAACAACGCCTCTCCACAAGGGACCGTGGATTCAAACACGCTCTCCAACGCGGCCGGAGTCGAAGGCACGCTCGTAGGAGCGTACCGGGCGTTGGATTGTACCAGCGCGCTCTCGCCCAACTGGGGATGCGCCGCGAGCAACTGGGTCTTTGGCGGCGTCGCAGGTGACGATGCCTACAAGGGATCCAATGCGACAGATCAGCCGCCGATCAATGACATCGAGGGCCGTCATTGGGGAACGGCTGACGCAGAGAGCTACTTGAATACCAAGTGGCGAATCTCCTATGAAGGCGTCGTCCGGGCCAATGCGGCGATAAACCTGTTCAAGAGTGTATACGCAGCCAACCCAACTGCATTCTCCGTTGCGACTGCGCACGCCATCGAGGGTGAAGCGCTCTTCCTGAGAGCTCACTATCACTTTGAAGCGTGGCGGATGTGGGGGAACATTCCCTATTACCGCGAGACTGAGACGGACTTCCGCAAGCCGGGTGAGACCAGCGCCGCGGTCGCGACGGACATCATAAAGGACCTCGATTCGGCGATCAAACTGCTGCCTCTCGTCCCGCGGAATAAGGGACGCGCCGGCCAGTGGACGGCCAAAGCGTATAAAGGGCGCGTGCAGGTATACGCCGCCTCCACCACGCCGGCCCTGTGGGCGGCCGCTGTGACAACCTTGACGGACGTCGTGAACAACGGGCCTTACAAGCTGGAAACCAGCTTTGATCGTGTCTGGACCGGTTTTGCCGACGAGGCAAACGGGCTCGAGACCATCTGGGCGTTCCAGGCATCCGCGAATGACGGCGAGCCAAACGGTGCCAATGCCAACTTTGGCGAACGCCTGAATTTCCCGTATTCCGGAAGCCACTTCGGCTGCTGCGGTTTCAACCAGCCGTCACAGAGCCTCGTGAACTTCTTCAAGGTTGACCCGACTACTGGGTTGCCGACGGCAATGACAAATCCGACTACCTGGAACGCGTCGGACGTGGAATTCAAGTCGACGGATGTGACCACCCCGGTTGACCCGCGGCTGGACTGGACGGTTGGTCGGGACGGGGTCCCCTTCAAGGATTGGGGACCGGTCAACGTTGGGACCGGTGGGTCCGCTAGTTGGGTCAGAGACATAGGCAATGGCGGCCCCTACGTTCCCAAGAAAAACGCCCACGAAAAGGCGAGTGGCGCCGAGAGCACCACCGGATGGCAGCCGACGCAATTGAACTCGGTCAACATCCATCTGTACCGGTATGCTGACGTGTTGCTGATGTTGGCCGAGGCGATGGTCGAGACCGGCAACCTGACCGGGGCGCAGACGATCGTCAATCAGATCAGAACGCGCGCGGCCGCGGCCGCACAGGGACCAGGGACGACGCGGGCTAACATCGCGGTGGCGCTCAGCGATACCTCGATTCACTGGGCAAAATATCAGGTTGGCCAATATCTCGTGCCGTGGACCGACCCGGTCTACGCTCGAGAAGCTGTTCGCTCTGAGCGGCGACTCGAACTGGCGATGGAAGGGCAGCGGTTCTTCGATCTACGGCGTTACGGGCTCGCTTATGCCAAGTCGGTCCTCGACGCCTACATCGCCTCCGAGGGAACTGCAGCGAGACGCCTCTACAAGGCGCAGGCTGAGCCGTTCATAGCTCGCCACATGCTCTACGCCATTCCCGGTATTCAGATCGAGTTGAGCAAGACCGGCGGTCAGCAGACGCTGACACAGAATCCGGGCTGGTGATCTATCGCAGTTAACGCTTTCTGATCGAGAAAGCCTGAAGGGAATCGCCGGTATTGGCAACCAACACTGCCTTACCGGCGATTGTTTTTATCGGCGCGAGGCCCGAGACATTCAGAGGGGCGAGGAAGCCACTTTGACCTGGAGTGACCGGGGCGAAATGTCCCCGGCCATCTCCTCTCAGCCATAGTCCGTTGCCGGCGTCGGCTCGCGGCGTGTTTGGCTCAGCGTCGTAGAGATGCCCCGCGACGAGCAGATCGAGATGGCCATCGCCGTCCACGTCGTCCGCGACAATTGCCTTGATCGGAGAGATTTGCGCCAGGTTCGGTAGCGCGAAGGAGCTGAACTTCCCCCCGCCATTGTTGTGGAGATAAACGCTGGCAAACGTGTCAGCCTGGTAATGGACGGCCTTCTGCAGCTCCGCCGAGCTGAACGCTTGAGCTATGGACGCATCGGCGAACGACCCATACGTCGGGAATTTCAGCCCAAGCGGATAGATCTCCCGTCCGAGCGGAACCATGCCGGCCAACGGGTATTCGGTCCCGTTCACTTCCTGGGTGAGAACGACGTCGGTGGTTCGATTGCCGGTGAAATCGCCGGCGAAAACTCCGAACTTGTTTTGCTTCGACGTCGCATACGTGTAATTCAAGCCAAGATTGCCGGCGACGAAGTCGGGGCGACCGTCCTTGTCGAAGTCTGCTGTCGCAAGGCTGTACCACCAGCCACGCAATGAAGGCAGGCCCGTCGCCTGTGTGACGTTGCGCAGTCGCTTCCCATCGTTCCGATAGAACTCGATTGGCATCCACTCACCAGTGGTCACGAGATCCAAGCGGCCGTCGCCGTCGTAATCGATCCAGACGGCGTCGGTGATCATGCCTCCCGGATGCACGAGCTCCGGCGCGATTTGTTCTGTCACGTCGGTGAAGTGACCTCCGTCGTTCCGCAGGAGATAGCTTCTGGTGGGGTAGGGATAGCTCCTTGGCATCAGCCTGCCGCCGACGAAGAGATCCGGTTTGCCATCGCCGTTGAAATCTCCTGCTCGCACGGTCGCCGTACTCGTGAGCATCGCCGGCAGCGCTTGAGTGTCTCTCACGAATCTGCCACCACCACGATTGATGTAGAGCCGATCCTGCAGCAACGCTGAACTGGGCGCGAGCTGATATCCACCGCTCGCAACGTACAAGTCGGGCCGTCCGTCCCCGTTGGCGTCGAAGAAGCACGCGCCCCAGTCCTCGTACGCCTTGTCAGCCTGCCAGGGCTGATCCTTCGACGATTCGACGAAGCTGCCGTCCTTCTGCTGGATCAACAACCGGCCCGGCGCTCGTGAATTTCCGCCGATGAATACATCGTCAAGCCCGTCACCGTTGACGTCAGCGACCGCCAGCGGAGGCCCGTGACTCGAGAGCATGTAAGGCAACAGCGGTTGCACGCTGTAATCGATCTCCGTGGTTGGTGGCTGCTTGTATGAGAGTCCGCGAGCGTTGAGGGGTTGGAACCATTGGTCTCGCGCCGGCACGGCTGCGTCGGGTGTTGCAGGCGGTTTTTTCTCCGTCGCATCTGAGTGCTTCACAGTCAGGATCCGGTCGACGTCGAGATTAGTAAGCAGCTGATGTCGTCCGTCCGGCCACACCACCTCCATGCTATCCACTCGACGTGCGCTGCCGAGGCCGAAGTGCGCCCGATCGTCCATCGTCGACATGTACCCACGATACGGCGTGCCGTAGATGTACTGCTTCTTTCCGCCCGCCGTGACGGTCAATTGCGCGCCGATCCCCGCGGTCAGCTCACGCGGCGATTCTCCCACGAGCCGGACCTCCAGCCAGTGATGCGCATCGTCGTTGGGCTCTATGTTGTGATAGATGAATGCGGGCCCGTTG
>Ga0193723_1000797_pt1 | contig 12408 bp, 13 predicted proteins | sample H2m2metaG_FD_143042 | JGI IMG/M metagenome (GOLD analysis project Ga0193723, IMG submission 143042) | Soil microbial communities from a riparian zone of the East river system, Colorado, United States - H2m2 | ecosystem: Environmental > Terrestrial > Soil > Riparian zone | place: USA: East River... | reverse complement strand
GTGGTACATTCACCTCACGCTCCCGCGGGAAACGCTGCGGGCCCGCATCGCGGCGCGCGTCGATGCGATGCTCGCGGCAGGATTGGTCGACGAAGTCCGGGGCGTGCTGGCGCGCGGCGTGGCGCCCGATGCGGCCGGGCTCGACGGCGTGGGCTATCGCGAAGTCGTGGCGATGTTGGCGGCGGGGTCGCGTGTGCCGACGGCGGAGTTGCGCGAGGCCATCGCGCGCGCGACGCGAGGCTACGCGAAGCGGCAGGAGACCTGGTTCCGGAATCAGTTACGCGATGGCGCGGTGTGGACCTTGGACGCCACAGAGGAGCCCTCAGTGCTTGCTGATGTGATCCTCAAACGCTGGCAATCGGCCGCCGCGGCATGAGAATCGGGATCACCTGCTATCCGACGTACGGCGGCTCCGGAGCCGTCGCCACCGAACTGGGGCTCGAGCTGGCGCGGCGCGGCCACGAAATCCACTTCATCTCGTACGCCAGCCCCTTCCGGCTCCGCGGTTTCGCCGAGCGCGTGACGTTCCACGAGGTCACGCAGATCGAGTATCCGCTCTTCGAGCAGTCGTCGCCCTACGCGCTGGCCTTGGCCGTCAAGCAGCACGAGGTGGCGGTGCGCGAGAGCCTCGACCTCATGCACGTGCACTACGCCATTCCGCACGCGGCCACCGCCTGGCTCGCGAAGCAAATGATGAAGGCAGAGCGTGACCTCAAGATCGTGACGACGCTGCACGGCACCGACATCACGCTGGTGGGACAGGACCCGTCGTATTTCACGCTCACCAAGTTTTCGATCGAGCAGTCGGATGCGGTCACCGCGGTGTCGGCGTTTCTGCGGGAGGAGACCTACAAGGCGTTCGGCTGCGCGGGCTGCGACGTGACGGTGATCCCGAACTTCATCAATCCGGCCGACTACCACCCCGCGACCGACGCGTCGTGCCGGCGCGCGCTGGCCCCCGCGGGTCACAAGATCCTGGTGCACGTTTCGAATTTCCGGCCCGTGAAGCGCGTGCTCGACGTCGTGCACGTGTTTGCCGGGGTGCGGAAGGCGATGCCCGCGACGCTGGTGCTCGTGGGCGATGGCCCCGACCGCGACGCCGCCGAACACGAGGTCGATCGCCTGGGCTTGAAGCGCGATGTCAGGTTCCTCGGCAAGGTGGACAACGTGGGCGACGTGCTGCGGGGTGGGGATCTCTTCCTGTTGCCGTCGGCCACGGAGTCGTTCGGGCTCGCCGCGCTCGAGGCGATGGCGTGCGGCCTCCCCGTCGTGGCGAGCGCCGCCGGCGGGATCCCCGAGGTCGTGGCCGACGGCGAGACCGGCGCGCTCGCACCGGTGGGCGACGTGAGCGCCATGACCGAGAACGCCATCGCGATTCTCAAGGATGGGCCCGAGCACGAGCGCCTGAGCCGCAACGCCGCCGCGCGGGCCCTCGAGTTCGCCGCGGAACACGTCGTGCCGCGCTACGAAAAGCTGTACGAGGACCTGCTCGCGTGAGTCTGGGCGGGGGGCTTCGCCTCGTCCGCGCTCTCAATCTGCTGATCGCCGCCGCTGGCGTCCTGGCGGGCGGCTGGATCGCTCTGGGCGCCGTGCAGCTGCCGAAGCTGCTCATCTTCGCCGCGCTCTCGGGAATTGCGCTCGGGGCGGTGGGGAACACCTGGAATGACATCTGTGATGCGCGCGCGGATACGCTGAACCGGCCAGCCGAGCGACGTCCGCTGACGTCAGGGGGTATGACGTCAGGGGGTATCGGGCGCGGCACCGCCGACCTCATCGTCTTCCTGGGCGCGTTGGTGGGCCTCGCCACGGCCGCGCTCGTGAGCGGTGGCCAGGTCCTCGTCGGGGTCGGCGCGCTGTCGATCATGCTGCTCTACTCCCCGTTCATCAAACCTCGACCCGTGGCGGGGAATGTCGCCGTCGCCCTCGTCGCGGGGCTCCCGCTCTTGTATGGGGCGCTCGCCGTGGGGGCCCCGCGGGCGGGTGTCGTGCCTTGGGTGCTCGCCGCCTGGCTCCATGTGGCGCGCGAGATCGTGAAGGACTTGGGCGATGAACCGGGGGATCGCGCAATCGGGCGCCGCACGTTGCCGATCGTCGTCGGCGCGCGGCCGGCTCAAGTCGTGGCCGCGGGCGTGGCGCTCCTGTTCGTGCCGGCCAGTTTGCTGCTGCCCCATGTCGCCGGGTATGGCGCCGCCTACTTCCTGATCGCGCTGCCGGCGCAGATGGCCGTGCTCATGGCGGGGACCTGGCTCATCCTTGAGGAGCGTGTGGGGAGCCTGGGCCGCGTACGGCGCGTCAGCCTCCTCCTCAAGGCTGCCATGGTCATTGGACTCGTCGCGCTCGTCGCGGGAAAGGTCGCATGAATCTCTGGCAGGGTCTTATTCTCGGGTTGGTACAGGGGCTCACCGAATTCCTGCCGGTATCGAGCTCGGGGCACCTGGTGCTCGTCGAGGCGCTCACGGGCGTCCATTTCACCGACGTGACCGTGGAAGTGTCGCTGCACGTGGCGACGTTGGCGTCCGTGCTGGTGCTCTACGGTCGCCGCCTGTGGGAGATCGTGCGGGGCGTGCTCACGGGCGATGGGCCCAGCGTGCGCTACGCCGTGCTCCTCGTGATCGCGACGATTCCCGCCGGCCTGATCGGCGTGCTGTTCCATCATCAGATCGAAGACGCCTTCCATTCACTCGCGTGGCTCGGCATCCAGTTCCTGATCACGGGTGGGATTCTGTGGGCGACGCGCGTGCCGCCGGGCGACCGCACGGTGCCGTCGACGGGCGCGGCCACGGTGATCGGCTTCGCGCAGGCGTTTGCCATCCTGCCGGCGATCTCCCGCTCGGGCGCCACGGTCGCGGCGGCGCTGCGCGCCCGTCTCACGCCGGCGGCCGCGGCGGAGTTCAGCTTCCTGATGTCGATTCCCGTGATCGCCGGCGCCGGCCTCCTCGAGGCGCGCAATGCCGCGCTCAACATGGCGCACGTCGGGGCGCTCCCGTGGGCGGTGAGCTTCGTCGCGGCATTCGCGGCGGGGATCTGGTCGATCCGCTGGCTCGTGCGGTTGCTGCAGCGCGGCCGGTTCTATGCCTTCGCGCCGTACTGCTGGGCGGTCGGACTGTTCACGCTCGCCTACGCGCTGTGGCACGGGTAACCCTCGACGGCTTTCCCGCGCAGCTCCTCGCCCGCCGGTGGGGGGTGCCGCAATGCGGCGTATTTCGCACCCTGTCCTCGAGTCTCGACGCCATCCACGACGTCGCCGCGCAGGGCGCGCCCGTCGGCACCGTCGTCGTCGTGGAGGAGCAGACGGCGGGGCGCGGACGGGACGGCCGCACCTGGCGCTCGCCGCCGGGCGGCGTGTGGCTCGGGATGCTGCTGCGGCCCCCCGCCTCGCTTCCCGTGACCGGCGCGTTGTCGCTGCGCGTGGGGCTCGTCCTCGCCGACGTCGTCGATGAGTTCGTGGGTCGCGCGCGTACGCGGCTCAAGTGGCCGAACGACGTGCTCATCGATGAGCGAAAGATCGCGGGGATCCTGTGCGAGGGTCGCTGGCAAGGTGAAGCGCTGCAGTGGCTCGGCGTCGGCATCGGCATCAACGTCGCGAACGACATCCCGCCGGAGCTGGCGGAGCGGGCGATCGCCCTGCGCGAGCATGTTCCCGACGTGACCCGGCTCGACGTGCTCGATCGGTTGGTGCCGGCCTTGCTCCCGCTCACCACGCACCACGCACCACTCACCGAGTCCGAATGCACCGCCTTCGCGCAGCGCGACTGGTTGCGCGGACGTCAGATTCGCTCGCCGATCCCCGGGCGCGCGGTGGGCGTTCGGCCCGACGGCGCGCTGCTCGTGGACACGGGGGCCGGGACGACGATGGTGCGCGAAGGCCACGTCGAGCTATCTTAGCCCGCCATGCTCCTCGCCCTCGACATCGGCAACACCGAAACGACGGTAGGCCTGTTCGCGGGCGAGCGCCTCGAAGGGCACTGGCGGCTGCATACGACGCCGCAGCGCACCCCCGATGAGTGGGCCTCGGCGCTCACGGCGTACCTGACGCAGGCGGGCCACTCGACGCAGGAAGTGCGCGCCGCCATCGTGGCATCGGTCGCGCCGCAGGTGACCCACAGTGTGTGCGACGGCGTGGTCGTCGCGACGACGCGCCAGCCGGCCATCGTGGATGGACGCTCCAAGCTCCCCATCACCCTGGACGTCGACGAACCGTTGACGGTCGGCGCCGATCGCATCGTCAACACGCTCGCCGCTTCGCAGCTCTTCAAACGCGACACGATTGTGGTCGACTTCGGGACGGCGACGACGTTCGATTGCATCACGAGCGACGGCCGCTTCATCGGCGGGGTCATCATGCCGGGGATTCGGACGGCGTCCGACGATTTGGTGCGGAAGACCGCCAAGTTGCCCGCGACCGAGCTGACGCCGCCCCCGCGCGTCATCGGCCGCCGTACGGAGGACTGCATTCGCGCGGGCGTGCTGTGGGGCACGGCCGACGCCGTGGATGGGTTGGTGCGGCGCATCAAGGCCGAGTGGCCCGGCAAAAAGGCGCCGCAGACCATTGCCACGGGCGGCCTCGCCGGTCTCATCGCGCCGCTCTCGAAGGAGATCGAATCGGTGCACCCCGATCTCACGCTCGTGGGGCTGCGATTGGCGGCGACGGCACTCGGTCTCGCGTGGTGAGCGACGCCCGCACGCTCAACGTTTGGCGTCGCTGGGGTTACCGCTTCCTGCCGGGGGATCTGTTCTCCTACATCCTCCACCTGCGTCCCGCCGAGTGGCCGATTATGGCGGCGCACACAGCGTTTGGATACGTGCTGGCCGTGGGATGGCAGGGCGTGGGGCGTGGCGCGTGGGTGCATGACGCTCTCCTGCCACTCGCGATCTGGGTCGTGTTCCTGAACGGCGGAACGCTCGCGATCAACAGCGTGTTCGATCGGGACGAAGGCGACATCGGGTATCAACAGCGTGTTCGATCGGGACGAAGGCGACATCGGGTATCTGAATGCGCCGCCGCAGCTGCCGCGCTATCTGTTGCACTGCAGCGTCGCCCTCCTCGTCGGCGGCCAGCTCCTCGCCCTCATGTTGCCTGTGGGATTCCAGCTCGCTTACGCCATTTGTTTCGTGATGTCGGTGCTGTATTCGGTGCCGCCGTTTCGGTTCAAGGCGGTGGCGGGCGTGGATTGGGTGATCAACATGTGGGGCTTCGGCACCCTGACGCCCTACGCAGCCTGGGCCGCCACGGGCCGGCCCCTCGATCTGGGGCACGTCCTCGTCTTGCTCGCCTTCTGCCCGTTGTTCGCGGGGCTCTATCCCCTGACGCAGTTATACCAATTCGACGAGGACCGGCGGCGGGGCGACCGCACGCTGGCCCTGATCCTCGGGATGCGGAAGAGCCTGATAATTGCCTTGGCCAGCGTCGTGCTCGCCTTCGCCCTGCTCGGCTGGGCGGCGGCGATCCTGCGGGCCCCGCTCGTGGCGCTCGGCCTCCCGCTGGCGGCGTGGCTCGCCGTGCTCGTGCCGTGGCTGCTGCGCCACGAGTCGTGGAGCCCCGCCGAACACCAGCGGGGGATGTATCGGGCGCTCACGGCCTGGGCCGTCACCGATGTAGTCGTGCTACTTGTGTTTGCCTCATGAGGGCACGGCTTTAGATTAGCGGGACCGACTCTCCACTCAACTCCAGGAGCTCGCCGCGCATGACGGCCGGTACAGCACCCAGCGCCCCCAGTGCTATCGATCGCTCCGACCTTCGCCACATCCTCATCGGGGGAACCCGCCTCGGGCTCACGATCGGGGCTGCGGTGATCATCTATCTGCTGGTCTCGCGGCGTGTGCCGGACTTGATCGCGCAGGCGCTGCTCCAAACCGTGGTGGTGATTGCCGCGGCGGCGGCGGCGACGTTCCTGCCGGCCCAATGGACGACGGCACGCGGCACCGAGGGCATCGCGGCCGCGGCGGCGGTGGGTCTGTGGGGTACGATCGTGTTCATGGCGATCGACGTCATCGTACTGCGCCCCTTCAGGGCCTACCCCTGGACGTGGGATGCGATCGGGGGTGGGAGCACGTGGTGGTACCTGCCCATCTGGTGGATGCTCGGCACGTTCGTCGCGTGGCTCGGCGGGCTCGTGACGGCGGCCCGCGCGCGCCGCGGCGGAAAGACGTCGATCGTGGCGCTGTCGGTTCCGCTCGTCCTGGGCGGCATCGGGTTTGCCGCCGGCATCGGTCTCGGGCAAGTGCGGATCGCGATGCCCGTCGCCGCCGGGGGCGGGTTCACCGCCATCCTCATCGTGTTCGCCATCGTCGCCGTCGCACGTAAGGGCTAAATGCCCCGCTGGCTGGCGCACTTCCTCGTCGTCGTGGGATGGCTCCTCACACCCCTGTGGGCGTGGGGAGCTTCGTATCTCGGTCTGTGGCTCGGCGCCCTGGTCGCGCTGCGGTTCTCGAGCCCGCTCGTCATGCTCGTCGTCGCGGGACTCGGGGCCGTGCTGGTCGGCTTCGTCGTGCTCTGGGCTTGGGTGCGCTTCATGCGTCGTCTGCCCCATTTGCTCTCTCACCTGATGGCACCCCGCGCCTCCGAGGAGCACCCCGCGATTGCGGCTGCGGACTAGCCTTCTCGTCCTGGTTTGCATGCCGGTCGCCCTTTCGGCGCAGGACGGGCGGGACGTGGAGTTCCTTTGGGGGCGTTGGTACAGCGGCAACCACGCGACGACCTACGAAATCCGGTCGGGCCACTGGTCGGCCGAGGCGCTCATCCACAACTCGCTCGGGCGACGGCGCGCGTTCTACGGCTTCGGGTGGGGCATGCGGGTCCTGCAACCCTCGGGGGGCTTCGCTCCCTATTTCACCACCGGTGTGTCGCTCGGCCTGTCGACCGATACGGTCGATCAAGCGCTCGCCGCGCTCTGGGACATCGGCGGCGGCGTCGAATGGCGCCCCATCTCGGCATTCGCCGTGGGCGTCGAGGCGCGCTACCGCCTCGAGGACCGCGGCCCCCGGGGCTTCTGGCGTCCCGCCACGGGGGCGCCCGACGGCGTGAGCCTCGCCGCTCGAGTCGCGATTGCCGTAGGGGGGGGGCGCGGGGGTGGCGGGGGTGGGTCGACACCGCGACTCCCGCCTCCCGAAATCCCGTTGATGATCACCGGCAACGCCGCCGACGTGGTGCAGACCGCGCTCAATGCTCTCGGCACACCATACCAATGGGGCGGCACAGCCGAAAACGGGTTCGACTGCTCCGGGCTGATCCAGTACGCCTACGGGCAGCATGGCATCCGCCTGCCGCGCATGAGCCGGGACCAAGCGAAGGCGGGAACGGAGGTGGCGCCCGTCGTGGAGGCCTTGAAGCCGGGCGACATCCTGCTGTTCTCCGCGCGCCCCGGAGGCGGTGTGACGCACGTGGGGATGTACGTCGGCGAGCAAAAGTTCATTCACAGCTCGAATAGTGGCGTGAAGTTGAATAGTGGCGTGAAGTTGTCGCGGCTCGAGGTGCACGATTCCGAAGGTGCGTGGTGGCTGTCGCGGTGGGTCGGCGCGCGGCGGATCCGGGAGTGATCGACGCCAAGACGCCACGACGCCAGGTCGCCATGACGCGAACGATTGTTCGTGCAACGTGGCGACTTGGCGTCTTGGCGTTCGCCGCCTGCGCCACCTCCCGGATTCCCAGCGCGCTCCGCGGCTACGAGATTCTCGTCGACCGGAAGGACCCGCAGGGCGCGGAAATGGCCCGGGCCTTCCGTGAGCATGGCTTCCGGGTCCGCGGGGCGGTGCGGGGGGGCAGCCGACCGACGGCGGCCCTGGTGTTCTTCATGTTTCGGGAGCCTGGCCGGGACGCCGAAACGTGGCTGCACCTGCGATTGGCGGACACGCGTACTGGCGAGATCGTCGGTGCCGCCATGGTCTCGCTCGATTCCGTAGGCGAGGGCCCCAAGGCCCGCGCCGACGCGGGCGTCCGGGCCCTGCTCGCGAAGCCCGTTCCGACGCCCCCTTGACTCCCTCGTAGGCACAAGGCAGATTCCTCCCCAGTTGGATTAGCACTCACTCTACCAGAGTGCTAACAGGTAATCAATTCAAAGAGTTACGGGAGGTCCACGTATCATGGCAACGGCAACCAAGACAAAGTTCAAGGTGTTCCCTCTGGCGGACCGGGTAGCGATCCGGCCGATGGAGGAGACGGAAACGATGAAGGGCGGGCTGTACATCCCCGACACCGCCAAAGAGAAGCCGATCCAGGGCGAAGTGATCGCCGTGGGACCGGGGCGGCGGGAGAAGGGCGAGGCGGTCCCGATGGAGCTGAAGGTTGGGGATCGCGTGGTTTACGGGAAGTACAGCGGCCAGCAGGTCGAGTTGGACGGCGAAGAGATCATCCTGATCAAAGAAGCCGACGTCATCGCGAAGCTCGCGTAGCTCCTAGGAGGACGTACAGATGGCAGCCAAGTATCTCGAATTCAGCACCGACGCCCGGGCCCGCCTCAAGCGGGGTGTGGACCAGCTGGCGGACGCGGTGAAGGTGACCCTCGGCCCCAAGGGGCGGAACGTGGTCATCGACAAGAAGTTCGGCAGCCCGACCGTCACCAAGGACGGCGTGACTGTCGCGAAGGAGATCGAGCTCGACGACGAGATCGAGAACATGGGCGCCCAGATGGTGAAGGAAGTGGCGACCAAGACCTCCGATCTCGCCGGCGACGGCACCACGACGGCGACCGTGCTCGCGCAGGCGATCTACCGTGAGGGCCTCAAGTCGGTTACCGCGGGCGCCAACCCGATGTCGCTCAAGCGCGGCATTGAGAAGGCAGTCGAGTCCGTGGTGACGGAGCTGAAGAAGATCTCCGTCCCGACCGCGGGTCGGAAGGAAATCGCCCAGGTGGGTTCGATCTCCGCGAACAACGACAAGGAAATCGGCAACCTCATCGCCGAAGCGATGGACAAGGTCGGCAAGGACGGCGTGATCACGGTCGAGGAGGCGAAGGGCCTCGAGACCACGCTGGAGACCGTGGACGGCATGCAGTTCGATCGCGGCTATCTGTCGCCCTACTTCATCACCGACCCCGAGAAGATGGAAGCGGTGCTGGAGGATGCGTACATCCTCATCCACGACAAGAAGATCTCGTCGATGAAGGACTTGCTCCCCGTGCTCGAGAAGGTGGCGCAGGCGGGCAAGCCCCTGCTCATCGTCGCCGAGGACGTCGAGGGCGAGGCCCTGGCGACGCTCGTCGTCAACAAGCTGCGCGGCACCCTCAAGGTGTGCGGCGTGAAGGCCCCTGGGTTCGGTGACCGTCGCAAGGAAATGCTGCGCGACATCGCCATTTTGACGGGTGGCCAGGTGATCTCCGATGAGGTTGGCGTCAAGCTGGAGACCACGGCGCTCACCGATCTCGGCCGTGCCAAGCGGATCGTCGTGGACAAGGACAACACCACGCTCGTCGACGGCAAGGGCAAGCATGAGGCGATCGAAGGCCGCAAGTCGGAGATCAAGGCCCAGATCGAGAAGTCGACGTCGGATTACGACAAGGAGAAGCTGCAAGAGCGGCTGGCCAAGTTGGCCGGCGGTGTCGCCGTGCTGAACGTCGGGGCGGCCACCGAGACCGAGATGAAGGAGAAGAAGGCCCGTGTCGAGGACGCGCTGCACGCGACCCGCGCGGCGGTCGAGGAAGGCATCGTGCCGGGCGGCGGTGTGGCGCTCTTGTGGTGCCAGAAGGTGCTCGACAAGGCCAAGGGTGCCGATGAGGACGAGAAGATCGGCATCGAAATCGTGCGGCGCTCCCTCGAGGAGCCGATCCGCGCGATCGCCCAGAACGCGGGCGCCGAGGGCGCCATCGTCGTCGGCAAGGTGAAGGAGTCGAAGGATAAGAACTTCGGCTACAACGCCCAGACCGACGCGTTCGAGGATCTGGTCGCGGCCGGCGTCATCGACCCGACCAAGGTTACTCGCACGGCGCTGCAGAACGCCGCGTCCATCGCGGGCCTGCTCCTCACGACGGAATGCGTTGTGGTGGAGCGGAAGGAGAAGGACAAGGCTCCTCCGATGCCGGGTGGCGGCGGTGGCATGGGGGGCATGTATTAAACGCTAGGCGAATAGACGCTTAGACGCCTAGGCTCCCCCCCGTGTGATGCTGCGCACGGGGGGGAGTCGTATTATGGTGCACCTATGAGCTCTCCGACGCCGCCGCCGTCGCCGCCGGAACGTACGGCGCTCTCTCGGGATCTCGCGGATTTCCTCATCGAGTTGTCGATCGCCCTCCACAAGCACGCCATGTACCCGGAGGGGCACGCGTTGCTCGCGCCCGCCGCGGCAGGGGTGACACGGCGGGCGGAGCAGTTCCTGGAGGAAAGGCCCACCCTCTCCCTGGGCGTCGCGCGGCAGCAGCTTGTCATCGAAGGGGTCGCCACTGATCCCAAGCACCCCCTCCTCGCGGAGTTGGCCGGCCGGCTGCACCGCCACCATCTCGGGGCGGTCACCTTCCATCGGGGGATCCGCGGTTCTGAGGTCGCGGACGTGCTGCGGACGCTCGCGACCGAGGCGGACCGTACGGGGGAGCCGCTCGGCCTCGGGCCACCGGAGCGTCTCCGCGCCTGGGAGCACATTCGGCTGCACTCGCTGACCTATGAGCGCCTCGAGCTGCTCGACGAGAGCGATGCGCCGCCCGCCGAGCAGGCCGCCGATGGCACGAGGGCGCGCGGCGCGCACGGCGCGCAACTGTGGTTGGGATTGGCGCGGGCAGCGCTCGTTGCGGAATCGCTTGGCGAGGACCCCGCAGCTCCCCCAACCGAGCCGGCGGTGATCGCGCGGGCGATCGACGGCCACCCCAAGAACGCTGCCTACGACCAGGTGATCGTGGGTTACCTGCTCCAGATCGCCGATGAATTGAAAGACGCCGGAGGGGCCGAAGCGGTGTCCCTGCGGCGCCGCACATCCAAGCTCGTCGGCGCGCTCCAGCCCGAGACCCTGCGGCGGCTGATCGAGATGGGGGGGGACGCGGCCCAGCGCACGAAGTTCGCGATCAACGCGACCCATGGGCTCGCAGTGGACGCCGTCCTGGAAATCGTGCGCGCGATGGCCGATGCGTCGCGCAAGACGGTGTCGGAGCCGCTGGTGCGGATGCTGTCGAAGCTCGCGGCCCACGCGGAGCAGGGGACCGGGGCCGCGCGCCCGCAGGCGGACGAGGCGCTGCGCGATCAGGTCCACGACCTCCTCACTGGCTGGACGCTCGACGACCCGAACCCCGACCCGTATGCACGCGCGTTGCAACGGATGGCCGGGACGGGGTTGGGCCGCTCGCAGCCCGCGAGTGATGCCAATAACGACGCGGAGCCGGTGCGCTTGCTGCAAACCGGCCTGGAGGTCGGCGTGCTCGGCCCCGGCGCGTGGCGGGCCGTCGGGCGGCTGCTGGAGAGCGGTGGCGTCGCGACGCTGGTGGACGTGTTGGAGCATGCGCCCCCCCCGCCGGGCGGCGCCGACGTGGGGCCGGTGTGGGCGCGCGTCACTGCGCCCGAGACCGTACGTCGCCTCACCCAGAGCGAGCCCCCCGATTTCGGCACCCTCGACCGTCTGCTGCCGCGGCTCCCGGTGCCGGCGTTCGAGACGCTGCTCGACGCGCTCGCGACCTCCGAGTCGCGCACCACGCGTCGGGGCCTGCTCGATCGACTGGCGCGCGCGCCGCGCGAAGTGGGGGCCGCGGTGGTGGCGCGGCTCGCCGGCGAGCATCCGTGGTTCGTCGTCCGCAATCTGCTCATTGTGCTGGATGCCCTCCCGGCGTTGCCGGACGGGTTCTCCAGCACTCAATTCGTGGACCACGCCGACGCGCGGGTGCGGCGTGAGGCATTGAAGCTCGCGCTCAAAGTCCCCGTGGAGCGCGAGCGCACGTTGCTCGGCGCGCTGCGCGATCCGGATCCCCGGACGGCGCGTCTCGCCCTGAGCGCCGCCCTGGACAACTGTCCGTCGCCGGCGGTCCCACTGATCGCGGACCTGGCCAACGACGGGCGCGCACCCTCCGACATCCGGGTGCTCGCGATCAAGGTGCTGGGGCGCTCGCGCCACCCCGGCGCCTTGACGGCGCTCCTAACCCTGGCGGATGGTGGCACGACGTGGCGCGGGCGGGCCAAGCTCCCGCCCCGCTCGCTCGAGCTCGTGGCCGCGGTGATGGCGCTTGCCAGTGGCTGGAGCAGTGATGCGCGCGCGCGCTCCGTGCTGGCGCTCGCCGCCGCGTCGAAGGATCCGGAGCTGCGCAACGCCGCCGACCCCGCCGAGCCAGCGGCACGCCGATGAGTGATCCCGCCAAGTTCTTGACGACCTTCGCGCAGGCGCTCGCCGCGATGACCCTGTATCGCGACGGGCATCCCGCGCGCGGCCGCGCGGTGGATGCGGCGTACCAGGAGCTCCGCGACCTCCAGGCCGACACGGCCCGTCCGCTGTTCACTTTTCTGGGC
>Ga0193723_1000796_pt1 | contig 12423 bp, 9 predicted proteins | sample H2m2metaG_FD_143042 | JGI IMG/M metagenome (GOLD analysis project Ga0193723, IMG submission 143042) | Soil microbial communities from a riparian zone of the East river system, Colorado, United States - H2m2 | ecosystem: Environmental > Terrestrial > Soil > Riparian zone | place: USA: East River... | reverse complement strand
CGGAGTCACATGCCCATCCCGTGCCGGGGCGGTCTGCAGTACGGCAATCGGTTTTTCCGCTGCTGGGACGCGCACGGACACGGGGATCTGACACTCACGGAAGCGATCGCGCAAAGTTGCGACGTCTACTTCTACCAGCTCGGCATCAAGCTGGGCGTGACGTCGCTGCTCGAAGACGCGAACGAGTGGGGCTTCCGCGGCCGGACCGGGATCGACTTGCCGGACGAGATTTCCGCCGAGTTTCCGACGGGCCCGGAGTACTACGACCGCTTGTACGGCCCGCGCCGCTGGACGTCGGCGGTCGCGTTGAACCTCGCGATCGGACAGGGCGAGAACGCTCAGACGCTCGTGCAGATGGTGCGGCTGTACCAGCAGCTCGCGAGTGACGGCCGGGTGCGGACGCCGTTCGTCGTACGGCGGGTGGTGACGCCCGGATCGAGCGCATCGCTCGATCTGAACCCCGATCAGCTCGCGATCCTGCGCCGCGCGATGATCGCCGTCGTCGAGGAGGGGACAGCCCGCAGCGGGCGCCTCACGGGATTGCAGATCGCCGGAAAGACCGGGACGGCGCAGAATCCCCACGGCGCCTCCCATGGCTGGTTCATCGGGTTCGCGCCTGCCGAAAAGCCGGAGATCGTCGTCGGGGCCATCATCGAGTTCGCCCAGCACGGCACCGCGGCGATCCCGATCGTTAGCCGCACGATCGCACACTACCTCGGCCTCGAGGAAGCCGCTGCCACAAGACTGCGCGTGACCGTGCCGACGGACTCGGCGCCCGCGCCGTTCCAGATTCCGGTGCTGCCCGATACCATCATCCCCGTCGTTCCGGTCGACAGTGTTATCCCGCGTCCGCCAACTCGATAAGGGTCTCGTCGTATCGGTGATGGCGCTGGCCCTGTACGGGCTGGCGACCCTGTACTCCGCCGGTCAGACGGACGTCCCGTCGTTCGTGACCACGATTTGGAAACAACAGGTCGTGTGGCTCGTGCTGGGGCTCATCGTTGGCGGGATCACGTTCCGCACGTCTCCGCGCATGCTGGAATGGGCGACACCGTGGGTGTACGCGATCTCGGTGTTCCTGCTGTTGCTCACGCTCTTCGTCGGGACGGGCGCAGGCACGGCGTCAGGTAGCAGGTCGTGGATCGCCATCGGCGGGCATCGCTTCGGGCAGCCGGCGGAGCTCGCCAAGCTCGCGACCATCCTCATGCTCGCGCGCTGGCTTGCCACCCTCCGCGAGCCGCCATCCACGCTGCGCGACTTGATCATCCCGGGCATCATCGCGGGATTTCCCTGCCTGCTCGTCCTCAAGCAACCGGACCTGGGCAGCGCGATCGTGTTCATCGCGATTCTGTTCTTGATGCTGTTTTGGGCGGGCACCAAGCCGTCGCTGCTGGTGCTGCTCGCGTCCCCGGTCATCGGGCTCGTCCTGGCCGTCTCGACGGTGGCGTGGGGGATCTGGATCGCCGTGCTCGCCGCGCTGTTGCTGTGGTGGCGGCCCTACGTCTGGGAAGGCGTCGCCATCATGGGGCTGAACGTGCTGGGCGGCGTCCTGGCGCTGCCGTTCTGGAATCGGCTGGCGCCGTACCAGCAGAACCGCCTGCTGGCGTTTCTGAATCCTGATGTCGATCCGCGCGCGGCGGGCTGGCACGTCATCCAATCGAAGGTCGCGGTCGGCTCCGGTGGGCTGCTGGGGAAGGGATTCACGGAGGGGACCCAAAAACGGCTCGCCTTCCTCCCCGCGCAGCATACCGATTTCATCTTTTCGGTCGTCGGCGAGGAGCTGGGATTCGTCGGTGTGCTGGTGGCGTTGTCGCTGTTCGCGTGGCTGCTGTTCGGCTTGCTGCGCGTCGCGCGCAAGGCCCCCGATCCGTTCTCGAGTCTCTGCGTGTTCGGAATCGCCGGCCTCTTCTTTACCCATATCGTCGAAAACGTGGGCATGACGATCAACCTCATGCCGATTACCGGCATCCCGCTCCCGTTCTTCTCTTATGGTGGGTCCTTCCTGCTCGCGTGCTCGATCTGCGTCGGTGTTGCGCTGCGGGTTGCGTGGGAATCGCGGCAGTCCGGCTATGCCGAACTCGGGCAATAGGTTAGCTCTCTGGGGCTGGCGGCGGTAACGCGACGGTCACAGATTGTGCGCTTCGTCACTATATGGCGCGAATGGCCTGGTTCAAAAAGGAACGTAAGCCGCGCACCTCCGAGCGTGTAAAGCTCGAGATCCCGGCAGACGCCTGGGAAAAGTGTGATCAGTGCGGGCACGTCGATATCCGCGAACGCTTCGTTCGCGCGCTCAACGTGTGCCCGAACTGTGGGCATCACCGCCGCATCACCGCGCAGGAGTACATCGACCTGCTGGTCGATGAAGGGTCGTGGCACGAGCTGTTCGCCGGTCTGAAATCCGCAGATCCCCTCAAATTCGAGAACTACGCCGACCGCGTGCAGGCCGCCATCAAGAAGGCGGGTCCGCTCGATGCGATCCGCACCGGCTACGCCCGTCTGCACGGCACGCCGATCAGCCTCGGCGTCATGGACTTCGCGTTCATGGGCGGCTCGATGGGATCCGTAGTAGGCGAGAAGATCGCCCGGCTGACGCGGCAGGCGATCGACAAGAAGACGCCTTTGATCCTGGTGTCCGCCTCCGGTGGAGCCAGAATGCAGGAGGGCGTGCTGTCGCTCATGCAGATGGCCAAGACGTCGGTGGTGATCGCGGAGCTGCAAGGGGCAGGCGTGCCGTTCATGTCGGTGCTCACGAACCCGACGACCGGCGGCGTTTCGGCATCCTATGCGATGCAAGGCGACGTCATCGTCGCCGAGCCGGGGGCGGTCATCGGGTTCGCCGGCCCGCGCGTGATCAAGCAGACGATCGGCCAGGACCTCCCCGAAGGCTTCCAAACGGCCGAGTTTCTCCTCGATCATGGGATGATCGACGCCGTCGTTCCCCGCGGTGAGCTTCGGGATACCGCCGCGCAACTGCTGCGGCACATGACCGGCGCCTGGCCGGCCGAGGCAGCCGACTGACCTTCGAAGACGCCGTCCAGTACCTCTTCGCTCGACAAGCCGGTCGTATCAAATGGAGCCTTGGGCCGACCGAGGGCCTCCTCGACGTGCTCGGCCATCCCGAGCGCCACTATCCCACGATTCACATCGGCGGCACGAACGGGAAGGGCTCCACGTGCGCGTTCGTCGCGAACGAGCTGCGGTCGCAGGGCTGGCGCGTTGGCGTGTATTCGTCGCCCCACCTCATTTCACCCGTTGAGCGCGTCACCGTAGACGGCGTCCCGATCGGGGAAGACGCGTTCGCCGAGTGGACGGCGCAGCTCAAGCTGCACATCGAGCGGCTCGACGCGAGCTTTTTCGAGGCGACCACAGCGATTGCGTTCGCCGATATGGCGGCCAGGGACGTCGACATCGCGGTCATCGAAGTGGGACTGGGCGGCCGGCTCGACGCCACCAACGTGCTGACGCCGCTCGTCACGGCGGTGACCAAGATCGCGCTCGAGCACGTCGATTACCTGGGCAGTGACTTGAAGGGCATCGCGCGGGAGAAAGCCGGTATCGCCAAGCCCCAGGTGCCGTTCGTGACCGGCGAGGCCGATCCCGACATCCGCGCCGAGCTCGTGAAAGAAGCCAAGCGCCGGGGCGCCGAGCCGATCATCACCGTCGATACGACCCTGCGGCCGCGGAAGGACACGCAGCTCGGCCTACGCGGGCGCCATCAGCTCGCCAACGCGTTGGTTGCTCATGCCGTGCTCAACGCGCTGCCACAGCCGTTCGGACCGGTGGGGAAGAATCTCCCGGCGAGCTTCGCGCACGCCTACATCCCCGGCCGCTTTGAAGTTCGCGGCAAGTGGATCTTCGATGTGGCGCACAATCCGGACGGCATGCGCGTCGTCGCCCAGGCCCTCGCCGAGACGGGCAGGACGATCCGGCGCCCGTTGCATGCACTGGTGGGGATTCGCAACGACAAGGATTGGCGGGCGATGCTGGCCTCGCTGCGACCGCTGGTCGACCGGCTGACGCTCACGGTCCCGCCGTCGATTCCGGTCATGCAGCGCTGGTCGATCGAAGACATGGGGCCCGACGTTTCGTTCGAGCCGGACTTCGAGCGCGCGCTGTATGACATTCAGGAGGGAGCCGGGACCATTCTTGTGACGGGATCGTTTCACACCGTCGGTGATGCGATGGCTCGCTTGCCCGGCTTCGCGCCCGTCGGTTAAGTTGTTGCGATGCAAGGAAAAGCCCTACCCGGCTTTCGCGATTTCTACCCTGAAGACCTGAGCCTCCGCAACCACATCTTCGCCACCTGGCGGAGCGTGGCCGCGCGGTACGGCTTTGAGGAATACGACGGCCCTCCACTCGAGTCGCTCGAGATGTACACCCAGAAGAGCGGCGACGAGATCGTGCAACAGCTGTATGCCTTCCGGGACAAAGGTGACCGCGAGGTCGCGCTGCGGCCCGAGATGACGCCCACGCTGGCTCGCATGGTCGCCGCGCGCGTGCAGGCCCTGAAGAAACCGATCCGCTGGTTCTCGATTCCGCAGCTGTTTCGCTACGAACGGCAGCAGCGCGGCCGTCTGCGGGAGCACTTTCAGCTGAACATGGACATCATCGGGGAAGCCGGAGCGCTGGCGGACGCCGAGCTCATGGCGGCGTCGATCGACATCATGCGGGCGTTCGGCCTGGGGCCCAAGGACGTGCAGCTCCGGGTCTCGGACCGCCGCGTGATCCGCGGGCTCTTACTGGGCCGAGGCTTGACCGAGACGCAGCTGCCCGCGGCGTTTGCGGTCATCGATCGCAGCGAGCGCGTCCCCAAGAATGTTTTGGAGGAGATGCTGACGAGCGCGGGACTGGGGAAAGGGGAATCGCGAGCGGTCTTCGACATTGCGGAACTGCGCGGACCGGAGGCGCTGAAGGCCGCTGGTGAGGTTGCCGAGCCCCTGGGTCAGGCCTTGCAGGCGCTCGAGAACATGGGTCTCGGGGACTTCGTCTCGATCGACCTCACGATCGTGCGGGGCCTCGCATACTACACGGGCATCGTGTTCGAGCTGTTCGATGCCCAGAAAGCCCTGCGGGCGATCGCAGGTGGCGGACGGTACGACGGGCTCCTCGACCAGCCCGCGCTGGGGTTCGGCATGGGCGACGTTGTACTCGGCGAGCTCCTCAAGGAGCGCGAGGTTGCTCCCAAGGCGTCGATCGAGCTCGGCGCCTTTTTGATCGCCGTCGGGGGCGACGACCTCCCGACCATGCTCCAGCTCGCGCACGCCCTGCGGGAGCGCGGCATCTCGGTCGAGTATGGCCTCCGCCATGCGGGGGTCCGCAAACAGCTCGAGCTCGCCTCGGCGCGGGGCGCGGCCCGCGCCGTCATCGTGGGTCCCGAGGAACGCGCCCAGGGCAACGTCGTCGTCCGGGACCTCCGGACCGGTACGGAGGCACACGTGCCGCTCCGCAAGCTTCTCAACGGATATTTTGACTAATGGCACAAGCACAGCAACAGGCTAAAGCCCAGAAGATCACGCCCCGCGCCAAAGACTTCAGCGAGTGGTACGGCGACGTCATCACGCAGGCGCAAATGGCGGATTACTCACCCGTGCGCGGCTGCATGGTGATCCGGCCCCATGGCTACCGGATGTGGGAGCTGATGCAGCGCGCGCTCGACGACATGATCAAGGCGACCGGCCACAAGAACGCCTACTTCCCGCTGTTTATTCCGATGAGTTTCCTCGCGAAAGAAGCCGAGCACGTCGAGGGGTTTGCCAAGCAGGTCGCGCTCGTCACGCATACGCGGCTGCGTGCCACGGGGAAGCAAGGCAAGGACGCGATCGAGGTCGACCCGACATCCGCGCTCGAGGAGCCGCTGGTGGTGCGGCCGACGTCCGAGACCGTCATCTACGCGATGTTCGCCAAGTGGATCCAGAGCTATCGCGACCTACCGCTGCTCCTGAACCAGTGGGCGAACGTCGTCCGCTGGGAGATGCGCACCCGCCTGTTCCTGCGCACCACGGAGTTCCTGTGGCAAGAAGGGCATACTGCACACGCCACGTCGGAGGAAGCGGAGGCCGAGGCGCGCCTGATACTCGGCCTCTACCGCCGGTTCCAGGAGGAGTGGCTCGCGTTGCCGGTGTTGACGGGCTTGAAGACCGACAGCGAGCGCTTCGCGGGCGCGGTGCGGACCTACGCCCTCGAAGGCCTGATGCAGGACAACAAGGCGATGCAGGCGGGGACGTCGCACTACCTCGGCCAGAATTTCGCCAAGGCGTTCGGCGTCCAATTCCAGACGGCCGCGGGCGGGCTCGACTACGTGTGGTCGACATCGTGGGGCGTGTCGACGCGCCTCATCGGCGGGCTGATCATGACCCACTCGGACGACAACGGCCTCATCGCACCTCCAAAGGTCGCACCGGTGCAGGTGGCGATCGTCCCTATCTGGAAGACTGACGATGAGCGAGCGCAGGTGTCAGGTGTCGGGTCTCAGGTGAAGGCGGATCTCGAAAAGGCTGGACTCCGTGTGGAGCTTGACCTTCGCGACACGCTGAAACCCGGCGCGAAGTATTTCGAGTGGGAAGCACTGGGCGTCCCCGTGAGACTCGAGATCGGCCCGCGCGACCTCGCGAGCGGGCAGGCGGTCCTGGCGCGCCGGACCGGAGGCAAAGGACCGGTCCCCCTGCAGGGCCTGACCGCCGCGGTCACGACAGCGCTCGATGAGATCCAGGCGGGGTTGTTCGCCGCCGCCAAGGAACGCCGCGAGCAGAACTCGATCCGTGGCGCGACGAAGGCGCAGTTCCTCGAGCTCATGAAGGGCAGCGGCGGATTCGTCTACGCCGGGTTCTGCGGCGACCCCGGCTGCGAGGCGGAGATCAAGCAGCAGACGAACGCCACGATTCGCGTCCTGCCGGATCCCGAATTCCGCAGCAAGGAGGCGCCGAAGACGTGCATGTGGTGCGACGCTCCGAGCGTGGCGGAGGCCGTGTGGGCGCAGGCGTACTAGGCTTCGATCCCGGGCTGCTTCAGGCGATCGCGGATCGAGTCGGAACGCCAGCCTACGTCTACAGTGCCAATCTGATTCGCGCGCAGTACAACGCGCTCGACGACGCGCTTCACGGTATCCGCCATCGCATCTGCTACTCCGTCAAAGCCAACGGCAACCTCGGCGTGCTGCGGGTCCTCAAGCAGCTCGGCGCCGGCGCCGACATCGTGTCGGTCGGCGAGCTGCGGCGCGTGATCGCAGCCCGATTCGACCCCGATGGGGTCGTGTTCTCCGGCGTCGGCAAGACCGCGCGCGAAATCGAGGAGGCCATTCGCGCGGGTGTCGGGTTCATCAATGTCGAGTCCACGAGCGAGCTGGATGCCATCGTCGCTGTCGCCAACAACGTGAGGCTCGCGGCGCGTGTGGGCATTCGCGTCAATCCCGACGTCGCCATCGACAGCCATCCCTACACGAAGACCGGTGAGAAGACGGCGAAGTTCGGCATCCCGTTCGACGAGGTCGTCGCGGTCGCCAAGCGGATCGCCGCCGAACCGCGGCTGGTGCTGCGCGGCTTGGCGATGCACATCGGCTCGCAGATCACCGATGTCGCACCCTACCACCGCGGCGCGATCAAGCTGATCGAGCTGGTCACCGCCATCCGCGCCTCCGGCATCACCACGCTGGAGGCGCTCGACGTCGGTGGGGGACTCGGGGTTCGGTACCACAACGAGAAGGCGCCGACGCCCAAGGCATTCGCCGAAGCGGTCGTACCGTCGGTCGGGGCGGCCGGACTGGGGCTGCTGTGTGAGCCGGGCCGCTACCTCGTGGCCAATGCGGGAGTGCTGCTCACTCGCGTGTTGTATCGCAAGCACGCCGGCGGCAAGGAATACGTGATCGTGGACGCGGGAATGTCCGACTTTGTCCGGCCCAGTCACTACAATGCGCATCATGAGATCCTGCCGCTGCGCGACGGCAATCGCCCGGAAGAGGTCGTGAATGTCGTGGGACCGATCTGCGAAACCGGCGATTTCCTCGCGCTCGATCGCAAACTCGTTGCGGTCGGGCCGGGCGAAGTGCTGGCCGTCCTCGGCACCGGGGCTTACGGCTTCGTGATGAGCTCGACGTACAACCAGCGGCCGCGGGCGCCCGAAGTCATGGTCGATGGCGACCGCTACTACGTCGCGCGCCAGCGCGAAACCTTGGACGATCTCGTCCGCGGTGAGACCGCCGAGCCGACCACCTGGTATAAAGCGTGAACCGCATCCTCATCCTCGATTATGGGTCGCAGTTCACACAGCTGATCGCACGCCGGATCCGCGAAGCAAGCGTCTATTGCGAGATTCACCCCGCGAGCAAAGGGTTGGATCTCGCATTCATTCGGCAGTTCGACCCGAAGGGCATCGTCCTGTCGGGCGGTCCGAACTCGGTCTTTGATGAAGGCGCACCAACTGCCGATCCCGGGATTCTCGAGCTTGGCATGCCTGTACTCGGCATTTGCTACGGGATGCAGCTGGTCGCGCGGCTGGCAGGCGGGAAGGTCGTGCCTTCGAACCAGCGCGAGTATGGCCGAGCCGAGATCGCGATTCGCGAGAACAAGGGATTGTTCGCGGGGTTCGAGCCGCGCGCCACGGCGATCGTGTGGGCGAGTCACGGCGATCGCGTGGACGAGCCGCCGCCCCACTTCCGCGTCACGGCCACCAGTGCCAACGCGCCCGTCGCGGGGATGCAGCACGACCAGAAGCCGATCTACGGCGTGCTGTTCCACCCCGAGGTCGCGCACACGCCACGCGGCGGTGAGATCCTCCACAACTTCCTGTTCGCCATCTGCGGCTGCGTTCCCGACTGGACGCCGGGGCACTTCATCGATCACGAAGTCGGGCGCGTCCGCGACCTGGTCGGCCAGGGCCGGGCGATCTGCGGGCTGTCGGGCGGCGTGGACTCGGCCGTCGCCGCCGCGCTCGTGCATCGCGCGATCGGCGACCGGCTCACGTGCGTGTTCGTGGATCACGGGTTGTTGCGCCGCGGTGAGCGTGAGCAGGTCGAGCAGACATTCCGCGCCCACCTCGGCATGGATCTGCGCGTCGTGGATGCGACGCATCGATTCCTCAAAGAGCTCAAGGGCATCGAGGACCCCGAGGAAAAGCGGCGCCGCATCGGGCACACGTTCATCGATGTCTTCGAAGACGCCGCGGGGCACGTCGAGGGCGACGTTGGTTTTTTGGTTCAGGGTACGCTGTATCCCGACGTCATCGAATCGTCGTCACCCAAGGGGGGACCGTCGGCGACGATCAAGACGCACCACAACGTCGGCGGGCTGCGCCCCAACCTGCCGTGGAAACTCATCGAGCCGCTTCGAGAGCTGTTCAAGGACGAAGTGCGGCAGGTCGGCCGCGAGCTCGGTTTGCCCGATGAGATCGTGGGACGGCATCCGTTCCCGGGACCCGGGCTGGCCATCCGGGTCCTTGGTCCGGTCAACGAAGAGCGGCTCGACCTGTTGCGCCGCGTCGACGCGATCTACCTCGACGAGATCCGCGCGGCGGGGCTGTACGACCAGATCTGGCAGGCGTTCGCGGTGCTGCTGCCCATCAAGTCGGTGGGTGTGATGGGCGACGGCCGGACCTACGATCACGTCGTCGCGCTGCGTGCCGTTACGAGCCGCGACGGCATGACCGCCGACTGGTTCCCGTTTCCCCCTGACGTCCTGGGCAGGATCTCGAACCGCATCATCAACGAAGTCCGCGGCGTGAATCGCGTCGCGTACGACGTCAGCTCTAAACCGCCAGCGACTATCGAGTGGGAATAACGACTCGTAACGCCGTTTTCTTGTCGGCCCTCCTCGCCGCCCTCGTCGCAGCGCCCTCCATACGGAATGATTTCGTCGCCGACGACCAGTGGGTCATCGCGAATCGGCAGGTGCTGGAGCATCCACCATCGGCCGGCGCCGTGCTCACAGAGCCCTACTGGCCCGCGTCGTTCGGCGGGGTGATGTGGCGGCCCGCGGTGATTGCGTCGTGGGCGATCGATTATCGCGTCTCGTCGAGTCCTCACTGGTTCCATGCGATCAACGTGCTCTGGGCAGCCCTCGCGACCGCATTGTTCGCGCTGCTCGCCTGCGAGTTGGCGGGTCCTGCCGTTGGACTGATCGCCGGGCTGCTGTTCGCGGTGCACCCCGTGCATGTGGAGGCGGTCGCCAACGTGGTGGGCCGCGCCGAGCTGATGGCTGCGGCGGGATACGCATTCGCGCTGGTATGTGCGGCCCGCGCCGACGCCAACCGGAGGTATCTCGCCGGCGTAGCCCTCGGCGCGGCATTCGCGATCGCGTCGAAGGAAATCGCGGTCACGCTGCCCGCGGCCGTGTTTCTCATTTATCTGGCGGAGCAGAAGGACCTCCGCCTCGCGTGGCGTCCGGCCATTGCCGCCACCGTGCCGATCATTCTGTACTTCGTGCTACACGGCCTCGTGGGCATCCGAACGTTCTACGGCGGCGGGCTCGCCGTGGGACTCGAGCACGTCGGGATTGTCCCGCGGACCTGGGCCATGGTGCGGCTGTCGCTCGAATGGTGGCGTCTGTTTCTCTTCCCGGCGCATCTGTCCGCGGACTACTCGCCAGGCGAGCTGATGGTGTCCACCGGCCTCACGCTCTGGCATCTCGTGGGTCTCGCCGTCTGGGCAGGCCTGGGGCTACTGGCCTGGCGCACGCGCCGGACGATTCCCGGAATCGCCATCGGGCTCGCGTGGGTCGTGATCACGATCTCACCGGTCGCCAATGTGGTCATGCCGACCGAGTTCCTCATCGCCGAACGCACGCTCTATCTCGCCTCGTTCGGCGTGGTGCTCGCGCTCGCGTCCGCGGCAGTGGCGATTCGATCACCACGGCTCCGAATGGCGGTCGTCGCGATCGCCGTCGTCGCGGGAGCCGCCCGGAGCATCGCTCGTGTCCCGGCGTGGCACGACGACGAGACGCATTACCAGGCGCTCCGGCGTGAGGCACCGCTGTCGTACCGGACACTCTGGCTCGAAGGGAAAGACGAGTTCGCCGCAGGACGCTTTGCCTCGGGAGAGCGGTTGCTGCAAACATCCATCGCGTTCGCGCCTGCGCTCGCCGGGCCGCGCTTTGATCTGGCCCGCTTCTATTTCAGTGCGAGTCTCTGGCAGCCGGCGGTGCGGCAACTCCAAACTGTCACGCAGGTAGACAGCGGTTTCCCGCCTGCCTGGGCCCTACTCCCACGGGCGCTGCTAGCCACGGGAGATACCGTGGCGGCCGTGCGCACGGCGTGTGAGGCGCTGCGCCGCTTCCCGCACGAAGCGGATGTCCGGCAGGGGGCTGTGATGGTGCTTACGCGAGGCGTTGTTTGTGGGATTGTTTCGATGCAGGAGGGAGCTTTTCTACGTAAGATCGCTTTGTCCTAGCGTCGTCTTTCCCTAGCGTCGCCTCATATGTTCTTCTCTTCGAGGAGCGCAAGAAACTCAGCAGGAGTTGTGAGCTTAGCCAAGCGGGTCGGCACGTCGGATTCCTTGGCAAACTGGGCGATCTTGCCCAGAACCGGCAGATATTGGTTCGAGACCTCGAGCGGCGGCGCGACGATCAGGAAGAAGTAGTTGACGGGTTGGTCGTCGATCGCCTTGAAGTCGATCCCCTTCATACAGCGGCCAAACCCGCACCGCAGGCGGCTCACCACCAGCGAGCGGCAGTGTGGGATGGCGATATGATTGCCGATGCCGGTCGAGCCCAGCGTCTCCCGCCGCTTCAGCATCTTGAACAACATCGCCTGCGCTTTTTCGTCAAGCTTGAGCAGCCCGACCAGCTCCTTGAGCACCGTATCCTTCGAGGTGCTCTGGAGGTCGAGCGAGATGGCATCTTCGGAAAAGAACTCGCGGAGGCGCATTCGCGCGCGAAAGGTAAATGTTGGTTGCTCGCCGCGCAACGCGCTATTACGTTCCAGCGCATGAAGTTCCCGTACTCGGTCGCGCACGACTTCCCCCTCTTCCTCGCCCCCATGGCGGGGGTGTCGGAGTCCCCATTCCGGCAGATCTGCCGCCGCTACGGGGCTGATGTCGTCGTGTCCGAGTTCATCTCCTCCGTCGGCATCTCCCTGGGCATCGAACGGGTGCTCGCCGAGATGCGGTTTGAGCCCGTCGAGCGGCCGATTGGCATCCAGATCTATGGCGCCGACGCCACGATCATGGCCCGGGCTGCCGGCATGGTCACGGAGCTGTTCGAGCCAGATTTCGTCGACATCAACTTCGGCTGCCCGGTCAAAAAGGTCGTCCGGAACAACGGTGGGTCGGGCTGCCTCAAGGATATGAGCCTGGTTCAAGGCATCATCCGCGCGGTCCGTGATGCCACCCGCCTCCCCGTGACGGTGAAGATCCGGAGCGGCTGGGACGAGACTCAGCGCGACCCCGTCGAAATCGCCCTGCGCTGTCAGGACGCAGGGGCGCAGGCGTTGACCCTGCAT
>Ga0193723_1000794_pt1 | contig 12442 bp, 8 predicted proteins | sample H2m2metaG_FD_143042 | JGI IMG/M metagenome (GOLD analysis project Ga0193723, IMG submission 143042) | Soil microbial communities from a riparian zone of the East river system, Colorado, United States - H2m2 | ecosystem: Environmental > Terrestrial > Soil > Riparian zone | place: USA: East River... | reverse complement strand
CAGGCCGAGGATGTCGTAGCGCTCCTTGCCCGTCAGGCCCAGCGTCGCCGCACTCTGTCCCGTCGCGAACTGCAGCGGCAGGATTCCCATCCCCACGAGGTTCGAGCGATGGATCCGCTCGAAGCTTTCGGCGATCACGGCCCGGATGCCCAGCAGCCGCGGGCCCTTGGCCGCCCAGTCGCGTGAGGAGCCCGAGCCGTACTCTGTGCCGGCCAGCACGATCAACGGCGTCCCCTCCGCCGCGTACTTGAGCGACGCGTCGTAGATCGTCATGCCCTCGCCGTCCGGCAGGTGGACCGTGAACGGTCCCTCGGTGCCCGGCGCGAGCAGATTCTTCAGCCGCACGTTGGCAAACGTGCCGCGCACCATCACTTCATGGTTGCCGCGGCGCGCGCCGTACGAGTTGAAGTCGAGCGGCGCGACGCCGTGCTCGACCAGATACTGCCCCGCGGGTAACGTCTTGCGGATCGACCCCGCCGGCGAGATGTGATCGGTAGTGATGCTGTCGCCGAGCAGGCACAACACGCGTGCCGCGCGAATATCCCGGACGGGCGCCGGCTCGGCGGGCATGCCGTCGAAATAGGGCGCGCGGCGGATGTAGGTGGATGTCGGCTCCCACGCAAAGCGATCGCCTTCGGGCACCGGCAAGCTGCGCCAGCGCTCGTCGCCGTCGAACACCTGCGCGTAGCTCTTGCGGAACATCGCGGACTTGATCGAGCGGTCGATGACGTCCGCAACTTCCTTGCTGGACGGCCAGATGTCGCGCAGGAATACCGGCCCGTCGCTACCGATGCCGAGCGGCTCGTTGTGGAAGTCGATGTCGATGCGGCCGGCGAGCGCGTAGGCCACGACCAGCGGCGGCGAGGCGAGATAGTTCGCGCGCACTTCCTGCTGAATCCGGCCCTCGAAGTTGCGATTTCCCGAAAGCACCGCGCAGACGACGAGGTCGCATTCGGCGACCGCTGTGGATACGGCCTCGGGCAACGGCCCGGAGTTGCCGATGCACGTGGTGCAGCCATAGCCGACGAGGTGAAAGCGCAGTGCTTCGAGCGGCTTCATGAGACCGGCCAACTCGAGATAGTCGGTGACCACCTTGGACCCGGGAGCGAGGCTCGTCTTGACCCACGGCTTCGAGCGCAGGCCGCGATCGACCGCCTTTTTGGCCATCAGCGCCGCCGCGATCATGACCGAGGGGTTTGACGTATTGGTGCAGCTCGTGATCGCCGCGATGACGACCGAGCCGTGGTGCAGCACGCAGTCCACGTCGTCGATGCGGAGCGTTGCGTGCGACGGCCGGGCTGGTGGCGCCTTGGGACCAGCCTGACCGCCTTCGCCCTCCCACCGTCCCACGGGGACGGCGTTCACTGGAGCCGTCGGCTTCATCAGCGTCGGCAACGCCTCCGCGAACTTGCGCGGCACTTCGCGGAGTCCGACGCGATCCTGCGGCCGGCGCGGGCCCGCCATACTGGGTTCCACCGTCGCGAGGTTCAGCTCGAGAGTGTCGGAATAGACCGGCTCGGGAGCATCGGGCGTGTGGAACAGGCCCTGCTCCTTCATGTAGGCTTCCACCAGCTGCACGTGCTCCGCGGTCCGGCCCGTGAACTCGAGATAGCGCAGCGTCTCCTGGTCGACGGGGAAGATGCCGATCGTCGCCCCGTATTCGGGAGCCATATTGCCGATCGTGGCGCGGTCGGCGAGCGGCAGCGTCGACACCCCCGGCCCGAAGAACTCGACGAACTTCCCGACGACACCCTTGGCCCGCAGCATCTGCGTGACCGTGAGCACCAGGTCGGTGGCGGTTGCGCCTTCGCTCAGGCGCCCGCTCAGCCGGAACCCAACGACTTGTGGGATGAGCATGGAGACGGGCTGGCCTAGCATGGCGGCCTCGGCCTCGATCCCCCCAACGCCCCAGCCGACCACACCAAGACCATTGATCATGGTCGTATGCGAATCGGTTCCAACGAGCGTATCGGGATACGCCTGCGACTCGCTCGTGAATACCACGCGGGCGAGGTACTCGAGGTTGACTTGATGCACGATGCCGGTGTCAGGAGGCACGACTTTGAAACCGGTGAATGTCTTTTGCGCCCAGCGCAGCAGGGCGTAGCGCTCGCGGTTGCGTTGGAACTCGAGATCGGCGTTCACCTGGAACGCGGTCTTGGTACCGAATTCATCCACGATGACCGAGTGATCGATCACGAGCTCGGCGGGCAGCAGCGGGTTAACGCGCTTGGGATCGCCGCCCATCTGGACCATCGCATCACGCATCGCGGCGAGATCGACGACTGCCGGCACGCCCGTGAAGTCCTGGAGCAGCACACGCGCCGGCATGAATGCGATTTCCTCGTCCGGCACCTTGCGCGCGTCCCAGCGAGCCAGCTTTTCCATGTCCTCGGGCCGGACCACGCGGCCGTCTTCGCGCCGCAGCAGGTTCTCGAGCAGGATCTTGAGCGAGTAAGGAAGCCGGCCGACGCTCAGGCCACGCCGCTCCAGTGCGTCCAGCCGGTAGATCTCGTAGCTCTTGCCGCCCACTTTCAGCGTGGCGCGGCCGCCGAAACTGTTTGCGCTCATTGTGGCAACACTTTCACGGCGACGACGAAATACTCCGTCTCGCCGAAACATGTCGTGGGGACGCCCTTGTGCTGTTGATACGACAGCGCGACGCGCCTGCCGAGCGACCCGTTGATGTGCTCCGCGATTGTTTCGTCCCGAACGGAGAAGTAGAATTTCTCGGGATTGGTGCCCGGCATCGACACCATCGCCAGCTCACCCTCCCACGTCTTACACAGCCAGCCGCGCTTCGAGAACTTCTGCACGAATCCGGCGCGCTCGCCTTCGGAGTAGCTCCACTGAAGTGCGGACCACGCATACAGTGCAAAGATCAGGATCGGCGTGAGCAGGATCCCCACGATGATGAACTTGCGTTTGCGGGTAAGCTGGAAGTTGAACTTAAAGTTCACGGGGCGGAATCTACCTCGTACGTTTCCGTGCGATAAGGCGTGAAGCCGCGCGCGAGGTAGTTCGGCAAGGCGTTGGGATGATCGAGCGTACAGGTGTGCAACCAGACGCGGCTCGGCGCCAGCGCCCAGGCGTCGCGCACCGCGCTGGACAAGAGATGCTTGCCGAAGCCGCGGCCGAACTCGGCAGCGACGATGCCGAAATAGGCGACTTCCACCGAATCGTCTTCCGCGACGCGCCGCAGCTCGTACCAACCCGCGAGGTCGGGGTGCTGCGTGCCGGCCCCACGCGTCGCCACGAAGAGCTGAATGGCGGGGTCGGCGAGGTGTTTGCGGATCTCCGCGTCCGGCCAATCCCACCGGTCGAACCAATGAAAGGCCTCACCGACGGTCCGATAGCACATGCGGTAGAGGTCAGGCGACGGGTGCGGGGGACGCACGATCGCGACTTCGGGAAAGTCCCCGAATGACGCCTTGAATTGCGTTCGACCCTTGAGCTCTAGATATGTGCGAGTTGCTTGCATGACAGACTGGTTTCCGTAGTTTTCAGTATGACCTTCAACAAAATGGGCACCCTGCCCCTGCCGCTGGCGCTCCACCTGGCAACATACACGGTGATCGGCTTGTTCTGCGCCTTCGCCGGCGGCCTCAATCTCATCGATCCGACGAAGATTTTCCCCAACGCCGTCATCTTCCTCGTTCTCGCCGGCTCCAGCTGGGGATATGTATTCGGCATTCTGATGGCACGGAAGGAAGTGCTCGGCCTGGGTCTTGTCGCCAGCATCGGCTACATCGCCGCCGGCATCTGGCAGCTCGGCCCGCACTGGGCGCTCGGCGCGCTGCTGCTCGCCATCGGCGTGTACGGTTTGGCCGCCTTGGCGCTGTACCGCCGCCAAATCCTGGAGGCTTAACCGATCAAGTTGTCCTGCACCGGGGCAGCGGGCAGCTCGACAACGAATTTCGCCCCACCCAGCGTCTCTGAGTCCTCGAGCCAGATCCTGCCGCCGACTTCCGCCACTACGCGCTGACAAATCGAAAGACCGAGGCCCGATCCCTCGTCGGGGCTCTTGGTCGTGAAGAACGGATCGAAAATCCGGCTCCGCACCGCTTGTGGCACGCCCGGCCCGGAGTCTTCCACGGTCAGGCGCACCCAGTCTTTCCGAGCTTCGGTCGCAAGCTCGATCACCGCATTGGGACGTCCGCGCACCGCGTGTTCGGCATTGGTCACGAGATTGATGACGACCTGCTGGAGCTCCTGGCCGAGGCCGAGCACCGCTTCGGCTCCCTGATCCATGCGCGTGCGCACCTCGATGTTGTCGGTGCGGAGCACCCGCTGGCGGATTTCGGCGACGTCGCGCACCAGCTCGTTGAGCTGGATCCGTACCGGTGTGATGTCGGCGCGGCGCGCGAGACGTAACAGACTCCGCACGATGCGGGCGGCGCGATCCACCTCCCGCACGATGGTCGCGGCGGCGGTGCTGGCCTCGGCGTCCTGGGTGGCACGGCCCAGCATCTCCGCCTCCATGCGAATCGCGGCGAGCGGGTTATTCACCTCGTGCGCCACACCGCTCGCGATCTCGCCGACCGTGGCCAGCTTCTCGCGTGCAATCAGCTCGCGCTGCGCGCGCAGCTCGTCGGTCCGGTCATAGAGCGCGACCAGCAGATCTTGCGAGCCGAGGCCGCGCAAGTCGGTCACCGTGCAGTCGCAGATCCGGCGTTCGCCCCCCGCGGAGGCTTGTGTGACGAGTACGCGCCCATGCCAAGGCTGTCCCTCCTGGCGGCCGGCCAGCATCAGCCGCACCGTGAGGCCGCTCGGCGACAACCCGAGTTTTTCGAGATGCCGCCCGACCCCCGCCTCCATCGACGCAAGACCAAAGACGTGCATCGCCGCCTCGTTGAGCTGGCGGACGGAGCCGCCGGGGTCGACGAGCACCATCGGCAACGGGCTGGCATCGACCATCGCGCGGGCGCGATCGGCCGCGGCCCGCGTGGCGGCGACCGCTTCGGAAAGCTCGATGCCCCCTGCGATGTGGGCAGCGACAGCGGAAACGTAGTGGAGATCGTGCAAGCTGAATGGCGGAGGCGCGGGCGCATCCGCCGTCTGATAGCGCAACAAGCCCACCGCGCCCACCGTCCCCTGGGAAATGCGGAGCGGCGCGATGAGAGCGGCGCGGACGCTCTCGGCGAGTGACGTCGCGATGGGGCTCGAATCGGGTTCGGCGCGCAGATCTGCGGTGATGAGCGCCTCACCGGTGCGCACAACCTTGCCCGTCACGCTGTTCTCAAGGCCCAGGATCAGGCCATCCACCGGCGCGGCGTCTCCCAGGGCGGGAGAGATGCGCAGGTGTTCGCCGTCGGGCTGCTTCAGCGCGACGAAGGCGCCCTGCGCCTCCACGAGCTCCATCAAACTCTGGAGGGTGTAGCGCAGCAGCAGTTGCGTCTCCGGCGCGGCGAGCAGCCAGCGCGCCAGCTCGACGACGAAGCTCCCGAGCCGCCGCTCGCGCTCCAACGCGGCGCGCCGTCCCACCATCACGGCCAGGCGCGACGAGAACTCGATCGCCGCCTCGAGCTCCGAGGCCGGGAGCGCCGGTGGCGCACCCGCGACCGTCGCTTCCACGTGCCGCCCGTCGGGATCGCGCCACTCCGCGCTCAGGGTCCGTCCCGACCGGTCGTCACTGCCCGCGGTAACCGATCCGACTTCATTGACGCCCCGATAGGAAATCGCGACACGGGCGCCGCCGGCCCAATCACTCAGGATCGTGGCGGCCGCGCGCCAGAAGTCGGGGGAGCGCTTGGCGTCGCTCGCTTGACGGAGCAACGCCTGCAAGGCGTCTCGCATTGGAGCACGAATATATGGTTTTGTCGATGTGACGCGCTTTGACAGCGGCAGAGTTGACCGCGATGGTCTCACGTTTGTAGCTTGCTCCCATGACGTTCTGCGCCTGCAATCTGAAAATGCTCCACACCGGGAACCCCACCCGGAAGGCGGGCGTTACCTGACGCGATGCAGATAGTCGCAGCGCACGGAACGGCCCGCCCCTCGATGGAGCGGGCCTTTTTTGTGCGAGCAACGCAACGAAGGGAGTCTTGGATGAAGAAGCATTATCTGCTGGCGAGTGACTTCGATCAGACGCTGAGCTTTAACGACTCCGGCATCGTGCTGAGCGAGATGCTGGGGATCACGAGCTTTCGTGAGAAAGTCGCGGCGCTCTCCAATCTCAATCTCGTGCAGCAGGGCGCCGAGCTGGCGTACCTGCTGGCCAATGATCCCGAGTACGCCCGGGTCACACGTAACGATCTCCTCCAGGTTGGGCGCCAGGTCCGGCTCAAGCGCAACGTCGAGCTCCTCACCCGGATGCTCGCGCAGGGGATTGATGGCAACCGCTTCGACTTCTATGTGATCTCAGCGGCGCCTCAGGAAGTCGTGCTGTCAGCGCTCGAGGGCATCGTCCCGGCCGATCATGTCGTGGGGACGCGGTTCGAGTTCCAGCCCGACGGCGGGAAGATCGGGACGCTCCTGCGCGTCGCCGCCGGCTACGGCAAGGTCGCGGCGGTCGAGGAGATCCGCGCGCGGCACGTCGTGCCGCGCGACCAGGTCGTCTACGTTGGCGATGGACAATCGGATATCCCGGTCATGTTGCACGTCAATCGCGGCGACGGCTTTACGATCGCCGCGTCCGAAGCCCGGGAAGTTGCCCACATCGCCAAACGCACCGTCATCAGTGACGACGCGTTATCGGTGCTCGTACCGATTCTCGAGGAGATCGCGGGGTTCAGCCCAACCCAGATTCGGGCGCTGTTCGAGGACCAGGGCCTCGTGATTCAGGAATGGGACCGTGTGCGCACTGATTGGCTGACGATTCGGGATGGGGCTGGCGACGGCGTCATCCGATTGGATGCTGCGGCGAACGCTTGAAGCGAGCAACGTCACGTTCTAACTAACCGCGAATCGCTCCCAGGAATCGGGCGGGGCTTGGCGTGTAGCCGGGGAAGATGCTGCTGAGATCCGTGGTACCCAGGTGGCGCGTCAGAATCTCGCCGAACAAGTCGCGGAAGTCGGTGGTGACCGCGACGTCGCGGCCTTCAAAGCGCTGCTCGACTCCGAGTCCAGGCCACCGGCCCAGGACTCGGCCGCCGTTCACGGGCCCGCCAAGGGCAAGCATGGCGGTCGCGTGGCCATGATCGGTGCCGCTGTTGCCGTTCTCCCGGATCGTGCCGCCGAACTCGGACATCGTGAGGACGACGATGTTGCGCATGCGGTCGCCGAGATCGCGGTTGAAGGCGGCCAGGGCGAGGCCGAGCTCGCGGAGCCGCGCGGCCAGCTGGCCTTCACTTGAGCCCTGGTTTACGTGCGTGTCCCAGCCGCTGCAGTCGGCGAACGCGATCTCCAAACCCACGTCGGCTTTGATGAGCTGCGCGATCTGGAGCAGCGTCTTGCCCAACCGCCCCGGCGGATAATCGGCGCCCGCGTCGGGTCTGTACTGCGTCGGATCGGCGCGCTTCAACATCTGCACGGCCTCGAAACCCTCGCGCGACGACGACGCCAGGAGGCCGGTCCCAGCACCGTCGTATAACTCCTCGAAGGCACGCGTCAGGCGGTCGCGCGCCGCCTCTTGCGGAACGCGCAAGCCGAACGCCTGCAGGTCATCGATCGCGAGCGACGGTGCGCTGCCCGCGAGAATGCGCGGCAGCTGCGGGCCGAAGGCGACCGCTCGGAACGGTGTGTCCGCGTGCTCGCGGTCGTGCTGGCAGTAGCGGTTCATCCAGCCGTCGCCGGTGCTCTTCACGCCAGGCGTGCCGCTCTCCATATAGTCCTGGGCGTCGAAGTGGCTGCGCGTCGCGTCCGGCGAGCCGATCGCATGAATTGCGGCGAGGCTCTTGTTGTCCCAGAGCTCTTTTAGCGGCGCGAGGCTCGGGTGCAGGCCAAAGTGACCGTCGAGATCGACGACATCCTTGGCGGGGACCGCGATGCGCGGGCGCTCCTGGTAATACTCCGGCTCCCCGTGGGGGACGATCATGTTCAGCCCGTCTACGGCGCCGCGCTGGAAGAGGCACACGAGAATCGGACGGTCGGAGGGCCCGACGGCCGGACGGCCTGCTGCGAATGCCGCACGCGCCAGGAACAGCGGATCGAGGCCCAGGCTTACGAACGCCAGGCCGCCTGCCTTCACGAATACCCGTCTGGAGATGGTCATTGTTTCTGGAAGTCAGGGCCGCCGAGTGCGAGGCCAACCGCCAGCGCTCGTGCCTGACCGGGATCGGTGATGTCGGTGAGCTGTTCGAGAATGACACTCTTCGTATGCGCTGACATCGCTCCACCGAGCAGCAGCTCGTTGATCACGTCAACCAGCTGCGCGTGATCATCGATTGCCGGGACGCTTGAGCAGTCCTTTGCAATCGCGACCGCCGCGTTCATGCGCGCGAGCAGCGCGCCGCTGTTCACCCAGTGCTCCTCGGTCTCCGCATACCCGGTCGGGGCCGGCTGCTGGTACAGCGGTTCGCCGAGGCGGGCGACGAGCTGCGCGAGCCGCGGCGTGTCGTCGGGCTCCACGCCGGTCGCGCGCACGGCGCTCACGACGAACTCGAACGGCGTCTTGACCTTGGAGCGCACGGCCTGCGCCGACCAGAAGTCCGGGGAGGTGAAGATCGCGCGCAGCACGGTGCGAATGTCGCCACGGCTCTGTTGCCACGCGGCGACTGCGGCATCGATGCACCCGTCGGGCGGTTCATCGGCCACGAGACGCGCGCACAGTTTGGCGCTGACGTGATGCATGGTGGCGTGCTCGTTGGCCAGAAACTTGAGCAGCCGTACTCCTTCACCTTCACCATCACTCTTGAACGTCTGGCCCAGCACGACCTTGTCGCCCTGATCGTGGGCCCAGTCATGGTACACGAATCCGGCGCCGCGCTCCGGCCGCTCGATGCTCCAGCCAGTGAAGATGCGCGCGACGTTGATGACGTCCTGTTGCGTGTAGCCGCCATCGACGCCGAGCGTATGCAGCTCGAGCAACTCGCGCGCGTAGTTTTCGTTGATGCCCGTTGGCTGCCGCCGCGTCTCGTTCATCCCGAACCGGCGCCGCCTGAACGGCGACAGGAAGGGACGCGGCGGTGAAGACCCCGGCGCGACGCTTTGCGCATTGTCCAGGTAGAACAGCATCGCGGGGCTTTTGGCGGTCGCGATGAGCAGGTCCTCGAAGTTCCCGAGCGCCCGCGGCCGGATGGTTTCCTCTATATAGGACGGCAGCAGGAAGCGGTCGGCGCCCTTACCCACAAAGACGTTGAAGTGATTGGTCCAGAAATCCACCATGACTTCCCGCAACTGGCGCTCGGAGAGCGCCGCTCGGACGATCGCGAGCTGCTGCAGCTCACCACCCAGCTCCCGAAACTCGCGCATGGGGGCCGAGCCGCGGACACGCATCGAGTCGCCCCCCCCGGTCGCGGCGGCTTCACGCTGCATACGCTGGCGCTCGCGGACTGCGTCCCGATAGCGGCCGGCGAGATCGGCACGATCGTAGTCGAGGATTTTGAATTGCCGCTCCCGCGCGGCGAGCCGTGGATCGGGCACATGGTCGGCATCGAGCTGCCGCTCGATCCAACGCATCACACCGATGCGGGCGACGCTGTCGGCTTCACCGGGGCGCGCGCCGTACGCCAGGCGATTCAGCGCATGGAAGGCCGAATCACGCGCGGTCAAGCTCGGGCTGGGAGCTTGGACGGCGAGCACACAAACGGTTGCAATCAGGAATGGCGGCACGTGTCTGGTCTGACGTCTCGGTCTGAGCGAAGTTAACGCCATGGGCAAACGGCGTCAGTATCGCGCTGCGCGCGCCGCCCACGGCGCCAGTCCCGACGCGCCGCCCACCTGGGGCGAACGGCTCGCCGCGCTGCGGCACGTGCCGCCGCTCGTACGCCTGGTGTTTCAAACACACCGCGGCTACACCGTCGCCATTCTTGTGCTGCGGGCGATCCGGTCCCTCATTCCCGTCGCGGTTCTCTGGGTCGGCAAGCTCATTATCGACGGTGTGATTGCCGGTGTTGCGGCCGTGCACGCCGGCCGCTCGCCCGACTGGCGCCATCTCGCGGTCCTCGTAGGGCTCGAGTTGGGGATCGCGGTGTTCGGCGAGGGACTCGCGCGGTTGTCATCGCTGCTCGAGAGCCTGCTGGGCGATCTCTTCGCCAATCGGCTCAGTGTGCGCCTCATGCACCACGCCGCCACGCTCGATCTCGCCCAGTTCGAGGACGCAGAGATCTATGATCATCTCGAGCGGGCGCGGCGGCAAACTGTCGGCCGCATCGGCCTGTTCACGCTGATTCTGGGAACGGCGCAAGACATCATTACGCTGATATCCCTGGCCAGCGTGCTGCTGGTGCAGCTGCCCTGGTTGCTGCTGCTGCTGACCGTAGCGGTGCTGCCCGCGTTCCTCGGCGAAGCGCACTTCGCATCGTTGGGCTATTCCCTGCTGTTCCGCTGGACGCCCGAGCGCCGTCTGCTTGACTATTTGCGCTACATGGGCGCCTCGAATGAATCGGCGAAGGAAGTCAAACTGTTCGGTCTTTCGACCCTCCTGGTCGGGCGTTACGCCGATCTCTCCGACAAGTTCTATCAGGAGAACAAGCGGCTCGCAGTGAAGCGCAACATCGTCTCGACGCTGCTGGTGACTCTGGGCACGCTCGGCTATTACAGCGCGTACGCCGTCATCATCTATCGCACGGTTTTGGGCGTATTCACGATTGGCACGCTGACGTTCCTTGCGGGCTCGTTTCGGCAGAGCCGCAGCTTGATTCAGAGCGTACTGCTCGCGCTCTCATCGATTTATGAACAGAGCCTCTATCTCAGCGATTTGTTTACGTTCTTCGAGGTACGACCCAAGGTTGTGTCGAAACCCGGGGCGACGGTGGTACCGCGACCAATGCGGACGGGCTTCCGATTCGAGAACGTCGGCTTCCAGTATCCGGGCTCGCAGCGCTGGGCGGTACGCCATCTGACGTTTTCGTTCGAGCCGCACGAGCGGATCGCCCTGGTCGGCGAAAACGGGGCGGGGAAGACGACGCTCGTAAAGCTGCTGTCGCGTCTGTACGACCCTGACGAAGGCAGAATCCTGCTCGATGGTGTGGACCTCCGCGACTATGATCTCGACAGTCTGCGACAAAACATCGGCATCATCTTTCAAGACTTCGTGCGTTACGATTTCATCCTGCGCGAGAATATTGGCGTCAGTCAGGTCGAAGCCATGAATGACGAAGGGCGGATTCGGGAGGCCGCCAAGCGCAGCCTGGCCGATTCAGTCGCGCAACGCGTGCCGCAGGGCTTCGATCAGATGCTCGGGAAACGGTTCGATAACGGCGTCGAGCTATCAGGCGGCGAGTGGCAGAAGGTGGCGCTCGCTCGCGCGTACATGCGTGACGCGCAGGTCCTCATCCTCGACGAGCCGACCGCCGCACTCGACGCGCGGGCTGAGTACGAGGTCTTCTTGCGTTTCGCGGAGCTGACGCAGGGCCGGATGGCTGTGCTGATTTCGCACCGGTTCTCGACGGTGCGGATGGCCGATCGCATTCTCGTGCTCAAGGGTGGCGAGCTCGCAGATGACGGCAGCCACGAGGAACTCGTCGCGCGGGGCGGACTCTACGCGGAGTTGTTCAGCCTGCAAGCCGCCGGATACCGGTAATTCACTAGGGCGCCGGCCTGACGTTCCCTCCATCAGCAACGAATTTCCACGACCGGTCAGGCTGCCGCCGCCAGATCGTGAGATACTTGCTGTAGTGGTTCAGCGTGGAAATCCTGGCCTCGCCCACCGTGCAGCCGAGATCCCCCGACGGCGCAATCTGCGCCCCGACCGGCCACCACTCGAGCACGGCACCCGCCGGGAAGCCGTCGAAGCTGGCGCCAATAGCGTCCCGGCCTTCCGTCAGCTGCGCGCCAGCGCCGAACGAGATGGCATTCTCGGCCGCGAAGGAAAGGAACGCGGTCTTGGCGCCGCTCGCCACCGATAGCGCCGCGAAAGCCGAGTCGGTGTGCAGCAACTCGGTCGGATCAGCGCGGCCACGCACCTGCGCGCCGAGTGCACCTCTAATCGGCTGAGGCGAGATCGAATCGGGCACGGGCCCGGGCCTCGTGCTCGCAAACGCCGCGAGCCGCCACCCGTCGTGCGTCTTCTGCCAGCACGCGAGGTACTTGCCTCGCGCTCCGCTCGAGCGCGTCCACCCATACGAGTAGCCCAGACGGCCGTCCGCGGAAACGTCGGCGAAGATCGGCGCCCATGTCTGTTGTACGATCGAGTCGGTACTCCCGAGAAACGATCGAATGTGATCGCTGCCGCGTAACAACGGCGCGCCGGGATACAGGTAGGCGGCGCCGGCGTCCAGCGCCGGCACAAAGCCCTGCACCATGCCGAGCGATGCGGTCTTGTCCGAGAGCGCGCGATCGGCGGCGAGCAGGGCGTCTCGATCCGAGCTACGATCGCCAACAGCCACGAGTAGTGTGAGAC
>Ga0193723_1000792_pt1 | contig 12449 bp, 9 predicted proteins | sample H2m2metaG_FD_143042 | JGI IMG/M metagenome (GOLD analysis project Ga0193723, IMG submission 143042) | Soil microbial communities from a riparian zone of the East river system, Colorado, United States - H2m2 | ecosystem: Environmental > Terrestrial > Soil > Riparian zone | place: USA: East River... | reverse complement strand
GTCGTGATCACCGGCTCGAACGTGACGCGGAGCGTTCCCGCACGCGGGGTGTCGGTGCGAGGGCCGGCTTGCGCTCGAACTGGCCCGGGGAGCACCAGGAGGGCGCCAAGCGCGAGAAATAGGGAGCACTTAAAGAGAGGCGGCAATGGAGATGCATACCCCATTGCCGCCTTTTGCCGCCCTGCGGTGTCGTTCAGGGAATCGGCGGAATCGATGTCGTGTAGGCCGCGTTGATCGCTCCCCGCAGCTTGATGGCGATCAAGCGGTGGGTGGCAGCACTCGGATGCACGCCGTCGCACGAGAACGCCGTCCCGAACGGGTTCACGTTGCACAGCTGGCCGATGAGCGGGAACGCACGAACCACGGTGTTGGGTTGCGGAAGCGCGCGCAGCGAGTCGAGTGTGGGGTTGGGATCGAGATATGCCCAGCCATGGGCGGTCGCCTGCGCCGCAATCGTCGTGTTATAGCCCTGCACCGCGGCGACGAGCTTGACGAGCTCCCTGGGGACCACGACTGCAACGACCGTGTCGGCGCAATCGAGGTTGCGCGGCGCGCCGAGCGCAGCCGCGCCAAGCAGCGCGGCGCCATATGGGAACGGCACCAGCGTCGAGTCGCCGCGCGCGCCAGGAATGCCGGTAGCGATCGGCGCGCAGTTGTTACTCACCGTGAACGCCGGCGGGAACGCCGACCCCGGGACGAGCCCGTTCTTGATTGCCCAGTAGGTCGCGCCCTGGCTGAAGAAGGGAAGTGCCGTCACGTTAGCGACGCCGATCACAATGCCGCCGTCCGGTCCCGCCGCCTCGACGGAGTCGAGCAACGCCGTGTAGCGCGCCGTGAAATTGGCGTTGGAGGTGATCTTGGTGCTGTCGCCGGGGTTGGTGGCGCTCGTAGCCGCGCCCAGCACATCGTTGTTACCGATCCAGACCGACACGAACGTCGGGTGTGCCCGTTCCATCATTTGCGTCTGCGTGAGCCCGCCGAGGAAGAATTGCGTCAGGGAATTGGCATTCGATGCGGTGTCGAGGTTGTTGAAAAGGTCCTCCACCTCGGCGCCGGGGACGGCGGTGTTGCTGATGTAGGGCGGCGGGTTTGCCGGAATCTTCCGCAGCGCACACGTCGTCGACGTGCCGCCTCCCACCCGCGTGGGCGTCGGTTGCGCGAAGACGTTGGTGTACGGCGGTGGGCAGCCCGGCTTGTTCATGAGCGGCGAGTAGAACGGCGAGTGCATTGCCTGCGCGAGGAGCACGGCGTACGACTGCTGCTGCGTACTGTCGTTGATCCCGCCGGACTGGAAGCCCGCGGTGATTGAGTTGCCCATCGACACGTACCGGGCGAACAACGGGTCCACCGGCGTGGTGGCAAACGGGCGATTCAACTGGTCGTTGTTGCAGGCGGCGGCAGCCAGGAGGAGACCGAGGACTGCGGCGGCAGAGAATCGAGAGGTCCGAATCATGAGTCGCAGGTCCTCAGAAAGTGATGGCCACACCGGCCGCGAACAGATGGGCCGAGAACTGGTAGACGCCGGTGTTGCCCTGGGCGAGGTTCACCGTGCCGCGCCGGTCGTTCTGCTTGATGTACTGGTATGCGAGGTCGGCATGCCAATGCGGCGACAGCGCGATGCCGGCGCCGATCGTGAATTCGTTGCGCGGGGCCTCGGGAAGCAGCGGCGTCACGAATTGTGACGGAGAGGCGGCGGTGTGATACAAGTAGCCGCCGCGCAGCTGGACCTTCGAGTTGTACTGGTACTCGGTCCCGAACCTGAAGCCGTGCGTGTCCTTGTTGGACGGGTGCAACGCCAGGTCCGGCGTTCCCGGATTCGCAAAATCGATGTTGACGTCGCTGAACCAGCCCCACACGGTGTACTGGTAGTCGGCCATGAACGACCACTGGTCGCTCACCTTGTACGCAAAGCCCAACGTGCCCTGCGGCGGCATGTCGACTGCCGTCGAGACGGCGCCGTTGGACAGCGGGCCACCGCTCGCAAACTCCGGAGCGAGCACCGCATCGACTGGCGTACCCGCGGGCAGTGGGCCAACCGCGACCGGCAAAACCAGCCCCGTCGCTACTGGCGTGAAGGTCGCATTCCCGTCGTACTTGATCTGCTTGCGCGTCAGCCAGTGCCCGCCGATGCTCAGCCGGTCGTTCACCTGCACGATCGCGCCGAAATTGACCGCGAAGCCCGAGCCGCTCGCATCGAGCAGGGCGTCGGCGAAGTCCGTGCCGGTGGCCACGCCCAGCCCGGCGAATGTCGTGCCGACTGGGAGGAGGGCCGGAATGCGCAGCGCATCCGGCACCAGCTGCGTGGAGAGATCGGCGCGCTGGCGCAGCTTGAGATTGCTCGTGATGTAGGCGACACCGATGCCGAACTTCAGCTTGGGGCTCACCTGATAACCGATCGTCGGCTGGACGTAGATCGAGCGAATGTTGGTGTTGTAGCCGAGGAACCGGCCCGGGAAGGTATTCGCATCCCACTTGGTTTCTAGGCCGTACGGGGCATACAACCCGATGCCAGCCGTCAACTTCGGATTGATGGCGTGGGTGATGTAGATGTTGGGGACGGGGATCAGCGGGTTCTTGAGATCGCTTTTGCTGGCCAGGAAGTCGTCGGTGAAGTTTCCTTGCGCACCGATCAACGTGACGCCGACGCTGACATGCGTTCCGGAGAGGCCCGCGAGTCCGGCCGGACTAAAGTAGATAGCCGAGCCGTCTGCGCAGGGCCGCGCTGCGGTGACGCCGCCGCGGCCCATAGCGCAGGTATTGTGCTCGTATACGCCAAATCCCTGCCCGGCAAGCGGGTGGAGAGGGGCGGCGACAAGCGAAGCAGCTCCGGCGAGCAGCACCAACGCAAACCGCCGCATACGTGATCTCCGAACCGCAGATATAGGTAGATGGTGAATCCGGTGGCGATACGGTAGCATTGCACGGAATCATTGTCAAACTCATGCCACGACCCGCGATAGACCTGTTTCACGAGACATTTGGGACAACACCTAGGTCCGCGGCGTCGGCACCGGGTCGCGTCAACCTCATCGGCGAACACACCGATTACAACGGTGGTCCGGTCCTGCCGATCGCCATCCCCGCGCGCACGACGGCGGCCGTTGGACCGGGCGCTCCGGGTGACACTGGTGTGCTGGAGGCGGTTTCGACACGCGATCGGAAGGTCGTGCGTGTCAGATGGCAGGACGAGCTGCCCCGCAGCTGGGTCGCATACCTCGCCGGCGTGCTGCGCGAGCTGTGGTCGCTCGAGGTCGTCCCGCCGAACGGTTCGGCGCGCATCGCGGTCGCGTCCGATCTGCCCGTTGGTGCGGGTCTGGCATCTTCAGCGGCGCTGGCAGTCGCCGTCGCCAAAGCCCTGGCCCCGAACCTCAAGGCCCGTCAAATCGCCGGCGTCGCGTTCCGGGCCGAGCACGATCACGTCGGCGTGCACTGCGGCGTGATGGATCAGACGATCGCGGCGCTCGGCAGGCGCGATCATGCGCTGCTCGTTGAATGCGCGTCGCTCGAGGCGACACAGATTCCGTTTGGTGCTCGGCTGCTGCTCGTCGACACGGGCAAGCGCCACGATCTCTCGACTGGTGGTCTCAACGCGCGTCGCGCCGAGTGCGAGGAAGCGGTGAAGCGCCTCAAGATCGAGCTGCCGGAGCTGGCCTGGTTGGCGAGCTGGCCGGCGGAGTGGCTGCTCCGTCTCAAGCGCGCGCTGCCCGAGCCGCTGCGCTCGCGCGCGGTGCACGTCGTGAGTGAAACGGCGCGCGCCCGCTTCGCGGCGCAGCTGCTCGCGCAGCGGAAGCTCAAACAGTTCGGGAGGCTCCTCTATGAGTCGCACGAATCGTGTCGGCGACTCTACGACTGCAGCTCTCCTGAGCTCGATACCGTCGTGGGCGCCGCAAAGCGGGCCGGGGCGCTGGGGGCGCGGCTCACCGGTGCAGGGTGGGGCGGCGCCGCGATTGTGCTGGTGAACAAGACGGACAAGAAGACGATTCCGGCGATTCAGCGGGCGTACGAACGGGCGTATGGGAAGACGCCGCCGATCAGCGAGGTGCAGGCATCGGCCGGAGCGCACGTCGAACGGCTATAATTCAGCCCGGCTCGGGTGGCGAAATTGGTAAACGCAAGGGACTTAAAATCCCTCGGGGGCGACCCCTTGCAGGTTCGATTCCTGCCCCGAGCATGGCTAAACTCTTGATGCAGAGCCCTCTAATACACACCTTAGGAGCCTCCCTGACGGGGATATCCGGTGCGTCGACCCTTGGTCGCCGGATTAGCGGCGGGCTTGCTTGGGAGTCTGGCAGTGAGCTGTGGTTTGACCGATGTCTTCGATCCGCCGGGTCCGGCGGCGGACATCATCTTTGTCTTTTCCGATAGTGTCCTGACGGTCGGCGATACCATCCCGTTCGTCGTAGTCGTGCGAACCCCGGCCGGCGACTTCGCCAATCCCCACCTCCGCGTTACCTCTCTCAACCCCACGCTGCTTCAGGTGAACAGTCGAGGAGATACGCTGATAGCCATCAACCAGGGGCGTGCACTGCTCGACGTGCAGCTCGTCAGCTCTGTCATCACGGGCGTTGCGCCCGATACGGTGCATCCCATTCGCGTGAGACCGTAGTGGCGTCGTCGGTGAAATGCTTCGCGTGCGGTGCGGCAGTGCCTGAGGCGCAGCGCTTCTGCGGCAGTTGCGGGCGCCTGGTCGTCGATCCCAATACCAACACCGTTGTAGATCAGACAGCAGAAGAAGACACGCTGATCGACCGGCTGCGGCGCGTGCTATCCGGCGACTTCGAGGTCGAGCGCGAGCTCGCCCGGGGCGGCATGGGCGTCGTGTTCCGGGGTGTCGACGAGCAAGCGAAGCGTCCCGTCGCGCTCAAGGTGCTCTCGCCCGAGCTCGGTCTGACGCCGCGCGCCGCCGAGCGCTTCAAGCGCGAAGGACGAATGGTCGCTGAGCTCGAGCATCCGAACATCGTCCCGGTGTATCGGGTGGGGCAGATCGGCGGGATCCTGTTCATCGCCATGAAGTTCGTCGAGGGCCGATCCCTCGACGAGATTCTCGACGCGCAAGGCCCCCTGCCGGTGCCGGCGATCCTGCTCGTGCTGCAGGCTGCCGCGCGGGCGCTCTTGTTCGCTCACGAGCGGAGCATCGTCCACCGCGACGTGAAGGCTGCGAACATCCTGATCGATCACGACGGGCGCGTGATGGTGTCGGATTTCGGCGTCGCGTTGCGCGCGTCCGACGTCACCCTGACCGCGGACGGTGCGGTGATCGGGACGCCCGGCTACATGAGCCCGGAGCAATGCGCCGGACAGCGCGCGACTCCTCAGGGCGACCACTACTCGCTCGGTATGGTGGCCTTCCAGATGCTGACCGGCACGTTGCCATTTCAGGCCGACACGCTGGCGGGCATCATGCACCACCATTTCTTCACCCCGCTGCCCGACGTGAACGTGGCCCGCGACGATATTCCTCCGGCGCTCGGCCAGATCATCGCGCGACTCACCGCGAAGAAGCCCGCGGACCGCTATCCCACGACCCGCGACGTCCTGACAGAGATCGAGTCCGTGCCGTTGGAGCCCACGGCGCGTCGTGAGGCCGAACAGCTGCTGCGGCGGCTTGCCAAAGGCGACGCGGTTGCCGCGGTCACGACCCGCTCGCTCCCCGCGCTCCCGGATTCGCCGACCCTTCAGTTCGACACGGGGAGGCGACCGCGCGCCCTCCGCTCCTGGTCGGGGCGCACCTGGGTGGGTGTCGCGAGCGCTGCTGTCGTCCTGGCTCTGGCTGGATGGGTCGTGTTTCGTCCCGCCCCCAGCGAGGGACGCGATTCGGACTCGGTGCGGCCGCCGGTGCCCGCGACCGTTCCCGTTCCAGCCCTTACGCGCCAGCGCCCCGTGGTCACCGGTTTGTTACGACTGCTGACGACCCCGAGCGACGCCGAGATCCTCATCGACGGCCGCGTACGTGGCACCGGTGCCGTCCTCGACTTGCCGCTGGCGGCCGGGAGTCGCCGCCTGCAGATCCGCGCGCGCGGGTACATCACGTTCGACACGACCATCACCATCTCGGCCGATAGCACGATGTCGCTCGGCCGCATCGCCCTGCGGATCACCGAGCAAAAGCCGTGAGCCGGCGCGCGGCCGCATTCGGGCTCGCGTTCCTCCTGATCGTTCCCACCAGCTCCGCCGCGCAGGCTGGCACCGCCGAGCTGCTACAGCAGGCGCGTGAGCTGTACGAGCGGCTCGAGATCGAACGCGCGCTCCCGCTCCTGCGCCAGGTCGTGTCGCCGGAATGGCCGCTGGAGGTGACGAACGCGCAACGCGTCGAGGCCTATAAGTACCTCGGTGCCGCGCTCGTGCTCAGAGGCAAGCCAGATTCCGCCGTCCTCTATTTTCGCGCGGCACTCGAGCGCGATGCCTTCGCTGATCTCGATCCGGCGCAGTTCACGCCCGCGCAGCAAGGCGCATTTGCCGTCGCGCGTCGCCGGACGTTTTCCGTCGGTGTGAGACCGATTCCGGAAACCCGACTCGATCCGCGCACGGGACAATTGTCGATCACCGTGGTGACAACCCACGCGGCCACGCTGCGCGCGACGCTGCGCGCGCTCGGCGGCACGGACTACGTGGTGCTGTATGACGGGACGAACGATGGCGCGCACGAAATCGCGTGGAACGGCTTGGGGCCGGACGGTCGGCTCGCACCGCCGGGGCGCTACGATCTCACGGTCGTCGGGCACAGCCGGCTCACCACGCAGGCGGATTCGCTGCGCACGTATCTGGATCTCCAGCACGACGTCGAACCGTTCGAAGATACGCTCCCGGCGTTGGGGGCCGCGGACTTGCTGCCGGAACGGCACGCCGAGTCTACGGCTGGAAACGATCTCCTGAAGACCTTGGGCGTCGCGGTCGGCGCGCTCGCCATCGGCAGTGTGCTGGCGAACGACCGGTTGGGCACAGGACACGATGGTCCGATCATGGCCGGGGCGGCGACGGTCGGTGGGATCGCCGCGTTCTCCTACCGGCGCGCCCACCGCGCCATACCTGCCAATGTCGCGCTCAATGACGCCCGCCGCGCCGTGCGTGATGCCGCCAACTCAGGCGTCCGTTTGCGCAATGCCGATCGGGTCGCCCGGACGATGCTGCTGATCACGCCGGCAAGTGCGCCGGTGGTGCGGCCGTGAGTATATCAGTGCGCCTGGTGCTGCCCCTCCTGCTGTGTCCGGTGATTTCGGACGCCCAGGGGATCGAGCTCAGCGGCGTCGTGTCGCTGCTGCATGGCGATCACCGCGTCGACGCCGGTTTCGGGGTGGAGCGCGCGACAGGACTGCTCGCCGGTGGCGCGGTGCGGCTGCGATTCCGCGGCATCGGCGTCACGCTCTCCGGTGAAACCGGACATCTCACCGCGGTGCCGGGCAGCGGGGGTGTCGATCGGGATGTTGCGCAGGTCGGCGCAACGGCGCAATTCACGCCGCTTCCCTGGCTGGTGCTCGAGAGCGGCGTCACGGTGCGCAGCTTTGGCACCGTGGTCGCACGGCAGCGGTGGACGCTGGTTCGTGCCGGCGCGGAGGCTCGCATCCCGCTCAGCGGCGAGACGTTCTGGGCCGTTGGCCGGGCCCACCTGCTGCCACTCGTCGCCGTCAACGGACTGCCCAACGCCGCGACGGCTTTCGATGCAGGGACGGGACTCGCCTATCAGCGCGGTCGGATCCTGTTCGAGCTCAGGTACACGCTGGAGCGCTGTGACTTTCCCTCGCAGGGAAGCACCCGTCGCAGCGAGCAACTGGGAACGCTCGCGCTCCGCGGCGGTGTGCAGCTGCGTCTGCATTGAGTCTGTTTCGCGCGCTCGCGCTCCTCGCGCTCGCCGCTCCGGCTGCCGCGCAGCAGCCGCGCGGCCACCTCTTCATCGTCGGTGGCGGCACGCAACCCGATTCCCTCGTCGCGCGGTTCGTCGAGTTGGCCGGCGGCCGCGGCCACGGCCGCATCGCCGTCGTCCCGATGGCGTCCGGCGACGCGCAGGCGAGCGGTGACGAGAAGGCGGCGCAACTGCGCGACTTCGGCGCCGATGCGTTCGTCCTGCTACTGACGCGTGCGCAGGCCGAGAGCGCGTCAAGCGCGCGCCGGCTCGATGGTGTCACGGGAATCTGGTTCACGGGCGGCGACCAGACGCGCCTTGCGCCGGTCTTGACGGGCACCGCGACGCTCGCGGCCATGCACGCTCGTTATCGCGCGGGCGCGGTCGTCGGCGGCACGTCGGCGGGAGCGGCGGTAATCTCCGACTCGATGTTGACCGGCAACCAGCACCCACTTGGCGACACGCTCGGCTATTACGGCGACGAGTTCCCCACGATCGCGCGCGGCGTGATCGAAATCGTCCCGGGTCTCGGCTTTCTGCACGGCGTCATCGTCGACCAGCATTTCGTCCGCCGCGAGCGCAGCAATCGACTGCTCGCCGTCATACTCGAGCGCGCCACGCTGCTGGGCGCCGGCATCGACGAATCGACCGCACTCGAAATTGGTCCTGACGGGACGTGGACAGTGCGAGGTCTGGGGGCTGTGGTCCTGTACGACGCCCGCGCGGCACACCTCACACCATCCGGACGCGCTCTGGGCGCCATCGATATTCGCGTCCACTTATTGCCCGCAGGATCGAGGTTCGATCCCCGCCGAGGCCGGATCTCGCTGCCGCCCTAGCCCTTGCCGACAACCGTCTCGGGCAGCAACATGGGGAACCTGCTGTTTCCTTCTGTAAGGAGGTTACCCATGAGGCAGTTGCAACGTTGGACTGTGCTTCTCCCCCTCATCCTCGCTGCCATCGCGCCGCCAGCCGCGGCGCAAGGCACCGCCACCGTGTCCGGTCGCGTCGTCGACTCGACCAGCGGAGCGCCGGTCGCCGGCGCCCGCGTGAGCCGTGTCGGCGCGTCAGCCGGCGCGTTGACCGATCGCGACGGCCGCTACCAGCTCGAGTTACCGGCCGGCAACTACTCACTGCGCGCCCAACGCATCGGCTTCGCGCCGCAGACGCGCCAGGTCGCGCTGACGGAAGGGAGCAGCGCCACGGTCGACTTCGAGCTGACCGCCGCCGCGACCACACTGACCGACGTCGTGGTCACAGGCTACGGCACCGACAGCCGCACGAATCTGAGCAGCTCGATTGCATCGGTCAGCGCGCAGGACCTGCAGAACACGCCTGTTGCGGGCGTGGATGGAGCGATGCAGGGGCACGCCGCCGGTGTGCAGGTGGTCCAGAACGCCGGCAATCCCGGCGTCGGGATGACCGTGCGCATCCGCGGATCGGCATCGATCTCCGCCAGCAACCAGCCGCTGTACGTGATCGACGGCGTGCCGATGCTGCGTGACGATTTCTCGCAGCTCGGCGTCGGCGGTCAGGATCTCACCGCCACCACGGGGCTCAATCCGGATGAAATCGAGAAGATCGACATCCTGAAAGACGCCTCCGCGGCGGCGATCTACGGCTCACGCGGCTCGAACGGCGTCGTCATGATCACGACGAAGCGTGGGCACGTGGGCAACACCCGGATGACCTTCACGACGTACGCCGGCTCGCAGGCCGTCCCGAAGGGCAATCGCTGGGACCTGATGAATGCGAAGGAATACGTCACCTACATGAACGAAGGCGCCGAGAACGATGGGTATGGAACGTTCTATTTCGGCGATCCCGACACGATGGGCGTGGGCACGGACTGGCAATCGGCCGTCTTTCGCTCGAGTCCGGTCACGAACTACACCGTCGGGATGAACGGTGGCAGCGACAGGGTTCAGTACTTCCTGTCGGGTTCACAATTCAAACAGGAGGGGGTCGTCATCGCCTCCGGCTATCACCGGGAAGCCGGCCGTTTCAATCTCGACGTCACCGCCTCCCAAAAGCTGCATTTGCGCAGCTCGGTCTCGGTCAGCCGCGAGCAGCACGACCGCATCGAGAACGACAACAGCATCGCGGGCGTCGTGACGAATGCGATCGCCAGCCAGCCGTACCTTGCGGTCCGTCGGCCGGGCACCAGCGTCTATACGACGACCGATGACGGGTTGGCGTACGAGAATCCAGTCGCCATCGCGGCCTATGACAAGACGCAGTCTCGCGCGCTGCGCGTCATCGGCAGCCTCGAAGCCAATTACGCGCTCACCGACCTGGTCACGTTGAACGGGCGCCTGGGCGCGGACGTCCTGAACCTGCGTGATCTGCGCTGGTACTCGCCCAACGTCGCCGGATCCTACGGGGAGAGCGTCGGCGGCGAGTCGATCATCGGCAACAACACCCCCACCCGGTACGTCATCGAAGGCTTTGCCGACGTGCATCCGAGACTCGGCCCCAATGCGACATTGGGCATCACGGGCGGCTCCAGCGTGGAATGGAACTCGTCGGAACTGGACTACCTCGACGGCATCGGGTTCGCCGGCGACGAGTTCCAGTATCCCGGCAATGCAGCCACCGTGGTCGGCTACGACGGCGACTGGACCGGCTACAACCTGGTCTCGTTCTTCACCCGCGCGAACGCCACGTTCAAGGATCGGTATCTGCTCACTACCAGTCTCCGGGCCGACGGCTCCTCCCGCTTCGGCCGCGAGGATCGGTGGGGCACGTTTCCGGCCGTGTCGCTCGGCTGGAAGCTCACGGACGAGCCCTGGGCCGGGAGCCTCAAACGTCGCGGCGATGTCAAGCTGCGGCTCTCGTACGGCGTAACCGGCAATCAGGAATTGGCCGACAACTTCGCGCCGCTGTCGCGGTTCGGCCGCGCGAACTACGGCGATGTCGCCGGCTTTGCCCGCAACAACTTCGGGAATCCGGCGCTCAAGTGGGAGCGCACGCGCGAGTACAATGCCGGCATGGACGTCGGTGTCTTCGGCGGGCGCGTCAACCTCATCGTCGATTGGTACAACAAGCGGACGGACAACCTGTTACTCAACCGGCCGATCACCTCGACCAGTGGTCTCACGACGGTAACCCAGAACATCGGCAGCATCGAGAACAAGGGCTATGAGCTGACGATCAGCGGACAGGTGCTGCGGCCGGCGAGCTCCTCTGGGCTGCATTGGACGACCGACTTGAACATCTCATGGAATCACAACAAGGTCACCAAGCTGTTCAACAACGAGCCATTCAGCGTTGGATTGTACAGCTCGGGCCGGGTCGAGGTGGGACATCCCCTGTCTGAGTTTTATGCGCTCCGTTTCACGGGTGTAGACCCGGCGACGGGAGACGCGATGTACCTGGACGTCAACAACGATGGCGTCATTGACGGGGCAGACCGGGTGTTCATCGGAAGCCCGCACCCCAAGTACTGGGGAGGCCTCACCAACACGCTCAGCTGGAAGGGATTCGATCTGAAGGGGTTTTTCCAATTCACGCAGGGGCAGACGATCTTCAACGCGATCAGCGTCTTCGCGAATGATGCAGGTTATTACTACGACAACAAATTCCGCAGCCTGCTGCGGCGTTGGCGCCAGCCGGGTGACGTCACGGACCAGCCACGCGCGAGTTTCGACGGCACGTCGAATGCCATTGGCTTGATCTCGAGCCGCTACTTCGAGGACGGCTCGTACGTGCGGCTGCAGGAGCTGACGCTCGGCTACCGGTTGCCTCCGCGGTTGGGCAGCGCGCTGCACATGCAGGATTCGCGCGTGTTCATCTCGGGCCGCAACCTGCACACCTGGACGAAGTATTCCGGGTACTCGCCGGACGTGAACAGCAACGGCTCCAGCTCCAACACCGGCCTCGCGACCGAGTTCTACGCGTATCCACTTGCGCGTACGATCATGGTCGGCATCTCGGGCGCATTCTAACCACCACCTTGGGAGCGCATATGACTTACAGGACTCTTCTCCCGGCGGTGCTGGTGCTATTCGCTGCCGGTTGCCAATCGCTTTTAGACGTCAAGCCGATCAACGAGGTCGCCGAAGAGGCGGCGATCACAAGTCCTGCGGGCGCGCGGGCGGCGTTGGCAGGGATGTATGACGGCCTGCAGGGCACGAGCTACTACGGCGGCACGTTCGTGTTCTTCGGTGATCTGTCCGCTGACGATGTCCGGCACACTGGCACGTTCACCACGTTCCGGCTCGCGGACAACAATCAGCTCTCGGCGGACAATGCAGATATCGAGCGGGTGTGGGATGCTCTGTATCGCGTCGTCGGCCGCGCGAACGTCATCATCGCGCGGGTTCCCACCGTTGCCGCGCTCGATCCGCTCGAACGGGATCAAATCCTGGGCGAGGCCTACTTCGCCCGGGCGCTGACGTTCCACAATGTGGTGATGCTGTGGGGGGAACAGGGGCCCAGCGGTGTCGGCGTCCCGATCCCGCTGATTCCCGTATCGGACATTCCATCGGCATCGCAGGTCACACGCGCGACGACCGGCCAGGTCTACACCCAGATATTGACCGATCTGGCAGCGGCCGAGTCGCTGATGACAATATCGGGCGGTCCCGCGAGCGCCGCCCGGGGATCTCTC
>Ga0193723_1000791_pt1 | contig 12449 bp, 9 predicted proteins | sample H2m2metaG_FD_143042 | JGI IMG/M metagenome (GOLD analysis project Ga0193723, IMG submission 143042) | Soil microbial communities from a riparian zone of the East river system, Colorado, United States - H2m2 | ecosystem: Environmental > Terrestrial > Soil > Riparian zone | place: USA: East River... | reverse complement strand
CCGCAAGTGAGGCAGCCTTCTACGCTATGAGCGGTAACTGGGATGAAGTCGTAACAAGGTAGCCGTAGGGGAACCTGCGGCTGGATCACCTCCTTTCTAAGGAGAAAGCGCAAAGATTGGGAATCGAGGCCGTCAGGTCGAAGATTCAAATTCTCTTGCGATAGGTCGACGGCTAACCCGTGAGTTCTTCGGAATTCACGATATGCCGTGAAGACCTCGGAATTGAAAGAAACCGGGGCTCAGAGAAACGACGGTAACGCACAATTCAGTCTTTGCTGCACATCGACTAAATGCCGGCCCCGAATGCTTTCGGGGCCGGCATGTTTCCTTTGCTACGATTTCTGTCATGTCGAGCAGGTCGAGACAGTTCATGCTGATCGTGAAGAAAACCTTCCTTCAGAAAACTTCGCACGGAGCGTCGCTTCGGATCTCATTCGTTTCGACATAGACTGAAAGAAAGATACGATTTCGATAGTTAAACAGCAAAACAGTCACAAGGAGATCACCACATGACCACGAAAGCGTTATTTGTCAGACTGGAGGCAAAACCGGGAAAAGAAAACGAAGTCGCGAAGTTTTTGCGCGATGGGCAGGGGTTGGTGCAACAAGAGCCTGCAACGACCGCCTGGTTCGGGATTAAACTCGGGCCGACCACCTTTGCCATCTTCGATGCGTTTCCCGATGATGCCGGCCGCGATGCGCACCTTTCTGGAAAAGTTGCCAAAGCGTTGATGGAAAAAGCGCCGGATCTCCTGGCACAACCGCCCAAGATCGAGAAGGCAGACGTATTGGCCGACAGATTACCGGGGTAGAGTCGTTGCCGAGCCGCGCCGGTGCTTTGTTCCTTGCAATCGTCCATCGACAATCGACATTCGGCAACTCCGACATGGGTCGCGAGCACGTGATTTTTATCGGTGTCCTTAGTGCGGGGGCATAGCTCAGTTGGTAGAGCGCCAGCTTTGCAAGCTGGAAGTCAGGGGTTCGAATCCCCTTGCCTCCATTTCAAGAGAAATGGAGGCGGGGATGAGAACGCAGTTCGACCGGCGGGGCGCGGAGCGCAGGGTTCAAAGCGAAGCTCTAAAACCGGAGCCAAAGCACAGCTTTGGATAATCCCCTTGCCTCCAAAGCTGAAAGCGTGGAGGCAACGTCTACAAACTGGGAACACTTTCGGGTCCCTAGCGAGAGCGTAATCCCCTGCCTCCAGTCTTCGCTCGCAGCGGTAGCGGAGAGCGAAGACTGTCGCGCGTAGCTTCAGCGAAGGCGGACGTTTTCACCTTGCAACCTCGGCGCAGCGAGCTACGACTCGGCGAGGCACGCCGCTAAAGATGACAAGTGATCAGTGAGCAGCACCGCGAGCGCTTCCGGTGTCGCTTGACCAATCACTGATCCCCGATCATTTTTCACTTCCGCGAAGCGGGCCTGTAGCTCAGTTGGTTAGAGCATGCGCTTGATAAGCGCAGGGTCACTGGTTCGAGCCCAGTCAGGCCCAATCAACGGATTTGCGATTGACGGTTGGCCGGCGGCCGAAGCGCGCGGTGCGTGAAGGACCAACCGATCATCAGCCCAATGATCGCTCCGATCATGTCGATGAGGACATCGCCAGCGGAAGCGCTTCGGGACGAGACAAATGACTGATGAAACTCATCTGATGCAGCAACCAGTATCGAAACAACCAAAGCGGTCACGAACACTATCGACATCTTTGTTTTCAGATTGGTTCCACGGTAAACTGCCCTCCATAAAAGTGTCGCGAGAATCGCGTATTCTGTCAGATGCGCGAGCTTGCGCACGAAAAACTGGACCTTCGCAATCGCGTCCGCGGTAATCTCCGGCTTCAACCAGCGCAAAAGCGGAATGAGAAAGCGCGACGTATGTTCCGCCGACATCAAATCGCTCGAGCCGAGAAAAATCACGCCCAGCCAAATCAACGCCGGAAGCCAGTACTTTAGAAGATTTCGTACACCCATTTACGGAATCGCGAGCTCAGACGGAAACCGCTTCTACACAAATTTGAAACCGAAGCACCACCCTACCCGCTAGCTCCGAAAAACAATCCCTCCTTTTCGGGAATGGTTTTTTATGCTACTTGGGACAATTCTGCGATGACAATTTCTCTTACGAAATTTCTCCCAGTGCTTCTACTGTTCGGGTTGACAGCTTTGATGGCGTCGCCGGAAGAGGGAAGCAAGGAGGCAGCAACGACCGAGGAACAAATTGACTGGACCGCACACAAGGCGACCGTACTTTTCTTCATTCTGCACGACTGCCCAATCTGTAACCGTTACATGCCGGAGATGAACCAAATCGTTCAGGCATACCGCAGCCGGGGCTTCGGCTTTATCGCGGTTTATCCGGAGAGCGATTTCTCGCGAGAAGACGCGCAAAAACATGCGCAGGAATATCACTTTGATTTCCCGGTTGTGATTGATTCCGATCATCGGTTTGCGGCGCGATTTGGGGTCAAAGTCGTGCCTGAGGTCGCAGTGCTAAACCCGAAGCGCCAGCTCCTTTACCGTGGAAGGATTGATGATCTCTATGCGGACGTTGATAAACAGCGACCCGCAGCGATTCACCACGATTTGCGGGAGACCCTCGATGATATCGCGGTTGGAATTAAACCGCACCGTGCGTGGGTGCCGGCCGTAGGCTGCCCAATTAGCTACGATCAGCCCGGTTCATGACAAGCCGCGGGTGGATAGCCGCGGCTCTGGCGATTCTGTTCACAGCCGCGATCGGGATTGCGCTGCTCAAACACAAGGCACGCTCGTCAACTACGCGTGAAGGCCAGACGACAGCCTATCGTCCTTGGAAAAAGCGCAAGCTTGAATTTAACAAGCAGATCGCACCGATCGTTTATTCGAATTGTGCGAAATGCCATTATCCCGGAAGCGCCGCTCCCTTCGCCCTGACAAGCTACCGTGAGGTAAGAAACCATGCGCCGGCTATTCGGCGCGCTCTTGATCGCGGATTAATGCCGCCGTGGAAGCCGGACCGCGGCTTCGGCAAGTTTTTCGGAGACAGATCCCTTACGGATCAGGAAAAAGGCATGATCAAACAGTGGCTGACCGAGGGCTGCCGCGAAGGGAATCCTTCCAAGCGACCCGCGCCACCCAAGCTTCCACCACAATGGCCGCTGGGGCCGCCCGATGACATTTTGCAAACTGCCGAACCCTTTAAGATCCCGGCCGACGGTGAAGACATTTATCGCTGTTTTGTTATTCCCACTAACTACGCTGAAGACCGCTGGGTGCGCGCGGCTGATTTTGAACCAGGAAACCCAAAAGTCGTTCATCATGCGCTGCTGTTTGTCGACACGTCGGGAAAAGGGCGCGCGCGCGATGCGGCTGAGCCAGGTCCAGGGTTTACGGCGTTTGGTGCACTTGGGTTCGAGATCGTCGGCCAGCTTGGCGGTTTTGTAGTTGGAACGATTCCGCATGCCCTCCCTGATGGGGTTGGCTACTTTCTGCCAAAAGGAGCCGACATTATCATGCAAGTTCACTATCATCCAACCGGTAAAGAGGAAACGGACCGCTCTCAGGTTGGTCTCTATTTCTGCAAACAACCTGTCGACAAAAAGCTCCGCGTTTTAGAAGTTACGGTTCCACCCAAAATGCTGCGCATTCCACCGGGCGAGAGCAATTGCGTATTCTGGGCGGAACAATGGATGCCTCCCGACGTCACCGTGCTGCAGGTATTTCCGCATATGCACCTGATCGGTCGGACAATTGAAGTAACCGCGACTTTACCGAACGGGAGCTTGGTTCCGATTGTACGAATCAGCGACTGGGATTTCCGATGGCAGAATATTTATAATTTGAAAAACCCACTCGACCTCCCAGCGGGCAGTCGCATGAGGCTTGAAGCGCGCTACGACAACTCCTCGGGCAACCCGCTCAATCCTAATAAACCGTCGAAGCTCGTCACGTTTGGCTTCGGCACGTTTGACGAAATGTGCATCGTGTGGATCGGCTACACGGCTGATAAGGAGTTCCTCACGCGGAATATCGCGGCGCCGCCGACATATCCAGACCATTTCTTGAAACCGTGGGCGTTGGGAAAGCCCTCCTGGGGTCGAAAATAAGCTAGTGAGCCTAAATACGGGCAATCAAGCTCCACGTCTCGGCTCCCCATGTAGTTATGGAAAGTCTCGCGCAGGCAGATCTCTTCCGAAATTTCCCGTAAATGCCTTTCCGATGTGGGCTGACCGCTTTGAGGACGTCGCCTGACGAGGAGCGGCTGCCCGATTTGTAACCGCTACGCGCTGGAGATGAACCCGAACGCGGTAGGAACAAGGGCTACGATTGCCGAAGGCTCAAAAGGCGGTTTACGGAGTGAAGTGATAGACCCGGTAACCTCCCGAATTGTATACCGAGCTTTCCAAAAACGAAGTCGGCCAGGCAACTTTTGATTCAGGCCGAAGGATATACCAGGAAATTTTGTGCCGGCGGACGAAGTCGGCCAAACTTGCCTCATCTCCCATCTTCTTGAAAGCGACTAGTTCGTCAAGCCGCTCGCGCAATCCTTCCGGAAGGCGAGGCGACCATAATTGACCTGTTATCAGGTCACCCTTTTTTTGCAATTGGCGACCTGCTGCGAAGCATTGACGTTCGGCCAAGGCCGTTACTACGAATCTGGGATCATTCTCGGAGTCCTGAATAATGTCCCTAATATCGCTGTGTTTGCGGATATACACAGACGCTTCGACCAGGGCAGACGGGACGGAATTGAACGTTCTATGACTCTCGAAACCTTTCACAGTGGGAAGCGTCTGGATGTTACGTGCGTACGCCAGAGGTACCGAAAAGCTTAAAAGCGCAACTATGCCTGCAAAAATGCGCGCAGATCCAGTTCGCGGCGGAGCATTGCCAAACAAGAAAGTGTAAAGCGACGCGCCAGTCCAAGCGGCAACAACAAAATATGCCCAGACAAACGGGCGATGCAGGAGTTCCTCGGGCCGGGCGATTCTCCCTGCGTCTAGCGCCAATCCCAAAGACATGGCGAGGTAGTTAGTAGTCACAAGGAGTGGGAAGACAAAAGTCGCTGCTTCGATTCTCCCTTTCAGCGAAAAAGAAGCCAGAAGGTAAATCGCTGTCCACAGCCCGAATGTGTACAGTAGAAGCATAGCGCCCGCGGAGAGGCCGAAAATCGCGTTTGATTGCTGCCCTAGGACAAGTGCCCCGTAAAACAAAGATTTGAAGAAGCCCGGCTCGGAAATGGACAATATCCTAAGAGCGTAGGATTTTATGCCACTCCCGTCCAACCGTAGAGTGGGAATTCCATCCACATGCTGGGATAAACCCACAACGAAGACAAATACACTCGCTAACAATATGGCACTAATAATTCGCCATTTTATTCTCAGCCCGGGAAAGAACACGCACGGATAAATCATGAGCAGAAAGGCGTTGGCTACAAAGAACTGCGCTTTGTAAGCTAAACTGATTATAAGGACCGCATACCCACACAATATCGACACGAAGGTTCCAGTCTTACAACCATCCAGGATAAAGATCCAGGCAATCGCGACACAAGCGACACCATATAAACCGCCTGGGGCTGCCTGTTGAAAAAAGTGATAACTTAGGAACTTGTTTCCGAATCCTTGTTGATACGCATCGGGCAATAAAGTGACAGCCAACGTTGCCGCGATTCCGGGCCATGTTCCCCAGATCGAGCCTGCCAACGAGAATGCAGCAAGTCCGGTAAGAACGATGCCGAACGGCAGGACGAAACTGACAAACGTCGCGTAAGCACTGGATTTCGCAAAAAATGAAAGAGCAGCTGGCGTGACATACATTGCGTAGTGATATATTGGGGTCGGATGTCCCGACATCCGCATATCGGATGCGGTGTTCAGGCCATGCGCTTGCGCGAAGCCGCTGATTGCCCGGACATGAAAAAAACTGTCGGCAAAGATCGGGTAGACCGTGTTCTGCCCGTCGCTCACAATCGCGCTCAACGAATCCGTACACCATAATGTGGCGGCCATTCCGCTTAGGAGGAGACAAAAGAAATCTGGAAGATAGTCAACGGGCTTGCGAATATCTTTAGTAGTTCCGGGACAAAAACGGAGAATTAACAGGCCACAGCCGGTCAATATCAAAACATTGGTGGCAACCGCGAATGGTGTGAAGAGAGAAAGTAGAAATAGAAGCGTGTTTAGTACCAGATATCCACAAAGAAACTGGATCGAGAAGCCGTGGGTGGCCTTGAAGGAGAATGAAGTAAGCTTGATGAAGAAGCGCCCGTAGATCAGGGAAAGCCCGCAGAGAGCGGCAAAAACTGCAAAGGCCCATAGAGAGAATCGATGGGTTACTCGCGAGTGCCAGATCGACAAGAACAGCGCAACCGTTATGAGATACAAAGAGAAGTATCTACCAACTTGGAAACGTTCCTTAAACTGAGTCAAAGAACCAAGCTTCATGTAGTCGAGCCACGAATCGACAGACGGCTTACTGCGGTTCAGGTGTAGTACCTCCGAACCGACTTCTCCACTTCGGAGTTACTAGGCTAGATGCTGATCGCAGATTCGGCTTCCCCGTCCGCGAGGCGCTTCTACACCAGACATGACGCTTCGAGTTGTTACACTCTGATCTCGTGGATTGCATCGATGACGCGGGATTGTTCTGTTTCGCTCAATTCATTATAAAATGGAAGGCGGACTAGCCTATCGCCTACCATTTCAGCGACAGGGCAGTCCCCGAGCACGCCACCGTAGCGCCGGCCCATTGCCGACGTGTGCAGCGGTACGTAGTGAAAAACACTTAAGATCGCGCGCTCTTTCAGATGTGCGATGAATCGCTGCCGCTCTTGAAGCGAAGGAAGTAGGAGGTAAAACAGGTGATACGCCTGATTACAGTCTGCCGGCACGACAGGCAGGCGTACACCGTTCCCATCAGCCCAATCTGTGAGTTCGTCGTAGTAGCGTTCCCAGATCCTTTGCCGCACCGCCTGGATACGTTCGCGTGCTTCCAGCTGTGCAAGCAAGAATGCGGCGAGTATGTCAGAAGGAAGATAGCTCGATCCGACATCAATCCATGAGTATTTGTCCACCTCGCCCCGCAAAAAGCGGGTGCGATCGGTGCCTTTCTGTCGTATAATCTCAGCCCGTTCGATATATCGCTCATCGTTAATCAAGAGCGCGCCACCCTCACCACAGGTGACGTTTTTCGTTTCGTGAAAACTTTGTGTAGCGAGGCAGCCGAAGGTACCGAGAAATCTGCCCCGATACTTGCCGAAAAGTCCATGCGCGTTGTCTTCGATTACAGCCAAGTTTTGTTTGCGAGCAACCTCCAGAATCCTGTCCATTTCGCAGCCGACGCCGGCGTAGTGCACGGGTACAATAGCTCGCGTGTTGCGGGTAATCAGGTTGGGGAGTTTCTTTTCGTCGAGATTCAAGGTGTCAGGCCTTATGTCGGCAAAGACTGGCCGTGCGCCACGGAGCACGAAGGCATTAGCGATGGAAACAAAGGTGAAGGCGGGCATAACGACTTCGTCGCCCTCTTTCAAGTCAAGAAGAAGCGCTGCGAGTTCCAGTGCGTGTGTGCAGGAAGTCGTGAGCAGGGCTTTACGCACACCAAGTTCTCTCTCTAGAAAGTCATGGCATCGGAGTGTGTAAAAACCGTCACCTGAGATGTGACCCATGCGGACGGCTTCAGCTAAATATTTCCATTCGTTACCGACAAGAGCGGCGCGGTTGAATGGAATATCGTAATGAGCCTGTGTCACGGCGTCAGCCATTTGTGAAAGGAATGTGTCGCGCCGCTTATCTGCCCGGCGAATTCGAAACAAAGGCGGTGAACGGCGTTGTGAGTAACGTGGGTGGGTAGAATAACGTGATTGGCGTACTGTTGCAGCATTCGCAGTATTCGCATGCCGTCGTAAGAGAGTGCAGCGACCACGCCGCGGCCGGCAAAATGCGGATGGATCGCCCCGAGATTATAGTGGAGGATGTCAAGCCCATGTTTTGCCTCGAGCGCGGACGCCTTTCTCCATACCGCGTAACCCGCGATCCTGCCGCGGACCTCAGCGATGATGACCCAGTCTGCCCAGCCGCTAAACGAGGAGCGCGCCCACTCGCGATAAACATCCTTTGCCGCGCCGGGCGGCATTCGAGGATCGGCGTTATATCTGCCAAAATGATTCTTGAACGCCCTTTCCGCAATCTCGAGAATTTCGGGCAGATCCGCCGGTGTGCCAAGACGAGTGCTGAGTCCTCCGGTTCGGCGCGGAGCGATCAGCTGATCGAAAGGTGTGCGGGAAAGATCGAAGAGGTAATACACTAGCGTATCCATCAGCAGGAAACCGTTCCGTTCCAAGGCATGGATAGTGGCGGTGTCCCGAGGGTGGACCTTCGCTGTAAGGCATTCGATGCCGCATTTGGCGGCGTGCCGGACAGTTTCTTCGACCAAAGCCTCGATTACGTTTCCGCGCGACGAATTTTCCGCGTCGGCCGCCAGTTGCTTGAGCGCGCCAATCCGTCGTCCGATTACCCGGATGTCCCAAGGCGACTCGGCGTAGACCGCGAAGCCGACAGCTCGGTCCGAGATTCTTGCAACGAATGTTGCCGAGCTGGCGTCCGCGACGGTTTCGCTGATTTCGTCCATCCAATAACCCTCGACTTGAGCCCGTTTGAGATAGGGCAAATGGCTGAGAGGCTTGAACCTAAACCGCGGCAGGGCCTCTCTCACGACATCGATCTCTGCCGGATCGATTCTCATAATCGCTGGCCTGTTCACGATCGCGTCGTACTGCGGATCGTGTACATCGGACGATCCATTGTCCGGAAGTGCATCTGCGCCAAATATTCGCCGATCACGCCCAAGGCAAACAATTGGACGCCGGAGAAAATTGAGATGATCGAGGCCAGAAAGGGGAAACCAGGCATACTGCCGCCTAGCATAAAATAGCGGCCAACAACATAAACCAACACGAAAAAACCAAAGAGCGTGAAGCCAAATCCCGCCAGGCTGGCGAAGCGCAACGGCAACGCGCTGAAACCCGTCATGAGCGGGACGTACGATACGAGTTTACGAAATGTGTAGGTCGAGGCGCCGAACTGCCGCGAATCGTGGCGGACTTTGATCGATGCGAAGCGCGTGCTGGCCCATGTCAAGAGAACATCAATAGAAACAAATGGGCTACGATATTGTTCAAAGGCGTCTCTTGTCCGCGTGCGTAATGCGCGAAAGGCGCTGAAATCGTTGGGGACTTTGGAGCCGAGAGTCGACCGCAGCATCCACCGGGTCAGAAGCGAGACCAGGTTTCTCCACAAACCATGCTGCCTTCTCTCAGGTGTCCCGTAGACTACATCGTAACCTTCAGCGAGTTTATGGATGAGTTTGGGTATCTCCTCGGGCGGATGTTGCAGGTCGTCGTCGAGTGTCACTACGACCTCATGCCTAGCTGCGCGAATGCCGCATAACAAGGCATTGTGTTGGCCATAATTGCGCATCAGATCGATGCCGCAAATCCAAGCATGCTCGGCAGTAAGCCGAGCGATCGTTTCCCAGCTCCCGTCCTCGCTCCCGTCGTTGACAAGGATAAGTTCGTACTTTTCGCACAACTCGTCCAGGACGGGTGGCAACCGCGAGACCAACTCACGCAGCGAACCCTCCCCATTAAATACGGGAACAACGACCGAGATATTCATGTGGTTGGACTATTATCGGATTAGCAATCACTGCCACATCGCTTACCGTAAAACCGAGCTGAGCCTAAAAGATCTTGACGCGGAAAGAAACGAAAATCCTGTGGTGCCGCGTTTATTGACTAATCGGTCCGCTGTCGGAAGATCGAGCGAGACTCGACGGATCGTCAGTCCATGAAAACTATTCCGGCGAGATTCACGCTGCCTTTCGCCAGCGGCGCTGACCCTGTTTCCGTTGGACGTTATCGCGCTATCCTTGTAAAGACACACCATCCGATGTTCTATGACTCGTTTTCCACCAGGTCCTAAGCGGGGTTTTCCCGGCAGCACTTTCTTGCGGTTCCGCAAGAATCCACTCGCCTACTTTGAACACATGGCTCGCGAGTTCGGCGATATCTCCTACTTAAGGCTCGGCCGTAAGAACATTTTTCTGCTCAATCATCCTGACCTTATCCGCGACGTGCTAGTGACGCATCACGAGAACTTCACCAAGGGCCGCGCATTTGCGCGCACTAGGAAGTTGCTCGGTGAAGGTTTATTTTTCAGCGAGGGCGACTTTCACCTGCGGCAGCGGCGTATGATAAAGCCGGCTTTCGATCACCGGCGCATCAAAGGATTTGCGGAAGCAATGACCAGACAGGCCGAGCGGACGCGGGACCGATGGCACGATGGCGCGACCTTGGACGTCTCGCATGAAATGCTGCGGCTCACTCTGGCGATTGTCGGCGAGGCATTATTCGGGGCCGACTTGGAATCCGACGCCAGCGAAATCGTGACTGTACTCAGCGAAACGATGAAATCGCTTTCGACCACCCTGCCGTTTGCAGGAGTTCTCGAAAAGCTGCCTCTGCCAGCCGTTCGCAAAACGAAGGCTTGCCGCGCGAAACTCGACGCAATCGTTTACCGGCTCATCAACGAACGCCGCGGAAGCGCACAGGAACATGACGATTTGCTTCAAATGTTGCTGAACGCGCAAGACGAAGAAAACAGTAATATCCGGATGACGGACGAGCAGGTCCGCGATGAGGTCATGACGATCCTTCTCGCCGGCCAAGTAACGACGGCCAACTCCCTCAGTTGGACGTGGTACCTACTCTCCGAGCATCAGGAAGTCGAGGCCCGACTGCACGAAGAACTCGATACCGTCATCGGTGACAGATTGCCGACGCACACCGATATACAGGCGTTGCCATACACCGAAAAGATAATCCGTGAATCGCTCCGACTCTATTCGCCTGGGTGGATGATGGGGCGGCGCGTGCTGAATGATTATCAGGTGCGCAGCTACGTCGCGCCTGCCGATTCCGTTCTCGTAGTGAGTCCGTATTTAATGCACCGCGACGCACGTTATTTTCCCGAACCGCTCCGTTTTGATCCCGAACGTTGGACACCAGAATTCAAAGCTACACTGCCGAAGTATGCCTACTTCCCATTCGGTGGCGGGCCACGCGGGTGCATTGGTGAAGGCTTCGCGTGGATGGAGATGATTCTGATCGTCGCAACTCTTGCGCAACAATGGAAACTTCGGCTCGCGCCCGGCCGTCCCGTCGTTCCACAGCCACTTATAACGCTACAGCCAAAACACGGCCTGCACATGACTGCACTTCAACGCTGAAAAGTGCAAAGAGAAGATCCCAAATCAATCTCCCCAACCACACTTGACATCAGGATGTGGGCAACTGCACTCGCTTTTAGGGGTCGAATCGAGCGTTAAGCTTGATTCCATCACAAAAAACATCGACTTTAGACCAGGCAGCGTCGCGGCACGACGATGCCGTTGGGTCCCCTGCGATTTTCGCCACGCACGCCGCCGTCCGGGATGCAAGACTCACTAAACTTCCAGTCTAAAACTGGAAGTAAACGAACGGGATCTGACCGGTAACGGGAAACAGTTCGAGCGCCAGAAATACGCAGACGTATGCCGGGACTTGAATGCGTGCCGGACCCAGGGCTAGCCGGTCAATAAATTGATTACGTTCTTGGGCAACCGCCAAGAACAAAGAAATGAAAAAGAGGGCGATAGTGCCGGTGGTAAACAAGAATTCGCCAGTTACATGTTGGAGACCGAACATCCCGCGCAAAATAAACCCGCTGTCCTGTAGAGTTCGGGCACGGAAGAAGGCGATACTTACAACGTAAGATAAAAACATCAGCCCGACGCTAAACGGCGCGAAGTAGCGACTTCTCATAACGCGAGCTACCGCTGTCTCCGCCGTTGCCCGATCGAAAAAACGGTAGCCAATTAATAGAATCCCATGATAAGCGCCCCAAACAACAAACGTCCAGTTAGCGCCATGCCATAACCCTACCAGCACCATGACAAATATAAGGTTGCGGTATAAAGCGAATCGTCCTCTTCTCGCCCGACTAAGCGGCATGAACAAATAGTCCCGCAACCATAAAGAGAGCGTAATATGCCATCTCTGCCACAAGTCAGGTGGGTTCCTGGCCAAAGCTGGGCGAGCAAAATTAAGAGGGAACTCAAAGCCAAGCAATTTAGCGCAACCGCGAGCAATATCAGTATAACCAGAGAAATCGAAAAAAACCTGATTCGCAAAGGCAATACCGCCCGACCATGCAGCTAGCCAGCCGGGGTGCGCATTCGGATCATTAAAGTAGCTGTCAGAAACAACAGCGAATCGATCAGCAAACACTATCTTTTTCAGAAGGCCAGACAGGATAAGAACAATGCCGCTTTGGACAACAATCGCTGCCGGCCGGCGCCAGTATTGGATTTGAGAGATAAATTGCCGGGCACGGATGATCGGGCCTGCAATCAAGTGAGGGAAGAACGCGATAA
>Ga0193723_1000790_pt1 | contig 12458 bp, 7 predicted proteins | sample H2m2metaG_FD_143042 | JGI IMG/M metagenome (GOLD analysis project Ga0193723, IMG submission 143042) | Soil microbial communities from a riparian zone of the East river system, Colorado, United States - H2m2 | ecosystem: Environmental > Terrestrial > Soil > Riparian zone | place: USA: East River... | reverse complement strand
CATCCTCGACTGCGATGACGATCCCATCTCGGGCTGACACCCTCGCCCTCATGCACGAGTTCACTGCGAGCGAATCGCTCCGCAAGCACATGCTGGCGGTGGAGGCGGCTATGCGGGCGTACGCGAGAAAGTTCGGCGAGGACGAGGAGCGGTGGGGAACGACCGGACTCATTCACGATTTCGATTACGAGCGCTTCCCGAACAACGCGCACTCACCAACCGAGGAGCACCCATCCGAAGGCGTGCGCATACTCAGAGGCAAAGGCTATCCTGAAGACATCCTCCAGGCGATACTCGGTCACGCGCAGTACTGCAACACGCCGCGCGAATCGCGGATGGCGAAGACGCTGTTCGCGGTGGACGAGCTCACTGGCCTCGTCACCGCCACTGCGCTGGTCCGCCCGAGCAAGAGCGTGCACGAAGTAGAGGCGAAGTCCGTGCGCAAGAAAATGAAGGACAAGGCCTTTGCGCGCGGAGTGAACCGCGACGACGTAATCAACGGCGCCGCCGAGCTCGGCGTCGATCTGGACGAGCACATCACGTTCGTCATCGCAGCCATGCAAGCGCGCTCGGCCGACCTCGGCCTTTCTGGCTCATAGCGCGCTCAGCGCGCTAGGCCACGCATCTTCGCCCGGCCAACCTGCGCTACTTCCTACATCTCTGCTCTTGGTCGGTGAGGGTATCCTCTTCGGCGCTACGCTCGCTTGGTCGGAGCCCCTAACTGCGCTCCCTCGCTCCGCTCGGTCGCGGGTCTCCTCCTCGCGCTCGCTTTGGAAAGCGCCTACGAGGACACCCTCACCTCCCGATACAGTCTCTCAACTGCGCGCGCCTTGCGGCGCGGGATGCGGAGGTTTGCGCCCCGTTCGTGCGCATGATCCGCTACGCGGATGTCAATACTCACCGCGCAAGACTTTAGAAGCATGATGTAGTTTGTGCGAGGCAAGCCTCGGCACAACCTTCGATCGCGGACGTCAATGGGTAAGACGCGCTGTTCGAGAATGCACGTGGAGGGAAGTCGGAAGGGGTCCTCGTAGGCGCTTGCCAAAGCGAGCGCGAGGAGGAGACCCGCGACCGAGCAGAGCGAGGGAGCGCAGTTAGGGGCTCCGACCAAGCGAGCGTAGCGCCGAAGAGGACCCCTTCCGACTGACCGGCGCGCACAAATCCCTAACCGATCGCCAGCTCACTCCATTGCGAATTCGCGATTGAAGATCACGTCGAATGCGAAGCTCTTGGGCTTGCTCTTCTGCTCCATCACGTTCGCGATCCGCTCGAGCCGCGCCGGAATGCCCATGATCTTTTCCTGCGCCTTCCGCCCGAGATCGTTCAGACCATCCATCGTGTCGATCGACCAGAACTTGATCAGCTCCTCGACGATCTTGAGGTAATCACGCGGACCGTAGATCCCCGCGCGTCTCACCACGTCGGCGAGCTCGCGGAAGTGCGGCATGTTGACGCCGGGCATGTCGATCGCCGGCATGATCTTGGCGGCGGCGATGAGCCCCTGGTTCGGGTCCCGCTCCAGCACGCCCTTGAACACCGAGCGATAGAACGTGTAATGTCGCGCTTCCTCCTTCGCGACATTGGCCAGCACCGTCCCGATGGTAGGCTCGTACTCGGATGCGAATTTGCCGGTGTTCGCGTGTGACACCTGCGTCGCTCTCTCCTGCAGCGACGTGTACACGAACACCCGGTAGGGATCCTTGTCCCACTCCGGCTCGAATCCGGCCTTGATGTAGTCGAACTGCATCTTCTCGATCACCACCGGATCGAATACGCCGGCGTCGCGGGTGTAGTCGTGGAGAATCGCCCCGTGACGGTCTTCCTCGGCCGTCCAGAGGTTGTTCCATTTCGCCCAGATGCTGTCGGTGCCGAGGTACACGGCCAGAAGGCGATGGAAGTGCGGCAGGCCTTCTTCGGTGAGGAGGTTGAGCGCCAGCGCAACCCGCGCCGGATCGCTGATTCCTCTCGCGCGCTCCTTCAGAGCTTTCAGGTGGTGGTCGGGATCTTCGCCCGGTGGCGGCTCCAGAAGCTCGGCGGGGAACCACAGCACACGCTTCGACTCGTGCGACACCATCAATTCATTTACGAGAGGCTCGAGATCAGCCAGAACTTCGATCTTCGACAGCGTCTCTTCTTCGACTGGATTCACTCACCACCCCCGGGACGGTGTTTACGACGCCGCAAAGGTTTGCGGAGCAGCAGCGAGAGTGCTCAAAATCTGCAAACGCGTTGCCGCGCGCCAGCCCGACTCGGCTCCCAAAGACACTGACCTAATAAGTTACAGGCTCACACACGTGAGAGAAGAGAAGAAATCCACAATTTTCCCGAACGGCTGGCGGTTCGTCCTCGCCCGGAAATTGCGGCCTGACGCTTGCGCATCAGAAACTCGCTAAGACGCGGCTCGCTGAGACAGATTACACCGATCGCTCGGTGCAGGTCCGGCGGCCACAACCACAATACGACTCGAATATCGCGGTAGGGGAGATCGATAATGGCGGACCAGCCCAATACCCAAGGGGAGAGAATGGACGAGCGAAGCGGAAGTGGAGTAGGCGGTGGGAGCGGAGGCGGAGTGAGCGGAAACAGAAATGACAGCGGAGCGGACTCACGAAACACGGGGACCGTCAGTCGGAAGACACCACGCGGATTCGCTGCGATGGACCCTCAGGCGCAGCGAGCAATCGCCGCCAAGGGCGGACGTGCGGCACATCAGAAGGGGACGGCGCACGAATTCACCAGCGAAGAGGCACGCGTTGCCGGAAGAAAAGGTGGAGAAGCATCGCGCGGCGGACGAAGGTCCAGCAACTCGAGCGACAATAACACCTAGCGGAGACCTGCAGAGATTCGAAAGGGGCACGGTGAAAGCCGTGCCCTTTCGCGTTAATCAGGCCCTGGAGTTGCATAACGTATGTTTCCGGTAGAGCCCGATCGATTCCCCTCGCATCGCAGACGATGGAGCCCAGGCTGGAACAGGGAAAGGCTGACCTCCGCGGAGTACCGCGCCGAGCACGCGAATCGAGCAATCGCTTCGCCGAAGAAGATCTTCGTCAGCAGAACCAGCAGCTGCGCGAAAGCGTCCGGAAAGCGCGCGAAGAGCTGGACGATTCCAATCGAATCAAGTCGGACTTCCTCTCGCTGCTAAGCCACGAGTTCCGTACGCCGCTCCAGGCGATCTTCGGGTACACTGAGCTGCTGGAGCGGGAGATACACGGCCCCCTCAACGAAGCGCAGAGACACGACTTGATGCGCATTCAGCAGAGCCAGCAGCACCTTCTCGGCCTCGTGACGACGATCCTTGATTTCGCCCGGCTGGAGAGCGGACAACCGATCGAGGTTTGCCTGCACCCGACCGTTGTGCACGAGATTCTCCTCCACCTCGAGGGACTGGTCGGTCCCCAGTTGGACGAAAAGGAGCTCGGCTACGAGTATCGGTGCGACGACCCGTCCATCGTCGCGTACGCGGACGCCGCCAAGGTCCAGCAGATCGTGCTCAACCTCCTCGCCAACGCGATCAAGTTCACGGAGCACGGAGGCAACATCACTCTCGTGTCGGAGCTGGAGTCCGAGGCGGTGGCAATCAGCGTGAGTGACACGGGTCGGGGAATTCCCGCCGACAAGCTGGATGCCGTTTTTCAGCCGTTCGTCCAGATAAGGCCACCGGGCACCGTCGCGAACGGGACCGGATTGGGTCTCTCCATCAGTCAGCGGCTGGCCAACGCAATGGGCGGATCGCTCACTGCGACCAGTGAGCTCGGTCGAGGCTCGACTTTTACCCTGCGACTCGAGCGTCCGCGGTAGCGATCAGACTCGAGCTACCGAGCTCTTCCAGCAGCACGCCTCGAGCATCTCCACCAGCTCGCGCATCGTCGTCAACCCGTGGTCCCGCGCGTAGAAGGTGCGGACTTCCTTGTAGCGCTCCTCCTTGGGGAGCTTCATTCCCTTCTCCACCACCCACTTCTGCAGCTCGCGCGGCCGCGGCCCCCACCAGCCGCACTCCTCGTACTTCGGATTCAGCAGGATCACGATTGGTATCGAGCGCGACGTTCCCGTCAGGTGCGAATCCATTATGTCGAGATTCTCGTCGCGCGCGAGCATCCGCATGTCCATGTTGCTCACCGACTCCGTGAGCTTGGCGACTATCGGGACGATGTTCACCGAATCCCCGCACCAGTCCTCAGTCAGCACCAGCAGATGCCACTGTCCGCCGAGCGCTTCGACGCGCGCGGAGATCTCGATTGGGATGGTGATGCGTTTGTAGAGCGCGACCCACAACTCGTGATTCTTCGTGGGCCGGGCCATGAACTCCGCGAATGTCTCGCCCTCGCAATAGCGCGCTTTGGTGATCAAGGTGCGTCTGCCCTAGCGAAGCATGTCGACGTGAATGATTCCATCTTCTTCGTAGGGCGGGGACACCGTCCTGAAGCCGAGGTCCAGGTAAAATTTCTCGAGCCTCCGCTGCGCCGCGATCTTTACCGGTTGACCGGGCGCGAGTCCGTCGAGACGTCGCAGGGCTTCAGCCATCAGGGTTTTTCCCAATCCCGTTCCCCGAACACGCGGTGCGGTGACAACTCGTCCAATGGAGCTTTCAGTGTACCGGATCCCTGGCTCGAATATCCGCGCGTAGGCGACGAGGTTCCGCCCCTTCTCTCCATCCGACCAGCCCAGAAGGTGCCACGCCTGTGGATCGCGACCATCGGCGTCGTGATAGGCGCACTGCTGCTCGACGATGAAAACCTCTTCGCGAAGGCGCACCACCGCGTAGAGATCCTCCGGACTGAGCTCGCTGAGCCGCCCCCACTGCCAGACAGGGCTTTCAGTCGCTGCAGTGGCCTCTCCGCCCGCCGCGGACGCGCTTGTCCTCGTCACTTCACGTCGGTATTCTGAGCCGTCGAACCCGTTCTCATCAGGATAAAATAACATGCGACGACTCGAGCCTTCCTCTCTGGCCCTCATTGCAGCGGTTTGCGTGACGTGCACGCCCGCCCCGACGTTGCGGCCGAGCGTGGCGCTGTCGACGCCGGATATCACCATCGGTCTCACCCGGGACGCCGCACTGGCCGCCGCCATCGGTTCGATTTCCGCCGCGCGCATCCGGGAGACCGACTCGGCTCTCGTTTCATTCGGAACGCGCCACACGATGAGCGACACGTCGAGCAGTACCCGAGGCATCGGTGCGGCTCGTCGTTATCTGTTCGCAAAGTTGAGCGGTTACAGCAACGCGTGCGGCGGATGCCTGCGCATCGAGTACGATGGAGCGATGCTCGAGATGCGCGGGCATCCCGATCGTCCGCTGGTGAACGTCGTCAACGTTCTCGCCTGGCTCCCGGGCCGCGACACATCGAGAGTGCTGGTGATGGGCGGCCACTACGACTCGTGCGTCTGCGCGCGCACCGATCTTGGCCCGCTGGCGCGGTTCGAGTCGACCCAGGATGCTCCGGGCGCCGATGACGACGGCTCGGGGACGTCAGCCGTCGTCGAGCTTGCCCGCGTTTTTTCGGAGCGGTTCTCACGCGGTCTCGAGACCTCGGTGATCTTCGTCGCGTATGCCGGCGAGGAGCAGGGTCTCTACGGCTCGACGCACCTCGCGCAAAGGCTTCACGCCGCGGGGTACAAGATTGTTTCGGCGTTCACGGACGACATCGCCGGAAATGTTGTCGCCGAGGATGGAACCGTCGACTCGACGAGCGTGCGGATTTTCGGCGCCGAGCCGGACAACGGTCCGAGCCGGGAGCTGGCGCGTTACGCGTGGGCGACGGGAACGATCTACAACCCTGGTTTTCAGATTCTGCCGGTGTTCCGGCTCGATCGCATCTCGCGCGGAGGCGATCACAGCCCGTTCGTCGGTCTTGGTGATCCGGGTCTTCGATTCACGGAGAGACTCGAGAACTACAAACGCCAGCATTTGCCGACCGACGATTTTGCGCACGTGAATTTCGGCTACGTCGCCAACGTCGCGCGACTCAATGCATCGGTGGTCGGCACTCTGGCTAACGCTCCGGCGCCACCCGCGGCTCTCGCTCGCCGCGATCAGGCGTCTGGCGGTGCAAAGTGGATGATTAGCTGGCGGGCGAGTCCCGGCGCGGTGAGCTACGAGGTTCTCTTCCGTCGGACTACTGCCCCCACCCATGAGAAGATCTATCAGGCCGGTGCGGGAACGTCCTTCCTTCTTCCCGACCAGCTTGATGATGGATGGGCGGCAGTCCGCGCGGTCGGTGCCAACGGGCATCGATCTCTGGCGAGCGCGGTGCCTCCACCGTGCCCGATCCTCACCACGCGTGCAGATTCAGTAGCGGCGGGCGATATCATTCGGAATTGCATTCGAGCGCCGGCTCGGTAACTCGCGCGGGCGCGACGCACGTTCCCTCTACACGAGACAATGATCACACCTCGGAACTTGAGAATCGGGCTCGTCGCAATCGCGCTCGCTTGCACGAGCGCTCCTGCGCTGATTCAGCCCACGATCGTCCCCGGGGTCGACGCATCGGCGCGCCAACTCCTCGGACCCGCCAGCCCCGGAGCGAGCACTCCTCTCTCGGCCGCTGATCAGCGTTGGATCGACCGCGCGCTGGCCTCGCTCACGCTCCGTGCGAAGATCGGGCAGCTGATAATGCCATGGGTCGGCGGTGACTACACCGCCGTGGGCTCGGAGGAATTCGAGCAAGTCCGCAAATGGGTTCAGGACGACGGCGTAGGAGGACTCGTCCTGTCGATCGGCCTTCCGCTCAGCTACGCCGCCAAGCTCAACGAGCTCCAGGTCCGCGCCAGAGTTCCGCTTCTCATCGCGTCCGACATGGAGAACGGGCCCGGCATGCGACTGGGCAACATCTACGCGCTTCCGTCGCTCCTCCCTCAAGGTGGCGGAACCGTGTTCCCTCCCGTCATGGCGCTCGGCGCCACCGGCTCCGACGATCTCGCGTACAAGCTCGGTCAGGTGCTCGGCACCGAGGCGCGGGCGATCGGCGTGCACATGGTTTTTGGGCCGGTGCTCGACGTCAACTCCAATCCCCTCAACCCGATCATCAACACACGGTCCTTCGGAGAGAATCCGGAGCTCGTGAGCCGCCTTGCCAGGGCCTACATCCGCGGCGCGAGATCCGAAGGCCTGATGAGCACCGGCAAGCACTTCCCCGGTCACGGCGACACCGATGTCGACTCGCACCTCGACCTGCCGACGATTCACGCTGATCGCGCCCACCTCGACTCCGTCGACCTTCCTCCCTTCCGCGCCGCCGTCGGTGAAGGGATCGATGCGATCATGACCGCGCACATCGCGGTGGTCGGAGTTGAAGGCGCCGATGCGGGTCCGGCCACGCTCTCCCACGGATTCATGACGGGTATTCTGCGCGACGAGATGCATTTCGGCGGCGTCCTGTTCACCGATGCGATGACGATGGGCGGAGTGGCCAAGCGTTATGGCGCGACGGAGCCGTTGATCATGGCGCTCGAAGCCGGCGCCGACGTGCTCCTCATGCCTCACAGCGTTCCTGAGGCGATCGAGACGGTCGAGGCCGCGGTGAAGAGTGGAAGACTGAGTGAAACGCGAATCGACGCATCGGTGCGCCGGATCCTGACTGCGAAGGCGCGCGCCGGGCTGAGGCAGGGGCGTCTCGTCGACTTGAACGCCGTCGATCGCATCGTCGACATCCCCGATCACACGAGGATCGCGGAAGAAGTGGCCGCGCGATCGATAACGCTCGCCCAGGACAAGATGAACGTCGTCCCGCTCGCGCCGGATTCGACGAAGAGGATTCTTATCATCACCTACGCCGATCCGTCGGACCTTGTCGCTGGACGGGAGTTCAATTCGGTCGTCAGGGAACGTCTTCCGGCGGCTACCACGATCAGAGTGGACAGCCGGACCAGCGACGCCGAATACGCGAGCCTGGGCGCTCTGGCAGACTCTGCCAGCCTCATTGTCGTCTCCGCCTACGTCTCGCCCCGGGAGTTCGCCGGGACTGTGGGGGCTCAAGTGGCGTTTTCCCAGTTCGTCGAGAAAACCGCGTTGTCCGGGAAGCCGATAATCGTCCTCTCCTTTGGGAGCCCGTATCTCCTCAGCGCCTTTCCGTCGGTGTCGTCGTACCTGCTTGCGTGGGGAGGCTCTCCGATCAGTCAGCGTGCTGCCGCGCTCGCGCTCCTGGGCGAGCGGGAGATCAACGGGCGATTGCCAATTTCGCTGCCGCCGGCGTTGCCGCTGGGCGCCGGTATTCATCGAGCACAGACGGGGATGTCCAACAAATGAAGTTTCTGCCCGCACCGCGTTCGCTACTCTTTTCGATCATGGCACTCACTGCGTGCGCGCCGCCGCCTCCGCCTGCCCGAATCGCCACCGCGCCGACGCCTATCAAGTACGTGGCGCCGCAAATGGGACTGAACGACTCTGGTCTCGACACCACCCTCCCTGCCGCGCTGGACAAGATCGTCAAGACGGCGCTCGAGGAAGCCGTCGCGCCGGGAGTCGCGATCGCGGTCGGACGCAATGGCCACATCGCTTACATGAAGGGCTACGGCTACATCGACTGGAACAGGCCCGGCTCGCCGCCCGTAGACACTAACACCCTCTACGATCTGGCGTCGCTCACCAAAGTCATTGCGACGACTACGGTCGCGATGATTCTCGAAGAGGGAGGCCAGCTCGATCTCAACCGCACCGTCGCTTCCTACCTTCCGGAATTCAACTCACCCGAGAAGGCGCAGATTACCGTCAAGCAGATCCTCACCCACAGCGGCGGTCTCGAGGCCGGCGCCAACATCTACTCCACTGCCCGCGGGCGGGAGCAGTACCTCCAGCAGATCAACGCCCGGCCGCTCGAGTACACGCCCGGCACCAACATGATCTACAGCGACTGGGACATGATCATTCTCCAGCTCGTGATGGAGAGAATCACCGGCAAGACTCTCGACGTGCTGGCCAATGAAAAGATCTTCAAGCCGCTCGGCATGACGGACACCCAGTTCCAGCCATCGTTCTCGCTGCGACCGCGCATTGCTCCTACTCAGGTCGATGACGCGCGCGGCGGGTTGCTATGGGGAACGGTCCACGACGAGAACGCCTGGGCGATGGGTGGCGTGGCGGGACATGCGGGACTCTTTTCAACGGCGCGCGACCTCGCGCTATTCTCGATGATGATCCTGAACGGCGGAGAGGGCGCCAACGGCGTTCGCCTCGCCAAGCCGGCCACGATCGCGCGCTGGACCGCGCGGCAAGGAAAGGAATCCACACGCACCCTCGGTTGGGACTCGCCCGACGGCGGCTCGAGCGCGGGGCAGTTCTTCTCGCCCTGGAGCTTCGGCCACACCGGCTTCACGGGCACGTCGATCTGGATCGATCCCGAAAAGGATCTCTTCGTCGTCGTGCTCACCAACCGCGTGAATCCGACGCGGAACAACACGAGGCACGTCCAGCTCCGGCGCGATGTCGCCGACGCAGTGCAGCAAGCAGTGCTCGGTGCGCGGATTGTTAACTGGGAAAATCGCTAATCGCGGCGTAGAGTCTCTCCGCGCCTGGCGAACATCCACAAAACCGAAGCAGGGAGATGTAAGCTGACAAGCTGAAATAGCGTTTCAGCTTTCATACGGGCGCAATAGATTCCCCGCATGCGATTCCCGAAATCCATGTTACGAGCTCTGGCCGCAATCGGCTTCACGGTCTCGTTAAGCGCTCCCCGGCAATTGGGCGCGCAGGCGATGGAACGGCTCTTCTACTACGTGGATCGCGAGGACAGCTACGAGAGCCTGGTAAAGAACATCGACCAGATCACAGTGCTCGGCCCGCAGGTCTACACCGTCGATAGTCTCGGCGTCGTGTTTGGCGAGCTGGACTCCCGTGTTATCGCGCTGGCCAAAGCCCACCGGGTGAAGGTGATGCCGCTGGTCGTCAACGAGGCCTTCAACCAGCCGGCGCTGAGAATGCTGCTCGCAGACACAGCGGCACGGGCACGCGCGACACGCAGCCTGGTGGCCCTTTGCCAGCAGAACGGGTACTGGGGAATCCAGTTCGACATCGAGAACGTCAATATCAAGGACCGCGATCTTCTCACGGCGTGGTACCGTGAGACTGCGAGCGCGCTGCACCGGGGCGGCTTCACGCTGAGTATCGCGGTGGTGCATCGCACCGAGGACAACGCGGGCCCGACGGCGTATCACCGGTTTCTGCAGGACAGCTGGCGCGCCGGGTACGACCTCGCCGCGCTCGCGCAGGCGGGAGATTTCATCTCGCTCATGACCTACAGCGAGAACACCCGTCGCACTCCGCCCGGCCCCGGCGCCAGCCTGCCCTGGATGCGAGAGAACATCGATTATTTCCTCAAGTACGTACCGCGCGAAAAACTCTCACTGGGGATTCCAACCTACGGCGGTCATTGGTACGCTCGCGAAGACCGGACGATTCCCGAGCGCGCGCGATCATGGAACGAGACCGTCGGCTGGAAATGGGGCTCGGGCCTCGCCGAGCGACACGGGGCAGTGATTCAATGGGATAGCGTCGCTGGAGCGCCGTTCGCCTACTTCTCCAATGGCGGAGTTTACGAGTGGCTGTTCCTCGAGAACGCGCGCAGCTTCAAGGAAAAACTGAATCTCGTGCGGAGTTATCGACTGCGCGGATTCTCCGTCTGGGTGCTGGGGCCCGAAGATCCAGCGATTTGGGACATTCTCCGGTCCGAAGTCAAGCCCTGAAAACGATTGCGATTTCGCCGCAGGAAATGCGTGATGGCGCCGCTCGCCTTATCTTTAGGCAGCCTCCTTCCTCTCACTGAATGCCATCCTCCAAGGAACGAGTCCCCGTCGTCATCGTCGAGTACGATGAGATCGCCCGCACGATCGCGAGGCGCATCGCGGAGATAATCAAGGAACGCCGGCGCGCCGGCGGACACGCCGTGCTCGGGCTCGCCACCGGCAGCACACCCATCGGCATCTATCGCGAGCTGATCAAGATGCACCGCGAAGAGGGGCTCGACTTTTCCGACGTCGTGACCTTCAACCTGGACGAATATTACCCGATGAAGCCGGAGAGCATCCACAGCTATCACCGGTTCATGCGGGAGAATCTGTTTAACCACATCAACGTCAAGCCGCAGAATATTCACATTCCGCGCGGGGACGTCCCCCGCGACGATGTGGATGTGGAGTGCGAAGCGTACGAAGCCGCGATCAAGAAGGCAGGTGGGATCGATCTCCAGATCCTTGGCATCGGCAAGACCGGCCACATCGGCTTCAACGAGCCCGGCTCCGGAGCCGATTCGCGGACGCGACGCATCTCGCTCGACACCATGACGCGCCGGGATGCCGCCGGCGATTTCTTCGGCGAGGACAACGTCCCGACCGAGGCGATCACCATGGGCGTGGCCACGATCATGGAGGCGCGGGAGATCGCGCTCGTGGCGACTGGTGAGCACAAGGCCGCGATCATCAACCGTGCAGTGGAAGGAGAGCCGGACCCCGATGTCGCGGCGACTTATCTCCAGCAGCACCAGAACGCCGTGTTCTACGTCGACTTCGCCTCTGCCGCCGACCTCACACGCATTCGCACGCCGTGGGTAATCGGGGAAGTAAAATGGACCCGCGAGAAGGAAATCGATGCCGTCATCTGGCTGGGCGAGACTACAGGAAAATCGGTTCTCAAGCTCGACGAGAATGATTACCGGGAGCACCACCTCAGCTCGCTCCTCGCTCGCTACGGAAAAGCAGGCCCACTCAACGGGACAGTGTTCAATGCGCTGATCGCCAAGATACGCGGGCGGAGCAAGCTCCCGGCCGGGAAGCGCGTAGTCGTGTTCTCTCCGCACCCGGACGACGACGTCATCTCGATGGGCGGAATGCTCAACAAGCTGCATCAGAACAGGAACGAGATTCTCGTCGCCTACCAGACGTCGGGCAACATCGCCGTGTTCGACCACGAAGTGCGCCGCTACGCCGATTTTCTGCGGCGCTTCGGCAGCGATTTCGACATCAATGATTCGCGCGCCGGCGCGCTGGTCGAGGAAGTGGAAGAGTTTCTGGACTCCAAGAAGGTCGGAGAGATCGACGCCTTTCCGGTGCAGGTGATGAAGCGCGCGATTCGCGAAGCCGAGGCCGTCTCCGGGATCGAGACCTTCGGCATGAAGCGCGAGCAGGCTCGCTTCCTCAACCTGCCGTTCTATCAGACCGGCAAAGTGAGGAAGGACCCGATCGGCCCCGACGACGTGCGGATCGTTCTCGAGCTGCTGGAGGAGCAGAGGCCCGAGCTGATATTCGTGGCCGGCGATCTGTCCGACCCGCACGGGACGCATCGGATGTGTCTCGAAGCGGTGCAGGGAGCGCTCGCAAAATATTCAGGGCAGCCGCCGGAGATCTGGTATTACCGCGGCGCCTGGCAGGAGTGGGAGATCGCCGAGGCGGACGTACTGGTCCCGCTATCGGAGGACGAGTTGCGGGCGAAGAAGATGGCCATCTTCAAGCACCAGAGTCAGAAGGATCGCGCTCCC
>Ga0193723_1000789_pt1 | contig 12463 bp, 19 predicted proteins | sample H2m2metaG_FD_143042 | JGI IMG/M metagenome (GOLD analysis project Ga0193723, IMG submission 143042) | Soil microbial communities from a riparian zone of the East river system, Colorado, United States - H2m2 | ecosystem: Environmental > Terrestrial > Soil > Riparian zone | place: USA: East River... | reverse complement strand
CTTGAATCGTTTTAATCGGTGACCAGGTAAACACCCATATCTTTCGATTCGATGATTACAAAGCCGGTTACAGGGCGCAGACTGCCAGTCTCTTCACCGGATGCGAGGATTTCAGCATCAGCAAATTCGGGATTCTCTGCGATCTCTTCTTGAAGCATGTTGATCAGTTCTTTGATTTTCATTTGTCTTCCTTTTGGCTAGGGTATGGAAAAGCGCCTATCTTTGGAGCCGCTTCCATATTAATTTTTTCTTCTTTCACCCATGGAGTAATAGCGATCTCATCGAATACTTCGGTAGGACGGCGATTTTCCATCTGACGAATGATTTTTCGCATACGGACCGCAGGCATTTCTACGGTATGTCGTTCGCGATGTGCAGTAGAATGGATGCTCCAGGCATTCTTGTGACACTTTAATGTCATGTTCCATGCTTTCAACTGCTTATCCACCGTATGACGGTAATGTGCTAACCATTCCTGTGCTTTGCCTTCTTCCAGGATGGAATTGATAAGCCATACAAGACAAAAAAGACCGCAGAGAAAAAGAATAGCGACTATTACTGGATTTTCTGAAATCATCATTTACCCCTTAACACGGATTGACGCGGGCGCATGGTAGCGCGGGCGGGTTGTTTATATTTCGGTAACTTGTAGGCTACTGGTTCACAGAACTCATTAAGTTCCGCAAAGCCAATCGGCGTATTCCAAACATCATTGAAGTTGATCTGCCGATTCAATTTTTCGAGGATTGCTGCACCCACACTGACCGCATGTGGAGAATTGTTCATAAACACAATCTCACGAACGCGGTCAATTTCCGGCTCTTCATCATCAACCCGGATGATCTCGACTCCGTGTTCAGCCAGTTTTTGTTTTATCTCGTCGGTCAAAGCCGATTCGATATACCCGGACACCATTACCGTGACAGCTTTAGCATCGCTTCCCATCATTAGCGCCCCCAGACAGCTTTATCAATCAGGCCCAGGACGAACATAAACGAGTTGACAGCACAGTAACCCAGAAGCGAAACGCCTACAGCCAGGGAGACGCCCAACCAGATTTTTCTTTCGTAGTAGGCGTACATCAGAACACCCATTAAGATTTCACCGATACCAGGTTTACGAGATTTCATAATATATCCTTAAAAGTTTCCATGCGCCCAATATACAAAAAGGGTTGCCCGAAAGCAACCCTTATTTTACTTCTGAATGCTCTTTTCGTCGATCTCATCGCCTTCCGGTGCATCTTCGATACACAGTGCATAGCGTCGGGCATAAATCAGCATCAGTGCATCTTTCGCGCAGTCGTGGATCGAGTCGTGCTTAACGAAGCCGTCCAGCATACCAACACGTAGAGGAACCATAGTAACCCCACGCGCAAGTAACCGGTTTTCAATTGCGGTTCGTACGTCGCGACTGTTCCAGAACACATTAGGCGCTACGCCTTTGGTATCGAAGCCGCCTGCGAGTGTGCGCAGGATATCGGTCAGGAACGTTCGGTCAAACTCAGGCCCGCGACAGTAGTCCAGAGACTGCCAGTAGCTGATGCCGTCTTTCTTCAGGTCCGCTAAGAATTGCTTATGGCCTTCCAGCAATTCCAGATCGTCGGCAGAGGGTTTCAGAATCAGTTTTGCTTCTGCGCTCTGCTTCCTCCACCATTCAATCGTACCAGAATCCGCCAATCGGTCTGTCTGCGCCTTCAGGTTGAATTTATACTTTCGACCCCGTGACACCAGTTCCATGAACGTAGGCGGATGATACGGATCATCAATAAACGGCACGTAACTCAGTTCGATGATCTTGCCTTTGGGAGGCGGTCCGATGCATTCGTAATCGAATACAAAATCTACCGGCAACCCACTCATGCACCCACCTCGGGGAAATCAACCCAGCACATGCAGTCAAGTTGTTCCTGCGTTAATGGGAAGGAGAATTCAGCGTTTAACCACGCAGGAACATTATCGAACTGATTCAATGCGTGAATTAAATCACAACGCAAGGTTTCGATGATAAATCCAGAATCGATGTCTATATGCTCATGGTCTTTTGCTTTCGCAAGCAGAGGAATCAATGCAGATGCTTTTTCTTTATTGATAGTTACCATTCTTCGCCGCCTTCTTTTTCCAGCATTACGCAGATCCAGGTTAACGTTTCTTCGTCAACTTCGACCCCTTGTGCTTCCATACCGATTTGCATACCAAATCGGATACCAGAAACAACCTCATTGAATCTGTGCGTAGTCTCTACCCGATTCAGGAAACTATCAACCATTTCTTTACCGTCGGAGATTTCTAGCTCAGGCACGCAGCGTAATTTAGCGGCCAGGGTGATTGCGTCACCTGCTTCTAAGATAATTTTACCCATGATATTTTCCTCAGAAAGGGCCGAAGCCCTTAGATATAGTTTGCCTGGTAGCGTGCGCGGGTCAGTCCCACATACAGAAGTTGCTTACACAGGTCATAGTCAGCATAAGATAACACGTCACGAGTATAAAGGAAACCATTATCGTACGTGCTTCCCTGCGATTTGTGATACGTGCAGACCGGCAGAGCCTTAACGTTCTGAAACTTGTTTTTCAGATCCCAGAACTCGTTCCATGGTGCGCGACCATTGGTCCGTTGTTTATACGCCTTGTACGTGCCAGCGATATACGAGAGATATTCCTGGAAGCGCTCGCGCATCTTCGGATCCACGATAACCTGAATATCTGCATTCGTCTCTTCAAAGATTGAATGCGTCTTCAGCAGGAAGTAATCAATCACCAGCGGCTGATCGCACATCTTAACCCGGATGGTTTCGGTGCGCGGAATAATCTGGTCGATCTGGATCTGCTCATTGTTGTTGTAAATGATTTCGGTGAACTTCTTACCGTCCATATACATTTCAGCGATCAGTGGTTCCTGCATCACAATTACTTCATCAACGATGAACGGTTCCTCTGTTTTATACAGATACTTTCTGATCGTCGAGTTCAGCTTATCTACGTTTTCGTTGGTGTAGGCAAACATGCGGTTTTGAAACAGGTCGTCGGGCGTCTTAACCTTGCTGAAATAGTTCAGCAGGAAGCTCCTGGCGTCGTCTTGCTTAAAGACCCCTAAATCACCCACGGATAAAGGTGCCAGCGGCTTACCGTCGCGTACAGCGCGTGATACCTGAATGATCGGGTTGCCTTCCGCCTGGCGCATTACCTTATCCATCACCAGAACATCAAAGATCTCTTTGTCAAAGAACGGGCTGAGTTCGATAGCACCATCAGAATCGACCGGCCTGATCTGGTCTTTATCACCCAGACCCAGGATCACGCAGTGAGAAGGCAGACTCTTACGAATGATACGGAACAGCGGAGTTCCGACCATAGAGACCTCTTCGACCACAAACACGCGACAGGCGGACAGGTCGGGGGCTTTCTTTCCCTTCACCTGCTCAAAGGTGCGGATCTCTTCGTTCGTTACCGGACTGATTTTCAGTGCAGAGTGAATCGTTGAAACATCCATGCCGGTCGCAGCCGAAAGCACGTTCTTTGCCTGGTGAGTCGGAGCAGTCATAACGATCCCGCTCATACCCATGGATTTCAGGGTATTGAAGATAACACCAATCAGCGTTGTCTTGCCGACACCGGGTCCACCCGTGATTGTCGTATGGACTTTGTTTTGAATGTTCTGGATCACCTGATCATGAACGCGTTTTTGGTCCTCGGAAAGATCAGCATAAATGATTTGCGTTTTTGGCTGGTCTTCTGGGGTGATGATTTGTTTTTCATCAGGGAGAATTATCTGTGTCATACGGTCAACGTGACCCCTTTGATATCTGAATTGGCAAGGAACCAGCGCATTTGCTGCTTCTTCTCTTCGGGCCATTCACTAGGCTCCGGTATGTTTCGGAAACGGTCCAAAAGCCCTTTCTTTTTGACGATCTGCGTTGTTTTTAGCAGACGGGTTCTGTACATCCCTCTGAGGTAATCGAGTTCTTCCCGTGCTTCTTCGAGGGTGTTATACAGCACGGGGGGTTTGGATGGAATAGACACAAAAGGGATTACAAACCCTTCTTTATCCTTCACCGTTATCACAAAGTATTTCTGTATCATTTTTAGCCTTCACAAGTATGTAAAAGAATCCGATTACCCATATTGCAGAGCATAGCATAAGCAACCATGGCCTGTCGATTCCTTCGACCTCAAAGACGCAGGAACCGAACAGGTAAGTTACCGCCATGCTACCAACATACATCAGGGCGATGGTAAGCAGGAGCAATGGCAGTTCAATCAATAGTTGTTGCTCCAGCGACGGATATTTTCGGCCTGTTTCAGAGCGTACAGCTTAAAGATGGCTTCAGAGTCCAGACCCAGCGCCAGGAATTTGCACATAAAGAAGTGCCACTGATCGATCAGCTCGAAAGCGACTTCGAGGCGGTCGGACTCACTCAGATCTGCGTATTTGGTATTTCGCTTTTCCAGATGATTCGCTTTCCACGGTTTCCAGACACCAGAAGCGGCTTTCGCACCTGAAGACATGCCACCCAGAGCGGTATAGAGTTCGCGGGTCTCATCTGCAATCGCATCATCCTGATTTTTCAACCAGTCGAGGATTTCACCGCACGTTTCCAGCTTACCCGGACGCGGAACCCATTCCAGCGTATTTGACAGATGTTCCTGTGCCTGGTTTTGGAGGTCAAGCATATATTGCAGAGGATCCTTTCCTTCTGCACGCAGATTTTCCAGTGTGCCGGTTACCAGAGCAAGATCCTGTTCGGTTACCAGGCCAGCGCACGCGTTGAATACAGGTTGTTTTTCAATAGTCATAATTATCTCGTTTTCATAGGTGATTTGTCCCATGCCTTGAATCGCAGTTTTGCGGTCAGGCCGGATACGGTGTTTTCTTTCAGGTATTGCATGATCTGTTCTTTGGTCGCGCCGTCTTCCTTGATCATCTCGTTAATGTCTTTGGCAGACCATGGCGCTTTGTCCCACAATACAACCTTTTCTCCACCCTCAATCAGCGATTTAAGGCGGCTGGTAGTGTCTGGGTGACGTGGTTCATTATCAAGCACCCATACGCGCATGTTCTTATAAGGAACGTCGCTAAGGGCCATTTGACCGCCAGTAATCGCACCGGCATTATCAACGAACAGACTATCAATCGGACCTTCAAGCAAATAAACAGGTTTTAGGGAATCAATGGTATCTTGCCCGTAAACCTTTGTCGAGTGTTCATTTGCTTTTATGGTGATATATTTCGCGTTTGCATCAGCACGCAGAGCACGACCCTGGAACGATTCGATCTTCCCGTCTTTATCAAAGATAGGGATCACCAGGCGCGGCTCTGGTTTTGGGGTCGGATAGGTTGCGATTTTCACGCTGTTAACCAGTTGTTGCCACTCACGCGTAAACCATAATCGATTGAACTTATCGCGAGGGATACACCGGTTCAGGGCATATTTTACGATAGGGTGTTCGTCCGGCATTTTATCCAGGCGTTCGCAGAACTCCAGCTTAGGGATAAACTCTTTCTTTGGTTCAGGGGTTTTGACTTCTTCTACCGGCTTGCGATCCTTGAAGGATTCCATCAGATAGGCGCGGTATTCGTCAGGATAGTTATCCTTCAGGAACACGCTGAACGGTTTGTTATAGCCGCAGTTGAAACAACCGGCGTTGTAGTGGTCTCCCTGCTTCGACGGGTAGATCCAGAAACGCTTTTTGAATTTGTCGTTGCGGGAGTCTCCGCACATCGGACAGCGGGCATTAATTCGGAAGTCCGAACCATTACGCTTAATCTCCGACATGTGAAGACTTCCCATGATCTGCGAAGCGAACTGAATATCAAGATACATAATCTTCTCTCAAATTTCGTGATGTATTATTCTGAACAATCGCAGACGTTTTGTCAATCCTGGTCTTTCAGGATCGGGCGATGCTTTTTCTTTTTCTTCTTACTGCTCGGGAGTGTTTCCGGTCCCGGACGCGTAATATCACCGCTCGTTTCACCTGAAGCAATGCGACCTGCATCACCGCCAGAATCACCGGCTACCATTTCTTCGGTCAGTGCCTGGCGCAGGTCAGGGAGATTCATCATAATCTCTTCGTGATCCTGCTCGGTGAGATTGAACCGGTTCCGCAGGCTGTCGTAGCTGCTGGTCAGGTTCATGAAGCCGGACATATAAGGGACTGAGTTCAGACGGCGCTTAAGGTGACGCACAGACCGGTGAAACGGTGAGTATGCGGCCTTCTCTTCGTCGGTCTTAGGCAGTCTCAGAACTTCCCCTTGTCCGTCGATGATCCCCAGCTTATATGCGGTCCACTCTTCCCATGATTTTTTCAGAAGGCGGATCATGCGCACGCTGTAGGTTAAATCCATGTTTTTGATCAGTTGGTCATTCATTATTCTATCCTAAAGTCAAAGGTTGCAGAAGAAATGGGCTTCTCTGGTTCTGGCTCAACGTCCGGCACAAAATCACAACAGACGATTTCACAGATAGGCGAAACACCGTTCCATTGATCTTTATATATCCCGGTATCAACCCCGCAGCCAGGCTCCATCTTGATGCCGGTATCCTTTTCGAACTTCTCGACCTTGCTGGATTTACTCCATTCAAAATATCGATTAGCCGAATACTTGAAGCCGGAAGACTGTTGCGGGATAAGAAAAATACCCATCCGGGCGATCTGGCTGGCTCGGTCAATCACTTTGAACTCAAACTCGGAACCGGTATATTTGCCGATCCAGTCGGAGGTTTTGATCTTGCCGAACGGCGGGTTACTGATGCACATATCAAACGTCTTGCCCAGATCGGTCGATAAGGCGTCTCCGTGAATCCAGTCAGCCTCTGGTACGATACGCTTACCCAACTGATAGTAAGTGTGATTCAATTCAACACAGACCATCTCACGCGGTTTGGCGTAATAGTGGTGATGTACCTGGGCGAAAGAAAGCATACCAATACCGGCGCACAGGTCAACCATTGACCCATCACACTGGGCGTCTACACGGAAATCATTAGCCAGACCCATAGGCGTGAAGAATGCCCCGAGTTCGCTGTTGTTCGTGTATGCGCCTTCATGAAAGTTTTCAAGGATAAACACCTTCTCTTCATAGGTCAGGGGCTTATCCGAGTTTACCAGATCCAGAATCTGATTATGCTTTTTCGTTTCCTGCTTTGTCAGCTTCGCCATTGTCCCAGGTCCATAACAGTTTTTCTTCGATTACGTAAAAATCCCAATCATCAACATGACCAGATTCCCAGTCGCGATGATAGTTTATATCGCAGATCCACTCATAGACGCCAGGAGCTACATCGGTGTCGATAGGCAATCCGAGTTCTTCCGCGCTGGAACCGCATTCGAAGAAAGAATCATGAATATAAGGGCGCGACAGCACATGCACAAGACCTTCATCATCAACCGCGACGATCCACTTCGATCCGTGTGGGCTATCAAACTCGGGTTCTGCCTCTGGCTCTGCCTCTCTGATTTTGATGAACGCGTTTCGAATATTAATATCATGTATGTCCATGATTTTACTCCAATAAAAAGCCCCAGTTAAGGGGCTGGTATTATTTGCGCAGGGTTTTGAGTTCTTCTTTCACGCCGTCTTTCATGGCGTTGATTGTGCTTTTGAATTCATCGCCACCGTATACGGCAGAGAACAGCAGTAAGAAGACCAGAAGAATCGCAGAACCGGCGATAATAAACAGAGGTTTAATCAACAGGAAAGCGATTGGAATCAGAGCCAGCCACATAGGGAATGGATATCCCAACCAGACGTTGACGCCCGCGATTGCTGCTGCTGCGATAATTGCTTTCATGATAACCTCCGTTTGTTTAGTGTGTGAGTAATATATCACACACTAACGGAAAGTACATTACTTTTTCGTGTACTGGACTGCTACTTTACAAATCTCGACGAAACACGTTCCGAGGAAGACCATAGTCCATACCGCAGCCATTCCGAGCAGAACCGCGATCACGATGTACACCGGCAACAGGAGAGGTAAGGTTACCGCCCACCATGACCATGCGATTACGCCGGTCAGCTTAAGAACCAGAAACACTACGAATACAACAAACAGCATCGGTAGTGATATATTAAATCTCATTATTACCTCATTAAGGGCCGAAGCCCTTTGTTTACATTTCAATGTTTGCGATTGACGCCATTTTATTCCGGTTGGCTTCTGCCTGGCGGAACATCGGACCCTGAGTTTCCTCAACGGTCTTAGGCATCGCGTTACCGTGGAAATCTGCTTTGAACCCAACATCGCTGTTGTCGGTATCCATCCAGCGCTGATTGCCTTTGCGAACTTCGAGTTTGAAGTGATTGAAGAAGTTCTTATCGCCATAACGCGATTTGATCTGCTTCATCAACTGCAATCCCTGATCCGCAAGTTCGTCCGTCTCGATCACCGCCAGGATAAAGTCAGCGGTTGCTGCAAGACCGGCAGATTCTGCAATGTCGCTCATGTTCATATCCGAGCTATCCCACGCTCCACGGGTAGTCTGAGCACCAGACCATAACACGGCTTGTTCTTCGACTGCAAGTCCGCGCAACTCTTCTGCAATCGCTTTAACGATGGTATACGAGTTCTCACCGCCTTTCATGCGCGTAGACAGGCAGATACCCAGGTAATCGACAATGATTACATCTGCTTTGAACTGCTTCTTCATCTTCAGCTCTTTCACAAGGGCTTTGAAGTGGTTGGCATGTGCTCCGCTCGTTGGGTACTGCTTCACGATCAGGCGACCGACTTTGCGACCCTTCAGTTTTTCCATGCGGTTTTTATAGTCCACAAACTGAATATTGCCGTTGTCGATATCGTCCATCGTCACATCAAGCAAGTTCGCATCGATACGCTTAGAGCAAACGTGTTCCGCCATCTCCATGGAGATATACAGCACGTTATAGCCCTTCTGAAGGTAATCAGAGGCCAGGCTACACAACCCGAGGGATTTACCCACGTTGACGCCAGCAAGCAGCAGGTTAAGCGTACCGCGCTCTGCTCCGCCTTTGGTGATCGCATTCAGGATAGGAATACTGAATGGCACCTTCATTGCTTTTGATTGATACAACAGCCAGCGCTTTTCGTAGTCCTCGAAATAGTCATGACCCACAGAAGAATCAAACGTAATCGACAACGCATCCGACATCAGATCCTCAATGGCTCCAACGTCCGGCAGTTTCTTATCACGTTCTTTCTCTGGCTTCTCTGCGTTTGCCTGGATTTCGATTGCTTTGGATAGCGCGTTATACATCGCCTTTTCTTTGCAATACGATTCAGTCTCTTTGATCAGCCAGTTCAGGTCTTCAGGAGCATTTGTCAGACTCTTGATCATGCGCTTAGTGTCGGTTAGTACCGCATCACTGGTTTTCTGTTTTTCTACTGCTACTTCCAGCGCAGTAGTTGAAGGAATCGCGTTATACTCGTTAACGTGATTGCTGATGATGTCGAAAAGATTACGGGCAGTACCTTCGAAGTATTCAGGCTTTAAGTGGGGCCATGCCTGAACAAAATACGTGCCATTGTAAAGCAGGTTGGAAAATATAGTATCGACGATCATTACTACCTCTTAAACTAAACGGCTAAACAACATAAGAAATTCAGTTGCTTTATTTTTGAAACGTTCCCAGCGAGTAATCTCTGGTTTTGGTACATCATTGATCTGCTCCTGGATTGCAGCATGAACCAGCGGGATCAGGGCTTCTTTGTTGTCGTCCGGCGTGCTGAACTCAACCTGAAGCTTTCCGCCCTCGTAAAAGATTTTATGAACGTAAACCAGATGACTTTGGCCTGCTTCGTCGATTACAAGAATCTCCTGAATCACGTCGCTCAACGCTTCATCCAGCTTGTTTTTTGCTTTCTGCTCAATATCCATTATGGATCCTTAAAGTAAGGGGCCGAAGCCCCTTATGATTAATCGATCAGTTGTTCTTCCAGATCGTCAGGTACATCAGCACCGATAATATCCTGAGAGGTAGAGCCTTGCAACTCTTCATCGTCAGAATACAGATCATCCAGCGCTGACCCGTCATGCATTTCTGAATCAGGGATTTTGTATTTCGCTTCTACCGCGTCGTTGAAAGCCTGGTGTTTGAACAGAGGTTTCCAGAACTCCACGCAGTTGGTGTCGGCTTCACGCCATTTCTTTTCTTCCGGGACCATCTCACCGGTTTCCGCATTCAGGAATGAACGAGAGCGCCAGCCCTTTGTCGGGGTAATAACGAAGCCCAGATCCATCGCAAGTTCAATCAGGCCGGAATACATGCTGATACCGCCTTCATACGTAACGCGTAGAGGGAACTTTGATTTCTCTTTCACGAAGCGCGATTTCTCAACGTTCATGATGAAGTCATAGCCCGCTACCTCGGTCCCTTCTTTCACCTGCTGTTTGCCCAGGATGATCGCGGTGTCCGCAGAGTACATCAGGCCAGTACCGCCAGAAATCACTTTCTTACTGTACATTTCCTGAGTGTCGTACGTGTGACAGATACAAACCATCGGGATATCGATATCAGTCAGGTATGGGGTAACCATACGGAACATACCCTTAAGCGCCTTAGCGCGGGTCATATCCTGCTTATCGTTATCAGACAGTGCGTCCGCCATCTCTTTCTTACTCGCAGTGTTACCTACGGAGTCAACGAAGATGATGACCTTATCGCCACGTTCCAGCTTATCCAACTGGCTCACCACATCATTACGCAACTGTTCAACAGTGGTGATGCGGGTATAGATAACGCGATCCGGGTCAACACCCATCGATTTCAGATAAGACTTAGTAACACCTTTCTCTGAATCGTAGAACAGGCAAACAGCTTCAGGATCTGCATTCAGATACGACGCGACCGCGACCAGACCCAGATTCGATTTAAAGTGCTTCGAAGGACCGGCGATAAGAGTCAGACCAGAGGTCAGACCGCCCTGAAACTTGGCAGACAGAACCAGGTTGAGGATTGGTACGCGGGTACGGGTGATCGTGATGTTGTTGAACACGTTGCTTTCTGACAGAACAGAAGTGGTATCACTGTTTGAGTTCTTGATAAGTTTTTTGATTAGTGCTTTAGACATTTATTTTATCCGGTTTCAATTTTCATTGGCATCATATATATCTCACAAGTTTATGAAAGGGGGCCGAAGCCCCCAGGTCAGAAGTCGAACAGGTCAGACAGACTCGCCCGTTTGATATAGTCAATCTTACATGCTTGTGTCATGGTTTGCAACGGACTAACCACATGTTTTTCAAACATCGCGTTGTAATCCACCCAGCGCACGATGTCATCGTGGATAGCGTCAGGAATACGAGCACCTGATTGCCAGGCGATGCAATCTGCTTGCCATGGGTTTTTAGCAGACAGCGGGAGGATCATCACCTTCTCACCTTCCTGAATCGGGTCGATACCTGCGATCCCTTTGGTGAAGCGGTTGAAGAACAACACGCCTTTGATGTGATTCGGTGTACCCTTCAGCGGGTGACCGGTCCCATCGTTCCATTTCGAGATATTGTTCGCAGAAGATACGCCAGCGATCTCGCGGTAGTCGAGTTGCTTATACTGCTTCTCGAATGCCTCATAGTGTGCATGTAAGGATAATTCACCCTCTTGCAACACACGGCGGATTGCCTCTTTCAGGAACTTCTTAACCGCTACTGGAGTGCTTGATCGCTGCGTCTCCATGCCCATGATTTTAAGCTTAGGCTTTTCGTAGCGTGTTCCTTCTGAGTCCCATACGTTCGCTGCATAGCGTTTCTTCGCGGTCCAGAAGCTTCCCAGACCCTCAGAACCCAGCGGAGGCCCAGAGATGATTTCGCGGTCCATGAACATTTTGTTTTCCATGTTGTTCATGTAAACGCAAAGCTCTTCGGTTGCCTTCTGCAACATCGGCTCCATCTTCTCGCGCCCGAACTTATCCAGGAAGTCGATCCACTGCTTATCGTCTTTAAACCGTCCCGGTCCACCGACTTTATCGATCACGCGGTCAACGCACACATACAGGGAATCCGTATCAGCATATTTCACATAGCCTTCCGGGTTCTCACCACACAGGCCGGTAAGATATTCGTTTACCTTGCGTTCAGTCCACTGAATAGCCAGTTGCCCGAACATCGTGATCGCTGATGCGTTTCGAATATCAAAGTAACGGAAGTGCTCATTACCCAACGCACCATAAAGGCTGTTGATTGAGATCTTACGGTTAAGCTGTGCCGTGTTACACTGAGAGATTTTCTTCTCACAGAGTTTCATATAGGATTTCAGCGTGCCTTTGTTCATCCGGGCAATAACTGCCTTGTCTTCGTCGGTGAAGTCAACAGTGAAGTCAAATTCATGATGGAATGCTTCGTCGCCTGGATGCTCAACGTAATGCTTGAACACTTCCAGATTTCGTTCAGCAGTCATCATGCGTTTCTTCCACACCTTACGCTGATGAAACACCTTCTCGATCTCGACGGGGATCACACCTTTAAATTCTTTGGTGAAACTCA
>Ga0193723_1000788_pt1 | contig 12469 bp, 7 predicted proteins | sample H2m2metaG_FD_143042 | JGI IMG/M metagenome (GOLD analysis project Ga0193723, IMG submission 143042) | Soil microbial communities from a riparian zone of the East river system, Colorado, United States - H2m2 | ecosystem: Environmental > Terrestrial > Soil > Riparian zone | place: USA: East River... | reverse complement strand
CTTGCTGAGCATAGCGTTTCCGGGGAAAAACGGCCCCGCGTAGTAAAGCGTCGTAATCTCTTGTCACCGATGAAATCCCAAGGGTTCCCTTCGCTTGTTCGAACACTCGACGGTGCAGACCAAGACTACTGATTGCGTATCGACATGCGCGCTTGCTCCCTTTTGGTTCCCGCCCTTGCTTTTCTAATGGCCCTCGCGCATGGGGCGCAGACTCCGAGCCGCCTGTCTGTCATCGTGCTCGATGAAAATGGGGTCGCCGTCCCCTTCGCGCGCGTTACCCTCCAGCTCCCTCAGCCGTCGCTGGCTCTCCGGTGTGAGACCGGAATTTCCGGCGTTTGCGAATTCCCACACGTTCCCGAAGGACCTCGCCAGCTCCGTGTCGACAAGGAGGGATACTATTCGGCTACCTCCTCTATCGACCCCACTGGCTCTCACGAAGTTGAGGTAACCCTCAATCATCTGAAAGAAATCAAGGAAACGGTGGATGTTCACGAATCACCGCCCGTGATCGAGGGTTCGCAAACCGAGTCCCAGGAGCGGCTGACGGGCATAGATGTCATTAACATCCCATACCCGTCCAGCCACGATTACCGCAACGTCCTCAACTACATTCCGATGACCATCGTGGATCCCTACGCGCAAGTGCACGTTGCCGGTTCCCAAACCTATCAGACCGTCACCGAGCTCGATGGTCTCAATGTCACCCAGCCCTCCAACGGACAACTTCTCTTGCACGTTTCCACCGACGCTTTCCGCTTGATTCGAGTGGAACCCAGTCGCTACTCTGCGGAGTTCGGCAAAGGCTCAGGGGGTGTCATTCTCCTGGAGACTGGGATTGGCGATGACCACTATCGTTTCATCGCCACCGACTTTATTCCTTCCTGGCAGAACAAGAAGGGATGGAAGTTCGACCAGTTCAACCCGCGGCTTACTTTGTCGGGTCCTATCCTAAAAGGAAAGATCTGGTTCTTCGACGCCCTCGACGGCTCTTACCAGAATGAAATCGTCACCGAGCTCCCCGATGGCCAGAATCAGGATGTGGTGAGTCGCCTCGGGAATCTGGCTAAGATTCAGGCCAATCTCACTTCCCGTAACATTCTCACGACCAGCTTCAACCTCAACCAATATCACGACCAACACGCCGGGCTTTCGGCGCAGAACCCGCAGGCGTCGACGCCCGCTGTAGGTCAACCTGCCTACCAGGGTGGCATCAAGGACCAACACTATTTTGCACGAGGCACCCTGTTTGAAGTTGGCTTTGGCTTTAACCGCTACGACCTCAACCAGATTTCGCGCGGTGTCGATCCCTTCTTTATTTCGCCGGAAACCGCTGTTGGAAGCTACTATCTCACCGCTCACACCCGGGCCGACCGCTGGCAAGCGAAGTCCAACCTCTACCTTCGACCTCGCGAATGGCATGGCCGCCACGACCTTAAGGTCGGCATCGATCTCGACCGGCTCCGCTACGACGCCGACTACCTTCGAAATCCCATCTCTTATCTGCGCGAAGGCCAGCCTGTGGGCGACTGTCTGGCGGTTACACCCTCGCCGTGCTCCCGCTATTCAGTATTTCCAGGGGCGCCCGCGCTTACGCAGCACAATGCCGAACTAAGCGGATACGTTCAAGATCGCTGGCTCCTTACCCCGCGCCTCCTGCTGGAGGCCGGACTGCGCTACGACTGGGATCAGCTTGACCGCCACTCCCGTCTTTCGCCACGTCTCGCAGCCACCTGGGTCCTCGACGACAGCGGTAATACAAAACTCTCCGCGGGATTCGGAGTCTTCTATGACGCGACCGCGATCTTTCTCATCGCTCGCCCTCGCGCCGGCACGCGCATCGATTACTTCTTCGACCAGGACGGTTCTCCGCTGGGCGGCCCGGTGCTTTCCTCTTTTACTGCCGACCTCCAGTCCTTGCAGTCGCCGCGCATCCTCAACGAAAGCGTTGCCCTGGAACACAAGCTTCCCGCCGAGATTTATTTAAAAATGGAATACATCCGAAAGCGCGGCATCCACGGCTTTGTTTACGATCTTACTGACCCTTCCCTCACGAATGCGACCTTCGCGCTATCGAACGCGCGACAGGATCACTACGATGGTCTTCAGATTAGCGGACGCCATGCCTTTGGAAATGGCCACATGATCGCGGCTTCCTACGTCCGTTCCCACACTCGTAGCAACCAGGTCCTCGACTTCAACATCGACAACCCCCAATTCAGCCGTCAACTGCCCGGGCCCTACGCCTGGGACACCCCCAACCGTTTTCTGTCCTACGGCCTGCTCCCGCTCGTGAAAGGCTTCGATTTGGCCTATTCCACCGAGATCCATACTGGAGTCCCCTTCAACGTCGTCAACGACCAGCAGAGGCTTGTTGGGCTCCCAGCTTCGCGCCGCTTCCCCACTTGGTTCACGCTGAACACGCATGTCGAAAAGCGATTTCATGCCCTCGGCTACTACTGGGCTATCCGCGGAGGCTTCAACAATGTCACCGGTCGCAAGAACTGGATCTACGTCAACAACGACATCAACTCCCCTGACTTTCTCACGTACAGCGTCTACAACGGCCGAGCCTTCACCGGCCGCATTCGCTTCCTCGGCCGCAAATGAGCCTCCACCACTACGCAGGGATGGCGTATCGACGGCAGTAAACGTGTAATAGTTCGCTGCGCAGAACGGTGCAAGTCCAGGCTGAAACGGTCAAGAACCCTTCTGTATACGTGAAAACCGCTATACGGGAAACCGTACCGGGGGTTCGAATCCCGCTCCCTCCGCCAGCGACCTTACTGAACCATCGCCCCTGCGGCGTTGACTTGCTTGTAACCGCGTCCTAAGATTGGCCGTCCTGTGGCGAGTGGCGCATGCTTGGCAAAACTATTTCCCATTACCGCATTGAAGACCGGCTGGGCGGTGGCGGCATGGGAGTGGTTTACCGCGCTCTTGACCTCAAACTCGGTAGAAATGTAGCCCTCAAGTTCCTGCCTCCGGAGATGGTTCGCGACCGCCAAGCTCTGGAGCGATTCCAGCGCGAAGCTCGAGCGGCCTCGGCACTCAATCACGCCAACATCTGCACCATTCATGAGATCAATGAGTGCGATGGCCATCCCTTCATTGTGATGGAGTACCTGGAAGGTCACTCGCTGAAGCAGCTGATCACCGGCAAGCCGTTGAACAACACCCAGATCCTGGAGATTGCAATCCAGATCGCTGACGCCCTGGAGGCGGCCCACGAGTCTGGGATCATCCACCGAGATCTGAAGCCGGGCAATATTTTCATAACTCGGCGGGGACAGGCGAAGGTGCTTGATTTCGGCTTGGCCAAGCTCATGCAGAGCCCGCTCCCGGCCATCGACGAAGAGGGGTCGGACGCTCTCCCGACTGTGGCCGAGACTCGCGACTTGACCAGCCGGGGAGTAGCGCTTGGCACCGTAGCGTATATGTCTCCCGAACAGGCTCGCGGGGAAGAGTTAGATCAGCGCAGCGATCTCTTTTCGCTGGGAGCCGTTCTGTATGAGATGGCGACCGGGCGGCTCGCCTTCGGTTTCGGAACCACCGCGTTGGTCTTCGAGGCCATTCTGAACCGGACCCCGGTGCCAGCAACTCGGCTGAATCCTGAACTTCTCCCGGACCTCGGTTGGATTACATCGAAGTTGCTCGAAAAGGACCGCAAGCTGCGTTACCAGGCTGCGCCCGAACTGCGTGCCGATCTCAAGCGCGTTAAGCGCGACACCGAATCTGCAGGGGTCCCCACGCTCGTGGCGCCGCCGTACTCGGCCGACCGCCGGCGTAAAAAAATGATAGTGGCGGCGACCGTCCTTTGTTCCGTTCTGGCGATCGTCGCCCTCGCTGGTCGCCGAATTTGGCATGGGCTGATGGGTGGATCCTCTGATCGTATTCGCTCGATCGCCGTTCTACCATTTGCGAACGTGGGCTCCGATTCAAATGTCGAATATCTTGCCGACGGTGTGACAGAAGGCATCATTAGCAGCCTGTCCCGCGTCCCGGAGCTGCGCGTAATGGCCCGCAGTACGGTGTTCAGCTACAAAGGTCGCGACATCAGTGCGCAGAAAGTGGGACAAGACCTGCAGGTCGACGCCGTGCTGCTGGGCAAGATCACACAACGCGGAGACACGTTGAACATTCAAACCGATCTCGTCCGCGTCTCAGACGGATCGGAGTTATGGGGAGACCAGTACACCCGCAAGGTCTCCGACCTGTTCGCTGTACAGGGAGACATAGCCAGGGAGATCTACGATAGCCTGCGGCCGAAACTCGCCGGAGCCGAAGCGAAGCAACTCGCCAAACACGACACCGAGAACCCCGAAGCCTATCAGCTTTATCTCCAGGGCCTTTTCTATTGGAACAAGTGGACTCAGGATGGGTTCCAAAAGGCGATTGATTTCTTCCGTAAAGCCGTGGAAAAAGATCCGGCATACGCCCAGGCGTACGCCGGCATGGCGGACGCTTATACCTTCATGGGCGCCTCGGGGTATGTCGCGCCCCAGGAGGTGTGGCAAAGTGCGAAGTCCGCGGCCATGCAAAGCGTCAAAATCGACGACAGCCTTCCGGAGGGGCATATTTCGCTTGCGCTGGTTCGAGAGAACTTCGATTGGGACTGGGCGGGAGCGGAAAAGGAATTCAAGCGCGCGATCGAGTTGAACCCGAACTCGGCCGAGGCTCATCACTGGTACGGCGACTTCCTGACCCGTTTAGGCCGCTTCGACGAAGCTAGAACCGAATTGAAGAAAGCGGAGGAGCTGGACCCCCTTTCACTGCTCATCAATACCAGCGCCGGCCGCGAGCTTTATTTCGCGAGACAATACCCAGCCGCTATCGAACAGTTCCGCAAGACGCTCGACATGGACCGCAACTTTGTCCCCGCCCAACACGGCATTGAACTGGCCTATGCGCAAAATGGCATGTTTCGCGAAGCCGTAGCCGAGCGGCAAAAGGTCCTGACGCTTTCGGGCAGTCCCGACCTGGCGGCAGCAATCGGTGACGATTACAGAAAATCAGGATACGAGGGTGTCCTGCAAAGCTGGCTGGAAGGCCTGAACGAAGTCTCCAAACGCGGGTACGTTTCGTCCTACAACATCGCCCAAATCCACGCCCGGCTCGGTCACAAGCCGGAGGCGCATGCCATGCTCGAACGCGCTTTTGGCTCGCGCGACGGCAACTTGACCTACCTGAAGATAGATCCTGTCTTCGACGACCTTCGTTCCGATCAGCAAATTCAGGGATTGTTACTCAAGTTGGCGATGCCGCAGTGACTCGCCAGGCAAACTACTCATCGCAAGGGATAGCCTGCATCTCCCGGTAAGCGGCCGTCCACGCGCACCACTTTTGTGCCCGGCCGGACATCGCGGGAATCAATAAATGCAATCGCACCGGGAAGTGCTGTGACCAGTTCACTTGCCATGTCGTTCGAGTACACCACTTTCGGGGCAGAAACGGATTCGGCGCGGAATATCTTGGCGATCCAATACTGTTTGAACTGCGACTCCGACATCTGGTAGATGACTTTCAGCACCACGTTTCGCTCTTTCGCCACCGGCGCGCGGATGAGCAATACCACCGGCGTATTCGCTGTCCAGTACTGTCGATCTCCCAGAAATATCTTGCGCACCTCGGCCAGGCTCAGATTGCTCACCGGGGTTTCCGGCTGGACCACCACCGCAACATCGACGTCATGCGCTTGCGCGCACAGCCGCTGCGGACCGAAAAAACACAAACTCGCCACGACCAAAGCGCCACACACGATTTTCCATCGGATCGGCATAGCGTTCTCTCAGAACGTGAAGGCAGTCTGGAAAAATGCTCCATTCACGCGCGGCTCGTTCACGCCCGGACGGGTATTGCGATACTCGCCCTTGAAGGCAGCATAGTTCGTGATGTCGTACCTGAGTCCAACGGTCGAGCCCACCAGGTCTTTCACGCTCGGCGTGCCGGTGATGTCCCAAACCGGCTCAGAGTTTGGCCTATGAATATACTCGAAGCGATAATAGGGCTTCCATTTATTTTCCTGCCAGGGCAGCCGATATGCGAGCTGTACGTAAAAAGCTTGGCTGTTGTAGGTCTGCAACGTTTGCAGGTCGCGGTGATGAACGTTGGAAAATTCCGAGAGAACTTCCGGATGTTCTTTGGTCCAGACCAAATGCGCGGACTCGATCCACTCGTCGAAGTTCTGGCCCGTCATTGGCGTGAGCTTGTCGCGATACACTGAGCCCCCAAACTGCAACCCGTAAAGCCCGGATGGTCTGGCAATCACGCTCGCCACCCAGGCGCGATTGTCATTGATGTCCCCGCTGTCGCCAGCCTTGCTGAGAAGCGACGACCGCCCGTTGCCCACCCCCGCGCTGTACCCGAGACCGAGGCCACCCGACGGTATGTTGCCTTCGGCCAAAATGCCCACGAAGTGAATGGGTGTGAACGTCCCGCCAAATTTGACCATTTCCGGCCGGCTTATCGTGGTCTGCAGCCATGCTCCATGATGAAAGGTGTCGTTCCAGTAGCCGATCGGAGTGTGGTACTTCCCAAAAGACATCTTGAAGTAGTCGTTATAGTCGTAGCGGACAATGGAGCGTTCGACACTGACGTCGTACGTGGAAGGCTCTGCCGTGAAGCTGAGCTCTCCGAAATAACTCACCTTCGCTGAGAGGGGAGAGGCCATGTGGAGCACGAACTGCCCCATATTAAAGCCACTCGTTGTCCCCTTCTGATCAGTCGACGCGAAGTCCACATCTCCAAAACCTCGGATCTGCAGCGAAGGGTAATGGATCGTCGCTTCTCGAATTTCCCCTTGGTGCCCGCCTGTATGCTCGGCGGAATGCCCCGGGCTGGGCGCGGCGGCCGGCGCGCTCAACGGCGCAGTTTTCTCCGCAACGCCTTGCGAGCTCACAAGCGCAGCCAGCGTCGCATCTGTCTTGCGTTGACGCTCTTCCATTTCAGTCAGCCGCTTCTGCAATTGCTGTATCTGGTCGAGCAAGGCTGCGGTCGACGGTTCTTGAGCCGGTGACGAGGACGCTGATTGCGCAAAGAGGGTGCGGCCAACCAACGAGAATACGAGAATGAGGAGTAATCGGGAAAACATCGTGAGACCTCCTCCCTTTCTTGAGCCAAGATGTTTTATTGCCGGGGGCGGGCCTGGAAATAGCCGACAGTGTAGTCCCTCCTTCGCCTTTAGCAAAGCATCTCTGCTCGACCTTCAGCTCGTGGGAACGAGGGTGGTGGTTGGATCGCTCGGTTATTGCCAACTCCAGCGACTCAGTCCGCTTTGTAACCGAGGCGGAGCGCGCAATCGTGCAATATCTCTGACTCCCAATTGGGCCGCTGGGGATTGTTTGCGTGGGTTGATGCACTTGGTATGCCTCCCACCGAATGCAGAAACACCGCTGCCGAGTGTTTGTAGGCTGGAACCGGAGCGCGAAACACGATATTCCCGAGATATTGCAAAGCATCGGACAGCGCGTAATATTCAACATCGCCGCGCTCCCACAATCTATCTCGCTCCGCGAACTTCTCAGGCGCTAAGGTGGCCAGCCCCAGCAGATAGTCCGATCCATACTCAATCATGTTGATGCCCAGATCGTTCCCTGTATAGATGCGGAAGTCCGGGCGATGTTCATCGCGAAGAGCTAAACGCTGGAGTTCAATAACGCGGTCGAGCGATGAGTGCTTCATCCCGATGATTTCCGGAATGTCCATCAGTCGCGCGATGGTCTCTTGTTCGAGAATCTCGCCGTTCGGCGCGAACATCGAACCCAATTCGAACGCCAGGACATTCCCGCGTCCCGTGCACACTGCTTGATACGTAGTAGCAAGCTCCTTGCCTGGTTTACCTTTCAAGCGGGCGCTCTGGAAGAGGATCGGGGTGCCTCCGAAATTCACGATCGCGTCGATCTGCTGCTGGTAAAGGGCAACGATGTCCCCGTCTAAGCCCTCGACGTAGGCTCCCGCCACGAAAGGAACGTCCTGGCCCAACGCGTCGCGCGTCCATCGCAGCACGTCCTGCTTTTGAGGCTCCGTCAGATAGTTTACGTAGCCTGTATCCATGTTGACTGCATTCATCAAGCCAGCGTGATGCGTGGCCATCAGATGTTGCTGAAAGGCTGGCACGGCGATGCTGCCATCGGCCTCGAACGGCAACAATGCGGCCGCGATACCCTGAACCTTCCGCCGAATCTTTCGGCGCTCACTAAGCGCTTGAATGTCTACCGTCATTAGAGGTCGTTTCACTCCGAATGTCACCATAGGTTCTTTCTTGCTTCACAATCGAATTAGCCCTTCTTAAGGTTAGCCAATTTCTCTGCGAACTCTGAGGTCTTGTAATAGGTGTCCAGTGGGTAACAGCCAGATGGCATACCATTGCGGGGTGCCGTCGTGCAGTCGCTGAAGGTGCGACAAATTCGCTTGTGCTGGATGGCCTGCCCTTGCAATGCGTCCCAGAGTAGTTCCGGGTAGCTCAGCACCATTCGCCCCAGACCTACCATGTCCGCCCATTTATCTCGAACTGCAGCCTGCGCGACGTTTGGAAGAAAATCCTGCAGGTAGCTATACGCTGATCCCACGAATAACAGGTTCGGAAATTCTTTCTTCAGGCCTCGAGTCATTTCCATCTGCTTCGCCACTCCGAACAGCGGATCTTCCGGCGGTTGATAACCATCCGAAGGCGGGTACAGAGCCGGACGCTGAATGTGCGGGTTGTAGTAGGGACTGCCGGCGGTGAGGTTAACAAGGCGTATGTTCAACTGTTCCAGCAGCCGCAAGAACAGGATCGGCTCGGTCAGATCCGGCTCGGTGGGATTGAGTGGGTTGACTCCGAATCCCCAACGGTAGGGGATGAGCTCCTGGAAATTCTCGGGTACTCCTGGACCATGTTTTCCTTTGGACGCGCGCTTCGGGTCCGCTGCGAATGGCACAGTGTCAAACGCCGAGAGACGCACCCCGATCTCGAGCCCGGGTGCAGTGGACCTGATGCCCTGCACCACGTCCCTGAGAAACCGGGTACGATTTTCGAAGTCACCACCATAACTTCCTTTTCGCGTGTGCGCGCTGAGAAATTCGTGCCCTAAATAACCGTGGCAATGCTTGATGTCAACAAAGTGGAAACCCAACTGCGACGCCATTTTCGCAGCTCGATGAAAGTCTTCGATGATGACGCGGACTTCACCATCCGTGAGCACAGGATAATCGTCTGGCAATTTGAGCCGGCGATCGAGAATCGGGTGGCGGTACAGGATGCGCGGCTCACTCCGATCGGGAGCATTTGGACGGCAAAAACGTCCAGAGTGCGTCAGCTGAAGGCCAATCAGCAGGCCATCGTCTGACCCGGTTGTACGCACATGCTCTTCGACCAGGGCATCCCGGAGTCGGGCGACGCCATCGTAGGTGTGGGGTGCCGCTACAAGTTGATTTGGGTTGGCACGGCCCTCGTGCGAGACGGCCACCGCCTCGCCGCCCCAGATCAGCTTGGCGCCACTTTGGCCGAACCGCTGCCACCGGCGGCTTGTCTTTTCGGTTGGATTTCCGTCAGCCGTGCCGTCCCAGCCCTCCATGGGCTGCACAGCAATCCGGTTCCCAATTTTTATAGGGCCCTTGATGAGCGTTTGCTGTAAGGGTGATGTTGGGCCGGCCACGAGATCGGTGTCACAGGGGATGGTAATGCGCAGCTTTGCGAGATGTTCCCTGAATCCCTCCACGTCCTTAACGCTTCCGAGGCGCACGATGGAAGGAGCGCTCATCCTACTCCCCTTTGTTTCGGCAACGCGATTACGGCGAGCGCGCCAAGCAGCGCGATACCCACCAGCACAAAACAACCGGCTGAATAGCTTCCAGTTGAATCTCTCAAGAAACTGATCAGCCACGGCGACAATGCCTCTGCCATGCCGCCCGCGGTCAGGATCACGCCCATGAGTCGACCCAGGGTTTGCACACCGAAGATCTCTGCCGTCATGAGCGGAATGATCATGTAATCGCCACCCAGTCCGATCCCGAACACTATCGCAAATAGATAGATGGCTATCTGGCCCGTACCAAAAAATAAAAATGGAATGGCAGCGGCGACCAACAGATAAATAAGGAGCATGACGTTTCGCTTAGGATATCGATCCGCTAGCCAGCCCATGAGTAGTCGGCCGATGATGCTGAACGCCAGCACCAGAGAAAGGATCCTCGCCGCCGCGCCCTGCGCATAGTGACGGTCAAGACTGAGAAACAACTTGAGATTATGCTGCGTGCCACTCACCGCCGCGATCGAACACATGCTGCCCAAGGTAAGCAAATAAAAGGATAAGCTTCTGAATGCATTCTTCGCCTGCCCGGGGGCCGCTGCTTCGCGGGCCACCGTACCTTCTGGCATCTCCTTCACAAAGAATGCCAAGGGGAAAGCCAGCGCAATGATCAGGGCCCCTAATATTCGCAGAGCAGCCTGCCAGCCAAAATGCTGAACCAGAGAGTGCGAAATGAGCGGGACAATGGCGCCGCCTATTCCAATGCCAAGGTAGGCAAATCCCATTGCCTTTCCGCGCGATTTATTGAACCAACGGGACAAGAGGACCTGGATCGGTAGCGGTCCACCACAAACATACCCCAGCGCATTGAACAGATAAAAAAAGTAAAACATTCCGAGTGTCGAAACGCTGCCCAATCCGACGAGAGCGATACCCGCCATCAGAATCCCTGCCATCATGATGCGTCGTGGCCCGAACCGGTCGACAATCCATCCCGCGATGAAGCCAAAAACCGGGCCGACCAGCAATTTGCTCAGCGCATTGCCCGAGGTCACCTGGGCACGCGTCCACCCGAATTGCTGCACCATGAAGTCGTAATAGAACGGCAGGCCCCACAGCGCGAGGCCCACGATACAAAACAGAACCACAAAAGCCGTGGCCGCTACGCTCAACGCATCTCGACTGATCGGTGGTTCGGAGCCGTCCGGCGACAATGGCATGCTGCGCGTAGCTGGGACCTCTTTCGACACTGCTGCGCTTGCTTGCGCGCGGGTTTCGACGGAACTTTCCTCTCGTTTTGGTCTCACAAGAGCCCGACCCCGAATCTCAACCGATCGCATCGCTCAGACCGGTTGGACCAGCCCGCGCCGTGTCGCCTCTGAGTTGCGTACCAGCAGCAGAACCAGAATCATCGCCACGAACGGGACGAACCCGGCCACAATAATAATCGGATCGAAAGAGTGTCCTGCCATGGCCTGCCGCGCGTCCGAAAAATGACCGATCAGTATGAAGGCCACGATCGTTCCCAGACCTGCTGCCGTCCCGCTCATGCCAGCCACAGTGGCCACTGACTCGCTGTAGAACAGGTCCGATGGCAAGACATTGGCCATGGTTGAAAACGCCGCATAAGAAAAAGTTGCCAAGCCAAACAGAAGCGCAATCAGAGCGAGCCGGGTGGTGAAAACGGTAGGCACCAGCATCGTCACACCCAAACCGCCAAAGATGACAACCGCTTTCCGGGCTCTGCCTAACGGCCATCCGCGCTTGATCAGATAGCCGGAAACCCAGCCTCCGAAAAAATTCCCCAAGTCCGCAGCCAGGAACGGAATCCAGATCGCGATCAGCCCCGTTCTTAATTCGATTCCCTTGGCCACCAGGTAAATTGGGAACCAGTCGGTGACAAAAAACCAAACTGGATCGGTCAGCGCTTTAGCAACCAGAGCAGCCCAGGTTTGCGGTAACCCGAGAAGCACCCGCCAGCGCAACGGTTCTCGGCTTGAGGTTTGCCGGTTCGACTCCAGTTTGTCTGCCAGAATCATCTGCCGCTCCGCTTCGCTGATTCTGGGATGCGATTCCGGAGGATGGTACATCCGGCGCCAAACTACCAGCCACAGGAACCCCAGCATCCCGGGAATCGCAAAGGCCGGGCGCCAGCCCCATCGAAAATAGATCCACAGAATCAGCCAGGCCGCGATTGCTCCGCCGATCGAGGATCCGCTGTCGAAGAGCGCGGTGGCGAGCCCGCGCTCGCGCTTGGGAAACCACTCCGACACAGCTTTCGTAGCTGCCGGCCAGTTTCCGGACTCTCCGGCACCCAGCAGGAAGCGAAATGCTGCAAAGCTGTAAAAGCCTCGCGCCAACGCCGTCAACATCGACACGAGCGAATAGAAGACCACCGTAAGCGATAGCCCCTTGCGGGTTCCGATTCGATCCATGAACCGACCGAAAACCGTCTGTCCCAGCGAGTATGCAACCCGAAATCCGATGACGATGTTCGCGTAATCGGTATTGGTCCAGTGATATTCAAGCTTCAGGTAAGGCGCGAGTAAGGACAGTGTCTGGCGGTCGATGTAATTAATGACCGTGGAAGCAAAGAGAATTGCACCGATCCACCAACGTAAGTTTGCGATCGGCCGGCGCACAGGAGTTGGTCGCCTACCCGAAATCGTCGTGATGGCTGGCTCTGCGATAAGTATGCCTCGGTGCTCCGCCCAGTGCATGGCTGGAGCGGTTGCTCCGCCGGC
>Ga0193723_1000787_pt1 | contig 12485 bp, 10 predicted proteins | sample H2m2metaG_FD_143042 | JGI IMG/M metagenome (GOLD analysis project Ga0193723, IMG submission 143042) | Soil microbial communities from a riparian zone of the East river system, Colorado, United States - H2m2 | ecosystem: Environmental > Terrestrial > Soil > Riparian zone | place: USA: East River... | reverse complement strand
TCCCATCCGCGGGGATCGTGACCGGCGTGGGCGTGATCTCCGGGCGCGAGTGCGTGATCGTCGCGAACGACGCCACGGTGAAGGGCGGGACCTACTACCCCCCCACGATCAAGAAGCACATCCGCGCGCAGGAGATCGCGCTCGAGAACAGGATGCCCGCGGTCTACCTGGTCGACTCGGGCGGCGTCTTCCTTCCGCTCCAGGCCGAGGTGTTTCCCGACAAGGAGCATTTCGGCAGGATCTTCTACAACCAGGCGATCATGTCCGCTCAAGGGATTCCGCAAGTCGCCGCCGTGCTCGGCATGTGCACCGCGGGCGGCGCCTATGTTCCGGCGATGTCCGACGAGAACGTGATCGTTCGAGGGACGGGCACGATCTACCTCGCCGGGCCGCCGCTCGTGAAGGCGGCGACCGGCGAGGAAGTCTCAGCGGAGGAGCTGGGCGGCGCGGAGGTCCACTCGCGCGTGAGCGGCGTCACCGACCACATGGCGGCGAACGAGGAAGAGGCGCTCCACACGGTCCGCGACATCGTGGAGCGGCTGGGGACCGTGAAGCGCGTCGATCTCGATCTGGCGGAGCCTCAGGACCCGCTCTATCCGGCCGAGGAGATCTACGGCGTGCTTCCGACGGATACGAAGCAGCCGTACGACGTGCGCGAGCTGCTCGCCAGGCTCATCGACGGAAGCCGCTTCCACGAGTTCAAGGCCAACTACGGCACGACGCTCGTCACCGGCTTCGCGCGCTGGATGGGATACCCGGTGGGCATCGTCGCGAACAACGGGGTTCTCTTTTCCGAGAGCGCGCTCAAAGGTGCGCACTTCGTCGAGCTCTGCGCCCAGCGGCGAATCCCCCTCCTGTTCTTGCAGAACATCACGGGGTTCATGGTCGGGAAGCGCTACGAGGCGGGCGGCATCGCGAAGGACGGCGCCAAGATGGTCCAGGCGGTCGCCACCGCCGAGGTGCCGCGGCTCACCCTGATCGTAGGGGCTTCCCACGGAGCGGGGAATTACGCCATGTGCGGACGCGGCTACCGCCCACGTTTCCTCTTCACCTGGCCCAACTCGCGCATCTCGGTGATGGGGGCGGAGCAGGCGGCGTCGGTCCTCGTCCAGGTGAAGCGCGACCAGCTCGCGCGGGAGGGGAAGACGCTCTCCAAGGCGGAGGAGTCGGCCATCGCCGGGCCGGTGCTCGAGAAGTACGAGCGCGAGGGGAGTCCCTACTTCGCGACCGCGCAGCTCTGGGACGACGGGATCATCGATCCCGTGGACACGCGCGCGGCCGTCGCGCTCGCGCTCTCGGCGGCCCTCAACGCTCCTGTCACCCGCGGGCCCGCGCCCGTCTACCGGATGTAGCCGTTGAGCGCGTACTCCCACCTTCGCCTCGAGTCGGACGGGCCCGTCGCGCGGATCACGCTCGCCCGGCCGGAGGTTCGAAACGCCTTCGACGAGACCCTGATCGCCGAGCTCACCCAAGCGCTCGGCGGGATCGCCGGCTCCTTCCAGACCGACCCGGACCAGGCGCCCCGGGCCCTCGTCTTGACCGGCGAAGGGACGGCGTTTTGCGCGGGCGCCGACATGAACTGGATGCGGCGGAGCGCGCGGTTCTCCCGCGAGGAGAACGAGGCGGACGCCGGGCGCTTCGCCTCAATGCTCCGTGCCCTGGACGAGCTGCCGATTCCGACGGTGGCGCGCGTGAACGGCACTTGCCTCGGCGGCGGCATGGGCCTGATCTCGTGCTGCGACATCGTGGTGGCCGCCGATGCCGCGGACTTCGGGTTCACCGAGGTGCGGCTGGGTATCGCCCCCGCGGTCATCTCGACCTTCGTGCTTCCGAGGATCGGCGCCTCGGGATCGCGCCGCTATTTTCTGACCGGGGAGATCTTCAAGGCCGCCGAGGCGAAGTCGATCGGGCTGGTGCATGAGGTCGTCCCGGGCGATGCCCTGGACGGCGCTGTGGGCCGCATGATCGACGCGATCTCGGGAAACGGCCCGCGCGCGGTGGCCGCGGCGAAGCGATTGATTCGGGAGGGGCTCGCGCTCCGACGTGACGACGCGATCGCGAACGCGGTGCGCACGATCGCCGCGCTTCGGACGTCTCCCGAGGGACAGGAGGGGCTCGGCGCCTTCCTCGAGAAGCGCCGCCCCGCCTGGAAGCGGTGAGCCCGCTCGTGACGGCCGCCCTCTCCGACCTCGCCGCATCCCGCGCCCCGTTTCGAAAGGTCCTGGTCGCGAACCGCGGGGAGATTGCCGTGCGGATTTTCCGGACGCTCCGCGAGATGGCGATCCCATCCGTGGCCGTCACCTCCGAGGCGGACCGGGGCTCGCTCCACGCGCGCTCGGCGAACGAGAGCGTGATGATCGGGCCCGCCGCGGCGGCGGGGAGCTATCTGAACGCGCCGCGCATTTTGGAAGCCGCTAGAGGCGTCGGCGCCGACGCGATCCATCCGGGCTACGGCTTTCTCTCGGAGCGGGCCGCCTTCGCACGCGAATGCCGCGAGGCGGGGATCGCCTTCATCGGCCCGTCGCCCGAGAGCATGGAACGTCTGGGAGACAAGGCGTCGGCCCGCCGGACCGCGATCCGCCTCGGGATTCCGGTCGTCCCCGGCGTCGAGGGCGTCGCCACCGCGGAGAGCGCGCGCGCCGAGGCGGAGCGGATCGGCTACCCGGTCCTCCTCAAGGCCGTGGGCGGGGGCGGCGGACGGGGGATGCGCTCCGCGTCGAGCGCCGAGGAGCTCACGGCGGCCTTCGAGGGGGCCCGTCGCGAGTCGGAGACTGCGTTCGGGGATGCCCGGCTCTTCCTCGAAAAGCGGATCGATCCGGCCCGCCACGTCGAGGTACAGATTCTCGCGGACGGAAACGATGCGATCGCGCTGGGCGAGCGCGAATGCAGCCTTCAGCGCCGGTACCAGAAGATAATCGAGGAGTCGCCCTCCACCGCGGTCAACGCCAAGACCCGCGAAGCGATGGAGCGGGCCGCGGTGGCGCTGGCGCGCGACGCGAAATACTCGGGGGCGGGGACGGTCGAGTTTCTCCTCGGCCCGGACGGCTCGTTTTACTTCCTCGAGGTGAACGCGCGGCTCCAGGTCGAGCACCCGGTCACGGAAGCCCGCCTGGGCCTCGACCTGGTGCGTGCGCAGATCGAGATCGCGGCGGGAGGGGGCCTTCCCCGGGTGCCCCGCCCCGCCGGGCACGCCATCGAGGCGCGGCTCAACGCCGAGAACCCGTATTCCGGATTTCTGCCGCAGACCGGGAAGGTGCTGCTCCTCGAATGGCCCGCCGGCGACGGCGTGCGGATCGACGCCGGCATCGGCCAGGGCGGCACTGTCCATGTCCACTACGACTCGCTCCTCGCGAAGGTGATCGCCCACGGCCGCGACCGCGAGGAGGCCCGCGCGCGGCTTGTCGCGGCGCTCAAGCGGGTTACCCTTCTGGGCGTGACCACGAACCAGTCGTTCCTGATCGACCTCCTGGAAGACGGCGCGTTCCGGAGCGGGGAGACCTACACCGGCACCATCGAGTCGCGCGAGTGGCCCGCGCCCGAGTCGATCCCGGACGAAGCGATCCTCGCCGCGGCCGTCGCGCTGGCCTCGCGCCGCGCCGCGCGGGAAGGGGAGCGCGAGGACGCCGATCGGTACTCGCCGTGGCATGCGCTCGGCGGCTGGGGGCGGTCGCCGGCGGGGGCGCGGGCTTGAGCCGCCTGGCGCTTCGCTGGGAGGGCAGGGCGGTCGAGGCCGAGATCGAGCTTCGCGGCTCGCACGCGGTGCTCACGCGCGGAGTGCGACGGATCGAGGCCGAGGTCCGACGCGTTGACGATTGGGTCGAGATCCGGAGCGGCGATCGGATCGCCCGCTGCGGCGCGGTCGCGACGCCCCGCGGCGTGTGGGTCGCGCTCGAGGGCCGAGCCTATCTCCTCGAGCGCGTTCCCCGCGACGCTGCGGCCCAGGACGGCGCGCCGACGACCGACGAGATCCGGGCGCCGATGACCGGCAGGGTGGTCGCGGTCGCGGCCAGGGCCGGGGAGGCGGTGCGCGAGGGCGATCTCTTGTTGACGATCGAGGCGATGAAGATGGAGTTCCGGCTCACCGCGCCCGAGGACGGCGCGATCGCCGAGGTCCTGTGCGCGCAGGGGGATCGCGTCGAGCTGGGGCAACTCCTGGTGAAGCTCCGGCCCGGCGCGTCGACCGGCGGAGCGCCGGCGGGAGGCCCATCGGCATGAACACGCGAATCGTGGAGGTGGGGCCGCGCGACGGGCTCCAGAACGAGAAGACGCAGATCCCCACCGACACGAAGGTGGCCTTCGTGGACGCGCTCTCGGAGGCGGGCTACGACGAGATCGAGGTGAGCGCCTTCGTGTCGCCGAAATGGATCCCGCAGCTCGCCGACGCCGAGGAGGTCTTCCGGCGCATCCGGAGGCGGGAGGGCGTCACCTACTCGGCGCTCGTGCCGAACGACGAGGGATTGGATCGCGCGCTCACGGCCCGCGTCGGGAAGATCGCGGTCTTCACCGCGGCGTCGGAGACGTTCAACAGGAAGAACATCAACGCCGGGATCGCGGAATCGATCGAGCGATTCCGGACCGTCGTGCCCCGCGCCCAGGCGACGGGGCTCCTCGCGCGCGGGTACGTGTCGACCGCCTTCTGGTGCCCGTACGAGGGGAAGATCGAGCCGCCCGCGGTCGTGGACGTCGTGAAGCGGCTCCTCGATGTTGGCGTCGACGAGATCTCGATCGGCGACACGATCGGGAAGGCCGTCCCCGGGGAAGTTCACGACCTTCTCGACCTTCTGCTCGACGCGCTGGCCCAGGACCGGATCGCGATGCACTTCCACGACACCTACGGGACCGCCGTGGCGAACGCGTTGGCGGCCTACGAGCGGGGAATCTCGATCTTCGACGCCTCCGCGGGAGGCGTGGGCGGCTGTCCGTTCGCCCCGGGCGCCTCCGGGAACGTCGCGACCGAGGACCTTGCCTGGGCTCTCACCCGCTCCGGCGCATCGATCGCCCTCGACCTGGAGCGCGTTTCCGCCGCGTCCGATCTTCTCGCTTCCGCGCTCGGGCGACCCTTGCGGTCCCACGTGCGCGACGCTCTCTTAGGGAAACAGGCGCCCGCTCCGAAATCCTAGGACCGCGATTCCGCTCCGGGCCGCCCGCGCGCTACGTAACGGGCGTGGGGCTCCGCTTTCGCCCCAGGCTCCACTGGAGCGCGGGAGGCGTGACCAGGGTCGTGGCGATCACCATGATCACGACCGCCGCGTAGGTCGCGGGCGTGATGACCCGCTCGCCGCCGATCGTCATCGTCGCCCCGATGTTCGCGAAGATGAGGCCCACCTCGCCGCGGGGCACCATCCCGAGCCCCACCGTCAGCCGGTCCACGCCCCTCTGGAGAATGCCGAGCGAGCAGGCCTGCTTGCCGATCCACGCGGCCGCCGTCAGGACGGCGGCGAGCCCCAGGACGCCCGGCTCACCCAACGTCCGCAGATCCACCCGGAGGCCGGTGAGGACGAAGAAGACCGGAACCAGGAACGTCGAGATCGGATGAAGGAGCGACTCCAGACTATGCTCCCGTCTCTCGTCGAACCTGTCGAAATGGGACGGCTCGAGGAGAAGGCCGGCCGCGAACGCGCCCACGACCGGCGCCAGGTCGGCGAGCGCGGCCAAGTAGGAGAAGAGAAAGCAGAAGATGAGCGCGCTCGTGAGCAGGATTCCCCGGATGCGCACCCGCGCGGCGATCCGGAAGAGCCGCCGGGAGAGAAGCAGGCCGAGGAGCATGGACGCCCCCAGAAATCCGAGGGCCTTGGCCGAGATTCCCGCGATCTCGACGAGCGAGATGCCCTGTCCTCCTTGATCCGCCGCGATGATGACGCCGCTCACCACCGCGAGGATGACGAGGCCCAGCACGTCGTCGATCACCGCGGCCCCGAGGATGATCTGCGCCTCGATGCTCCGGGTGGCGTCGAGATCCTTGAGCACCCGCGCCGTGATCCCGACGCTGGTCGCGGTCAGGACGGCCCCCAGGAACGCGTGGACGTACGGCGAGGAGCCCGGCAGCAGCCACGCACCGGCGGCCCATCCCAGCGCGAAGGGCGTGATCACCCCGATCAGGGCCACGAGGAACGCGGACGCGCCGACGCGCCGCATCCGATCCACGGTCGACTCGAGACCCACCTCGAACAGAAGCACGATGATGCCCAGCTCGGCGAGGACGGAAAGGGTCGGATCGTCCCGCATCCAATCCAGGTCGTAGAATCCAACGATCCAGAGATTGCCGACGACGATCCCGGCGATCAGCTCGCCGAGCACCGCGGGTTGCCCCAGGCGCGTCGAGAGCCAGCCGGCCACCTTCGCCGCGCCGAGGACGATCGAAAGGCTGAGGAGAACGGGAACGACCGGATCGACGGTGGAGTCGGCCGCGAGCGCGGGGCGCGTCAGGAGCGCCCCCAGCGCGACGAGCGAAGCCAGGGTGAAGACGAGCGGGAACCGCCGGTTGGCGCCCATCGGGCCGCAGCATACCGGAAGCATTACCGATCTGGTAGCATCGACGTCAGATGTGAACGCGACCGCACGCGCCGGAGCCGGAGGCTCGTGCCGCCGCTCGTCCGCGCGCAGAAGGAGCCACCGATGCCTGCAGATCGATTCACGCTCGTCATGTCCCGCCTGTTCCGCGCCACGCTCGGCGCCGCATTCGCCTTGACCCTGATCGTCGCCACGGCCTTCGCGTCGGGCTCGGCGCCGTCCCCGCCGCCCCACGAGGCCCAGCCTCAGAGCGAGATGCCCCCGGCGGATCAGAATCAGCCGCCCGATTCCACGAAGGCGAAGGCTGCCCGCGCCGAGCTGGAACAGCTCTACGCCAAGGGCTACGACGAGGCGCAGGAGGCGAAGAAGCTCAAGAAGGACGGGAAGGCCGGCGACGCAAAGAAGAAGTTCGGGAAGGCGATCAAGAAGTTCGAATCCGCCGTGGAGCGGGATCCCACCTACTACCAAGCGTGGAACATGCTCGGCTACTGCTCCCGCAATCTCGGCGACCTCAAGCGGGCCTTCTCAGCGTACGAAAAGTGTCTCTCGATCAAGCCCGACTACGATGAGGCGCACGAGTATCTCGGCGAGGCCTACCTCCAGAGCGGCAATCTGGAAAAGGCGAAGATCGAGCTCGCGTGGCTGCGCGCCAACGATTCGAAGGAGGCCGACGAGCTGGCGGAAAAGATCGACGAGGCGGCGAAGAAGGCCTCCGGCGAAACGAAGTCGGGCTCTTCCTCCGCCGAGGGTGCCGGCTCCCGCTAGCGGATCACGATCTTCGAGACATCCACGGCCGGCTTCGGGTAGCGCAAGTTCAGCGATTCCAGCCGATCCGCCATGGCGCGCGCGACGACGCAATCGCGCGCCCATTTCTTGTTCGCGGGGACGATGTGCCACGGCGCCCACGACGTCGTGCACTCGTTGATCGCATCTTGATACGCCGCCTGGTACTTGCTCCACAGCCGCCGCTCGGCGATGTCCGCCTCCGAGAACTTCCAGTTCTTCGACTTGTCCTCGATGCGCGCCCGAAGCCTCTTCGCCTGCTCCGCCTTGCTGATGTGGAGATAGAACTTGAGGATCTCGACGCCGTTCTGGCTGAGCGTCCGCTCGAAATCATTGATCTCGCGGTAGCGGCGCTCCCATGTCTTCTCCTGGATGAGCTTGTGGACGCGCGTGACGAGCACGTCCTCGTAGTGCGAGCGGTTGAAGACCCCGACCACGCCTTTGGGCGGCACCGCCCGATGGATCCGCCACAGGTAGTCGTGTTGGCGCTCGTCGGGCGTGGGGACCTTGAACGACGTCACCACGCACCCGACCGGATTGAGCCCGCTCATGACGTGGCGGATCGTGCCGTCCTTGCCGCCGGTGTCCATGGCCTGGATCACCACGAGCAGTGCGTATCGGTTGTCGGCGTAGAGGAGGAGCTGGAGTTGCCGGAGCCGCTCCAGATCCTCCGCCAGCCGCGCCTGCGCCTTCGATTTGTTCCTCAGGCCGGCATCGTCGTCGGGGTCGACGTCCGCAAGCCGAATTCGCCGCCCTTCGCGCGTCACGATCGGTTTCTTCATTGACGATGCCCTTTCTGAGATTGCGTCGGAGAGTACGGGCCTGGACGAGACCGGCAGGGGGCCGGTCACGCGACCGGCCCCCTTTGCAGTCCCTCGAGCCCCGATTGGGGCCGAGTCTACTTCAACAGCGTGAGCATTCTCACCATGTCGGCTTGTCCCTGCGCCTGGAGCTTCATCAAGTAGACCCCGCTGGCCAGCCTGCCGCCGTCGAAGTCGTACGAGTGATTGCCCGCGGACAGGTAGCGGTCCACCACCGTCACAACGAGGCGACCCTGGATATCGAAGATCCGGACCGAAGCGCGGCCCTCGCGCTGGAGGCCGAACTCGATCTTCGTGCGTGGATTGAACGGATTGGGATTCGCCCGGAAGGCGACGAGCGCCTCGCCCTGGAGCCCCCTTGCCTGGTTGGGATTCTGCACGATCGGCGTCCCGCCGATCCAGGCACGGTATCCGGTCACGATCTGGTTCATCCGGGTGTCCTGGCCCGTCGTAAAGTTCGAGTAGCAGATGTCGGTCGAGTAATCCATGTAGTTGTGGATCGGGTCGAGACCCGTCGCGGGGCACGTATCCTTGCCGCCCGGGCAGCCCGACGTGGCCGTCGCCTCCGCCGGCGTATCACAGACGAGATCGCCTGTGGCGCTGCAGGTGCCGGTGTCGCAGCCGCCCTGGAACGTGTGGTAGAGCCCGAGGTAGTGGCCGATCTCGTGCGACGCGGTCCCGCCCAGGTTATACGGCGAGAGGTAGCCGCCGGGGAGCGAGCCGTAGTGGATCACGACCCCGTCCTGGTTCGTGCCGGCTTGAGCCGTCCAAGGGAAGACCGCCCATCCGAGGAGGTTCTGACCCGGCTTGCAGATGTAGATGTTGAGCGTGCCCGCGGGGTTGATCGAGAGAGCGGCCTTTGCCTGGCTCTCGCTCCGGGCGCCCGGCGTCATCGTGAACCACTTCCGGTTGCTCGTTCGGCTTACGCCCGCCTTGGTGAACGTGTATCCCGTGGCGGCCGCGCCGGGAACCGTGACGCCGTTGTAGTCCTTGCCGGCGTAGTTGCGGTTCAGGACCTGGATCTGGGCGTCGAGCTGCGACTCGGGCACGTTGCCCTCGGAGCCCCAGTAGATGACGTGGAAGTAGACGGGAATTTGCCCGCCCGCGACGATCATGTTCTGCGCCAGCCAGCGATCGACCTGGGCCTTCGCGATTCTGACCTTGGGCCCACTCTCATCCGTGCCGCATCGATAAAGCGCTTCACCGGCGATCGACGCCCGCACGTTGTCGGGAGTCAACCAGCGGCCGTTGCCCGCGTCCGGCTCGCCGGCGGCGGTCGATCCGGCATCGGGCTCGCCCGCGCTCGTTTGTCCGACGTCGGGCTCGCCCGCAAGGGCGATCGGTGCTGCGAGAAGAATGGCGATCGCGAGGACGGCTAGTAGAACGAGTGACTTTCCGGACATTGTGCCTCCTGGGGACTCGATCGTTCGCGCGGGAACCTACCGGAGCGTAGGTCTAGGGACTCAAGGGGAGTGGAGGTGGGGCTCGGCTCGCCGCCGTGATGCAGGCGCTCGTTCGATCGCGGGAGAAGGCAAAGCGGTGGAGGCCGGCCCGGACGGCCACGAATTTCGTGAGGCTGAGAACACTCGTTGCCGGTGCCACCGACGAGTATCTGCTCCTAGGCAGAGGGGGAGTGCAACTAGGAGGAGTTCTCTATGGTCGGCCCATTCCATCCGGCCGAACCGCCCGCTTCAAGCTCCGGAAGCTAGCACCGCGCATCGCGCCCGGTCAACTGGTGCCCGAGCGGGGTAGTGGGTCATGACCCACTACCCGGAGCGGCGCCGGAAACAAATCGGGGCCGCATTGCTGCGGCCCCTGCACACATCCCCGCCATCCTTGGCGAGGCACGCCCTCCGCGTCTCACTGGGCGCGAAGTCGCCTAACGGAACCTATCGACCGCGCAATTTCCGATCTTTAGCGCGTCCATCCCGAGCGCAGTGGGGGAAGGCCGCGCCTCGCCTCGCGGCTCGACGGCGACCAACCCCACACCGGCCAGGAAGAGGCCCTTCCCCGCCGTTACCCGACCCGACCCGCCGGGGCCTATTCCTTGGGAACGAACTGCTGCTTCTCGGTCTGCTTCTTCAGCGCTTCGGTGTTCAACACCTTGAACTCGACTCGCCGGTTCTTGGCCATGCCGAGCTGCGTCCGATTGGTCGAGATCGGCTGACGCTCGCCGTATCCGACCGTGGTGAACTGGTTCGGAATCAGCTCGGGGAACTTCTGGACCAGGTAATCGAGCACCGCCTTGGCGCGCGCCTCACTCAGCTTCTGGTTCGTGGCGTCGCTGCCGCGCGCGTCGGTGTGCCCGCCGATCTCAATGCGAAGCTGCGGCCAGCGGATCAGGATGTTTCCGACATCGTCGAGGATCTTGAACGAGTCGTCCTTGATCGTCGCCCTGCCGGTGTCGAAATTGATGTCTTGGAGCCGGATCATCCCGGTCTCGATCAGCTCCGTCTCGCGGACGCTCACCTGGATGGGGCAGCCGGTCATATCCACGCGGACGTTCGTTTGGGTGTCCGGGCACTTGTCGATGCCGTCGCAGACACCGTCCTGATCGGAATCGGTCGGGCAGCCGTTCGGGTTCACGGTGCAGCCCTTCGGCGTGTTCTCGCACTGGTCGGGGCCATCGTAGACGCCGTCCCCATCCGAATCCATCGGGCATCCCGTCGCGTCGACCCGCACTCCTGCGGGCGTGTCGGGGCAGGTGTCGATTCCGTCGAACGCCCCGTCCTTGTCGCTGTCCAGCGGGCAGCCGGTCGCGTCCACGAGGGCGCCCTTGGGCGTCCCGTCGCAGCGGTCGATTCCGTCGAAGACGCCGTCCCCGTCGCCGTCCAGCGGGCATCCGGTCGCGTCGACGCGGGCGCCGAGGGGCGTGGCGGCACACTTGTCGAACTTATTCGGCACGCCGTCATTGTCCTCATCGGACGGCCTTCCGCCGAAGCCGAAGGAGATGCCGCCGAATCCCTCGGGCGCGTGGCGGTACTCCCTCGCGCCGGAAAGGTCGGCAACCTGGTAGCTCACGTCGCGCGCGTCCAACCGGAGCGATATGCGATCGGACACCGTGATGCGAACGCCGGCGCCGGCATTCCAGGCGAAGTGCTTGTCGGAGGTCCCGGGGCGGCGGATGCGGACCGCTCCCGCCCCGGCCGTGAGGTAGGGCGAGAACCGCGACTCGGTCAGGAAGAACTTCGTGAGGTTCCCATCTCCTCGGAGAAACGACGTGTGCGCACCGCCGATTTTGGCGCTGTCGCCCTTCGCGGAGTGGAGCCGCACCTCCAGGGCCCATGCTGGGGTCATGCGGAGACCGGCGATGCCGCCGAACGTGCCGAGAGGATCGTCGGTGCCGTACTCGGCGGGGGGCCACACGGCGCCGCCGCCGGGAGCGAGCCAGCCCGCCGACGTATCGGCGAGCGCGACGACGGGCAGCATGAGCACGAACGACGCCGCTAACAGAATGGTGCGGGTGGCAGAGCGCACGTGAGTCCTCCTGGACAGAGCCAATAGCGCGGCCGCGCTCTTGGTAAGAGCCCGTCCCTGGGTCGGCCGCAAACTACACCGAACCCAGAGCGGGGCACAAGCCGAAACCCTCGCTGCCGGCGATCCCCGATGGTATTCTGATCGCGTGGCTTCCACGGCCCAAGAGATCCGGATCCGGCCCCTGAGCGAGCTCGACATCTCGCGTGTCGTCGCTATTGACGAGCGGCTCACAGGGGTCTACCGGCCCGAGGTATGGGAGCGGCGCGTGGGGTACTATCTTCGACGGGACCCCGATTCCTGCCCCGTCGCCGAGATCGGCGGAACGGTCGTCGGGTTCATGTTCTCGGACGTCCGCGGCGGGGAATTTGGGCTCGAGGAGACGACGGGCTGGATCGAGCGGTTCGGCGTCGACCCCGACTTCCAGGGACGCTCGATCGGACGGAGGCTGTTCGAAGCGGTGCAAGCTCAGATGGCGGGCCACGGCGTGAAGATGATCCGAACCCTCGTCGACAAGAAGGACTCCGACCTCGCCTCCTTCCTGCGCGCGGTCGGATTCGAGAACGCGGCCCTCCAGGCTCTCGAGATGAAGATCCCGGCCGAGCCGCCGCCCGCGAGGAGCTCCAAGTGAACGTCGAGCAAACCGTACTCCCCAAGCGATTCCACGATGCCGTTCTCCACTGGCAGCGCCACAATTTCCCGGACTATGGGCTTCTTCCCGATAACTGGGAGAAATACTTCCCCAACGATCCCGACTTCTGCCTCTGCGCCAAGATGGAAGTGGGCATGGGCGACACGATCGAGATCGGGGACAGGGCGGGGCAGGCGCGCATGACGAAGCCCTCGGAGATGGGCGAGGAGCCGGCCCGGCACCTGCTCGCCATCATCCGCGCGCAG
>Ga0193723_1000784_pt1 | contig 12543 bp, 10 predicted proteins | sample H2m2metaG_FD_143042 | JGI IMG/M metagenome (GOLD analysis project Ga0193723, IMG submission 143042) | Soil microbial communities from a riparian zone of the East river system, Colorado, United States - H2m2 | ecosystem: Environmental > Terrestrial > Soil > Riparian zone | place: USA: East River... | reverse complement strand
CGGGCCCGACGGGGGGGGCCCCCCCCCCCCCCCCGATGGTCATGGTGAAGGGGCAACCTCGCGCAAGAATCGCTGGAAGACCGGGTTCCCCGGATAGCGATCGGCGAGGCGCTGCACATAGCTGCGGGCCTCCTGCTCCAGGACCCGCCGACCCGCCGGGTCGCGCGCCGCCTCGCGCACCAGCGCGGCGGCCAGGACCCACGTCGCCTCGACCTGGGCCAGGTCGCCCTCGTGCGCTACCCGCCGCATGTACCGAATCCCCGTCTCGGCGTTGCCGCTCCCCAGCCCGATGATCTTCGCGAACAGGCGGGCCAGCGCGCTCGCCCGCGCCAGACCGTAGTGGTACACGCCGAGGCCGAGGTAACAGTCCACGCAGGAGGAGTCGGCCGCGAGCAGGCGGCGATAGATGTCGCGCATCGCCTTGCCGTCCTTCGCGGCACCCCACGACTGCCCGTGCAGATCGCGCTCGCGCGCGCGATAGCCGAGCGCGGTGGCGCGCCAGAACTCGCCGGAGGGGGCGGCTCGAGCCCTCGCAATGGCCAACCCCAGCAACGAATCGATCCGCCCGCGCTCGAAGTCGATGGAGTCCTTGGCCGATGCCCACCAGATGTAGGCGCCGGCCTGAAACACGAGCGGGGCGGGATCGGTGGTATCGCGGGCGGCGAGACGTTCGAAGTGAGCTGCGGCGGCGGCGAACTCCCCCGCGTACAGCGTGTCGAGTCCCGACCGGAGTTCGACTCGGTCGGGTGATTGGAGGAGCAGGACGGCTGCGGCGAGCAGCCGCACGTCAGCGAGCGGTGATCGGCAGAGCCGGCGCGAGGCCGGCGGCGCGCGCCGCGACCGCCTTCGCGAGCTCGGCGAGCGCCACGCCCGCGGGCGACTCCGGCTGCGCCACGACGATCGGCGCGCCCGCATCGGCCAGCGCGGGTATGCCCGCCTGGAGCGGGATCTGACCCAACAGCGGCACCCCCACCTCGGCGGCAAGCCGCGCCCCGCCGCCCGCGAGGAATACCTCGGAGCGGTCACCGCAGTGCGGGCAGATGTAGTAGCTCATGTTCTCGACGATGCCCACGACCGGCACGCCGACCCGTTCGAACATCTTGGCACCGCGTAGGCTGTCGCCCACGGCCATCTCCTGCGGCGTCGTGACGATCACCGCGCCGTGCAGCCGGATCGCCTGCGTGAGCGAGAGCTGCGCGTCGCCCGTGCCGGGCGGGAGGTCCACGATGAAATAGTCGAGCTCGCCCCACGCGACATCGCGCAGAAACTGCGTGATGATCTTCATGATGATCGGGCCACGCCAGATCGCCGGCGCATCGCGCTCCACGATGAAGCCGAGCGACATCAGCTTCACGCCGTGCGCCTCGAGCGGCTGGATCTTGCCGCCGCGCACCTCGGGCTTGTCGCCGTCGGCCAGGCCGAACATGCGCGGGATGTTGGGGCCGTAGATGTCGGCGTCCATGAGGCCGACCTTGTGGCCCTGCCGGGCGAGCGCCGCCGCGAGGTTGGCCGACACGGTCGACTTGCCCACCCCGCCCTTGCCGCTCGAAATCGCGAGCACTTTGCCCAGCGCCGGCATTTCGTCGGGCGTCGGCGGAGGAGGCACGGACGCCGCGGGACGGGCCCCTGCCGGTGGGCTCGGGTTTTCGATTTTCACCTTAACAGAAGAGACGCCGGCAACAGCCTGAACAGCCTTACGCGCGTCACGCACAAGGGAGCCCGGGTCTTCGCGCGTCAAGACGACCCCAAACGTCACGATGCCGGCATCGTCGACCGTAAGGTCCTTGACCATCTCCGCCGCGACCAGATCCCGCCCCAGCCGCGGGTTCTGCACGGTGGCGAGGGCGTCACGGACGCGTTGAGTGAGAGTCGAACCGGTCACGCTGGGAATCTAGCGGGTTCTACCGCTTCAGGGCACGCCGCTCGCCATGTTCGCGCACGTACGCTCGCGCGGCGGCGAGCACCTGCGTCTGCACGTCCGCCATCGAGCCCTCGAATGACGCGCCCGCGGCCTTCTTGTGGCCGCCGCCGCCGAACTGGTGCGCCAGATCGGCGACGTCCACCGCGCCCATCGAACGGAACGACACCTTGATGCGCCCGTTCGCAATCTCACGGAATAGCAGCGCGAGCCGCACGCCGGCGATCGAGCGGGGGAATTCGACGATGCCGTCGAGGTCATCAGCCGTGGCGTCGTGGCGGTCGAGCGCATCGGGCGGCACGGTGACCCAGGCCAGCCCCGCCTCGGGCTCCACGACCAGCGTCTGCAGCACCTCGGCGGTGAGCCGGACTCGGCCCTCCGGCGCGCTGGCATAGACCGACTCGTAGATCCCCTCGGGGTCCACGCCCCGCTCGAGCAGCGCCGCGGCCACGCGCAGCGCGCGCGCCGACGTGTTCGAGAACCGGAAGCCGCCGGTGTCGGTGAGGATGCCGACGTACAGCGCCCGGGCGCTTTCGGGATTGAGCGGCCAGCCGAGTGCGCTCGCCAGGTCGAACACCAGCTCGGCGGTGGCGGTGGCCTCGGGAGCGACGAGCCGGGGGCCCGGCGGCAGCGACCCGGGGCTGACGTGGTGATCGATGCAGACGGTGGTCGCGGCGCGCTGGCGCACGGCATGTCCTAGGTCGCCTAGGCGGCCGAGGTCACCGATGTCGAGCACGACGATCACGTCGGCGCGCTCGACTTCACGCACCGCGCGATCCGAGGCGTCGGCGCCATCGGGCACGAGGAAGTCGAAGCGCTCCGGGATCCCAGTGGGGTTGGCGATCGTGGCGGTGACGCCGCGCGCTTTCAGCAGGTGCCACAACCCGATCTCGCTCCCCACGCCGTCGCCGTCGGCGTTGACGTGGGTTGTGAGCACGACACGGCGGTCGGGCGTCAGGACAGCGCCGATCTCCTGGGAAGCACGAGAGCGCTCTGGTGGGATCGGAACGCCGTTTGTCGACATGCAGATAAATACGTCGAACAAAGACGTAAAAAAAGGCGTAGAAGAACGGCTGTTGCTTAGGCCTTTCTTCTACGCCTTCATTCCACCGTGTCAGACCTTAGCCGCGAGCTTCGACTTCCGGATGCCGTATGAGAAGTAAATAACCATCCCGATGACGAACCAGATGAGCAGCCGCTCCCAGGTGACGGGGGGCAGCGACTTCATGAGGTACGCCGCCGACAAGGCTCCGGCCGGCGCCACGAACCAGACCCAGGGCGTCTTGAAGACCCGCGGCAGGTTGGGCTCGCGCACGCGCAAGACCAGGATGCCCACAGAGACGATCACGAACGCCAGCAGCGTGCCGATCGACACGAGACTGGCGGCGTCGCGGATCGGCAGGATCGCCGCGAAGAATGCGACAGCGACTCCCGTGACGATCGAGGTGAGGTACGGCGTCTGGAACTTGGGATGCACCTTGTTGACGAACGCCGGCAGGAGGCCATCGCGCGACATCGAGTAAAACACCCGCGACTGGCCCAGGAGCATCACCAGGATCACCGACGACAAGCCGGCAATCGCGCCCAGTTTGATCAGCGTGGACATCCAGCCCAGCCCGGCGCGGTCGGCCACGACGGCGATCGGGTCCGGGACGTTCAGCTCCTTGTAGCTCATCACGCCCGTCGCGATCGCCGACACGATGATGTACAGCACGGTGCAGATGAGCAGCGATCCGATGATCCCGATCGGCATGTCCTTCTGCGGATTCTTCGCCTCCTGCGCCGCCGTACTGACGGCGTCGAATCCGATGTAGGCGAAGAACACGATCGCGGCACCCGTGAACACCCCGCTCCAGCCGAACTCTCCAGCCACCACGACGCCATCCTTGACGGTCTGCGGTGGAATGAATGGATGCCAGTTGTCCGGGTTGATGGCGTGGGCCGCGAATATGATGAACAGGAGGACCACGGCGACCTTCACGAACACGATGATGTTGTTGAAATTCGCCGACTCTTTGATGCCGATCACGAGGAGGGTGGTGACGAGGCCGATGATGATCACCGCGGGCAGGTTGAAGATCGCGGCGACCTGGGTGCCGTCGTGGCACGTCACCATGGTGCCGCGCGCCGCCGCCAGGGCGCAGGGCACGTCGATCCCGACGTCGTGCAGGAACGAGACGACGTAGCCCGACCAGCCGATTGCGACCGTGACCGCTCCGAGGGCGTACTCGAGCACCAGGTCCCAGCCGATGATCCAGGCGATCAGCTCGCCCAGCGTGGCGTAGCCGTACGTATACGCGCTACCCGCCATCGGGACGAGGGACGCAAACTCGGAGTAGCAGAGGGCCGCGAAGATCGAGGCGACGCCCGCGAGCGTGAACGAGAGGACGACCGCCGGCCCGGAGTTCAGCGCCGCGACCGTTCCGGTCAGTACGAAGATGCCGGTCCCGATGATCGCGCCGATGCCGAGCATCGTCAGGTTCAGCGCGCCCAGCGCCCGCTTGAGGCTGTGGTCCGTCAGCGCCTCGTTCTGCAGCTCGGTGACGCTCTTCCGTCGGAAAAGGTTCATGCGCTCCTCGGTGTCAGGGACCGACGAAACGTAGGAATGCCGGGCGCTAGAGTAGACCCGGGCCCGGGGAGTGTCAAGCGCGGCGGATGTAAAACGGGGCGTTCGTCAGTAAGTGACCTGCAGCCGCAGCGTCCACGATCGCAGCGGCGGCACCGTCAAGACGTCCTGGATGGTGCGCGGCTGGCCGGGAACGAGGAATCCATAGCTTCCCGTTTCGGGGTCGCCACCCGAGTAGCCCGTCAGCGTGAGCACGTTGCGTCCAGCCAACGTGATCGTCGCCTTGGGCGACACATCAAACGCGACGGTGACCTCGCGGACCTTCAGATAGTCCGCGTCCTCGATGTAGCCGGAGGCGCTGACGGACGTCGCGACGGCTCTGGCTTGTGCGGCGAGCGGCGTGGCCGGATCGTTGCGTTCCCGGCAGACGGCTGCCAAGCAGCGTTCCCACGCCGCCTCGTTGAAGAGCGTCTGCCCCGCCCGATAATCGAGCGTCGTCGACAGGTGCCAGCGGCGCGCCAGGCTCAGCTTCGAGCTGAGCGCCAGCCCCTGGGTGGGGTACGGCGTTCCCTGCGGGACGAAGCTCGCGGCCACCACGACTTCCGACGCGTCGATGATGCCGTCCCCGTTCGCGTCGGCAAAGCTCTGGATGGGCCTCGTCCAGTACCCCGCCGTCGGGTATCCCGGCGCCAGCTGCTGCCACGACCAGCCAAGGCCGCCGGAACCGAGCATCACCGCTGGACCGGGGAGCCGCAGCAGCCGGTTGCGATTGCCCCACACCGAGAGCCGCACGTCCCAGCGCAGCGTGGGCCGATCGAGCAGGGCCCCGGCAAGCGTCGCCTCGACCCCGCGGTTCGAGATCTCGGCGCCGGGCACGTACCCGTAGAAGCAGCACCCGCTGGGCGAGGAGAGCGGCTTGGTGTAGGTGACGTTGGAGTGGATATCGTAGAACGTCACGCGCCCGTTCCACTTCCCGTTCAAGAATCCGGCGTCGCCGCCTACCTCGAAGGACCTCGTCCGGTCGGGGCGGAGCGGCGGAGCGGGAGCGGGACTGTAGACAAAGAACGCGCCAGCCGGGAAGTCCGGGGGCTGACCGACCGAGCCATATGCCGCGCGCAGATTCACGCGAGGGCGCGCCCGCCAGGCGACGGCGATGCTCGGTTGCCACGACGTCCAACGAAACTCCTCGAACCGGTCGCGTCGCAGCGCCGCCGTGATGAACACCTTGTCGCGCAGAGCGACCTGCTCCGTGAGGTAGGCGCTCCACGAGCGCACCCGCAGCACCACGCCTTGCGAGAGGCAGGGATTGGGCAACACGCAGAAGCTGCCGCTGTCGATCCAGAAGCGTTGGATTTCATCCAAATGCTGCGTGCGGCGCTCGAGCCCCAGCGTGGTTTCGAACCGGAGTCCCGAGCGCGTGGGAGCCATCAGCGATGCGCTGAGTGCGGCGGTGTTGTGCCGCACCTGGCGGCGGCCGTCGAGCCAGTCGTGGCCCTGCTGACTCACATCGAGTTGAGCGACGTCATCGAGCCCCAGGAGGCCGTGGATCGCGAGCCCGGGCGCCGGAGTGCCGTGCACCTCGAGGAACCCGGACGACCGATCGAGGGTCTGCTTCCCCGCGTTCTCGAACAGCGGGCTCCACGTGAAACCCGTGCTGTCGCTCGGCCACGTCAGGGCGCGCAGCGGCCCGAACATCGGGAGGCGCGTGTCCCCGGACACGTGGGAGAGGCTGCCGGTGACTTGGAGGTGTGTGAGGGGACGGGCCGTGCCGCTGGCCTGTAGATTCCACCGCCGATCGACGTCCGGGGGCGCGATCCCCGGTACGGAGTACGCGCCGTCGTCGCTGTCGAGTTTGCCCGACAGGCGGAAGGCTCCCCACTGGGGGCCGCCGGAGCCGCTGAACCCGATCTGGCGCCGCACCGCCGTCGCGAACGGACTGCGGTCCATGAGCGGGTTGAACGACTGCACGAAATCCTGCACGCACCGGCCCGCTGCTTGCTCGGTCAGGCTGCAGCCGCCCTGGCGCGCCCACGCGTTGGCATTGTCCAGATCCACACCGCCGTAGTTCGTCGGCCAGCGCGATGGCTCGAACCCCAGCGCGCCCTGCGCGTAGCCCTCCCAGCGCACCGGCCCCGATGTGCCGCCCTTGGTCCGGATCAGAATCACGCCGGCTGACGCCCCAGCGCCGTAGGTCGCGCCCGAGGCGGACCCGCGCAGGACTTCGATCGACTCGATGTCGTCGGGACTCAAGTCGTCGAGCCGCGACGGCCCGGGGCCGAGGTACACCAGCGCAGCGTCCTCGGCGGCGTCCACGCGAATGCCATCGACGAGAATCAGCGGAGCGCCATCGCCCACCAAGGCGCGCGGGCCGGCGAAGCGAATCCGCGCTCCCACGCCCGTCAGCCCAGACCCCGGCACGACGAAGAGCCCGGGGACCTGACTGATCAGCAGGTCGGCGAGCGAGTACACGCCTCCCTGGCGGACGAGCGTCGCGGCGTCGATGACGTAGCGGTCTGGATTCGGGGAAATCGCCGTCGAATCGCCGGCGGATTGTGCTACGGCGGGTGAGGTGATGAGACAGAAGAGGGCGGCGAGGGGGATCGCGCGCATACCAGAGATGAAGCCTTCTGCACCGCCCGCGCAAGGGGCGGCGCCCCAAACGTCATAACCCGGCTAAATTGAGTAGTTCGGCGCCTCGCGCGTGATCACCACGTCATGGGGGTGCGACTCCCTGAGCCCCGCCGTCGTGATCCGGATGAACTCGGTCTCTGTTCGCAGCGCCTTGATGTCGCACACGCCGCAGTAGCCCATGCCGCTGCGCAGCCCGCCCACCATCTGGAAGATCACGTCCGACACGGGACCGCGGAACGGCACGCGTCCCTCGATGCCTTCGGGCACGAGCTTCTGGGCCGAGACCTCGCCCTCCTGGAAGTAGCGATCGGCCGAGCCCTCTTCCATGGCGGAGAGGCTCCCCATGCCGCGGATCACCTTGAAGCGCCGTCCCTCGAGCAGGAACGACTCGCCGGGGCTCTCCTCGGTGCCGGCGAGCATCGACCCCACCATGACGCTCTCGGCGCCGGCGGCGAGCGCCTTCACCACGTCGCCCGAATACTTGATCCCGCCGTCGGCGATGACGGGGATGTCCCCCGCTCCGCGGACGGCATCCACGATGGCGGTCACCTGGGGGACACCGATGCCCGTGACGACGCGCGTCGTGCAGATCGACCCTGGGCCGACGCCGACCTTCACCGCGTCGACCCCACGCTCCACCAGCGCCTTGGCGCCGGCCGTGGTCGCGACGTTGCCGGCGACGAGCTGGGCGTCGGGGAACGCCTCGCGCAGCAGCGCCAGGGTGTCGAGCACCCCCTGCGCGTGGCCATGAGCGGAATCGATCACGAGCACGTCGCACCCGGCCGCGATCAGCGCGGCCGCCCGCGGCTTGGCATCGGGCGTGCCGCCGACCGCCGCGGCGACCCGCAGTCGGCCGTGCTGGTCCTTGTTGGCGTCGGGGTGCTGGCGCCGCTTGAAGATGTCCTTGATGGTGATCAGGCCCTTGAGCACGCCCTGCTTGTCGACGACGGGGAGCTTTTCGATGCGGTGCTTGGCGAGGATGCGCTCGGCTTCGTCGAGATTGGTGCCGACGGGGGCGGTGACGAGCTTCTCCTTGGTCATCGCCTCGCGGATCGGCCGGTCCAGCTCGCGCTCGAACTGCAGGTCGCGGTTCGTGATGATGCCGATCAGCTTGCCGGCGCCGTCCACGATCGGGACGCCCGAGATTTTGAACCGGGCCATCAGGTGGTGCGCTTCGCGCAACGCGGCGTCGGGGCCGAGGGTGATCGGGTTCAGGATCATCCCCGACTCGCTGCGTTTCACACGGTCGACCTCAGCGGCCTGGCGGTCGATCGGCATGTTTTTGTGGATGACGCCGATCCCGCCCTCGCGCGCCATCGCCATCGCCATCTCGGCTTCCGTGACGGTGTCCATCGCGGCGGAGACGAGCGGGATGTTGAGCGAGATCGAGCGGGTGAAGCGGCTGGCGACGGCGACGTTGCGGGGATGCACCGTCGAATGACGGGGCACGAGCAGGACGTCGTCAAAGGTGAGGGCGACGTCGGTCCGGAAGGTTCCCATGGCGAAAGTTATGCGGGGGGCTTGGATTCCTCAACGGGCCGCCCGGGCGGCCCGGGCGGCCTAACTCCGCGTCAGCGTCAAGGCGCAGTTCGACTCCTTCTGCCGCAACGTGATAACCCCCGTCGCGACCCGGCCTGCGAGGTGGATGTCGGGATCGAGCGGGTGCTCAATCACAACCGCCGACTCGACCACGATTCCGCTGTAGGAGGTGGAATTATTCGAAAGGTCAACCCGAAAATCGTGTTGGCTGATCGTCGTCTCACTCTTCGAGAGCCCGAGCCGGGCGCACTGTGCGTTGATGGTGGTGTGATAGCTGCCCGCGATCGACGTAAAGCCCCGCCGGCGTATCGCCGCCTCGTAGGTCTTGAGGCGCTGTCGGTACAGGGTGACGAATTCATCCGCGTTGGACTGATTGATGGTCTGGTCGCGACCGTCGAGGAACGTGTGAACCTCCACACCTGACCCGGCCGCCTTGGCGAAAACGAGGCTGTACGTCACTGCCAGGAATCCCTGCGCGAGGTCCTCAGGGCGCGCCTTGAGCGCGCGTATCAGGAGGACCGAGTCGAGAGGGATCGCCGCGAGACTGACCGAATCGAGCTGGCGATCGCCGCCCGGTGGTTCGCTTGCGACCGCGACGGATGGTTCGGCGACCCTGACCGGGAGCGCGCTGCTTTCGGGAGAGCCATTCCCCAGGTACGTAGCGCCCCAACAGTACGTTTCGCCCGCCGCGGTGATCCCGCAGGCACCCCTCCCTCCGACGGCCAAGCTGCGAAATGTCAGCCCACCTGACACGGGAACGGGAGCACGCACCGCCGCAGCGGGCCAGCGGCCGGGCGCCAGGGGCGCGACGCCCACCTCGCCCAGGTCGTTCTGCCCCCAGCAATGCGCGTGACCGTCCTGGCTGAGTGCGCACGTGTGGAAAAACCCGGCGCCGATCGAGGAGAACCGGAGCCCTCCGGCAACTGCGAGCGGCTTTGTCGAGGTCACCACCGAACTGTCGGCGACGCCGAGTTGGCCTTGGCGATTGTTGCCCCAGCAATAGGCGATCCCGTCACCGCTGAGCCCGCAGACATGGGAGCCCCCCGCGGCGATTGCGGTGAACGTCAGGCCGCCCTGCACGGGGACGGGTCTTCGGCTGCACAAGGGAGGCGGTAGTCCGACACGCTGGGCCCCGCAGGTTTCGGTCGTCGGTACCCCGAGCGTAGCGAACATATTGTCACCCCAACAGTAGGCCAAGCCGGCGGGGGTCAGGCCACAGGTGTACGTGTCGCCCACGGTTATCCCCTTGAAGGTCAGGCCCCCATGTACCGGCACCGGGGTCGCGTGATCAGCGCTGTCCCCGGTTCCCAGATTGCCGTTGGCGTTCCTTCCCCAGCAATAGACGGCTCCCGCCGTCGTCACGCCGCAGGTGTGTTGGTCCCCGGCAGCGAGCGCAACGAACGATTGCCCACCCGAGACGGCGATCGGTGTTCGCGCGACAAAGGTCGAGGCAGAATCGACGCCGAGCTGACCCCCGACATTGCTTCCCCAGCAGTAGGCGGCGCCCTGGGCGGCGATCCCGCAGGCGACGTATCCGCCCACGCTGATCGTTGAGAACCGCAGACCACCTGCCACTTGCCGCGGCACGAGATCGAAGGTGGGAGTCTCGGTCTGGCCCCAGCAATAGGTGTCGCCGGTCGTGGTCATGCCGCACGTGCGCGCGGCTCCGAGACCGAGCGAGACGAAGCGCGTCCCCTGTTGGGCCGCGTCCGCACGTGCCAGCACGAGCCACACGATCAGGGCGATGCCGGCCGACAGACGGGGGCTAGTCGACAATGATGTAGCGGAACTTGACATCGGCCTCGGCGACGACTCGCCCATCGATCCGCTTGCGCAGGCGACCGACCAGGATCGGGGCATCGCTCGCCTCCATCTGCGACGGGTTAAAGCGGAGGAAGTCACCGGAGAACGCATAGCTCAGGGACTTTTTCTGCTCGGTCGTGAACGTGAAGTGGCGTCCATCGAGCGCGCCATCCCAGAATTCGAGGTGCGGTCCGTTGTCGGTACTGTCGAGGGCGAGGACGCCCCTGATGGACCGCGCGTGGATGGTGCGGTTACCCACTTCAATCCCCATGTACGTGACGTCGCACCACTTCGGGACGGTACCCACGGGTACGTACAGGCCACCGAGATTAACGGTGTCACTGTCGGCCACCAAGCGTCCGCGGTCCGCTCGCGATGCGTCGGCCAGCCCCGACGGATCCGGGAACACGCTCGCCCCGAGCGAGAGGACGACCGCGCAGACGGCAAGCCAAGTGTGTCGCATTGGGTGTCTATCCCTCGCTTTCCTTCACCTGTTCGTCGTTCTTCACCCCGCTTCCCTCCCCCTTCTTCTTCGTCGCGTCTTCGATGGCCGTTTTCCCAGCCGCAGCCAAGCCTTCCAAGAAGCGGCCGGCCTTCCCCACCGCGTCCATCGTGCCCCGGATGATGTTCACCGGCACGCGGCCGGCGCGCAGCGTGTCCTCCAACGTCTCCGCGACCTTCTGAAACGCGGGCGCGCCGGCGGCGCGCTGCGCGTACTTCGACTCGAGGAACTCGACGTAGTCGAGCACCTGATACGCCTGCTCGTCGGTCAGAGTGTCCAGCTTGCGCCGAATGCGCTCGGCCAGCACGTCGTTCACGGGGATGTCTCCAGCGAAATCAGGTCCACCACGGGATTGCCGAGGTAGCGGCTGCGGCCCTGCCGCACGCGCGCGGTGACCTGGATGTTGGCGAGGGGGGCGAGGGCTTGCACGGCGGCCAGCTTGCCGTCGGGGATGATCACGTACACGAAGCCACGCTCCGGCAGCGGCCCGCGCGCGAGCACGTACGTCGCGCCGGTGGGAATGTCCGGGCGCAGGTCGTCCGCCTTCTGCACGGCGATGTATTGCAGGTTCCAGCGCAACACCTGTCCGGCGTAGCGCTGCGGCTCGGCACGCAGCTCCGCGGCGCTCACGCCCAGCGCGACTCCAGGCGGCGCGGTCTGGAGGTCGGTCGCCTTCACCCAGCCCTCGATCTGCACGCGAGCCCAATCGCCGGTGCGCCCGAGTACGCGGAGCGGCGTCTCGGCCGTGACGCTCCCCGCTTCGGGACCGTCCGGGGCGCGGTACAGGGTTGTGGGGCGAGCGGGTTGCGCCCGGGGGGAGGTGGGGGCGGCGGGGGGGGTCGTGTCGACCCCGGGGCTGCGCCCCGGGGTTAACCCACCCTGGCTAGGGACGGTGTCGGCGGGCGCAGCGGTGCGCGTTGCGTTCACGTCCGGGACTATGGCCAATGCGGAGGTCGAGACCCAGCCGTCGCGCGTCACGTGCACCCAGCGGTCGTCCTGGCCGACCTTCTTGAGGCCGAAGCCTTCCGCGAGCTTCGCGACCAGCGCGCCGCCCGCCGACGACCGGAGATTCTCCTCCGGGGCCTTCGTGACGGCCAGATCGAACTCGGGCCGCGGACTCGGCCCCACCGACGTCGCGAAGATCCAGCCCTCGAGCGTGACCTGCATCCAGTCGCCGCGCGTCACGCCGCCGTTGACGATCGCGCCGCGCGCGAGCCGCGCCAGACGGCGGCCGCTCGCCTCCTGATAGAACCATTCGCCGTCGTTGGTGACGCGATAACGGCCTTGCGCGCCGAGGGGGGGGGGCGCCGCGAGGCAGAGCACAACTGGTAGGGCCCGAACGATCTGGCTAACTTGCATCCCCTTCAATATGACAACGAGCCGCGGCGGGCGCACCCCGGTCGTCTTGATCGTGCTCGACGGCTGGGGCTTTCGCGCTGGGCGCGAGGGCAACGCCATCGAGCTGGGCCGTACACCCACCTGGCACCGGCTGTGGGAGCGCGCGCCGCGGACCCTGCTCGAAGCGTCGGGGCTCCCCGTCGGCTTGCCCGCCGGACAGATGGGGAGCCCCGACGCTTCGAGCAG
>Ga0193723_1000783_pt1 | contig 12548 bp, 11 predicted proteins | sample H2m2metaG_FD_143042 | JGI IMG/M metagenome (GOLD analysis project Ga0193723, IMG submission 143042) | Soil microbial communities from a riparian zone of the East river system, Colorado, United States - H2m2 | ecosystem: Environmental > Terrestrial > Soil > Riparian zone | place: USA: East River... | reverse complement strand
TTTTCCAGTGCCACATAAACTCGTGAACCATCACCCGAAGGCCAGATCCCGTGTGGAAGTTCGCCTACCGGAATCGTCGCAACTAATTCTGGTGTCGCGCCTCTGCGGAACACCTTAACTTCATTTGCGCCGCCGATCGTTACGTACGCGAATTTGCCGTTGCGATTGTTTGCAAAGTTGACGTGGTTCGTGATCGGCCCCGTATCCAGCACTGCTTTCTGAGCAAACGGCGGCTTCGCATTGAACACCTGCACTTTCCCGACGTCCTTCAAAGTAATCCACACCTCGTCATCTTCCGGAGTGACCGCGATGTTCGGCGAAAAGGGACTGACTTGTGGTAATCGCTTGATGATGTTATGCGACGCGACATCAACGACCGCGAGCTCGGGAGTGAAGCTCGAACAGACAAAGGCATATTTGCCGTCGGGACCGAACATCGTCATGCCCGGGCCATTGGCCACTTCGATGCGCCGCGCCTCTTTCATTCGCGCTGGATCGATCACTGACACGTAGTTCTCGCCGCGAACGGTCACCCATAACTCCCGTCCATTCGGAGTGAAGAAGGCTTCATGCGGCGAGCGGCCGACGTAAACGACGCCTTTGACCTTATTCGTTGCGGTATCCATAAGAGTTACTGAATTCGATCCTACCGAAACGACAGCTAGCGTTTTGCCTTCGGGCGAGTAACCAAGGCCGTGAACAAGAAGCTGTCCCTTGTAGAGCGGGCTAAGTGCTCCCGGAACCGGGTCGCCGAGCCTGATCACGCCAAGCAATTTGTTCTCCGAAGGATCAATTACCGAAACTGTATTGGAGGTTTGATCAGCAGCGTAAACCCGATCGTGTCCGGAGACTGCGACGTCTGAGCGCGCCCAAGGCGCTTGTTGTGCCATCGCACACGTCAACGAACAGACAGGTAGGAGCCAACGGATCATTTTCATCTTTGGTCGCGGTTTCCAGAGTCAGCAACTGGCGGCTGATTTTCTTTTGCCGAAGCAGGCTCTCGCTGTTTTAGCCAGCGTTCCATCAACTCAATCTCTAATTGCTGGTCGGTGACGATTGCCTGGGCGAGCCTGCGCATTTGCGGATCTTTGCCGTACAAGAGCTCGGTTTTCGCCATATCGATCGCCGCCTGATGATGCGGGAGCATCAATCTAACGAAATCTATGTCGCTGTTGCCGGACCGCGCTACTGCCTGCATGGCCATGTGCATCTTGTCCATGCTCGCCGCCAGCTTGGACCAATCGGGATTGGCGGTTAATTGACTGTCGTCGGTGAGGCTTTCTGATTGACCACTGGCTCGAAGCAATCCAATACTGAGAATCGTTAACGCCACGGTAGCCGCAAAGACCAACTGCGTCGCGGGATTTAGCCGGGCTATCTGTCTCATCGCTCTCTTGCTATTCATATTAGGTTCTACTGTTAGTGAGAGTCCGCTGCCGCTCTCACGATTGTGTTGAGCGCGGCTCCCAACTTACTCACGACGGGCTCTGCGCTTGTGACGTGGTGGCGCTGCGCGATCCAGGCAGGTTCGTTGTACGAAAGCCAGACCTTCCCCTGTGCGTCTTGCCAAACGAGGACCTTTAATGGCAGATCGATTCCAACCGTTTGCACCGACTGCATCAAGGGTGTCCCGCCGCGGGCATTGCCAAAGATGACGAGTTCGGTCGGGCGTAATATTAGCCCGACCTCGGCGGCGCCTGCAGCGTGATCGATTCGCACAAAAACCGTCATGCCCTTTGCCATAATCTCGGCTTCTAATCGGTCCATCGTTTCCTTGGGACCGAAGCTGCTCGGGATGCTAGTCATCCCTTCCATGCGACCTAACGAGTCAGACGCCGGCATAAACCAGTCTTGTAAAGAAATTGCCGTCGATGACGAGATGCACGCTCATCAAATCAGCTCTTGATGAACGCGAGCAGGTCGGCGTTGATCGTGTCTGCCTGTGTGGTGGGCATGCCGTGCGGGAAACCCTTGTAAGTCTTGAGCGTCCCATTCTTCAACAGCTTTGCCGACAACGGCCCGGCGTCGGCGTAGGGAACGATCTGATCGTCGTCGCCATGCATCACGAGTACAGGCACCGTTATCTTCTTCAGGTCTTCGGTGAAATCGGTCTGTGAGAAGGCGACGATCCCATCGTAATGCGCCTTCGCGCCGCCCATCATGCCTTGGCGCCACCAGTTCTGGATGATCGCCTCCGACGCTTTCACGCCTGGCCGGTTGAAGCCATAAAATGGTCCCTCTGGCAGGTCGCGATAGAATTGCGCGCGATTGGCTGCGAGCTGCGCCTGGAATCCATCGAACACTTCTTTGGGAAGGCCGCCGGGATTGGCCGCCGTTTTTACCATAAGCGGCGGCACCGCGCTGATCAGCGCAGCCTTCGCCACCCGGCTTTCGCCATGTTGTCCCAGGTAATGCGCTACCTCACCGCCGCCGGTGGAATGACCAACGTGCACGGCGTCTTTGAGATCAAGATGCGCGGTCAAAGCCGCAAGGTCGTCTGCATAATGATCCATGTCATGGCCGTCGCTGGTCTGGGTGGATCGGCCGTGACCTCGCCTGTCATGAGCGATGACGCGATAGCCGTGGTTGAGGAAGAACAGCATCTGCGTATCCCAGTCATCAGCCGATAGCGGCCAGCCATGACTGAATACGATGGGTTGTCCCTTACCCCAATCTTTGTAATAAATCTCGATGTTAGCTCCGTTTTCTTTTCCGACGGTGACGTATGGCATTGTATTTTCCTCTCAGTTTAGGTTGCACCAGAGATGTGCCGCCCGTGGCAGGATCAGCCCTGGCCGACTATCGCATTCGCGGTCACGTAGTCACGTGACGTTTTCATCAATTTGCATCGATGTCTGTTTGGCTTTTACCTTGTCACCAATTTGTAACACACGCTGACTATCAAAATCCGTTAGTAAGATGTTTGTGCCCGCAACCGCGCAACGCCAAGAAGAACCGTCGCCTGTTCCTCTCGATCTTCGTCCGCCGGTGCGAGCCGACTCGATCGATTTACGCGCGCTTGTCAGTCATCGCACCGCGACCCAGAGCGTCGCGTCGATGGAGAGCGTTTCAGAGATCTTTAAGAACGGAATCACAAACTTGGCGGTACTCGACGGCGCGCGCCTGCTCGGGATGTGTTCGCGACAAGAAACAGCGGGGTTGCTCGGTGGACGTTATGGTTTTTCGGTCTGGGCGCGCAAGCCGATCGGGCAGCATCTTTGCAAGCAAGAGACGCGCATTGAGGTCACGATGCCAATTGGGGATGTCTTGCGCGCGGTGTTCGCGCGCCCGGACAAAAATTTCTACGATGACGTGTTGTTAGTGGATGAAAGGGGCGGTTTCCTAGGATTCATCGCTACTGAGACGCTCTTCAAAGTACAAAACGCCCTTTTACTAACGAACATTCGTGAACTGGAAGAGCGCGACCGCGTGATTCGGCACAAGAATGAACAGATGGAAACTGATCTCCGCATGGCAACGGAATTGCAGCAGGCCCTGATGCCGAACGCCTATCCGAGTTTTCCATCGGAGTCTAAGGGAGTGGCGGCGCTGCGTTTTTATCATCGTTACCTGCCAGCCAGTATGATGGGCGGTGATTTCTTTCACATCGCACGTCTTTCGGACGGCACAGCCGGTATTTGTATCTGCGATGTGATGGGACACGGAGTGCGCGCAGCGCTGATCACGGCGATGTTGCGGGCATTGATCGAAACGCACGCGGCTGAGGTCGCCGATCCCGGTCGATTTCTCACAGAGCTGAACAATGAGTTCACGAGAATTATGAAGCAGACCGGCACGCTGGTCTTCGCGACTGTGCTTTACTGTGTCATCAACATCAGAGAACGCGGCGCCCGTTTTGCCCGGGCCGGTCATCCTGCGCCGTTGCGTGTGCGCCGAACCGCGGGCGAAGTCCAAATGGTGGCATCTGGCGAAGGTTCCAGCGGACCTGCGATGGGCCTCATTCCCAACGCACGGTTTAACACGACTCAAGCCGAACTTGCGCCAGGCGATTTTCTTCTCTTTTTCACTGACGGCGTTGTCGAGGTGGAGAACAAGGCAGGCAGTGACTTTGGCATTGAAGGTCTGCGGCAAAGCATTCGGTCCAATCTCGATCAGCCTACTGAGTCTCTCCTCGAAGCCATTATTGGTGACGTTTACAAGTTTGCCGATTCGACGGTCCTAATAGACGATGCTTGTTTGGTTGCAGCCGAGATGTAAATGACTGCAAACGCGATCCGATGAACGTGGAAGCCCTATTAAATCGGATTCTCACACTGAATCTCATCGCAACGACCGTGGTTTTCTACGTCGCGGCGAGGATTTATCTACTCCCACAACTTGGCCGGCTGCGTCCGCGCACGGTGTTGATTCCAATTTTGTTGCTGCACTCTTTGCGTCATCTCGGCTTAATGTTTTTGACTCGGGGCGCGACTTACCCAGGCTTGCCGCCACAGTTTGCGTATCCAGCGGCGTTAGGAGACTTACTCACCGCGGTTTTGGCATTCGTCGCCATCTTTTTCGTTTCTCGCAATTCGACCTACGCACGACCTTTGGTTTGGGTCTTCAATGTCTTTGGCTCAATCGATTTGCTCGTCGCGATCACCCTGGCAACCATCTACAACGCGCCTGAGTTTATGGGACCAGCCTATTGGATCCCTGCGTTTTGGGTTCCTGCTTTACTGGTTACCCATTACATCACATTCATTATCCTTACCAAGCACTGGAGCAGGGTCGGGGATGGAAACTCCCGTGCAGCATAGTGCCGCCTAAATCCTATTCGCGTATTCGTCCGCGAACAACGCCGGTTGTCCGCCTGTGTGCAAGAACAACAGCGTTTCATCCTTCTTGAAAAAACCTTTGCGGATCAAATCAATCATCCCCGCTGCGACGCGTCCGGTATAGACCGGGTCTAACAAAAGACCTTCGCATGTTGCGAATAAACGAATGGCTTCCCGTTCCTGTTCGGTTAACACCCCATAACCTGTTGAGCAGTAATTGGCATTTACCAACACTTCACCTGGCGTGAACTCAATACGCTTCCCCAACTTTTCACTGGCCAAGGACGCCAATTCTGAGACGTGTTGCTTCAACCATTCTTCTGATTCATCAACGCTAATTCCTAACACCTTGCCTTTATATCCAAACACGCGCTGGCCCAGGAGAAGTCCCGCGTGCGTACCACCTGAGGATGTGGCAAACACGATCCAGTCAGCGCCAACGTTCTGATCGACCAGTTCTTTCATTGCGAATGCATATCCCAACGCGCCAGTCGCGTTCGATCCGCCATACGAAACGAGGTAAGGTTTCTTGCCCTCCTTTGTCGCTCGATCAAACGTCTCTTGCAAAATTCTGTCGCGCTCCTTCCGATCGGCGACGTACACAATCTCCGCTCCAAATAATTGATCGAGCAGCAAATTTCCAGACGACTGCTGCGGCTTATCTCCAGTCAGCACGAGAATACATTTAAATCCGAATCGAGTCGCTGCCGCGGCAGTCTGACGGCAGTGATTTGATTGCAACGCGCCACCCGTGATTAAAGTCTCCGCTCCTTGTTCGCGCGCTTCCGCCACGAGAAATTCCAGTTTACGCGACTTGTTACCGCCAAACCCAAGTCCGGTTTGGTCGTCGCGTTTGATCAACAAACGGGGTCCGTCGCCCAGAGCTTCCCGAAGTCTCGGGAGTTCTTCCACTGGAGTCGGCAAATGAGCAAAGCGCAATCGCGGGATCGCCATTAATAGCATCTGTCCGCCGAACCTGGGAAAGATTCAATTGTTTTGGGCTATCTATTCGCTGACCCTGTTTTCCTTTGGCGTTTGGTAGGCGAGTTTTCTCAAGGAGCGACGATCTCCAGATCGCCGAATAGGGTGGTTAGTTCGGCGACTGGGAAGCCGCGGCTCCTTATCAACTCGTTTGCGGGTTCTCGCTGCAGCCGGATGCGGCGCAGACGCGCGTCGGTTCGACGGCAACGAGCTGGTTAGTTATTCCGCGGCGACGTGCGCGTCTTTCGCTGCGACCGAGCGTTTCATGAAGAAAACGAGAACAACAAGTGCGACGGCGATTACGGCAAAAATGAAAAAAATGTCGAAGTACGAAAGAGCCGATGCTTGTTGTTCGCGCAAATTCGCGAGGCTTTGTAGCGCCATTTGTTTCGCCGCGACCGGGTCGCCGGTTTGCTGAAGAAAACCAGGCTGGACTTGATCGAGGTAAGAATTCACGGCCGGATTGAGGGGATCGAGATTTTCACCGAGTCGCAAACTGTGGAATTGATCGCGCCGCTCCTGAATTGTCTGAGCAACGGAAGTTCCGACGCTGCCGCCTTCGTTGCGCAAAAGCGCGAGCAAACCGACCGCGGCGCCGCGAAGTTGCGGCGGAATATACAGGAACGCGGCAACGTTGAGCGGAGCAAAAATAATGGAGAGGCCCATGATGAACACGACGCGCGGCCAGACAATTTGCCAGGGACTGATCTCCAGGTTCAATCGCGACATCCAATAACCCCCGACTCCGAGGATAAAAAGACCCGTCGCAATGAGATAGCGCGCATCGACGCCGCGTCCTAACAAACGGCCCACGATCGCCAGCATGATGATTGCAAAAACTCCCGCAGGCGAGAGCACCAGCCCCGAGGTCGTGGCGTCGTAGCCGAAAAGCGATTGGAGCAACGCTGGAAGGCTTACGGTGTTGGCGTAGAGAGTGGCAAAAGCGCAAAAGATGATGACACAGCAAACGAGAAAGTTTCTGTCCTTGAGCGTCCGGAAATTGATGAGCGGATTATCGTAACGCGTCTCACGCACAATCAGACCGCCCAAACCAAGCACGAACAGCACGGCCAGTGTTTGCACGCGAAGAAATGGATCTCCAAACCAATCCCATTCCTGGCCTTTGCTGAGCAAGACTTCCCACGAAGTCATCGTGACGGCGAGCAGGCTAAGACCAAGCGTGTCGAACGGCCGATGTTGTTTGCGGGCCTCGACGCCTAGCGCTTTCAGGTAAGGCGGATCGAACACAAGAGCGTGGCACATCACGAGCGCGAGGAGTCCTACCGGCACGTTAATATAAAAAACCCAACGCCAACCGTAGTTGTCTGTGATGTAGCCGCCGAGAGTCGGGCCGACGACGGGCGCGAGCAAAGCGGCGATTCCGAAGACAGTCTGGGCGGCGCCTTGTTTTTCTTTTGGAAACGCATCGAGCAACACGCCCTGGCTCGAGGGCTGCAATCCGCCGCCGGCCAGACCTTGCAGAATGCGCGCGAAGATCAGCATGTTTAGGCTGGTGGCCATTCCGCACAACGTCGATGCGATGGTGAACACCAGGATTGACAACAGAAAATAATTGCGCCGGCCAAGACGGACCGAGAGCCAGCCGGAAATTGGGAGAATGATGGCATTCGCGGCGAGATAACTGGTGATGACCCATTCGCCATCCGTAACCGCAGCCGATAGTCCGCCGGCGATGTGACGCAACGCCACATTCGCGATCGTCGTGTCCAACACTTCCATGAAAGTGGGAATGACAACCGCGAGAGCGACAATCCACGGATTGACGGCGCGCGGAACCGCCGCTGCCGGATAACTCGGAACGGCAACCGACGAGGTACTCATTATTTTGCGGGCGTCGCGCTTGCGGCCGGAAACGATTGCGGGATCAGCTCCTGCAAAAATTTCCCTGCGTTTGGTCCGCTCGGTTTGCTCCACAAATCAACCGACGGCGTGACGGAAAGGCCGACGAAAAGCGGCAGCTTGTCAGGATCATAATTCACCAAATCGACCCGCACTGGCAGACGCTGTACGACTTTCACGAAATTACCGGTTGCATTCTGAGGCGGCAGCAACGCCAGGGTTGAGCCCGTACCGAAAGTAAAACCGGAAATGCGTCCTTCGAATCTTTGTTTGCCGCCGTACATGTCGGCTTCGATTGCGACCCGCTGACCAATTCGCAGATTGCGAAGTTGCGTTTCCTTGAAATTCGCATCGATCCACGTGTCACGCAGCGAACGGATGGCCATCAAGCTTTGGCCCACCTGTACATTGTTACCCGGATTTACGTTGCGTCGCGTAATCACGCCGTCGATTTCCGCCACGATCGTGCAATAACGGAGGTTGAGTTTTGCGTCATCGAGATCGCGCTGCGCTTGCATAAGTTTTGCTTCGGCTTGTTTCAAGCCCGGCGCAGTCTTAATGATCTCGGCATAGATCTTGTTGATGTCCCCACCGGGATCACGACGGTAAAACTCCTCGACCAGTTGTTTCGGCGTCATGTTCCAGGATGAAGCAGTGACGCCGAGCTGCGCCGCGCCTTGCCTAAGTTCGGCCAAGGCCTCTTGTACCGATGAAAAAGTTTGATCAAGATCGGCCGGAACATCGGTCAGGCTTGCGCTTTCGGCCGGTTGCGCAGGCAGACCGAGGGCGGCCCGCGCTTGATAAACATTTTCCAGAGCCTGCTTTACCTGGGCATTTGCGACATCGAGTTCTTTGCGCCTTGTATCGAACTCCTCCACGCTCGCTACTTTGGTTTCGAGAAGCTTCTTAGAGCGTTCGAATTCGGCTTGAGCAAGGACCTGTGTAGCCTTGCTCTGCTCCCAGGTGGCGACCCGCGCCCGAATCAGCGCAACTTGATTGTCCACATCTTCAATCGCGTGCTGAAGTTTGAAGCGCAAACCTCGCGTCTGACCGATCTGGCTCCGTACGGTCGCTTGCGCGACGACCAGTTCCGCTTGCGCGGCATCGACCGCCGCCTGTTTGATCGCCACCTGGACGCGATACGGCTCTGGATCGAGCTCAACAAGCACGTCGCCCTTCTTTACGCGATTATTGTCATCGACTAACACTCGCAAAACCTGGCCGGGTACGCGCGGGGCGACGAATGTTACATAGCTGTTCACGTAGGCGTCGTCGGTCGAGACCGTGTGCCATGCGTGAAATGCTCGTGGAATGATTACGAAGACAAGCAACAGGGCGCCTATGATGATCAGCACTGGTCGCCATCTGAACTTTTTTTTGCCCGGAACTTTCGTCGCCGTCGCAGTCTGCGCAGCAACCGGATCCGTCTTTGCGGACGCTGGCTCGACATTCATTTTGTGATCCTTATCTCAAGTTCTTGCAGGCGACATTAAAAAAATCTTTAACTTCTTCCTAAATCAGCCTCACGTTAGCACTTCGTGATAGTGGTTTACGCTAGGCATTCGTCACCTTTGTGACCAAGGCCTGAAGTTTGGAATCGAGTTGTTTGGCGGCGTCGAGTAAGGCGTCATTTTTCTCCACTACCATTAGGGATGAGGGCCTTACGTAAGTCAGACTGCAGTGACCGTCGTGCTCTTCAACGAGAATCATTTCGACAGGCGCAAACAATCCTGCCGTCAAGTCGTGGCGCAACATTGTGATGGCAATGGTTGGATTTCCAATAATGAGGCGCAATGCTTTCCTTCGGATACCGACTTTCTTGATCCAGGCGCCGTGATCGATCGTGGCAAACAGGCTGAAACCGCTCGGACCTACCTGGGACTCAATTTCTTTCTTGTAGGAGTCCCAGTTTTCGGAGTTGGCAGCAACTTCACTGATCGGCAGCGGTTTGTCGCCCACATCAGCCAGGAGGGACGACAGCACCTCGTCGAAACTCTTGTTGCTATCGAACCTAAGGCGGACGCCAGTGAAGGGAATTTCGCGCGGGTTTGAACTTTTCATATTTGTCTCCTTGTTTGTAGTTGATTTGAGTTTGTAATTATTGGCAGCGTCATGCGGAAACGTTGAATTCAGGCTGCTTTCTTGCGCTTCGCTGGTCTTACGCCGCTGCCTGAACAATGCGCTCGGGATCGAAATCGAGGTAAATGCCCACTTCGTCGGACAGTCCAGCCTTGACCTGTCGGGTCATGTCGTCTGCGAGTACCTCATCACGACCGGCTTCGATTGCGCTCAGCACTTGCCGAACTACGTCTACAGGCTTGACCTTTGGAAGAGTGAGGTTACTCGCCATATCCGTGTCGACCGGACCGGCGTGCACGCCCAACACCTGTGTACCCTGCTCGCGCAAGCCGGTTCGCAGCCAATTCGTCAAAGCCCAAGCCGCCGCCTTGGAAGCGCTATAAGTTCCGGCGCTGGGAACTGCTATCCAACTCAGCACAGAGAGAATGTTAACAACGGCGCCACCGCCGTTCTTCGCCAGGACCGGAGCAAACGCACGACTGAGCAGGAGCGGTCCAAAGTAGTTGGTCTCCATTTCTGCCCGAGCGGCTTCGACCGCGTCGGGTGCAAGGAAACCTGACCAAAGCGCAATTCCAGCGTTGTTGATGAGCAGGTTGACATCGGTACACTCGCGCGCGGCAGCAGCGACGGCGTCGGGTTTCGTCACATCGAGAGACACCCGATTCACTCCATCGAGCGTAATGCGTTCGGGGTTTCGTGCTGCCGCGTAGACCTTTCGCGCCCCGGCAGCGAGCAGTTCTTGTGCAAATACCACACCGATTCCTCGGTTTGCGCCTGTTACGAATGCAACTGAATCACGGATTTTCATGGGTTGAGTTCCTTTCGTTTTGGTTTGTTATTATGTATCGGATGGTATAAAAAATAAGTGTGGACAAAACGCTGTCAAATGATTTATCTTACTTATCGGTATCAAATTCAAATCGAAAACTGCTCCGGCGCAGCGTGGACGACCGCGTGCCTTTGATCTAGACGTGGCCTTGGAACGCGCCATGCACGTTTTTTGGGCCAAAGGTTACGAGGGCGCCTCGCTCTCCGACCTAACGCGATCCATGCGCATCAACCGACCAAGTCTTTACGCCGCTTTTGGCAACAAGGAGCAGCTCTTTCGAAAAGTTCTTGACCGCTATGTGAACGGGCCGCTCGCGTACTTTGAAAAAGCTCTCTTGGAACCGAAGGCGCGCGACGTTGTCGAGCAAATATTTCTCGGTGCGGCCAGGTTGGCGGAGGACCGCGGCGTGCCCGCGGGATGTCTAATGGTCCAAAGCGCCTTGGCGGTCGGAGACGAGGCGGGAGCCGTTCGAAAAGAAGCGGCTGCACGCCGCGCCGCCAGCGAACGCGCATTGCGGCGGCGTCTTCAACGAGCAAAGCGAGAAGGCGATCTTCCCGAAAGTGTCGATCCGACGGACCTTGCCCGTTATGTGAAGACCATTATGCACGGAATGGCTGTGCAATCAGTCGGCGGCGCCAGTCCCGATCAACTACGTCGAGTCGCGCAAGTCGCTCTGCGCGCCTGGCCGAAGCGCTAAGTCGATCGTCTTATTGCCGCCCAGCGAGTGCGGTATGGTCGTCGCGTTTGATAAACAAACTTGAGCCGCCCACGATTTCGGAAAGACGCGGGAGTGTTTCAATGGGCATTGGTAAATGAGCGAAATGCAATCCGGAAATACTCATCACCGGCCTTCGATTTTCTGTCTCAGTCTGGATTGCCGCACGAATGCACCCAGTCCGGCGCGCGTCGTGCCAGATGCGCACGCTATCCCGGGTCACTAGGCATGTCGAGCCGCCCTCCGCTGTACCGACGGCCGTGTCGGCCACTGGCTCCGCAATTGGCAATGCGAAATTTTCTTGATCTTGAGTTGTCGAAAAAAGAGTCGAAGCTTACGCAAGACAGCCCGCACAAAACAGCCCGCATCGGAACTGCAATTCAGACACCAGTGATTTTGTAAGTGAAATCTTAAACCGTTGAGACCCGACCCCATTTTCTTCCACCGGTCAAGATAAAGCTGCCACTAACTCAGGCTACCTCATGACCACGATCAACCGCGTCGCTTTCCTAGGAGATTATATGCCCAGGAAATGTGGCATCGCGACGTTTACGACCGACATTTGCGAGGCGGTCGCAGCCGAGTATCCGCATTGCGAATGCATCGTGGGAGCGGTTAACGATCGCCCTGAAGGCTACGATTATTCGACACGTATCCGTTTTGAGATCGATGAAAAGGAGATCGACTCATACCGGCGTGCGGCGGATTTCTTAAACATTAACAACGTCGAGGTCGTCTCGGTCCAACACGAGTTTGGCATCTACGGCGGGCCGGCCGGAAGTCACTTGCTAGCTTTGCTGCGCGACGTGCGCATGCCGGTAGTGACAACGTTGCACACTGTGCTGCGCGAACCTAACGAGTCGCAAAGATTCGTCATGGAACAGCTCAGTGCGCTCTCGAATCGTTTTATCGTGATGGCTGAACGTGGGCGAGAGTTGTTGAAGGAAGTCTATGGCGTCTCGCCCGAGAAGATCGATTTAATCCCGCACGGCGTGCCTGACGTGCAGTTCATCGACCCGACCTTCCACAAGGATCAGTTCGGCGTGGAAGGTAAGACGATGCTGCTTACCTTTGGACTTCTTTCGCCTAACAAAGGCATCGAGTATGTCATCGAGGCGTTACCGGCAATTCTCAAGGAGCACCCGAATGTCGTTTACATTGTCCTTGGCGCGACACATCCCAATCTTCTTTCGCGGGAAGGCGAGTCTTATCGGTTAAAGCTTGAGCGTCTGGCTGAGGATCGAGGCGTGACCGGCAATGTTATTTTCTATAATCGCTTCGTGACGCTGGAGGAACTAACCGATTT
>Ga0193723_1000782_pt1 | contig 12557 bp, 12 predicted proteins | sample H2m2metaG_FD_143042 | JGI IMG/M metagenome (GOLD analysis project Ga0193723, IMG submission 143042) | Soil microbial communities from a riparian zone of the East river system, Colorado, United States - H2m2 | ecosystem: Environmental > Terrestrial > Soil > Riparian zone | place: USA: East River... | reverse complement strand
GCCGACCTCATCAACGAGGGCAACCTCGGCCTGATTCGCGCCGCGCATAAGTTCGACGAGACCAAAGGCATCAAGTTCATCTCCTACGCCGTCTGGTGGATTCGCCAGGCCATTCTTCAGGCGCTGGCCGAGCAGAGCCGGATTGTTCGGGTTCCCCTCAACCGCGCCGGCACACTGCACCGGATCGGCAAGCGCTCCTCCGCACTGCTGCAGGAACTGGGGCGGGAGCCGACACCATCCGAGATCGCGGAAGGCATGGACATATCGATGGAGGAGGTCCAGAAGACTCTATCCATCTCCCAGAATCATCTCTCACTCGACGCGCCGCTCACGCCGGGCGAGGACAACAAGCTGCTCGACTATCTCCCGGACACGCAGAATCCCGGTCCCGACTCCGAGACCTTCGAGCACGCGCTGACCGAATCGATCGAGGAAGTGCTGTCGACCCTGAAGGAGCGCGAGGCCAAGATCCTCCGCCTCTACTTTGGCCTGGACGGCCCCGAGCCGATGACGCTGGAAGAGATCGGCAGCCTGCTCGGCATCACCCGGGAGCGGGTGCGTCAGATCAAGGAGAAGGCGCTGAGCCGCCTGCGGCACGTGAGCCGGGCACGGGCCTTGGAAAGCTTTCTCGCCTGAGCGGTGTCGCGGGCTCCTCTTGTCATTCTGAGCGAAGCGAAGAATCCCTACTCAGGACAGCGGAGAGATTCCTTGGCGATGCTCAGGGCAGGCTCTTCGCTGCGCTCAGGATGACAGCTTCGGTCAGTAGGACACACCCCAAGTAAGTCTTCTGCAAGATCGCGCCACTCCGGATTCAAAGCCTCGATTAAGCTGATCTTCTTGCTCCTTACCCACCCTTTGATCTGCTTCTCCCGCCTGATCGCGCTCTGCACGTCCGAGGTGGCCTCGACGTAGACCAGCCGAACCATTTGGTACTTTCGGGTGAACCCCTTGATCTCGAGCCTGCGGTGCTGGTCTATCCGGCGGGTGAGATGTCCGGTTACGCCGACATACAAGCGTCGGGAGGCACTGGCCATGATGTAGACGTGGAAGGTGCGGGGAGGCATTGCGAGGAGAGTGCGCCTGACCCTCCCCTTCCTGCAACTGGTTTCAACGCACTACGGACCAGTCCTACGCTGTCGAGAGATCCTTCGCTGCGCTCAGGATGACATCTATCCCCGCAGTATCCGCTCGACCTGATCCCACTCGATTAAGAACGCATCGTGACCATAGAGTGAGGCGATCTCGCGGTATTCGGCCCGCCCGCCGGCCGCCTGATATGCCACGACCCAGTCGCGGACCTCGCTCGCCGGATACAGGATATCCGAGTCGATCCCGACGCCGATCACCCGCTCGACCTGCCGGGCTGTCTCCCGAGCCGCGGTGGCAAGGTCACCCACGTCCTGAAGGTCCATCGACCGCATGAGCGCCACATAACTCGCCGCATCGAATCGTGCCACCAGCTTGTCTCCCTGCCTCCTCAGATAGTGCTCGACATCGAACACCCCCTCGGACCTGGACGACAATCTCCCGAACCGGGCCTGGAACTCGGCGGCGGATCGGTAGGTGATCATGGCCAGCGCCCGGGCTGCTGCCAGGCCGGCCTTGGGGTCGGCCTCGATCGCCATCCGCTGTACCGCGTTCCACCCGATGGCCTGGGGAGAGGCCGCTGCCGGCGCCGCGAAGACGACCAGCCGTTCGGTGGGAATGCTGGTGACGCGGCCCCACTGGAGCGCAACCATCCCGCCGAGGGAACCGCCGGTGGCCAGAGCCAGCCTCCGGACACCGAGATGCTCCAGCAGCGGAACATGAGCCCGTGCCAGGTCCACCGGAGTGAGCTCGGGAAAGCGCCCGCCCCTCTCCGCCTTCCACTCGACGGGGCCGGTGGATCCGTAGCAGCCGCCGAGGAGGTTGGCGGATACGATCGCGTGGCGCGAGGTGTCGAGGGCTCGGCCCGGTCCGACCAGCGGACCCCACCAGGCCTCGACATCCGCACTACCGGTCAGGGCATGGAAAACGAGAATCCACCCGTTTTGCGCAGCCGCCCGGGCATCGCCGATGACTCGGTAGCGAAGCCGGAGGTCGGTGAGCACCTGTCCGTCGGCGGTGGTCAGCTCGCCGATGGTGAAGTCGCGGGTGGGCCAGCCGGTATTGACGATTGCCGTCATTTGCGCTCGCGCGCCGGCTCGAAATTGACCTCGTTCAACTTCCCGGTGCGAACGTCGTAGACGAATCCCCGAATCTCGATGTTTGCCGGAATGAGCGGCGATGAGAGGAGAAAAGCGACGTCCTCACGAACGCTCTCCTCGACATCGGTAAACGGCAGGAAATCGATATTGCTGGAGTCGGCCCCCAGATCCTGCTTCACCTTGGCGTGGAGATCGCGGTTGCTGAAGGTGAGCATGCCGCAATCGGTGTGGTGGATGACCACGATCTCGTTGGTTCCCAGCAATCGCTGCGAGATGACCAGCGATCGCAACGCGTCCCGGGCTCGGCCGCCGGCGTTCCGGATGACGTGCGCATCTCCTTCCTCCAGCCCAAACGCCCGCGAAGGGACAATGCGCGCGTCCATGCATGTGAGAATGGCAACCCGCCGGGCGGGCGGCATCGGTAAATCACCCTGGTCGAATTTTTTGGCGTACTCGGCGTTGGCCCGCAACAGCTCGTCGGTGGTGGACATGGTTTTCTCCTTGTTTGTAGTCGCTAGTCGTTAGTCACTAGTCGTTAGTCACTAGTCGCCAGTTCGCCAGTCCCTAGTCGCTAGACTGGTGACTCGTGACTAGCGACTCGCGACTAGCGACTCTCTCTCCCAACGCCTGATCCAGATCGGCGATCAGATCACCCGGATCCTCGATCCCAACCGAGAGCCGGACCAGCTCCGGCGTGACCCCCGTGGCTCGCTGCTGCTCGGGACTGAGCTGCTCGTGCGTGGTGGACGCGGGTGGATGATCAGCGACTTCGAGTCTCCCACGTTGGCGAGCAACGAGAAAAGCTTGGCTCGGTCGATCAATGCCCGGGCCACGGCGTGGCCACCCTTCACGCCGAAGGTGAGGACGCCCCCGAAGCCACCGATGAGATACTTGGCTGCGTTTCTGTGCTCGGGGTGAGTCTCCAGCCCCGGATACGAGACCCATTCCACCCGCGCATCCTGGGCCAGCCAACGCGCCACCGCGAGCGCATTGCTGGAGTGACGCTGGATGCGCAGCGGCAGCGTCTCGAGGCCCTGGAGGAACAAGAACGAGTTGAACGGCGAGAGCGCGGGTCCCAGATCGCGGAGCAGCTGGACCCGGAGCTTTATAATGAAGGCCGCCGGGCCGAAGGCCTCGGTATACACCAAACCGTGATACGATGGGTCAGGACTCGTGAACTCGGGAAACCGAGTGCGCGAGGTTGGGCTGGCCCAATCGAACTTGCCCGCATCCACCACCACGCCGCCGATCGCGGTTCCATGTCCCCCGATCCACTTGGTGGCTGATTGGACGATGATGTCCGCCCCGTAATCGATGGGGCGGCTCAGCGTTCCCGCAGCCCCGAAGGTGTTGTCCACCACCAGCGGGATTCCCGCCGAGTGGGCGATATCGGCCAGGGCCTCGAAGTTCGGCACGTCGAGCCGCGGGTTACCGATCGTCTCGACGAAGAGCAGGCGGGTACCGCCGTCGATCGCCGCGCGAACCTGGTCGAGGTTATGGATGTCGACAAATCGGGTCGTCACGCCCCACTTGGGCAGGGTGTAGGCGAACAGGTTGTAGGTTCCGCCATACAATGTCTGCGAGGAGACCAGGTTGTCCCCCGCGCCGGCCAGGTTCAGAACGCTGAGCGTCGTCGCGGCCTGGCCGCTGGCCACTGCCAGCGCGGCAATGCCGCCCTCGAGCTCGGCGACTCGTTTCTCGAACACGTCGCTGGTCGGATTCATGATGCGGGTGTAGATGTTGCCGAACACCCTGAGCCCGAAGAGATCGGCGGCATGCTGGGTGTCGTTGAAGACGTAGCTCGTCGTGGCGTAGATAGGGACCGCCCGGGCGTTCGTCGTCGGGTCGGGAACCTGGCCGGCGTGGACCGCCAGGGTATCGGGATGGTAGGACATGGACACGCTCCTCGAGTTCGTGAACAAGAAAAGGCCCGGACCACAGGGAGTGGGCCGGGCCTCGGGTCGTCGGTTCGGTGGAGAGTACTAGCTACCGGTCTCCTGCCGTGCGCACGCCGAATGCTCGGTCCACCCCGTGTGGGGGCGACACATGGAAATAATTCGGCAACACATCACGGCCTGAGCGCTCACCACTCGAACCTCGCGTTGCTGGAAGATGGGGAGCAAAATGCCCCCCGGGCTTGGAAAAGCGCGGAGGGCAGTGTCCGGCGCTTTAGCTCTTTGGTTGGTGCCGCAGCACCCGGCGGGAGCAAGTGGCCCTAAATCCACCGCCGTGGTCTCACGTTACAGTAGGTCGGCGATAGTGTCAAGCTACGTCGGCCCGAGACTCTCCGGGGGATTTACCACAGAGGGACCCGCAGGCATGACGACAACTGCTGGTCGCGGAGTTGTAAGAGGAGTGCCTCCTGACGCAGGGGCCCTCTGTGGTGAAAAAAATTGTGGCACCACAATCACAGGGCAACCAGACGCTTGCTGGACCCCCGTCCCCGGGGTAATTCTTCCCGCGTCCACGCCCGGCCTCGAATATTCATCTCCGCCCCGACTCCTATGGCCAGCAACGCTTCTTTCGACGTGTCCACCGGCGCCGACCTCCAGGAGGTCGACAACGCGGTGAATCAGACGCTGAAAGAGATCACTCAGCGATACGACTTCAAGGGAACCCACTGCGAGGTCAACTTCGACCGCCTCAAAGCCGAGATCCGGTTGAGTGCCGATGATGAGTACCGGATGGACGCGCTGGTCGACGTGCTGAAGACCAAGATGATCAAGCGCAACGTGCCGGTGAAGAACATCAAGCTGGGCGATCTCGAGCAAGCGACCGGACAGAGTGTGCGCCGGACGGTTACCCTTACCCAGGGGATCCCGCAGGATGTCTCGAAGCGGATGGTCAAGGCGGTCAAGGATCAGGGGTTCAAGAAAGTGCAGGCGGGCATCCAGGGCGATGAGGTTCGAGTGACTGCCCCGTCACGCGACGAGCTGCAAGCGGTGATCGCCTTCCTCAAGGGCCAGGACTTCGGGATCGAGCTCAAGTTTGGCAACTACCGCGGCTGAGCGGCAGACTCTGAGGCGGCTGGGCATGGCGCTGCTGCTGCTGGCGCCGGCGAGTTGCGTATCGGGCCCGAAGCCTACTGCGCCGACGCCAGGGCTTCCGATCCCGGTGGGCGGCGATCCGGAGGTTCGGGTCGGCTTGGTGGTCGGGGCAGTGTCCGCCGCGGTGGGTGGCGGCTCGGCGCTCGCCGTCACCGGCCCTGACGGATCGCACCTGTGGATGATCCCGCCTGGGGAAACCTGGCAGGTTGCGGTCGCGGGCAACGCCTTTACTCTCGGGAGCCGGGGCTGGACCTCTGCGCCGCTGGAAGCCGTGACCCTCACGCCGGCGGAGTCGAACCCGCTGGTTCGGGTGAACGGCAAGGGCTACCGCGGATCCGTCGTGATTCTGCGCGGCGGAACCGGGATCACCGTGATCAATCGGGTCGGCCTCGAGTCCTATCTTCTGGGCGTCGTATCAGCCGAAATGGGACGGCGCGCACCAGCCGAGCAGGCAGCCCTCCGCGCGCAGGCGGTCGTGTCGCGCACGTACGCACTGCGGAACCTGGGTCGCTGGAAGGCTCAGGGCTTCGATCTGGCCGCCACCGTCGCCGACCAGGTCTACAGTGGACAGGGAGGGGAGACACCCGAAGGGCACGCGGCCGTGGCCGACACCCGAGGGCGAGTGCTTACCTATGAAGGGACGCCGATCGAGGCCTTCTTCTACTCCACCTGCGGGGGGCGCACCGCCGACGGGTTCGAGGTCTTTCGGGGAGCGCACCGGCCGTACCTTCGATCGGTCCGCGACCAGGCCGACAACGGGAGCGTCTATTGCAGTATCTCTCCCCGCTATCGCTGGCACGAGGAGTGGACCGGCGAAGCGCTACGGAGCACGCTCGAACGAAACCTGCCGCCCGCAGCCGGGAGGCAGAGCGTGGATGTCCGGGAGGTCAGCAACGTGCGGGTAACCCGCCGCAGCTCGTCAGGCCGGGTAGACCAGCTTGCCATTGGACTGGGCGGGCCGGAAATCACCATCGATGGGCCGGCGATCCGTCAGGTGATGCGGCTCAACTCGGGTGAGCCGCTCCGGAGCACGGCATTCGATCTGGTCGCCACCGTCGGCGGCCGGCGGGTGACCCACTTGACCGTGGACGGAATGGGATCGGGGCACGGCGTCGGATTCTGCCAGTGGGGCGCGGTCGGACGCGCGCGAGCAGGGCAGGGATACGAGCAGATTCTTGCGGCCTACTTTCCTGGGACCCGGCTGGAGCGCCGCTACTGATGAAGGGGGCATAATGACCGCCAGTCGCAGCGGAGCCACGACCGAGCGCCTCAAGGTGGGAATCGTCGGTGGTGGGGCGATCACCCAGGTGGCCCACCTGCCGGTGCTCAAGAAGATGCGGAGCGTCGAGGTGCAGGCTATCTGCGACACCGACCTGCCGAAGGCCCGGGCGCTGGCGGCGCGCTTTGGCATCAAGGACGCGTTCGACGACATCGAGGAGCTGCTCCGCTACGAGGCGCTCGATGCAGTGGTCATCTGCTCGCCCAATCACCTCCACGAGTCCCACATCCAGGCCGCGCTCTCGGCCAACCTCCACGTACTCGTGGAGCGGCCGCTGGCCATGTCGGCCGTGAGCGTGCAGCGCGTCCTCCGCTCAGTCGAGAAGCACGATCGCGTGGTCATGGTGGGTATGAATCACCGCTATCGTCCCGACGTTCAGATCGTGCGCAGCTTCGTACAAAGCGGAGAGCTGGGCAACATCGAGAGCATCCGGGGCAGCTGGCACGTCTTCCGCCCGGGTCGGACCCACCTGGGCTGGCGCCAGCGGCGCGACGAGGCGGGTGGCGGCGCCATGCTGGATCTGGGACTCTCGATTCTGGATCTCGGTCTCTGGCTCGGGGGCAGCTCGCCCCCGACACGAGTCAGTGCCAGCCTGGATCCGATCGGGAAAGAGCGGTCAGTGGAACAGTCGGGTAGCGCATTCGTCGTGTGCGAGAATGGCATGTCGATCTTCGTGGACGTGACCTGGCGGCATCTGGGAGAAGGGGAGCGTTTCGGGGTCGGACTTCGCGGCAGCAAGGGGACCGCGGGTATCAATCCACTCAACGTCTGGAAGGAGCTGCACGGCGTGGCGGTGGACGTGTCGCCGACTGGATCGGTCAGCCGGGAGAATGCGTTCACAGCAAGCTACCGGGCCGAGTGGGCCCACTTTCAGGCGGCGATCGCGGGCGAGGCCAAGGTGCCATCGCTGCAAGAGCATCTCACCCTGCATAAGGTACTGGATGCGATCTATCGCTCGGCGTTCGACGGGCGAGATGTGACGCTGTGAGGCGGGGCAGCGGGGCAGCGGGGCAGCGGGGCAGCTTGTGCGGTCTCCTTCTTGGACTGGTGGCCCTGTTCTGTGGAAACACTCTGCTCGCACAGCAGACTGTCCCGCTGCCCCGCCGCCCAGCTGCCCCGCTTGAAACCGCCCCACCTCCCCGCCTCCCCGCTTCCCCGGCGGAAAGCCTCACCGTCTACCTGATGACCATGGGCCCGGGCAAGCGCGTGTGGGAGCGCTTCGGTCACAATGCCATCTGGATTCACGACCCGGTCAGGGGCACTGACCAGGCGTACAACTACGGTCTCTTCGATTTTCACCAACAGAATTTTCTGCTTCGGTTCATCCAGGGCCGCATGTGGTACTGGATGCAGGGCTTCCCGGCAGAGTCGTACATCGAGCAGTACCGCAGGGCCAACCGCTCGGTCTGGGTGCAGGAGCTCGAACTGGCGCCGCAGGCACGCCGGGAGCTTCAGGAGTTCCTGGAATGGAACGAACGGCCCGAGAACCGCTTCTATCATTACGACTACTACCGGGACAACTGCTCGACCCGGATCCGGGACGCGCTGGACCGCGCCCTGGGCGGCCGGATCCGCCAGACCACTCAGGCGGCGCTCACCAACAGAACCTACCGGTTTCACACACTACGCCTCACCGCCAACGATCCGCCGGTCTACAGCGGGTTGCTGCTCGCTCTCGGGCAACCGGTAGATCGCCCCATTTCGGCTTGGGAAGAGATGTTCCTCCCGCTGGCAATGCGAGAGCACCTGCGGGAGCTCACCGTCACGGGCCAAGACGGCGCCAAGGTTCCTCTGGTCAGGTCGGAGCGGACTCTATTCGAGGCTACCGAGCCCACACCGCCATCCACGCCGCCCTTCTGGCTCCCTTTCTATCTCGCCATCGGTCTCGCGCTGGGCGGCTCGGCATACGGGCTCGGGATCCGCGCCCGACGGAGCCGTCCGGCGCGACTCGGGTTCCTGATGCTGACCTGGACCTGGGTGCTGGTGACCGGCATTGCGGGAGCTGTACTGGTGGGACTCTGGGGGCTCACCGACCATGCGGCAGCCTACTACAACGAGAATATTCTCCAGATGAACATCCTGGCCCTCCCGCTGGTGTGGTTGCTCCCTGGGTTTGTCCGGGGGAGACGATCGTCGGCGAGATTCGCGCTCCGCCTGGCGACGGCCGTCGCTGCGATATCTGTGGTGGGGCTGGTGCTCAAGCTGCTCCCGCAGTTCTACCAGATCAATGCTCAGGTCATCGCGCTTGCACTTCCCGCCCACGCCGGGGTAGCGGCAGGACTCTGGAGATTGACTCGCTCCTAGGGGCCCTTGACCCGCTGCGCTCCCTCCCGCGCGTCGGGGTAATTCGGAAAAGCTGACAGGGCACGCTGGTAATGTTCGCCCGCTTTGGCCTTGTCGCCTTGAGTCTCATAAAGCAATCCCAGACTGTACTGACTGATCGCCTCGGTAGGTATGATCGCGGGCTCGGCGCCGCCCCGCGGCGGTTGGCCGGTGGCCTCCGCCAGAACCCTGTGGGCCACCATCTGAATGATGCGGAACAGATCGGCGCGGTCCTGGAGTCGGGGATCATCGTTGGAGACGACCTTCACTATCTGACCGTTGTCGGTGTCCACGATTCTGGCATCGAGGCGGAACTTGCCGTAGAAGTCGGCAAAGTTTCCGGTCACGGCATAGCGCGCACTGACCTGCTTTCCGACCTTCGCCGCGGTTGCAGCGTCTACTCTGGCGTTCGGTCCCAGCTCCTGGCTCTGGAGTGCCTGCGCCACCTGATTGCGGTCAGCCAAACGCAGCTCGGGATGGTCACTCAGCTCGCTGACCAGCGTCGCGGGGATCCCGAGCGCCAGCGCTCGGAACACTTCCTTGTCCTGGCCGTAGGAGCCGCGATCCTCGAACGGCAGGACGGCGATGACGACCGGTCTGGTCTGCGCCGCTGCCGGCCCCGCGGCCAACGCCACGAGCGTCAAAGTCCGGAGTGCGGTCGGTCGCATGATCGCTCCTCTCACAGAGGGAACTTCATTCCTTCTGCCGCTGCCTCGACCTCCAGCGTCGGGGCAACGCCCGCGGCGTACTGGCGCGTATCCGCCAGTAGGCGGTCCAAAGCGTCGTCGCTGTGCTCCGGCTCATGATGAAAAAGTATGAGCCGGCGACACCGCGCCTCGTGTGCCAGATCGACCGCCTGTCGTGGCGTCGAGTGCCCCCAGCCGGCGCGGGCTTGAATGATCTGGTCCGGGTACATCGCATCATGAATCAGGGTGTCCGCGCCCGCGATGAACTGGACCAGCCGCTCACGCCAATCCGGCGGAACCTCGTAGGAGCCCCCCGATCCCAGTTCGTTGTCGGTCACGTACGCCACCTGACGGCCCCCTGCGGTGGGAACGAGATGGTAGCCCAGGGTGGTCCCGGGATGCCGCAGCCGGAACGCGCAGATCCGGAAGTCGTCGATCTCGAACTCGCCCTCGCTGATCTCGATCACGGCGAGGTCCGCCGCCAGCGCATTGAGCGGGACCGGGAATACCATGGGATCCATCTGGCGTCCCAAGATCTCCTTGAGGGGAACTCCCTCTTGAGCGGCGCCATAGATGGAGACGGCAGTGCCTCGCGAGCTGAGCGGCTTGAAGAACGGCAGACCCTGAATATGGTCCCAATGCGTATGTGTAAGGAGGATGTCCGCCGTGAGCGAGCTGTTCCGCTGTTTCATCAGCTCATGACCCAGAGGTCTGAGGCCGCTCCCCGCATCGAGTATGACCAGACGGTCGCCGGCACCGTCAATACTGATACACGCGGTGTTTCCGCCGTAACGAGCGGTGTCGGGCCCCGGTGTTGGAATCGAGCCCCGGGTTCCCCAGAATGTCAGTACGTGGGCCACGTGAGATCACCAGCGGCGGGAGAAGCCATCCCGCAACCTCATTCGCTGTTGCCAGGGCAGGCAGCGGTCGGAATCACTACAGGGGTGTGACAGTGATCACGCGCTTCTCCGGGCGGCCAGCATCAGCGAGTGGCGGTCCTTCAGCGTGATGTCCTTCCTCGTGACTTGGATGATGCCGCGCTCGACCAGGTTTCGCATCGTGCGCGAAACTGTTTCCCGGCTCGAGCCGATCATCTGGGCGATGGTATGGTGGGTGAGCTTTCGAGTAATGCGGTCGCCACCTTCGTCCTCGGCCATTCGAAGCAGCAGATGGGCGACCCGTCCGTTGACGTCGAGCAGGACCAGGCTGCCGATCTTCTCGTCGGCCCGCCGGAGCCGGCGGGAGATTTCCTTCAGCAGCGAGATCGCAACCTCAGGCGAGCTTCTGAGCCGGGAGTGGAAATCCTCCCGGCGGAGCACCAGCAGGCTGGAATCGTCCATGGCGATGACGTGGGCCGAGCGGGGCTCCTCGTCGATGACCGCCATCTCCCCGAAGAAGCTGCCTTCTCCCAGGACCGAGAGGATCACCTCGCGTCCGTCCTCTGCGATCAGCACCACCTTGACCTGGCCGGCAGCCACCAGAAAGAGCGCGTCGCCCGGGTCATCCTCGAACACGATGACGCTGCCCTTGGGGTAACTGCGTTCTCGAGTCAGCTCCGAGAACGCCGCCAGGTCGGTCTCTCCCAGTGCTGAGAAGAGGGGAACCTTCCTCAAAACCTCCATCGGGGACAGCGCCACGATCGCCTCACTGGGTAATGGAAGTGTTTGGGCGTAGCATACTTGCGCCTGGATGGGCTGTCAACGACGGAAAGACGGGAAGGACGGGAAAGACGGGAAGGACGGGAAAGAAAACTACAGAATGCTGCTGTCCTCGTGGAATCGACATCCGCGCCAGTGGTCGCGACCGTCGACCCTTCCCGTCCTTCCCGACGTTCCCGTCCTTCCCGACTTGATCGCGACCCAGAAACCGGGTAAATTGAACGGCTTAGCGCCAAACTCAGGAGCACCAAATGAAGGCCGATCTTCACCCGACCTACCACAAGCTCACGGTTCAGTGTGCCTGCGGCAACCAGTTCGAAACCCGCTCGACCGCTGCCTCGATTCACGTTGAGGTATGTGCCCAATGCCATCCTTACTTCACGGGCAAGCAGCGGCTGATGGACACCGCCGGCCGGGTTGACCGGTTCCGCCGGAGGTACCAGACCGAGCCAGCGGCCGCCACGCCCAAGGCATAATCCATGGAGGCCCGACTCCGCCAGGCCCTGGTGCGGGCGGAGGAGGTCGGTCAGGCTCTCTCCGATCCCGAGGTGGCCAGGGATCCGGGAAAGCTGAGATCTCTGGGCCGCGAGCACACTCGACTCGCTCCCGTTGTCAGACTCGCCGAGCGCATCGCGCGGCTTCAGGATGAGCTCGAGCAAGCGCGGGAGATGGCGAGCGAATCAGACCCGGAGCTCGTCGCCCTCGCCAAGGCCGACCTCTCCCGCCTCCCCCAGGAAATTTCCGCTCTCACCGCCGAGCTGCACGAGCTGCTGCTCCCCCGAGATCCCCACGACGACCGCGACGCCATCATGGAGATCCGGGCCGGCACCGGCGGGGACGAGGCCGCCCTCTTTGCCGCCGACCTCTACCGCATGTATCAGCGGTATAGCGAGCGCCATCGGCTGTCTTGGGAGCCGATCTCGGTCAGTGACGGACTCCTCGGCGGGATCAAGGAAGCGATCGTGGCGGTCCGCGGGGAGGAGGCCTACGGCCTGCTTCGGCGCGAGTCGGGCGTGCACCGGGTCCAGCGGGTTCCCGCCACCGAAACGCAGGGTCGGATCCACACGTCTGCCGCCACGGTGGCCGTGCTCCCGGAAGCAGAGGAAGTGGACTTCAAGATCGAGCCCCAGGACCTCAAGATCGACGTATTCCGCTCGTCTGGTCCTGGAGGGCAGAGCGTCAATACCACGGATAGCGCCGTTCGCATCACCCACCTGCCAACCGGCCTTGTGGTCAGCCAGCAGGATCAGAAATCGCAGCTTCAGAACAAGATCAGGGCGATGGAAGTGCTCCGCGCCCGATTGCTCGACCGGATGCTGGCGGAGCAGGAGGCGGCTCGCTCACGCGAGCGGCGATCGATGGTCGGAACCGGTGACCGT
>Ga0193723_1000781_pt1 | contig 12558 bp, 10 predicted proteins | sample H2m2metaG_FD_143042 | JGI IMG/M metagenome (GOLD analysis project Ga0193723, IMG submission 143042) | Soil microbial communities from a riparian zone of the East river system, Colorado, United States - H2m2 | ecosystem: Environmental > Terrestrial > Soil > Riparian zone | place: USA: East River... | reverse complement strand
GCAGGGACCGTCTACGAGGGGCGGACCACGTACGACCGCGGATTCATCTACGGGGAGCGCGTGCGCAAGGTCTCCGAGAACGTGCTCGACGTCGTGAACGGCACCTACTCGACGTGCGATCTGGAGGAAACCCACTACCACTTCCAGGCCCACAAGATGAAGGTCTATCTCCAAGACAAGGTGATCGCGCGCCCGGTCGTCTTCTACATCAAGCGGATCCCGGTGCTCGCGCTCCCGTTCTACGTCTTTCCGATCAAGCCGGGACGCCATTCGGGGTTCCAGCTTCCACAGGTGGAGTTCGGGTCATCGAAGACGGGCGGAAAGTTCGTGCGGAACATGGGCTACTACTGGGCGATCAACGACTACATGGACGCCACGGGCTGGTTCGACTACTACCAGGGGTCGAGCTGGGTGACGCACGGCCAGTACCGCTACCACAAGCGCTACGGGTACCAGGGGCAGATCAACTCGTCGTACGAGAATCAATTCACCCACTACCAGACTCTGGGCTCGAACTTCGCGCTCACGGCGCAGGCCAACCTGACCAACTCCAGCGCCTTTCGCAGGGATCCCAATCTGGGCAACAACGTCCTGACCCGCATCCAGCGGAACCTCCGCTCGAATCTCTCGCTCCAGAAGGGCTGGAGCGGCGGCTCCATCAATGCGGGGCTGCTCCAGACCCAGGATCTCGACGCTGGGCCCGGCGGACTCAAGATCCAGCAGCAGCTCCCCTCGGTCACGTACCGGATCAATTCCCGTCCCATCGGGCATCTTGCTCGGGGACAGGAGCCGGCGCACCTCCCCCTGCTCGCGAGCACGACCTACAGCTTCAGCACCACGGGACTCTACGAGCGGAAGCAGTACGAGACCTTCACCCGGTACGACACGCTCGGGACCACTGTGGACAGCTCCAAGGTGGACTCGCTCGACGCCCGCGGCGCGACACGGTACGACTTCGGGCTCGCCGACGTGCGCACGCTGCTCGGATTCCTCCACGTGGGGCCTCGATTCTCGTACAGCGGCGTCTACTACAGCCGCGATCAGTCCGGGGCGCGAAATCAGCTTGGCGGGGTCTGGAGCGCGGGGGTGGGCGTCAACACCGCCATCTACGGGACGTTTCGCACGTCGATCGGACCGCTCCGCGCGGTCCGGCACGTCATCACGCCCTCCGTCTCCCTCGGCTACCAACCGAAGAACAATAGCCTCCTCTTCCGCGATTCGGCCGGGGTGCTGCGGCAGCGCTTCGACGGCGTGAGCGGGATCAATCTCTTCGGCGGGGAGGCGAAGCGGGTCGATTTCGGGCTCTCGAACGATTTCCACGCCAAGTGGGGGGATCCGACCCATCCCACGCTTCTGAACAACCTCATACAGCTCAACACGAGGGGGAGCTACAACCTCCTCGCGAAGAATGTCGGAGCCAAGCCGCTCTCCGACCTCTCCACAAGCCTGCGCCTGCACCCGATCCAGCGGAGCGATTTCGATTTCAACTTCGTCCACAACCCCTACGACCGCCGGCTGCTCCAGTTCAGCGCCTCGACCGGAATCTCGTTCCAGGGGCAGAGCAAGTATGCCGAGGCAGCGGATGAATTTTCCGACGAGCCGGGCGCGGATGCGGTACGGGCGCCGACGCCGCTCTCGCCGCAGGGCCTCTCCTCCACGTCGCTCCCGTGGGTCTTCGCGGCCTCGATCTCCTATAGCGGCTCCCGCGCGCGCAGGGCGGGAGGCGGGTACTTAACGTGGGGATCGAGCGCGAGCCTGAACGGCACGGCCGGGATCAATCTTTCCAAGAACTGGCGCTTCGACTACCAGTGGCAGTTCGACGTGAAGCAGGGACAAATGGTCTCGCAGTTTTTCAGCGTCAAGCGCGAGCTCCACTGCTGGGAGATGCAGTTCACGCGGAGCATCTCGGGTACCGTCAGCGACGATTACTACTTCAAGATCAACGTCAAGAGTCTCCCCGAGGTCTACTACGAAAGAGGTTCGAAGGGGCTGCGCGGCTTCGGCGGCGTCTCGGACCTCTACTAGAAAACCGCGCGTCCTCACGCGAAATCCATTTGACACCCCCTTGGTCGCGGCGTAACGTGACGCCTCATTCCAGGGAAAGGAGGTGAATCGAAATGAACAAGACGGAACTCATCGCCACCATCGCCAAGAAAACTTCCCTCTCCGCACGTGAAGCGCGCAACATCATCGACACACTCTTCTCGCCGGGGAAGGAAGGCCTCATCGCGTCCGCGCTGATCTCGGGAAAGAAAGTTCAGATCACGGGATTCGGCACGTTCGAGACACGCAAACGGAAGGCGCGCGAAGGTCGCAATCCGCAGACAGGCGAACGGATCAAGATCGCGGCGTCCCGTTTCCCGGCGTTCCACGCCGGCAAGGCGCTCAAGGATCGCGTCCGCAAGTAGGAACCCCCCATACGGTCTTCGAGAAGGGGCGGGCTTTGACTCCCGCCCCTTCCCTTTTACCGGGATTGTTGAACCGGCGTCGAGGTGCGGGGTATATTGCCTCGACTGCTTTGTTTAGAACCGAATCGGCGAGGAGGTGATTGGAACTGCAACGGCTTCGCTACCTGCTCCTTCTCCTTGTTCTACTTGGACTTATGGCTGCGCCCGTGCTCCAGGGCAAAACGCCGCCTTGCGACATCCTCATCCAGAGCACGACGGATGCGAACGCAGAGCTGGCTCCCTGTGGCTGACACGCGCACCCGCTTGGCGGGCTCGCCCGGAGGGCGAGCCAACTCAAAGTAGGCAGGCTGAAGTTCCCCACGGGATTCGTCGTGGACGCCGGGGACTATTTCGGCGTCGGCGGGGAGCAGGACTCCCTGAAGAGCGGCTATATGGTCCACGCCATGGACGTCCTCGGCTATGACGTGGTGACCCTGGGCGAGCGCGAGTTCAACTTCGGCCAGGCATTCCTCCTCGACTGCTTCAAGAAGACGAAGATCGACGTCGTCTCCGCGAACATCGTCTACGCCGACACCAAGAGGCCGTTCGTGAAGCCGTACGTCATCCGCAGGGTCTGCTCGACCCGCATCGCCTTCACCGGTCTGATCGGGAAGGACATGCGCATTCGCCAGCTTCCGAGCGAGCGGGGCGTCGAGATCCTCGATCCGTTCGAGACGGCGAAGAAGCTGATCCCGGAGCTCCGCGGCAAGGCGGACGTCGTCGTGGTCCTCTCGCACCTGGGGCTCACCGACGCGCAAAAGCTGGCGCTCGACGTGCCGGGCATCGACGTCATGGTCTTCGGCCATCAGGCAGGGCTCTTCCGGCAGATCGTGAAGACGCAGGAGGTCGTGACCTTGAGGGGCGGGGAGCGCGGCCAGTACATCCCGCAGCTCCACATGGTCGTGCAGGACGGCAAGGTTTCCTCGTTCGACGGCGACGTGGTCGTCCTCGACGACAAGGTACCGGCGGATGACGCGATGAACCACGCGGTCGACGAATTCAGCGACAAGCTGAACGAGCGCTTCAACGCCGCGAACAAGGCCACGGCGGACCAGGCGCAGCAGAGGACCCTGGCGCAGGTGTCGGGCGACCGCTATCTGGGCGAGGCCACCTGCCGCCGGTGCCACGAGGTGGAATACCAGATGTACACGAGCCAGAAGCACGCGCACGCGTTCCAGACCCTGATCGACAATCAGCGCGACTCGACGCCGGAATGTCTCCCGTGCCACGTCGTGGGCATGGGGCAGCTGGGCGGCTTCGTCTCGAGGCAGGGAACCCCGGAGCTCGTCAACGTGCAGTGCGAGAACTGTCACGGCATGGGGAGCCGCCACCCGGAGCACGGAGCGATCGTCGGCCCCGATGTATGCATCACCTGCCACACCGCCTCGCAGAGCCCGAATTTCCAATATGAAGAGATGGTGGCCAAGATCGTTCACTGGAAGTAGGGTGCGCCCCGGCCGTCTCGCATTCCTCGCGGTCGCCCTGCTCGTCGCGGTTCCTTCCACGGGACGCTCCCAAGCGCTCCAGATCCAGGGCCTCCAGTTCCCGGCGACCTCGGTCGTCGGCCCCTGGGTCACCTATCGCGTCCGAACCCAGTCCCGCGCCCTGACCCCCCGCGACTACACGCAGCGCGTCGCGATCGTTGGTCGGGAGAAATACCGCGGCAAGGACGGCTTCTGGGTGGAGCTCAAGACCGAAGGGTTGTCTTCCGGCAAGCGGATCGAGAGGGGCTTCTTCACGATCATCAATACGGCCGACGATTACAAGAACCGGCCGGGAGAAATGGCCGATCTCCCGCCGGATTCGTTTCCGCCCCCGATGCCGCCGAGGGTCCGTCTCGTCCGCTACCAGGTGCTCACGTCGGGCGGAAAGCTCTACGAATACCCGGTGGGCGGCGGCGCCGAGGCCAGGGCGGGAAGCGATGTCGGCACGTTGGAGCTCTTCGAGTACGACTCCTCCGTGCCGCCCATGACCGAGAGCCTGGGCCCGGATACGCTTCGGATCGGGCGCCGCGTCGTTCCGACCGTTGTCGAGAGGACGCGGCGTGTCGGCTCGGACAGCTGGCCGGATCCCAGCGACAGCGCGTACATCATGCACCCCATTCTGACCCAGAAGTATTGGCGGAACTCGGCGGTCCCGATCACCGGCTTCGCCCGCTCGCTGTTCCAGGTCACGATGGAGCGGGCGCCCGCGCCCACGCGGGACAGCACGGCCGCGTCCGGTGGGGAGCCGGGCGGCGCCGTGTCCCGACGCGCGCCGCCCCCGGCTTGGATGGGGCGGTCACGCCCGGACAGCTCGGGCGCCGACACGGCACCGGTCATCACGAAGACCGAGTTGGAGCTCATCGACCTAGGGGCCGACGCCGTGCCCGAAGTGACACAGTCGCCCGAGGAATCCGCTCCTCCGGGGGCCGAGCCCCCGGGGCCGATCCGCTAGAGGCTCCGCCCCCGCCTAAGCCGCAGCGCCCGCGTCCGTCCCCTCGGAACCGTCCCTCCAGATCGCAGCCGCGCCTGCCGATACCGGAAGGGGTATTTCGGATCAGTCCGCTCGCGTCGATCTCGTCACAGGGTAGGGGGGACCGCATGGCCCCAGGGGGCCGAAAGCCGCTCGGGCAGTGTCTCGTGGAGCAGGGCCATCTCTCCGCGGAGGGGCTCGCGCGCGCCTTGGAAGAGCAGCGTCGCACCGGCGCCGCCCTGCGGGACATCCTCCTCAAGCTGGAGCTGGTCTCCGAGCGCGCGATCCTCGACTACTACGAGGACCAGCTCGGGATTCCGGTCATGGACTTGACGACCTACGCCCTCGAGCCCGACGTCGTGCGCCTCGTGCCCGAGCGCGTCGCGCGGCAGTACCACGTGGTCCCCCTCTTCAAGATCGGGAACACGATCACCGTGGCCATGGCGGACCCGCTCGACTTCGTCGCCCTGGACGAGGTGAAGCAGAGCACCGGGCTCCAGGTGGACGTCGTGGTCTCCTCCGGCGCCCAGATCCGCGAGGCGGTGGAGCGCCACCATCCGGCCACGGGCGGGCTGGACCAGCTCGCGAGAGAGCACGGGCTGAAGCAGGCCGTGGCGGATATCGCGAGCGCCCGCCCCGAAGAGGACGGGCCGATCATCCGGTTCGTGAACACGATCGTCCAGCAGGCGCTCCGGGAGGGCGCCTCCGATCTGCACATCGAGCCCGACGAGTCGAGCTTCCGAATCCGCTACCGCGTGGACGGGGTCCTTCGCGAGGTGTCGGTCCAGACCAAGACGATCTACGCCTCGGTCGTCTCGCGGGTGAAGGTCATGGCGACCCTCGACATCTCCGAGCGGCGGCTCCCCCAGGACGGCCGGATCCGGATGAACCTGCTCGGGCGCGACCTCGATGTCCGCGTCTCCACGTTCCCGACGATCCACGGGGAGAACGTCGTGATGAGGATTCTCGACCGCTCGATCGCGCTGGTCGGCTTGGAGGAGCTGGGCCTCTCGCCCCAGCCGCTCGCGGTCGTGGCCCGCATGATCGAGCGCCCGAACGGGATCGTCCTCGTGACGGGCCCGACGGGGAGCGGGAAGACCACGACCCTCTACTCCTGCATTCAGCGGATCAACACCGTGGAGCGGAACATCGTGACGCTCGAGGATCCGGTCGAGTACCACCTGGGCTCGATCCGCCAGACGCAGGTCGACCCCGACGTGGGGCTCACCTTCGCGCGCGGCCTTCGGGCGCTCCTGCGTCAGGACCCGGACGTGATCCTGGTAGGCGAGATCCGCGACGGCGACACCGCCGAGATCGCGGTGCGCTCGGCCCTGACGGGGCACCTCGTGCTCTCGACCCTCCACACCAACGACGCCTCGGGCGCGATTCCCCGCCTGATCGACATGAAGATCGAGCCGTTCCTTCTCTCTTCGGCGATGGTCGGCGTGCTGGCGCAGCGGCTCGTCCGCCGCGTCTGCGACAAGTGCAAGAAGCCGATCAAGCCCCCCGCCGAGCTCCTCGCCGAGCTGGGCATCGCGCGCGGCGAAGGGAAGTTCATGCACGGAGCGGGGTGCTCGGCCTGCTCCGGGACCGGGTACCGCGGACGCGTCGGAATCTTCGAGGTGCTCGAGGTGAACGACAAGGTTCGGGACCTGATCTCCTCCCGCGCGTCGGCCGAGGATCTCGCCCGCGCGGTCCGAGCCTCCGGCATGGGATCGCTGCGGGATGACGCGATCCAGAAGGCGGCCCAGGGCGCGACCACGCTGGAGGAGGCGCTCCGCGTGACCAACCCGGATGCCGTGTCGCTGGATCCAGGCTCATCCTCCGTCACGTACCCCTCGTAGACGATGCCTTCGTTCCGCTACCGCGCAGTGAGCCCCGCGGGTCTCGCGCAGCACGGCCTCGTCGAGGCGCCGGACCTGGACCGGGCCGTCGAGCTGGTCCGCACCATGGGTCTGACGCCCGTTCGGATGGATTCGCAGACGGGCGCTGCCGCCGAATCCCGAGGGTTCTCGCTCTTTCGGAAACGGGTGGCGACGCGCGACCTGATTCTCTTCACGCGCCAGCTCGAGACGATGCTGGAAGCGGGCCTTCCCCTCCTCTCCGCGCTGGAAACGCTCCACGAGCAGACCGCCCACCCCGAGCTTCGGCTCGCGATCGACCGGGTGCGCGCTGACGTCGAGCAGGGCGGAACGCTGACGGACTCCATGCGGCGCCATCCCTGGTGCTTTCCGAACCTCTACGCCAACCTCGTGCACGCCGGCGAAGAGGGAGGGTTGATCACGTCGATGCTGGACCGCATCGCGTCGCTCCTCGAGTACGCGGAGGAGACGGAGCAGCGGATCCGCTCGGCCACGTTCTATCCCGTGCTCATCGTGTGCGAGCTGGTGCTCGCGTTCGGGGTCCTGGTCAAATTCGTGCTGCCGCGATTCGCGTCGCTCTTCCGCAACCTGAACACCGAGCTCCCGCTCCCGACGCGCGTCCTGATCGGCACGAGCGACTTCGTCGACCGGTACTGGTACCTCTGCCTCGCCATGATCGGGGGCCTGGTCGTGGCCTGGGTCTTCTGGTACCGGACCGAGGACGCGCGGCGCCGCATCGACCGCTTCATTCTGACGATGCCGATCTTCGGCCCGATCTTCCTCAAGTCGATCGTCTCGCGTTTCGCACGGGTGCTCGCCGCGCTCGTCGCGGGCGGGATCCCGATCGTCCAGGGCCTCGAGATCGCGCGGGGCTCCCTCGACAACCGCGCCATGGAAGAGGAGATCGACCGGATGAAGGAGGGGTTGATGGCCGGCGAGGGGCTGGCGGAGCCGCTCCGGGGAAGCAAGATCTTCCCCCCTCTGGTCACCCGCATGCTCGCGGTGGGGGAGGAGACCGGATCGATCGACAAGATGCTCCTCCGGGTGGCCCGATATTACGACCAGGACGTCGATTACACGATCAAGAACCTCTCCACCGCGATCGAGCCGGTCCTTCTCCTCGTGCTCGGCGTGGCGGTCCTCTTCACCGCGCTCGCCGTCTTCCTCCCCCTCTGGAACCTGATGAACGCGTTCCGCCACTAGGCGGCGCCGGATTTTGCATTCAAGAAAGGCCCTCCCGAAGCCGATTTGCTTGGAGTCAAGAAGCCCCGGTCGGTAGAGCGGCCCCCGGGGGCGGGGCCGGCTATAAAAATGTTCTTGGAGGTTCGACGTTATGGATCTGCATGGAAGGAAGTCCGAATCCGGGTTCACGCTGATCGAGCTTGTGATCGTCATCGTGATCCTGGGAATTCTCGCCGCGGTTGCCATTCCCAAGTACGAGGACATGCGCGAGCAGGCCCGCGTGGCCACGATCCGTGGACAGCTGGGCTCGATGCGCTCCGCAATCGCAATCCAGTACGCACGGAACGCGCTCCTCGGTGCTGCCGCGTTTCCGACGCTGGACGGGACGATCTTCGCCGACGGCAACGTTCCGAAGGAGCCGGTGACCCCGTCCAACGTCGTCAAGACGACGGCGGGCGTGAACAACGCGGGCGGCTGGCTGTACACGCAGGCGACGGGCATCGTGAAGGCGAATCTGAACGCCTACTCGTCGTACTGAGCGGGTCCCGGCTAAACAAGGCAATTCGGCGGCGCTCCGCGGCGCCGCCTCACCTAACCATTGGGGGACGCGCCCGGATCACCGGGCCGCACTCATGCGCTGGACCCGCGCGGGGACAGAAAGCCTCGCCGCCGCGGCGATCGCGGCAATAATTTATGGAGGGACGCTCGCGCCGACGGTCGGCGCGGGCGACAGCGGGGAGCTTGTCCTCGCAGCCGACTCGCTCGGCATCGCTCACCCTCCGGGGTACCCCCTCTGGGTGCTTCTGGCACGGCTCATGGCTTCCGTCCCGATCGGGGACGTGGCGTGGAGGGTGAACGCCCTCTCCGCGCTCCTCTCGGCGGCGGCAGTGGGCCTGTTCTACCTGCTCGCGACGCGCGTCAAGCTTCCCAGACTCCCGGCCGCGCTCGCGACGGCCCTCTTCGCCGCCTGCACGATCGTCTGGCATTCGGCGGTCGAGGCGGAAGTCTACCCGCTCGCGACGCTCTTCTTCGTCCTCCTGGCTCTCCTCGCGCTGCGTGCCCGGTCCGGGGACGCGGCCGCTCCGCGAATCGAAGCCCTCTACTTCTTCGCCGCCGGCCTCGCCCTGATCGTGCACCAGACCCTGCTCTTCCCGGCCGCCGCGATGGGCACTTGGGTCTGGGCCCGCGAGCCGCGGCTTGACCGCCTGGCCCGTCACGCCGCCTGGGCCGCGCTCGGATTCAGCGTCCTGCTCGTGATTCCCGTCCGAGCCGGCTCGGCGCCGCCGTTCTCGTGGGGCCACGAGGCGGGTCTATCGACGGCGCTCGATCACCTGCTCCGGCGAAACTACGGTCCGCTCCAGCAAAACCCGCTTCGCGCCGACCTCCTCGTGTCCGACCTCGCGGGGATGGCGGCACGGGTGGCTGCCGCGGTGGGCTTGCCGGGCGCGCTCCTCGCCGCGGCCGGCCTCAACTCCCTCCGCCGCGCCGAGGGCGGGCTAAAGCTCGTGCTCGTCTCGGCGCTCACGGTGCCCGCGGCGCTCGCGATCGTCGTCGCGTTCGCGCCGGACGCAGAGCACTTCGCGCAGGTGGAGCCGTTCCTCGCGCCGGTCGCGGCCGCGCTCTGCCTGATCGCCGGGCTCGGCGCGGATTCGCTGCTTCGGGTCGGCCGCCCTGCGTGGCGGCCGGCGGCGATCGCGGCCATCGCCGCTTGCGCGCTCGTCACCGCGGCGCTCCACTATCGGGACTGCGACCGGGGCGGATTCCGCCTGGCGGAGCGCTACGGGCGGGACCTCCTTCGAGACCTTCCCAAGGGATCGACGCTCGTCCTCGACGGGGACAACGAGACGTTCCTGGCGGCCTACACGACGCGGCATGCCCACTTCCGGACGGACGTGGAGCTGGTCCATCGCCGCGGGTACATCTTCGGGGACCCGTACCACCTCCGCGGCGTGCCGCGCGGCAGGTGGGTTGAAATCGCCCATCGCGTCGATCTCGAGCGGCTCCGGGACTCGGGTCGCCCCGTCTACTACGCGACGCCGCCCCTCGATCTCGAGGCCGCGGGCGTGCGGTTCATTCCCGCGGGGCTGGTCCATCGCGCGGTCCCTCCGCGCCGCGTTCGGCCGGGACCGCCCACGCTCGCCGGCGACGACGCCCGCGCGCTCGCCCCATGGACGCCGCCCGCGGATTGGCCCAAGAGCTCCTCGCTCCTTCCCGGCGGTGCTCGGAGGTACGACTACGTCACCCGGAAGCTCGCGGTCAGCTATTCGGACGTCGCGGCGCGCTCACTCTGGAATCGAGGGCGACTGGAGGAGGCGTACCCGTGGTTCGTGGACGCGGCCGCCGTGGGGTTCGACAACGTCGGCGCGAGGCTGAATCTGGCGACTGCCGCCGCCGCGATCGGAAAGCCCGAGACCGCGCTCTCGGAGCTGCTCGCGGCGAGGAAGGTGGCCCCGCTCGATCCCGAGCCGGTAGGCAGGCTCGCGGTCTTCCTCTCCGTTGCCGGCCGCCACCGGGACGCGGCCCTCTGCTTCGAGCGGGCCTATCGCATGATGCCGGTCCCGTCGCGCGCGTCGGACGCGGCACGCGCCTGGGCGCTCGCCGGGGACGAGGCGCGGGCGAAGAGCTGGAGAGGGCGGGCCGGATGAGGGCGCCCGAGGGGTTCACCCTCTTCGAGCTGATCGTGGTGATGACCATCATCGGTATCACCGCGTGGGTAGCCTATCCCAAGTTCTTGACCCCCTTCAACGACATCAAGCTCGACGCGGCGGCGCGCCGCGTCGCGGCCGACCTTCGCTACGCGCAGAACCAGTCGATCGGAAAGCGCGCCGTGCACGGCGTCCTCTTCGAGCCTGGGGCGGCGCGCTACACGGTCTACTCCCCGACCACCGCGACCCCCGTGACGGATCCGGCCAATCGCGCGCTCCCGCTGCGGGTCGACTTCCTCGCCACCGGCGAATTCAAGGGCGTCACGATCACGTCCGCCGCGTTCGGGACGTCGCGCGGCGTGAGCTTCGACTACTTCGGCGTGCCCCGCGACACCGCCGGGGTCGAGCTCGCGGTGACGGGGCGGGTGATCCTCGGCTACCAAGGCGGCGCGGACACGATCGACGTCACGCCCGGCACCGGGAAGGTGATCATCCGATGAGGCGGCGCGAAGCTTCTCGGCCTCCCGCTCCCGGCTTCACGCTCATCGAGGTGGTGCTGATCATCGTCATCGCCGGCGTGGCGGTGCTGCCGCTCAGCATGCTCTTCGCCAACGCGTCGATCCGCTCCGGGGATGCCCGGAATGCGACCGTCGCGGCGCAGCTGGCCCAGGCGAAGATGGAGGAGATCGCGGCGGACAAGAACTCGCCGATGCGAGGTTTCGCGTACCTCGTCGCGGCGAACTACCCGGCCGAGAGCCCGGTGCCCGCGTTCTCGAACTACAGCCGCTCCGTCTCGATCGCGCCGGACTCCACCTACGACGGCGTCACGTTCCGGACGGTGAGCGTGACGGTGAGCTGTCCCAACATCGCGCCGGTCACGGTGAGCACATGGTTCACGACCTATTGACGCCCGCCGCGGCGCGGCGAGCACGCGGGTTCACGATGATCGAGCTGGTCATCGTGATCGTCCTCGTCTCCGTGGCGGCGCTCGTCTTCTCGAAGATGTTCATCGAGGCGGTCCGCTCGTACGAATGGGTGGACGTCGAGAAGGAGAAGCTGCAAGAAGCGCGCTACGCTCAGGAGCGGATGACGAGGGAGTTCCGGCGCGTGCGCGACAACGTGAGCATCAACGCGGCGACGGCCACCACGTTCACGTTCGTCGACCGGGACGCGGCCACGATCAGCATCTCCTGGAACGGGGTCAAGGGCACCGACCTGGTCTACACCAAGAACGGCACGGCCCGCGTCCTCGCCGCGGGGGTCGACTCGCTCGCGTTCGCCTACTGGAAGACGAACGGAACCGTCGCGACGCCCGTCGTCTCGCCCTCGGCGACCGACATCTGGCGCATCACGACCTATCTCCGTCTCGCCAAGGCCGGCCACACCGTCGAAACGGTGGGGGCCGCCTACGTGAGGAGCCTGTGAGCGCGCGGGCCGTCGACCTTGTTCGGGACGCGGAGGCCACGCCAAGGGCCGACGCCGGATTTTCCATCGTCCTCGCCGTCTCGACGATCCTGGTCCTGATGGTGCTGGGGATGGCCTTGGTGACGCTCGTGGTCGAGGACTCCGACCTGGGCACGAACCAGGTGCAGTCGAACCAGGCGCTCTACGCCGCGCACGCCGGGATCGAATACGCGGTCGTCAAGATCTCGGCGAACGGGGCCTGGACCGGGCTCGCGTCGCCGGGAAAGACGGTGGGCGCCGGCTCCTTCTGGATCGCGCCTCCCGACACGTTGGACGAGAACGGCGCGCCCCTCGCGTCCGGGCAGAAACGGATCATCTCGAACGGGGTTGTGGGCGGGGCCGCGCGACAGATCCAGGTGCACGTCTCCCCCGGGATGATCACCGCGTACGCCGGCACGGGGACGCAGGGCTACGCGGGGGACAACGCAGCGGCCACCGCGGCGCTCTTGCGCGATCCGCAGGGGGTTGAGGTAGCGGCGAACGGGGATCTCTACATCGCGGACA
>Ga0193723_1000780_pt1 | contig 12561 bp, 13 predicted proteins | sample H2m2metaG_FD_143042 | JGI IMG/M metagenome (GOLD analysis project Ga0193723, IMG submission 143042) | Soil microbial communities from a riparian zone of the East river system, Colorado, United States - H2m2 | ecosystem: Environmental > Terrestrial > Soil > Riparian zone | place: USA: East River... | reverse complement strand
AGTCCAATTGACGTGAAACACAAGTTCCAGAACAACATTGAGAAGGCGATCGATCCACCATCAACCCTCTACCTCTCGACCACCACGGCATCGGTCCCAGTGGCGACGCTCGACAAACTTGCGCGGGAGACGATCGGCCCCGGATACCTCAGCGGAGCGCAGGACGACTATGCGTTGTCCAAAGCTAATCCCGAGATTGTGCCGAGTGCAGAGGCGACGGCGTGGGTCACGTCACCAGAATGGACTGCGATCCAAACAACGCGGAGCCTGTGGGTGGATGCGGGCATGCTGCTGTGAGAGCTGGGCGGGTTAGTACGGGAGCCGGACGCACTAGATCATAAACTTTTCGGACAAAATCGGACACTGGAACTGCGTAATTCTGCGCGAATCGTGCAAACTGCTCATTTTCACAAAGTGCAGTTAACGCGCTGATTGCCGAAAGTTTGCGCCGTATTCACGCGAATTAGCGAGATCTCGAAAGTGGGTTCGATTCCCGTTGCCCGCTCATTTTACCTCCGAAAATGAGCTTTGACCGTTGTTAGGGGCGTGGGGGCCCGACGACGATAGGTGGCAACTGAAATCTCAGCAGATGCGAATCCTCTTATCTGTTTTGGGCCGCGTCTTTTTCGAACAATTCTGTCGACCTTAGCAGTTCTTCAATCGCTCGGGCCTCTTTTTTAACGCCGCGTTGAAGCACCCCAATCATTTCGACGCCTCGGGGCGATAAAGCTTCTTCGCGCAGCAAGACTTCGAGCCCAAGCAACAGGGGCCCCAGCGGCTCGCGCAGTAGGTGCGTAATGCGCTGAATAAATTCTGCATTGCCAGCTACCGTCGGTTTCAGTCCGGCGTGCAATTGACGCACAGCTTCTTGATGTTCCTCAACGAATTGGACGGTTGCTTCAATAATGACGTTGTCGAAAAAACATTCCACAACTCGCCGCGCGGCATTCTGCGCGTCAAAATCGAAACGGACATCCGCGTCGGCGAAGGCTTTAAGCCAGGTGTCAATGAAGTTCCGACGAATCAGGCAGATCTCGCGGATTAATTCTTCTAGCTTGTAACCTTGTCGCCAGCGTTTCCAGCCGTGCGCCCTGGCATCCTGCCTCGCCTCTCGCTTGATCTCCTTGGCATTGGGCTGTTTGAGTAGAGCCGCCAGCTCCGTGCAGAGCTCGGGCAGATGATCAAGCAGTTGTGTATATGTAAGATTGTCCGAAGTAGAAATGTTCGGGTACTGATCAACTGCAGCGATCCAGGATTGGAGAATTTGCTCCCGGTGGACGAGCACAAAATCAGCAAACCCAGAAACTGATGCGACCTCAGACCTGCTCTGACCGTAACGAGTGATGAACCTAGCCCTCCTAATCTTATTTCGGAGGTAAATACCTGCGCGGCCCTAGGCTAAAGTATTATCACCAAAAAATTCCAAACCGAAAGATGGGATATTGCATTTCTAAGTTCGCGGTGACGGGGGCGTTGCCAGCAGCAATTCCGGAACGTGCACTCACAAGAGGGCCGAGCCGAGGATCCCCTTAGTGTGCCTCGGTCCCGTCATGGTCATGTTTTTTGTACCGGGGGAGTAGAAGCGCGGACGTGATATGGGTCGATACTTATGGCGTAAGGAAAATTTTGCCTGTGTAAGGATCTTCCACTGGAGTTCCCGGCGGAAAACCGATGACTTGGACGTAACCGGCATCCGGCGCGAACGGACTTGTAACTAAACCTGGTTTTCCCTGCACAGGAGTTCCGTACGGTAGGTTGGCTTTTTCGTCGCTCGCGATCGAGCCTGCCTTCGCCCACCGGACGTCGGGCTGGCCCGGCGACGCAGGGGTTGGCTTGCCCGACGTCTCACTATTCGAAGCATCGCTTGGCGGAGTCTTTCTACGCTTGTGCGTGCTCCGATGGGGCCGCGGCGTCTCTTTCGGGGGAGCGATTGCGCTACGTAGCGTTCTGAAAAGATCTTTGAAGGGCCCCGCTTTCGCCGCATCAGTCGCAGTGAATATCGTGAAGATCGACAACCAGACTACGATTGCGTGGAGTCGTCGTTTCACCAACACTGCTTCGTGCCGCCCACCTGCTATGCGTGTCTTGTAATTGACTAAACCATTGGAATGGCCGCGGTTCTGAGCAGGAGCCTGGCGCCGTCCGGAGCCAGGAAAAGCCGCAGGATTCGCCAAATCCTGCGGCTTTTTATCGGTGATATTTCCGTTTCCGTGTCAATCGACCACGACGTGATCAACCGTGCGTAAATCGCCGGCCTGTGCGTAATAAATACGCACGTGAGCGCCGGGCTTAATAGCCGTTCGGATCACCTCGCCGTTCTTGTCTACAACGTGACCAGGCCCGTTGAGAACATAACTTCCTGCAGTATTGGAACGATCCTCGCGAACAACAAGTGTCCTGACCGGCTGGTAATTGGCCGCCGAGCCTTCCTCACTTGTCATTTTGATGATGGTTCCGGTCACCGTTACTGCTTCGGTGGTACTTGCCCCTTGCCCTTTGCCCTTCGACTCTGGTTGCGCGAACGCCAGCGGCGCCAGCAGTGCGCAGCAGATGAGGATGGTAATTGGTTTCTTCATGTTATCCCTCCATTGTTGTTGATGGTTGTACGTGACGGTTGGTTACCCTTTACAAAGGGATTCCGGAGCGCGTGCTGCACGAAATTTAGATTTCTGTCGTCTCTGGCTTATCTTCTGCAATCTTGAAAGAAGCCGTTAATCCGGATACCCGCACGGCAAACGGACAGGGTCACAGCGATGTGTTTCCTTCCACCCACTGGAGCGTTGTGCTCGCGGCGGGGAGAAGCCAGGCCGAACCGGAGATGGTGGGTGCCGCGCTCGCGGAGCTTTGCCAAGTCTATTGGGCGCCGCTTTACGGCTTCGTCCGCAGTCGCGGGCACACCGTGCACGACGCACAGGATCTAACGCAGAGTTTCTTCGCCTACTTGCTCGAACATAAAGTTTACGCCCGCGTGGATCGACGGAAAGGCAGGTTCCGTTCATTTCTGCTCGCCTCCCTGAAAAATTTTCTCGCCGACGCTGCCGACAGAGAACGGACTCTTAAGCGCGGCGGTGCACAGATTTTTTTGCCGCTGCATGAAGAGCAGGCGCAAGAGGCAGAGTCACTTTTCCAGACTCACAGCGGCATTAGCAGCGAGGATCGCCTCTTCGATCGCAGTTGGGCCGAGGCGTTGGTTGCCGCTGCGTTGGAACGGCTGTCGGCAGATTACAAGCGTGAGGCCAAGGAGCAGCTCTTCAAGGAATTGAGAATATTTATCGCTGGAGGCGCGGAGCCGCCGCCAACTTATGCTGAGCTGGCACATCGGTTGGGGATAACGGAGTCAACGCTTCGCAGTCATGTCACCCGTCTTAGGGCGCGCTACCGGGACGCATTACGCACTGAGGTGCGCCGAACGGTGGATAGCGAAAAGCAGGTAGATCAAGAGTTGCACGAGCTGCTCCACGTGTTAACGGAAATGTAAGGAACGCGCGCCATGGGAAAACCGCTGGCATCAGCCGTCGGGGTCTGCTCGATGTGTGGCAAGCCGTTGAACGCAAAAGGCGACTGCCTGGCTTGTCTGCTGCGGACGGGTTTAGAGAAAACAATCGTCGAACCTAAACCGGCTGTCCTGGCGTTCGGCGATTTCGAAGTCGAGCAACACGCAGATGGTTCTTGCTGGGAACTCGGTCACGGTGCAATTGGCGTGACATACCGTGCTGCGGACAAGGTGTTACGCCGGCGCGTTGCGCTTAAAGTGATCGAGGTGCCTCCCGCTGCACGCGGCTCCCAAGCTGTGCGCGACCGTTTCCTACGTGAAGCGCGCGCGGCAGCTGCCCTGCGGCATCCGAATGTAGCTGCCGTCTTCCAGTTTGGTACTTCGCCGGATGCTACTCACTGCTATTACGCGATGGAACTGATCGAAGGCGAAACGTTGGCGGCGCGCGTGCGCAGGGACGGTCCGCTTAACGCAAAGGAGGCTCTGAAAATTGCGATTCAAATTGCGAGGGCGTTAGTGGCTGCGGCGGCCCACGATTTAATCCATCGCGATCTGAAGCCAAGCAATATCATGCTGACGAGCGACTCGCAGGTGAAAATCATCGATTTCGGCCTGGCCAAGGCGATTACCGACGCCGGGGGAGACATGGATCTGACCCATGGAGAATTCGTCGGCACACCGTCTTTCGCCAGCCCCGAGCAATTTGGAGGTGGCCCAGTGGATGCGCGCTCGGACATCTATGCGCTGGGCGGCACGCTCTGGTTTGCGCTCACCGGTTTGGCACCACACCCTGGCAAGACATTGGAAGAGATGCGCGATCGTAAAACGCGCGATGGCCTGCCGGTCGCGCAGTTGATAGCCAGAAAAGTTCCTGAACCGCTGGTAAAAATGCTGCGTTCTACGCTTGCCATTGATCCGGGAAAGCGGCCCGCGTCGGCCCGCGAATTGGTGGAAGCCCTGGAATCGTGTCGACGGAACCTTACTCGTCGCATCGGCGTCCGCTCTGAGGAAGCTGCTCTGCGTAGTGAGGCGTTTTCCAGAGCGTTAACGGATGCCAAAGCGTGCGCTGGCGATCCCGAAAGTTTACAGGCGCTTTTCGACAGTGCGGCGAAAAAAGCGGCGGCCATCTCTAAGAAACCGTTTAAACAGAACTGGGCTTACCTTCAAACGATGTTGCGTTTAATTCGTGCATACCATCGGGGGGAATACGATCAAGTTTCGGATGACGCGCTCGTGTGGATCATTGCAGCCTTGAACTATCTGGTGGACCCATTCGATTTAATTCCGGACGATACTCCGTTTCTCGGCTTGGTTGACGATGCACATGTAGTCGAACTTGTGACCGATAAGACTCGAAGAACGCTCGACGCTTTCATGACGTGGGAAACAGCGGCGCGCTAGAGATTTTGAGGAGGACAGACTGCGAGCTTCACGCGCGTGAAAATGCGGCTTCGACTCGCGTTTCCGTTTCCTGATGCAACCGGGTTTACGTTAAGAATTTCAGGACGCCGCCAGCTTTGGCGGGAAGGGCAAAATCTTGGCCGACAACGAAGTCACGTAGCACAACCGTTACCCACTCGCGCGACGAGGTTGCCTCTTCAATGGTGATGTAAGTCGTCTCGCCTTTTTCTTTCAAACTGTAGCGCAAAATCTCGACCTCTATCGGTTCCTTTTCCCCCAGCAAATCGAGGCGGACGCGAACCCGTTTGTTTTTCGTGTCGATCGAAAGTTCAGTCATTTGCCCGATCGAGCGCAGTTTTGTGTTGATCGCGACCCGCGCCGTGAAAGCCAAGGTCGCGTCTTTAGAACGATGAAGAACATTTCGCAGGCCTTTCGTAACAGGAGCTCCCAGCCGGTTTATGATTCTCGTGAGCCACTACTGATCTGGCGCGAGCAACTCGCGATTTCGCCACGCATAGCCAAGCCCCGAATAGAGGGTCAGGGCAACGGTAATCCAGATCAACACGGGACCGGCTTCGCCCCACGCCCGCAGCCACCAAGTGGGCGTCCCATTCACATGATGCAGTTCCGCAATCGACAGGAGGGCGAGGAAAAAAATGATGGTGACGATTTGCCACGACGTCTTTTGTTTGCCGAGGCTTTCTGCTGGCAGAATTCGCCCCTTGGCGCTCGCCATTAGCCGCAGACCTGTGATCAGAAAATCCCGCGCCACAATGGTTGTTGCTGCCCATGCTGGCACTGCTTTCAGAGGAACGAGTGAAATGAACGCCGCCGCCACCATGATTTTATCCACCAGCGGATCCATTAATTTGCCGAAGTTCGTGATGTCCCCGTAGCGCCGTGCGATCTCGCCATCGATGAAATCAGTGAGACCGGCAATCAGAAAAATCACGAGTGCGGCGGTGCGCGCATAATGCCAGGATGAACTGAGCAACCCTACAAAAAGCACCGTCAACGCCAGCCGGCTCAGAGTAAGTCGATTTGCCCAATTCATACTGTAGTCCCGACGCGGTCGGCATGCGAGGCGTGGCGATGACTCTCGACCTTAAACCGCGGCCGTTTCCAAATCGGTACTTTCTTCTTCAACTCATCCACGATCCATTGACTTGCCCGGAAGCCTTCGCTCCGATGCGGACTCGCCACTCGCAGAAAAAGTGATGCTTCTCCAACTGCGATAAAACCAAATCGGTGATGAACGATGACGAGCTTAAGCCCAAATCGCTCTGCGGCCTGTTCGGCAATTCGTTTCAACTGGTGCTCGGCCATTTCACGATGCGCGTCGTAATCGATTCCCTGAATTTCGCGGCCATCCTCGATTGGTCGGACTACGCCCCAGAAATCAACAACTGCGCCCGCGCCGGCATTGTCGCTCATTTGCGCCGGGAGCGCCGCCTGTGTCACCAAAATTTCGCAAAGGACATTTGCCATGCGCTTAAACTGCTCGCTACAGTGACTTATTCTGCGTTGAGCAGCCACAATAGGAGATACAAAAATGAACACGAATCAATGTGATATTGGCCTGATTGGCCTCGGTGTCATGGGCGAAAATCTCGTCCTGAACATGGAATCAAAGGGTTTTTCGGTCGCGGTGTTCAATCGCACCACTGAGGTGACGGAGAAATTCGCCACAGGACGCGCCCAGGGCAAAAACATACTGCCCGCCCTTACACTAGAGGAATTTGTTGGAGCGCTCAAAAAGCCACGGATAGCCATGATGATGGTGAAAGCGGGCCAGCCCGTCGATTCCGTAATCGGACAGCTGGCGCCGCTGCTTGAGAAAGGTGATGTGATCATCGACGGCGGAAATTCTCTCTTCACCGACACGCAGCGGCGTGGACAAGAATTGGAGAGCACAGGGATTCATTTTGTAGGCATGGGGGTATCCGGTGGCGAGGAAGGCGCGCTTAAGGGCCCGTCGCTCATGCCGGGTGGCCCGCGCGAGTCGTGGGAAATCATCGCGCCAATTTTCCGCAAGATCGCTGCTCAAGTGGATGGCGAACCATGCTGTCGATACATGGGACCCGACGGCGCCGGTCACTACGTTAAGATGGTGCACAACGGTATCGAGTACGGCGATATCCAACTGATCTGTGAAGCGTACGCAATTCTGAAGGACATCCTGGGAATGGATGCGGCGCAACTTGCAGACACTTTCGAAGAGTGGAACAAAGGCGAGCTCGAGAGTTATCTGATCGAGATCACATCGCAGATTTTCCGAAAAATCGATCCCGAAACCGGCAAGCCGCTGGTGGACGTGATCCTCGACAAAGCGGGCCAAAAAGGCACCGGTATCTGGACGCTTCAAGCTGCCATCAAGCAATACGTCGTCATTTCCACAATCAACGCCGCAGTCGAAGCTCGCGTGATTTCATCGCGAAAAGAAGAACGTGAAGCGGCGTCGAAAATTCTGCCGCACCCGAGAGCTCGAACGTTCAAAGGCAATCGCGATCGTTTCGTCGACGCGGTGCAGGACGCTCTTTATGCGTCAAAAATTATCTCGTACACGCAGGGGATGGAGCTTCTTCGGTCGGGAAGCACGACGTACGAATGGAACTTGAACCTGAGCGACATCGCCACGATCTGGCGCGGAGGCTGTATCATTCGCGCCAAATTTCTCAATCGAATCGTTGAGGCATATCGACGTAATCCTGCGCTGCAAAATCTTCTCCTCGACCGGTATTTCACCAGGGCCATCAAAAGAACACAGCCGAAATGGCGCCTCGTCGTTTCGACAGCTATCAAGTTCGGCGTACCGGTCCCCGCGTTTTCTGCCTCGTTGGCGTATTACGACAGTTATCGCTCTGCTCGCCTTCCAGCGAATCTCCTGCAAGGGCAACGCGATTTCTTTGGTGCGCACACGTACGAGCGCATCGATAAGCCCGGCGTCTTCCACACCGAATGGCTTGAGTCCGAGGAAAAGCCAACTGAAAAACCGACTGAACCAAAAACGCCCGAGCCGCATCATGCCGGGGAGTAGGCATTCTTTGACCAGCACGCGATCGGCTTGAAGGAATGCGCCGATGAGAGCTGCGCCAGTTGCGCTTCTGGGGAGCGCAGGCTGCGGGCCTGCAGGTCTCGGCAGCTTGCCGAGAGCGGGGATTTCGGTGCGGGGTTCAGAATTCGTGGCGCGAAGATGCTTTGGACAGGATTGCCGGCAACTACAGGCTGGCAGCGTATGTTCTTCGGAACTAAAACTTCCTGCGAAAATATGAGACAGTTTGGAAACGGACCAATTGGCCGATTTCTTCGGTTGATTCGTTTTTCTCATACGATTTTTGCGCTCCCCTTTGCTCTTGCTGCGCTGATCGTGGCGGCGAACGGCTGGCCATCGCCGAGAATTCTTTTGCTAGTGATTGTCTGCATGGTGTTCGCGCGCACGGCAGCCATGCTTTTCAACCGGCTCGTTGACTGGTCGCTAGATCAGCGCAACCCGCGCACGGCCTCGCGACACTTGCTCGTACCAAAATTGTCGGCCGTGGTTTTGCTGATTCTCAGTTGTGCCGGGTTTCTGCTGGCCGCGTGCGCAATTAATCGGCTAACGTGCATCCTCGCGCCCGTAGCGCTCGCGTTGATTTTTTTCTATTCGGTGACGAAGCGGTTCACCACCGCAACGCATTTTTTTCTCGGGCTGGCACTCGCCATTGCTCCTGTCGGCGCCTGGATCGCTCAGACCGGACACCTCGATATCGCGCCAATCGTGCTCGCGGCGGGCGTAATTTGCTGGGTGGCAGGCTTCGATCTGATCTATGCCACGCAGGACTATGATTTTGATCGTCGCGAAGAGATTCGATCGCTGGTGGTGAGACTGGGGATCACGCGCAGCTTGCGTCTCGCGCAGCTATTACATCTGCTGACGTTTGTGGCGCTCATCGTATTTGGATTCGTCGCGAAGCTCGGCGCGCTCTACTACTGGTCGCTGCCTCTGATCGCGGGCGCACTTGTTTACGAGCACAGAACCGAAAAACGTGATCTGGCCGGAATCAATCGCGCGTTTTTCCAGAGCAACGCGTTTGTCAGCGCGGTGTTCTTACTCGCGGTGTGCGTCGATCGATTGATCAGGTAGGGGCGATTGACCTCAATCGGCCGGGGACGGTTTCGGTGAACCGCCGCTATCTACATCGCGTTTAACATCGCAACGCGTCTTTCATGCCGGCCGCCATCGAAAGCGGTCTCAAGCCAAATCTGCACAATTTTTAGCGCCAGGTCTTCGGGAATCAGACGTTCGCCCATCGAGAGCACGTTCGCGTCATTGTGTTGCCGCGAGAGCTGGGCCGACTCTTCGTTCCAGCAAAGCGCGCAACGCACGCCGTGCACCTTGTTCGCCACCATCGCTTCGCCATTGCCTGAACCACCGAAGACAATGCCGCGATCGCACTCGCCGCGCGCTACTGCTTCAGCCGCCGGACGAATGAAAAGCGGATAATCCACCGGTTCCTCGCTGAACGTGCCGCAGTCCTTCACTTCATGCCCGAGCGAGCCGAGCAATTCTTTTACCTTCTCTTTGTAACGGAAACCGGCGTGATCTGAGCCCAGGGAAATTTTCATCAGACACGAATTACACGAATTCCCACGAAATGGTAGGGCGCGTCACTCCTGTGCGCGCCGAAATCGTGCCGCACCGATACCGCGCAGAGGACTCCCCGCGCTACCACCAGTGTCACGCTTCAAATGATCACGCTCCGTGCAATTTCGCCAACTCGCTCCAGAGTTCGCGTTCGCGTTCAGTCAGCTTTTTCGGGATGTTGATCTGAACAACGACGTAGAGATCGCCGCGTTTTCCTGATACTCCGGGCAGGCCACGTTCACGCAGACGAAACCGCTGCCCACCTTGTGTACCCGGCGGAATTTTCAGGCGCACCTTTCCTTCGGGAGTAGGCACAAGCAATTCACCGCCAAGCACGACCTGCGACGGCGGGATCCGCACCTCATGGACCAAATCGCTGCCTTCGACTGAAAAATCCGGATGCTTGGCCAATCGCACCCGAAGAAAAAGGTCGCCACTTTTTCCTCCACCCGCGCCGGCTTCACCCTGGCCGCGCAAACGGATTCGCTGGCCTTCGCGAACGCCGCGAGGAATCTTGACCTGATATTGCTCTACTTTGTCCGAACCGGCGCGCCGCAGCGACACGGTCCTTGTCGAGCCATGCAGCGCTTCTTCGAGTGTGACCATAATGTCCGCTTCCACATCCGCGCCGCGTTCGGCTGTCGCAGCGCGTCCGCCGAACCCGCCGAATGCGGAACGACCACGTCCGCCGCCAAAAAACGCTTCGAAGAAATCGCTGAACCCAGTTCCGCCGAACTCGAACTCAACTCCGCCGCCGCCATCGCCGCCCCATTGATGAAAGCCGCCGCCGGGTTGCTGGCCTTGCCACTGTGGCGGCGGCTGGAAACCGCCGGGCCGGTTCCAATCCGCGCCGAGCTGATCGTATTTCTTCCGCTTTTCAGGATCGCTCAGTACCTCGTACGCTTCGTTAATTTCCTTAAATTTTTCTTCGGCGGCCTTTTTGTCCTTCGCTACATCGGGGTGATACTTGCGCGCCAGTTTGCGAAACGCGCTACGTATCTCGTCCTCGCTCGCCGTTTTCGGCACCCCGAGTGTCTCATAATAATCTCGAAACTGTACTGGCATCGACTCTCAAGCTTGTGCCTCCGGTTGATTCGCGCAACTTTTTGAAGGTGCGCGAATTGGGGAAATTCATTGTGATCATTGGCGTGGTCGCGACGCTCGTGGGTCTGGTGTTGTGGAGCGGCTTCGCGCCAAAATGGCTGGGCCGACTGCCCGGCGACATTCGGATCGAGCGCGAACATTCCTCGTTCTATTTTCCCATCGTCACGTGCATCATTGTCAGCGTCGTGCTTAGCCTGCTTCTCTCGCTCTTCTCGATTTTCCGTCGCTGAAATTTTCACGGGTTGGGGCTTCGAACGCTGTTGCCACGGGCCTGTGGCCCGTCTGATCTTGCGAGTTGTCCAGCAATGTGCGAACGGCCCACAGGGCCGTGGCTACAGCAACTCCCCAAAACCGACTCGACAAACATGTAAGGGCGCTTCTTCGTTGCCGTCGCTGCCCGCGCATGCAATCGGCGCCGGTTTCAGGCGGCGCGGTAGTGAGCGACGTAATGATCATTGGGCAGGCGCCCGGTCCCCGGGAACCAATGTTGAAACGACCGTTTGCGCACACTGCCGGCAAAACACTTTTCCGTTGGTTCGAACAATTTTGCGGAATGGATGAAGCCGCTGTTCGATCGAAGATTTATTTCGCCGCCGTCTGCCGTTGTTTTCCCGGCAAAAACTCCGGCGGCAGCGACCGCGTCCCTGCGCCGGATGAGATTCGCAACTGTGCGTTGTGGATGGATGATGAGATTCGGATCTTGCAGCCGCGTCTCATTATTCCCGTCGGCCGACTGGCGATCGTGCAATTCATCGACTGTGCAAAATTGAAAGACGTAATTGGCCGCACATTTCGCGTCGTGCATGCAGGCCACCGCTTCGACCTGATTCCGTTGCCGCATCCGTCCGGCGCGTCGCCCTGGCACAAAATTCCGCCCGGCAAAGCACTCACCGAGCGCGCGCTCAAATTGATCGCCCGCCATCCTGCAATTCAAGGCCTCGCAGTGAGGGCACGAGCGTCACGACAATGAACTTTGGCCGCCTTTGAGTCCTTTGTGAGCTTTGTGCGAGAATGTGTCATGGAGATTCCGACCCGCGCTGACGTTCCCGAGACTGACAAATGGGACCTGACAGATCTGTTCGCTGACGTGAGCAAATGGCAGGAGGATTTTGCCTGGCTACAACGTGAGTATCTGAAGCTTGAACAGTGGAAAGGCAGAGTGGGGGAATCAGCCCAGACATTGGCTGGGCTTCTCGAGTTTGAGAAGGCGCTCGAGCAGAAGATGGAACGCGTCTATCACTACGCCTCATTGCAAGCGGCCGAGGATAGCACAAATAACGAGTACCTCGCTCGCATTGGTCAGGTTCAGAATCTACTTACAAGGATTAGCGAGGCGGCGGCGTTTGTTGTTCCGGAAATTTTGGCGATCGATAATGAACGATTCGGAAAATTCCTTGCCGATCCGGCGCTGAAGGATTGGGGGATCAAGCTGCACAAAATCCGACGAATGAGATCGCATATCCTTTCAGTGCCCGAGGAACGTCTGCTCGCGTTAAGTAACGTCGCGTTGAGCGGCTACGACGACACATTTTCCCAACTGACCGACGTGGACATGAAGTTCGGCGTGCTCGTCGACGAAACCGGACTGGAGCGACCGCTTAGCCAAAGCTCGTTCAGCTCGTTTCTGGTGAAGCGCGACCCTGAATTGCGCAAACGCGCGTTTCATCAATTCTACGCAGAATTTCGCGATCACCAGTACACGCTGGCCGCGTCGCTGGCCTATGCGGTGAAGGCCGATGTGTTTCACGCCAGAGCACGGCATTATCCATCTGCGCTAGAGGCGGCGCTGTTTCCGGATGATGTGCCGGTCGCGGTGTATGACGGCTTGATTCAATCTGTCCGCGCGAACTTGAAACCGCTGTTTCGATATTTCGATTTTCGCCGGCGCGTCCTCGGTTTGCCGGAGCTGCATCACTACGACACGTACATTCCCCTCGTT
>Ga0193723_1000777_pt1 | contig 12584 bp, 9 predicted proteins | sample H2m2metaG_FD_143042 | JGI IMG/M metagenome (GOLD analysis project Ga0193723, IMG submission 143042) | Soil microbial communities from a riparian zone of the East river system, Colorado, United States - H2m2 | ecosystem: Environmental > Terrestrial > Soil > Riparian zone | place: USA: East River... | reverse complement strand
TTGCCGTAGAACGGCGCCTCGCGTGCGATGACGCAGCCTGCGATGAATGCAATCAAGATGAGTGCGCGGCGCATAGGGCGCATAGGCCTAACGAGACGGAGCTGAGCCACCGCTGGCGGCGGCGAGCACGACAAACATCGAGAACTGTTTCATAAGATTAAATGCGGACTTCACAGCGGCCAGCGGTTGGCTCCAGCGATTGGTTAGATGCTTCCGACCTCATTCTCAATGCGCTTCTTCAAAGTTTTATCTGCGTCAAGAAGCATGATCGCTGCGGGACTCTGCGCGGTCTTGAGCAGATCATGGTGGCCGAGTGGAATAATCTTCGGCTGTGCATCGGTCGTGTGAACGACTAGAAACGTGTTGTTTTCGTCGAGTGAAAACGACTTGTGCTGGACCTCGGCGCGTCCAGCTCCGAGGTCAACGCGAATGTGGAGTGTGGCCTTCGCGCACTTGAGCTCGCCCCAGCCAACTGCGGTGTTAGTGAACTGCGAATCGACTTTCCACTCTGTGTCGTGCCACTGAGCCGGGCCGTGGTAGTAAACCATCACAAGTGGCGTGTTGTCTGCCTCCAGCAACCAAAATGCGAGCGTGTTCTGCGAAACAGGAAAGCTGCCCATCCCTGTCACGCCAACGATAGCGGCGCAAGCAGAGAAAGCGGCAACTACGAGTAGATATCGAGCGCGTGCTAGCATCTAACGAGAATTCGGCCCATTTTTTGGGTCTTTCAAGAGAAATGCCCATTTTTTGGGTCTAATCCGTCTTGAGTTTAGTGGTAGAGGAAACACAATTCGTTCCATGCTGCCAACGGTACCCGTCCCCTCAGCTGGACACAAACCTAAATTGCTCGACCAAGTCCGTGACGTGATTCGGCGCAAACATTACAGCATTCGTACCGAGCAAGCTTATGTCGATTGGATCAAGCGTTTCATTATTTATCACAATAAACGTCATCCGGCGGGAATGGCAGAGGAGGACGTTGCGCAATTTCTCACCTATCTGGCCCGGGATCTCAACGTGGCTGCTTCGACTCAAAACCAGGCGCTAAGCGCACTGCTCTTTCTTTACAAGGAAGTGCTCAAGCAGGAAATCGGATGGCTGGAGAAAGTCGAGCGCGCCAGAAAGCCGGCAAAACTCCCCGTTGTTCTCAGCCGTTCGGAGGTGAAACAAATTTTCGCTCACCTGCATGGCACATCCAAGCTGATGGCCGGTTTGCTTTACGGAAGTGGATTGCGGTTGATGGAATGCGTTCGTTTACGAGTTAAGGACATCGACTTCGCGCTCGCACAAATCACGGTGCGTGACGCGAAGGGCGGCAAAGATCGCGTTACGATGCTACCGCTCAATTTATCTGAACCGTTGCGACGCTACCTTTTGCGCGTGAAGGCGCAGCATGAGCAGGATCTCGAGGACGGATTCGGGACCGTGCATCTGCCATTTGCTTTGGGTCGAAAACTTCCGAGCGCGGCGCGCGAATGGGCATGGCAATATGTTTTTCCCTCGTCGCGCATTGCTGTCGACCCGCGCAGCGACAAAAGACAGAGACATCACGTGGCCGAGGGAATTTTGCAAAGTGCGATAAGAAAAGCAGTGGATGCGTCCGGAATCGTGAAACGCGCGAACTGCCACAGTCTGCGGCATTCGTTTGCAACACATCTACTGACCAAGGGCTATGACATTCGAACCGTGCAGGAACTCCTTGGTCACAAGGACGTGAGCACGACAATGATTTACACGCATGTGCTCAATAAGCCGGGACTGGGAGTGAAGAGTCCGCTGGACTAGGGATTCAGAGGTCTGGGATCAGAGTCTCGAATCGGCGCGCTCGGCAGTCGCGCCCTACCTCACGCTGGTGCTCCGCCTAATGCGCCGGGGAGTGGCGGTGTGACATCGGGCGCGGCTACCACTTGCTTGGGCGGTTTTTCCGCGGGCATTTTCTTGCCGGGCGGCGGCGATGCCCCCGGTGGCGGATTAATCAGGCGGCCGTGCTCGACGATTTCTTTCATTTGCGAGCCGTCCAAGGTTTCGTACTCGAGCAAGGCTTTGGCGATTACTTCGAGCTTGTCGCGATTCGCGATGAGCGTTGTCTTCGCAAGTTGATAGGAGTCGTCGAGGAGTTTGCGCACTTCCTGATCGATTTGCTCGGCTGTCGCTTCGCTGTAGTCGCGCGCGCGAGAAATGTCGCGTCCAAGGAAAACATAATCTTCGTGCTCGCCGTATTCGACCATGCCCATTTTTTCGCTCATGCCCCATTCGCAAACCATTCGACGTGCAATCGCCGTGGCTGTCTTGATGTCGCCACGCGCGCCATTTGTGATGTCGCCGAAAACGATTTCCTCGGCGACGCGACCGCCCATGCTAACTGCGAGACCGGCGAGTAACTCGTTTTTGCGATTGGTGTATTTGTCTTCCTCCGGCAACCACATCGTCGATCCAAGCGATGGGCCGCGCGGAATAATGGTGACCTTGTGCAACGGCTCCGTATGCGGAAGAAGTTCAAGCAACAGCGCGTGACCCGCTTCGTGATACGCTGTGTTTTCTTTTTCTTTTTCGCTGAGCGCCAGGCTCCGACGCTCTTTGCCCCAGCGAACTTTATCGCGCGCTTCTTCGAGCTCGGCGAGAGTGATTCCCTTTAAGCCGCGCCGCGCCGCGAGCAACGCCGCTTCGTTGATCACATTGGCAAGTTCCGCGCCGGAATAACCAGGGGTGCCACGTGCGACGACTGCGAGATCGACGCCTTCAGCGAGTTTCACTTTTTTAGCGTGCACCCGCAGAATTTCTTCGCGTCCTTTCACGTCCGGCAAATTGACTGTGATCTGGCGATCGAAACGGCCCGGTCGCAGCAATGCCGGATCGAGAACATCGGGGCGGTTCGTGGCCGCGATGATGATTACGCCTTCCTGCGTGTCGAAGCCGTCCATCTCCACGAGCAACGCATTCAATGTTTGCTCGCGTTCGTCGTGGCCGCCGCCTACGCCGTGGCCGCGATGACGCCCGACCGCGTCAATCTCGTCGATGAAAATAATGCAGGGCGCGGATTTCTTACCCTGTTCGAACATGTCACGCACGCGCGATGCGCCGACGCCGACAAACATCTCAACAAAGTCCGACCCGCTGATGGAAAAGAATGGGACGTCCGCCTCGCCTGCGATGGCGCGGGCCAATAGGGTCTTCCCGGTGCCCGGAGGACCAACCATCAAAACGCCCTTTGGAATGCGTCCGCCGAGTTTCTGAAATTTTTTCGGATCGCGCAAAAACTCGACGAGCTCTTGCACTTCATCCTTTGCTTCCTCGACCCCGGCGACGTCGCGAAATGTGATTTTGTTTTTGTCGCGGGCGAGCATGCGCGCTTTCGATTTCCCAAAATTAAGCGCCCCTTTCCCAGCCATGCGGATTTGCTGGCGAAACAGGAAATAAAGCACCAGCAAGAAAAGAGCGATCGGCAGAAAACCGACCACGGTTTGCGCGAGCATGTTCGATTCGGTCTTGATGGCGGGCTGAATACCGGCTGCCGCGAGCTTTTGCTGCAGATCGTTTGTGAAAGTCAAATAGATCGTGGTTCGAAACGGCACTTGCTGGGACGGCGCCGAGGCGATTCCCTGGCGTACATAAGCGCCGCGCAGCGTCTGGGTTGGCCGGCCATCTTCTACTACCAGCACGAGCGGATAGTTTTTGTCGTTAACGATCTGCTTATTCTCCAGCAGCTCGAGAAACCGGTTATACGGCACGTCTTCGACCGGTTGCATTCCTCCGCGGTAAAAGAGCATCGCCATCGCGATCAGACTAAAAGCGACCACGATGAGGATAACGCCACGCCAATTAAAATTGGGTTCGCTCCCGCGGTTTTTATTTTCTCTTTGCGAGTTACGATCGAACTGAGCCATATGCAAAAACGGATTTTACCGCTGTAAAAAGATTACCATGAACAAATTGGCAATGCAAAATGAGGCAAGGCACTGATTCGAGACTCGTTATAATGTTAAAATTGTCCATTAATGTTAAATGATTTGACGGTGCGGAGGTATTCTTCGTTCGGATTTTGTCATTTTGTCCCCGCTTTTATATTCGTTGCCGCGCATTGCGTCGCTCGCCCGTTTCAGCTAAAATTCGCCCCCGAATCTTTACATGACAGAGCTTGTCTCATCAGTCGCAGATAGGATCGATCGCGCCGTGCAGCGGGTAACTCCGCTGGCATATCGGGTGCGCCGGACAGGGCGCCGTTGGATGCGCCGGGCGTTACGTAAGCCCCGGAGCGTCTCGGAAGGGCCAAATATGCTGCCGGTATTGATCCAGGTACTGGCGAGCTTCACCAAAGCGGATGGCGTTTTGCTCGAGGAAGAGATCGACTCAAGTCTTGGTTTTCTTCGATACGATTACCCGGAAGCGGTTTACTCCGAGCTGCGACAATTATTCCGGCAAGCGCTTTACGAGCAGCAAGACCTGGCTGCCATGGCGCAAAAACTCGGCGCGCAACTTAGCGCGGATCGTAAGATCATGCTCGGAGTTCAGCTGTACGACCTGATTTCGCAAGCCGGTTTGAAGCAGGAACAAGTCGTTGCGTTCTATTCGTTCATGTCGCAAATGGGCATGGCTGCCCAGGCGATCGATATCGTTTATCAACTCAACGCCTCGGAAGATTCCGATCCGTCGATCTATCAGCACGGCGCGTCCCCTCTGGAGTCGCTCTCCTTCGGTCCGGACGGGAAAGCCGATGTGACGCTTAAGAACCTGAACGAGACCGATCGCTTGATGGCTTTTCGTTATCACGAACTCATTTTGCTGAAGAATTATAGCGACCAAAACGTGTCCGTGCGCGGCAGACCGTTAGTGCGTGGCGGTTTCTGCCGAATTTATCCGGGCCAGCGCATCCTGGCAGGCGACCAGGTGCTCAGCTATCAGGAGCTGGCGCAATATTTCAACGCAAAGAAGAACGTCTCGCTTCCGCAGATTTTCATTCGTGTAAATAGAGACTCGGACGAAGTGGGATTGGAGCGCTCGCGAACGCGTGAGAGCGCGCTTCGGGTCACTTTCGGATTGAAGGTTCGCGTGAAGGCGCTGCGTGACGTGGATGCCGAACTCAACGGCGTGAAGTTAAAAGCCGGCACACAGGTCGATGCGAGCCTCGAAGACCGGATCGTCTTCCACAACAACAGCGAGATGGATTTGAGTGATCTGCGCCGGCGGGCGCGAGCGCTGGGTGGCCGGTTCCAACTGAAGGCTTCCAAGTCGGAATATCTGGTTTCGAATGACCCGAGCCGGTTGGAAGCCGATGATATTCTGCTCTCCCCTGGCACGAGCGGCGACGTGCTGCTGAAGATTTTTTGCGATTACGATCAGCGAATTGGTCAGTTGGAAGTGATCGAGGCGGATCGCCCAATCATGGTCGGCGCCACCGTGGTGCGCACCACCGCGCCGCTTAAAGACGGCGATACGATTCGAATCGATATCGGCCAATTTCTGCGATGCAGTTTTTCGGAACGAATCATCGAGGAAGAGCGCAATATCATTCGCACTCTCGAGGCAAACGAAATCACGCACCGCTTTGGGAAAGGCCAAATTGGTCTGGAGGGAATCTCCTTTAGTATCGCGCGTGGTGAGCTGGTTTGCGTAATGGGTGCGAGCGGTTCGGGAAAAAGCACGCTCATGAGAGTGCTGGCCGGCCAACTTCAACCCACTAGCGGCGAGGTCCTCCTCAACGGACAGTCGCTGTATCAAGATCTCGACACTCTGAAACACTATGTCAGTTATATGCCTCAGCAGGACGCGTTCGACGAACATCTCACCATCGGCGAAAACCTGCTGTTTGCGGCGGCGATTCGCGCGCCGCATCTCTCGCGGCGCGATCGCACCCGGCGTTTGGAGGCCAAATTAGTCGAGCTGGGACTCGGCGAACGCCGGGACGCAGTTGTCGGCAGTCCGGAGAAGAAAACGCTGAGCGGCGGCGAGAGAAAACGCCTCAACATCGGACTCGATATGATTGGCATGTCGGACGTCTACCTGTTCGACGAACCGACTTCTGGCCTTTCCTCAAAGGATTCCGAGCACGTCATGGAAATTATTCGGAGCATGGCGCACAACAAAATCGTTATCGTCACGATTCATCAGCCGAGCTCGAAAATTTTCCAGATGTTTCATAAGGCGATTCTGCTCGACAAGGGCGGGCGTCTCGTCTTTTTTGGCACGCCTTCGGACATGCTTCGCTATTTCGCTGAAGCAGAACATCAGCATCAGTTCGGGGCGGAACTGGGCGCGTGCCCATCCTGTGGAACGACGCGTCCGGAATTCATTTTTGATGTGCTGGAGACGCCGCTGCGCGATCTGAGTGGCGACGTCATTTACGAGGAAAACAGCCGCGGCCATCTCGTCGCGGCGCGCCGTTATTCACCGGAATTCTGGCGCGACAAATACGAAGCGTTTCGCCTGATCCAGGACGTCAAACAGGTTTCGCTGCGCAAAGAGGCGCCATCTGCGTTGTCCGCGGCGCCGGTCCAGAAAAAGCGGCTGCCATTTCGGTGGCACGATGAGTGGACACAATTTCGTACCGTGCTGCGGCGCGCTTTCGTAAGCAAACTGCGCAACCGCGCCAACCTGGTTATCACGATCGGAGTTTCGCCTGTGCTGGCGCTGTTGATTGCGACCATTCTGCGCTATTCGGACAGCGGAACATATGATTTTGCTTCTGCCTATCACATTCCAACGTTCTTGTTCCTCGGCTTGATCGTCGCGATGTTCCTCGGCCTGACCAACAGCGCCGATGACATCATAAGGGACCGGCCGGTGCTGCAGCGCGAACGGAATGTCAACGTTCGTTTATCGTACTACGTGGTCTCGAAGACGCTCACGCTGGGAGTGTTTGCCCTCGTTCAGTGCATCCTCTTTGTCCTGATCGGCAATTACCTCCTGGAAATTCGGGGAATGTTTTGGATCGATCTCGCGATCATGTTCATGACCGCCATGGGTGGCGTCGCGCTGGGTCTGCTCATCTCTTCACTCGTGGCCGATCCGAAGACAGCAGCAAACATCGTCCCGCTCGTTTTAATTCCGCAGATCATCATGGGTGGCGCGCTCATCAAATACGAGGACATGAATCGGAACCTGGGTCTGCTTTATTCCCTTTCGCATTGGTTCTCCGAACATCCGAGCGCGGACAAGAACAGGAAGACGGAGAGCAAGCTGCAGGTTCCGCTTGTCTGTCAGTTCATCGCCATGCGCTGGTCGTACGAAGAGATGATTGTCGCGCAGGCCAAGCTCAATCCGCTCACGCGACGGCAGGATCGCGCGCAACGCGAGATCGACCGGCTTGTGGCGCAACATCGGACAGATCCTGAAGCAAACAAGCGCTTGGAGGATCTCAAGGAAACGCTCGCTCTGCTCTCTGGTCTCGAGGCAAAATCGGTCGGCGAATTGGATCATTATCTCGGACTGGTCGATCAAGTCCTGAATGGCAAAAGGCCATTCGATCGCGCGCTTTTCAAGAACGCCAACGGGCCGATCACAGCCGAGCAAATCTACGGGAACCAGAAGGTGTCGGACCTGATGTCCAACGCCGAGATGGATCAGAGCGACTACCGTCGTGGGAACAAGCCGAACGTGTTCTTCGGTGCGCAGAAACGTTATTTCGGAATAAAGTTTAGTGTGTTTTTCTTCAATACAGCTGTGTTGGTTCTATCGACATTTGGATTGCTTGGGCTGCTGCATTGGATTTTGCGGAGAGAACTCGAAGTGCGGAGAAGCTAGATCACCGCAGGCCTTCTAAGTTGTCATTCTGAGCGGAGCCCATTCGACTTGTTTCGCTCGCTCGCGGAGTCGAAGGATCTCTTCAAATAACCACACTCACTCTTCGTATCCGGCGCTTAATCGTTTGAACGTAGGCGAACTAGTGTGAGGTCCCTCGCTTCGCTCGGGATGACATGCATCGCAATCGAGTGTAGAAAAAGAACCAATACAAATGAGCAAGCGAAAGACAAAACCAGCCCGTCTCATCGTCGCTACCAGCGACACGGATGCCGACATGCTTTACGCGACGAAATTTTGGGCGCCCGATCCATTCATCTTTCTCGAACGCAATGGCAAACGCACGCTCGTCCTGAGCGATTTGGAAATCGATCGCGGTCGCAAGCAAGCCGACGCAGATGAATTCGTTATGTTCAGCGAGATCGAGCGCGAAGTACAGGGAAAATCCAAAAAGGCGCCGCCCTACGAAAAAGTTCTGGCGCATTTTCTTAAAAAGCGAGGCGTAAAATCAGTAGTTGTCCCTGCAAATTTTGCGCTTGGTTACGCGGAGGAACTCGCCGCAAACAAGATCCGTGTCCGCGCGACAAACGGATTTTTCTGGCCGGCGCGCGAGGCGAAATCGGCAAAGGAAGTGGAAATGATGGGCCAAGCCTTGCGAATCACGGAAAGAGGACTCAAGCGCGCCATTGAAATTTTGAAAGCGTCCAAGCCAGGCGCCGGGAAACGATTGCGCTGGAACGGCAAAACGTTGACTTCCGAAATCCTCCGCGCCGAAATTGATTCTACGATCTTGCACGCGGGCGGCATTCCGGCCGGTACAATTGTCGCCGGTGGCGATCAGGCGTGCGATCCGCATGAGCGGGGTTACGGTCCACTTTACGCCGATTCACTGATTATCCTCGATGTTTTTCCACGCGACGCGAAGACCGGATATTTTGGCGACATGACCCGGACGGTGTTGCGCGGACGCGCGAGCGAAGGCCAGCGTAAGCTCTGGGAAACGGTAAAATCCGGTCAAGCGCTCGCGTTGAAGAGAATTAGGGCCGGAGTCGATGGGATGACGATTCACAAGGCGATCCAGGAACTTTTCGCCAAACGCGGTTTTCCGACCGGAGTGCGCAGAGGCCGGCGCGTCGGATTCTTTCACGGCACCGGGCATGGTCTTGGGCTGGAAATTCACGAGCATCCGCGCTTGCAGAAAGTTGTTCTAAAAGATCGACAGGTGGTGACCGTTGAGCCGGGCCTGTACTATCCGGGACTGGGCGGCGTGCGACTGGAAGACGTGGTTTTGGTCACCAAAACGGGTTGCAAAATTCTGTCTCGGTTTCCGAAGCAACTGGAGATTTGAGCGGAAACTGTGAACGCGGAAAAACTTCGTGCGCTTGCGCTCGATCTGAAGCGGACCGCTCCGCGAAGTCCGCGGACTGCGCTCGTCAACTTTCCAGCCGTGGCTGCGCGCCTGGTGGATAAATGCCGCGCAGAACTCGTCGACTGGAACGGTGCGTACCACTACAACTGTCCGATGGACCGTAAGTTCTTTGCTGCCTGTGGCGTGGACGCCGAAAGATTGCGGGAATTCATCGCGACCGGGGCAGACGACGCGGAAGTGGCAGCTTGGATGAGCCAAAACACTGCATCTACGCAAAAGAAAATTACTGATTGGAGCCGGCGTTTTCTGGCGAACCCGCTCTGGCGACTGCTTGATTTGGAAGATTGGCTTCACGTGCGGGCGTCTAGCCGCAAGCAGACCAGGTAAATCGGTGTCCAGCGCCAGGGTCATCCCGGCGCGATGTCCCTATCCAAATGAACGAAGCAAGCATTTGAGCGTCTAATTTGTTCCAGCCAGTAAAGTGACAATTGACTTAGATACATTAAATTAAGCTCGGTATGTTTTATCCATACGGTTTCGGTCTTGGATCTCACTGGCTGCTTTACATCGGCGTCCCGTTGATCATCGGGATTTGGGCACAGATTCGAGTCACGAGCGCGTTCCGTAAATGGGGCGAAGTGCGGGCGAGTTCGAATATCACCGGTGCCGAATGCGCGCGTGAAATTCTGCAAGCGGCCCAGATTGAGGATGTCGATGTTGTGGAGACGAACGATTTTCTTGGAGACCATTACGACCCGAGGGACAAGAAGCTGCACCTCTCAAGCAGCGTGTACAATACGCCTTCAGTGGCGGCGCTAGGCATTGCTGCCCACGAGACCGGTCACGCAATTCAGCACGCGAAGGCTTACGCGCCATTGAAGGCGCGCATGGCGATCGTGCCGGTGACAATGGTTGCTTCGCAATTGCTGCCGTTCATCATTATCGGCGGTCTCTTCTTCCGGATCACCGGCCTGATCACGCTCGGCATCTATTGCTATCTGGTCTTGCTGGTCTTCCAGTTGATCACGCTCCCGGTGGAATTCGACGCCTCGCGGCGGGCAAAAATCATTTTGCAACAGATGGGCATCGTACGGTCTGGGGAGGAAGTTGCTGGGGTCAATAAGGTCCTAAACGCAGCTGCGCTCACGTACGTAGCAGCATTCATCGCTGCGCTGGGGAACTTGCTCTGGCTGATGTCGATCCGCGATCGGCGTTGATCGAGTGCACTGGTGGAAATGGATCCCGCTCTCGCCTTACCTGCTCGACGGATTTCGGATTTGTTGTCGTCCGGTCTCGGGGCTCGTGCTAAGTCTAGACGCGAGACAATGGACCAGCCGCGGGTCGATCCAGATCAAGAGTTAGTAACGCGTACGCAATCGGGCGATGCCGGCGCCTTCGATGAGCTGGTCATTAAATACACTCCGCGTCTTTATGGACTCGTGTACAACATGACCTCGAACCACGAGGACACGAACGATCTTTTGCAGGATATTTTCGCCAAAGCGTACCGCGCAATCCGCGGGTTCCGCGGCAAATCGTCCTTTTATACGTGGATTCATTCCATTGCTGTGAACATGACGCTCAATTTTCTGAAGAAACGCGGCCGGCGTTTTCAACTGAGCCTTGATGACGTCGATGCCAGTATTCAAAACGACAAGGAGTTCCTGGAAAGCACGGCCACCAGCAGTCCGGTGCGCGAAGCAGACTTGTCCGAGCTGCAGCGAAGATTGAACGAGGCCATGATGAAATTGTCTGATGAACACAGAGCCGTGGTTACGATGTTCCATATCCAAGGGATGCCCCACGCAGAGATTAGTAAAATCTTGCGCGTCTCGGAAGGAACGGTACGTTCCAGGCTCTTTTACGCGAATCGGCAGCTACAGAATTATCTGGACGAATTTCGGAAAAATCCTGTTTCCTAATCCGCGCTGAAAAATGGACGAGTTTGACGATAATGAAATCGCAAGGCTGCTTCGATTGAAGCGGTACGAACAGCCGCCGCCCGGCTACTTCGAGAATTTCCTGCATGAATTTCATCGCCGGCAGCGCGATGAAATGCTGCGCCAGCCGTTGTGGCGCATCTGTCTCGAACGCGCTCACGGTTTCATGCTACGCCTCGATGGTCGATCTCTCGCCTCGTATCCAGCTGCCGTCGCGGCAGTCCTGGTCTGCGCCGCAGTAGTTTCATTGAAGATTTATCAGCAACCGGAGACGGCTCGCGTTGCTCTCCAGAGTCCGCCGGCTCTGTCGGTGCCGGCGAGTACAGAAGGAGAATGGAGCCTTTCATCTCCAGTGGCCACGCAGATTTTCAGGACGCAGCCGGTTCGCCGTTTTAATGAAAGCGCCCAGACTCACCGAGCCGCGGCCCCGCCGCGCTACGTGCTCGATAGCGTCCCCGTGAGTTATGAGCCGACTTTCAGATTTTAGACACGGCGTAGGGCCACGCGCCTTGCGCGTCCCAGTATCGCAAGTTAAGAATCTGCGCCTCATTATGCCCCGTAAAGCCGCGTTCACGCTGATTTTTTGCTTTAGCGCCAGTCTGCTCTTTGCGCAGGAGCAGGCCGCCAAGACAGGTAGGGATCGGGTTAAGGACACCTTTGAGCGGGCCATGGCCCAGGCGGAGTCGGCTACAGCAGCTAGCCATCAGGTGAAAGACATCTTTGAGCGTGCCGCAAAGGCAGTGGTCAAGATTCATGGAGTCGATGAACACAGCCCAATTTGCGGCACTGGATTTTTCATCGATCCCACCGGGACGCTTTACACGGCATACACGGTTGGAGGCGAAGCGGGAAATTTCACAATTGAATTCGGCGGTAAAAAATACCCGGCGCGCCAGCTTTTGGCAGACATCCGCAGCGGGACGGCCATGTTAAAGATCGATGCGCCCACTCCGGCCCTGCCGATTGGCAAATCTGAACAACTGGAAGTAGCCACTCCTGTCATTGCGGTTGGTTATCCATTGGACTTACCGGAGACACCAAATTTCGGGATGATCGCGGGGTTCGATCGCAAATATCTCGGTCGTTATTTCTCGACAACGCATCTGCGCGTCAATCTGCCGACACAGCGCGGAGAAGCTGGTGCGCCTCTTTTGAACATGAAAGGTGAGGTTGTTGGTATCGTGGTCAGCAGCCTCGAGAACAACTCTGCGTGCTACGCGGTGCCAAGTGAGGCAGCCGAGAAAATTCGAGGCGATTTCATGCGTTTCGGCGAGGCCAGGCATGGCTGGGTTGGGATCAATGTCTCCATGGCGCGACAGCCAGTAGAAGGTTCGCTCGCGGAAATGACGCAAATCCTGGAGGACACCCCGGCCGCCCGTTCCGGAATCAAGGCCGGCGATATTCTCCTACAAGTCGGCCGGAAGAGAGTAACTCAGCCGGAAGATGTGCTGGATGCCTCGTTCTTCATCACCGCCGGGGACGTTGTCCCGGTCACTGTGATGCGCGGAAATCAAAAACTGACTTTCAATGTGCAGGCCACT
>Ga0193723_1000775_pt1 | contig 12588 bp, 10 predicted proteins | sample H2m2metaG_FD_143042 | JGI IMG/M metagenome (GOLD analysis project Ga0193723, IMG submission 143042) | Soil microbial communities from a riparian zone of the East river system, Colorado, United States - H2m2 | ecosystem: Environmental > Terrestrial > Soil > Riparian zone | place: USA: East River... | reverse complement strand
GAGGATGACCGGAGCTTCCGCGCGCCGTTTCCGGTGTTCCGGTTCAGCGACACCGCCTGGCTCGTGACGATCGCCAATCTCGCCTGGGATCGGGCGAACATCCTCCCACCATGACGCCGGCAGAGGCCGCAACGATCATCCTCGGACACTGCCAGCCGATCCTCCCTGAGCGGCGGCCGTTGCACGACGCCCTCGACACCGTGCTCGCTGAAGACGTCACAAGCCCGATCGATCTCCCGGCGTGGGACAACTCCGCGATGGACGGCTATGCGGTGCGGAGCGCGGATCTCAAGGAGAGCGCGACCGAGCTGGACGTGATCGAGACCATCCCGGCCGGCCAGTTTCCGCAGCGGGCGCTGGGAGAGGGGCAGGCGGCTCGCATCTTCACCGGCGCGCCGTTGCCACAGGGCGCTGATACGGTGATTCGCCAGGAAGACGCCGCGCCGGGAGGATCGAACGGCAAGGTCACGATCCAAGTAGCGCCCGGGGCCAACAAGAACGTTCGGCGCCGTGGCGAGGACATCCGCAAGGGCGCCGTGGTGCTCCCGGCCGGCACCTCGCTCGGTCCGGCGCAGCTCGGCGTGCTCGCGTCGATTGCCTGCGATGCGCCGCTTGTGCACCGCCCAGCGCGCGTCGCGTTCATGGGTTCCGGCGACGAGATCGCCGATCTCGATCAGAAACGGGAGATCCTCGCGGGAAAGAAGGTCGCGAGCTCGAACTCCTACACGCTCGATGCCTCGATCCGGCGCGCCGGCGCCGAGCCCAGGAACCTCGGCATCGCGCGCGACAGCAAGGAAAGCCTGCGCGAGCACCTGCGCGGCGCAGCCGGCGCCGATCTGCTCGTCACCACGGCCGGGGTGAGCGTGGGCGAGCACGACCTGATGCGCGACGTGCTCCAGGAATTGGGCGGTGAGCTGAAGCTATGGCGCATCGCGATGCGTCCCGGCGCGCCGGTGGGGTTCGGCCTGCTGGCCGGCATACCCTGGATCGGCCTGCCCGGAAATCCGGTGAGCACGATGGTGACGTTCGAGCTGTTCGCGCGTCCCGCGATCCGGCGCCTGCAGGGACACGCGCTGCCGTTTCGCAGAACGGTACCGGTCAGGGTTCGGGAGCAAATCACACTCGGCCCAAGACTGCGACACTACCTCCGCGCAATAGTAGAGGAAGGGCAAGCACGTTTGACAGGGCCGCAGGGCTCTGGCATTCTCACCAGCATGGCCCTCGCCAACGCCCTGCTCATCGTCCCAGCCGACATGCCGACGGTCCCCCGGGGCACGGAGCTGCAGGCATTGATGCTCGACGATCCGCAACACGTCGCCGAACCTCCGTACTGATGCCGGCGCTCAGCTCCCCCTCCCCCACGCTGCGCCGCGCGCTGCGGTTGACGGGCTACGTGCTCCTCACGCTGCTCGTGTACTGGGCCAACGCCCTCACGCCGCCGGCGGCCCGGTTCGGCATCCTGTATACCGTTCCGGTGCTGCTGGTCACCTGGACTGAAGGTCTGGCCTGGGGAATCGTGTTCGCGGTGTCAACCACGGTATTTCGCGAGGCCATCGCCTGGGTCCAGATGCCGGCCGACACCCCGATGTTGTGGCGCGTCATGAACGGGCTTGCCTACCTGGCGGTCCTGGGCATCGCGATGGCGGGCCTCCAGACGCTGCGGCGGAGCCAAGCGCAGCTCGCGCGCCTCGTTACGCTGGACTCGCTCACCAACGTGCTCAACGCCCGCGCCTTCGCCGACCGGCTCGGCCAGGAGCTGGACCGCAATCGCCGCTATCCGCGGCCGCTCACGCTGATGTACATGGATCTCGACAACTTCAAGGTCATCAACGACACGCATGGGCATCAGACGGGCGACGCTGTGCTGCGGCTCGTGGCCGACGCGATGCGCTCGTCGGTGCGGCAAGCCGACGTCGTGGGGCGCCTGGGCGGCGACGAATTTGCGGTATTGATGCCGGAGACTGACGCGCCGCTGGCGGATGCCGCCGCCAAACGGCTCGTCGTTGGACTGCGGACGGTTTTCAAGGGAACGCCGACTGTGACGGCGAGCATCGGCGTCGTCTCATGCACGGCCACGGAGGCCAGCACGGACGACCTCCTTCGACGGGCAGATCAGGCGATGTACGACGCGAAGAAGTCTGGGAAGGATCGAGTCGTACAGGTAGCTCTCTAGCTTCGACATGCTGCTCGTCCTTCTCCTCGCGCTCCAGAACTCCACGCCCGAGCTGTATTACAGCGTGACGGTCCCCACCGACCGCTCCGCGTATCTCGTGGAGGTCCAGATCACGAATCCTCCGAGCCCCAGCCGCCTCGTCATCCCCAACTGGGCGCCCGGAGCTTATCGCCTCATGGATTCATGGCAGAACATTCGCGCCGTTGCCGCCGTCAGCGGAGCGGGCGATCCGCTTCCTGTGCACCAGGACTCGCCGATCTCGTGGGTCATCGACTCGAAGGGCAACGCGCGGATCACCGTTCGGTACACGGCGGGGCTGCGTGATTCGGTGCAGTGGCGGCGTCCCAACAACCGCTGGTTCCTGCGCGCGTCATCGGGGGTTGTCGACGGACCCCGCACGTTCATGTATCTGGACGGCTGGAAACAGGCCCCGGCGCGCGTGACGTTCCAGGTCCCCCAGGGTTGGCGCATCGCCACGGGGCTCGTGCCGACGACGATCGACAGCACGATCTTCGCGGCGCCGAACTACGATGTGCTGATCGACTCGCCGACCCTGCTCGGCCACTTCCTGACCTATCACTTCAGCGCGGCGGGGACCCCGCATCGCGCCGTCGTGGATCTCGGCGAGACACGCGCCTACGCGCCGGCGGTGTTCGTGGACATGTTGCGGCGTATCTCCACGACGGCGATCGGCATCTTTGGACGCGCGCCGTACAAGGACTACACGTACATCTTCGTGGGGGGCCGGGGCGGCGGCCTGGAGCACCTCAATTCGACGACGATCGGTGTGACGACCGAAACGCTGGCGCGCTACCCGCGCGGCGCCGAGGCGGTCAGTGCGCACGAGTTCTTCCATGCCTGGAATGTGAAGCGGATCCGCCCCGTCGAGCTTGGCCCCTTCGACTACGAGCATGAGGTGCGGACGGTGAATCTGTGGTGGAGTGAAGGAGTCACGGATTACTACGCCGACGTCATTCTGGCGCGCGCGGGGCTCGACAGCCCGGAAGACTTCGCCCAGGGAATTGCGACGTCGATCGGGAACTATCGCGGCAATCCTGCCCGGCTGCGGGTGTCCCCCGAGCGCTCGTCGTGGACCGCCTGGGACTCGCCCGCCGTCAACGACAGCTACGTCATCTCCTACTATTTGCAGGGCCAGCTGCTGGGACTCTTGCTCGACCTCGCGATCCGTGACTCGACCGACAATCAGAAGTCGCTCGACGATGCCATGCGCTACCTGTTCGCGCACTACGCGGGAGAGCGCGGCTTTACGCGCGATGAGCTCGTGGGCGCGGTCGACAGCGCCACGGGGGGCCACGACTTCACGGAGTTCTGGCGGCTGTATGTGAGCGGCACGAACGAAATCCCGTGGAACGACTACCTGCGGGCGGCGGGGTGGGAGGTCGTCTTCACCAATGCGTCCGCGGTGGACGCGCGGATCGGCTCGATCCCGCCGGCCGTCCAGGGCGGCCGCTGGCGCGCTGTCGCCTCGCCCGGCAGCGTGGCGGAAGCGGCGGGGCTGCGGACGGGAGACGAGCTGGTGCGCATCAACGGGCGCGCCATCATCGACGGCACCGACGTGACGGCCGCCGTGCGCGCGATCGGCCCGCGCGCGGCCGTGGTGATCGACGTGGTCCGGGACAGCCAGCCCGTCACGATCCGGTTTCTGGCCGGGACGTACAGTCGCGTCCGTGCCCAGCTGCGGGACGTGTCGGCGCCGACCGCGAAGATGCGGCGCATCCGGGCCGGACTCTTGCGCGCACCACGATGACCGAGCGGACGATCGAGCTAGTCCTGATTTTCACGTCGATCCTGTTCATCGTGGATCCGTTCGCGGTCATCCCCACATTCCTCGCGATGACCGTGCGCGACTCACCCCAGCAGCGGCGTGTGCTCGCGCGCCGCGGCGCGTGGACCTGCGCGATCGCGCTCATCGCCTTCGGGCTGGGCGGCAGCATGATCTTCAAGATTTTCGGGATTACGATCGGCGCGTTCAAGATCGCGGGCGGCGTCCTCATCGGGTTGAACGCGCTCGACATGGTCCAGGCTCGCCGCAGCCAGCAGCGCGAGACGGCGGTGGAAACGGCGGAAGGCATTCAGAAGGACGACATCGGAATCATGCCGCTCGGCGTGCCGATGCTGGCGGGCCCCGGCGCGATCTCGACTGTGATGGTGCTGGCCCTCGGCGCGAAATCCACCGCCGCCTCCGTAACGGTGTACGTCTCAATCCTGTTGACGGCGCTGATCACCTACTTCGTCCTCTCGGCGGCCTCGCTGGTCGAGCGCCGGCTCGGCCAGACCGGCATGCGCATCCTCACCCGCATCATGGGGCTCGTCCTGTCAGCAATTGCCGTGCAGTTCATCATCGACGGCATCAAGTTGAGCTTTCACTCGGTTTCCACCTGAGGGACTAGTCCATCGGATTGATTGCCCGTGTCGCGGCCTTTTGTACGTTCTCGCCATGAGCGCCCCGCCATCCCCACCGCAGATCCTGTGATGTCATCACCACTCAGCGAATTGCTCATCGAAGCGCCGGCCAACCGGCACTTCGCGCAGCTGCACCGCGACCCGGGAGCCCTCACCGATGCCGTCACGCTGTACCTGCAGACCGGGTTGCGGCGCGGTAACGGCGTCGTCGTGATTGCTTCGCCCGAGCACACCAACCTGTTCCTCGCGCGGTTGCGCGAGGAAGAGCTCGATCCGGGCGCGTTCCTCAAGTCCGGTCAGCTCGAGCTGCACGATGCCGAGCTGACGTTGCGCAAGTTCATGCGGAACGACATGCCGGATTGGGAGGACTTTCGCTACGCGATGGCGTCGATCTTCGAGCGGGTCCGCGCGTTCGGACGAGGGACGACGCGGGCGTACGGGGAGACGGTGAACGTGCTCTGGCAGGAAGGCAAGCAGGACGCCGCGATTCGTCTCGAAGATTTCTGGAACGAGCTCGCGCGGCTGTACCCGTTCTCATTGTTCTGCAGCTACATGCTCGACGTGCACAATGAGCACGCCTACAGCGGCCCGCTCGAAGAGATTGGGCGCACCCACTCCGACATCATCGGCACAGCCGAAGACGAGCGGTTTCGGGTCGCGCTCGATGCCGCCAGCCGCGACGTGTTCGGAGTGCCGCTCTCGGAGATGGTCGGATTCGGCCGCCGGCGGGATAGCGGCGAGCAGCGCTTCCCCAGCGGGCAGCGGACCATGCTCTGGGTGAAACGGAATCTGCCGTCTGCCAGCGCTGCCGTGCTGGAGCGCGCACGCCGATACTACGAAGAATTGGCGTAAGGCGTGACCGCGCCTGCTCGTAGCAACCTTCTGACCGACGCACCAACTAGGCGTCATTTCGCCCAGTTTCACCGCGACACCGAAGGCCAAGATCGCCGTCGCGACACACTCACCGAGTCGGCGCTCGTGTTCGTCGAAGCCGGCTTGGGGCGCGGCGACAGCGTGGTGGTCATCGCGGGGACCGATCAGCGGGACCGGCTGTTCGAACGCCTGGCGGCGGGGAAATTCCGCCCACAATCGCTGCGCGATCCTGGGCAACTGTCCGTCCTGGATGCTGCAGAGATCGCAGCAGAATTCGTTGTGGGCGGCGTGCCGCAATGGACACCGTTTCGGAACGCACTGGCGCCCGTCCTGTCGCGCCTGCAGGCATCCGGCCGGGACACTCGGGTCTATAGCGAGATGGCGAACACGTTGTGGCAAGCAGGGAACACCGATGGCGCGATCGGCGTCGAGGACTTCTGGAATACGTTGGCCGGCACCTACGCGTTTTCCCTCTACTGCGGCTACACGATGGATACGCAGTCCGAGCACGCGTACGCGGCCCCGCTCGAGGAGTTAGGCCGCACTCACTCCGACATCCTCAGCACACCGGACGACGAGCAGTTTGGGGTCGCTCTCGATCGCGCCAGCAAGGAGATCTTCGGGATCTCGCTGACGCAGATGTCGGGCGTGTCGCGGCAGGACGGCGCACGCCGCTTCCCGAGTGGCCAGCGCACGATGTTATGGGTGAAACGGAATCTACCGTTGTCGACGGCGCAGCTTGCGGAGAAAGCGCGGCAGTACTTCAGGGAGAACCGCGCCTAGCGCTACATGCGCTTGTACTTCGGTCCACTCCCGCCCTCTCGCGGCGTCCAGCGGGGTCCCAACACATCTGTTGCCTTACAGTCGACACAGTTCGGCGCGTTGATCCGAAGCCCCCCACCGATCGCCTCATATACACCTGCGGGGCAGACATGGGAGTAGAACCGGGCGACCTCCACCGGAACATCCGGGGCCGCGATCAAGTGACTCGGAATGCTGTCCCGCGTCGCGTTTCCCGACTTGAATACGCCATCGACCTTACTGACCCCGATCGACGCCTCGCCTGGACCCGGGGAAAGGGTACGCGGAACGTCTGCATCCGCGTGCATCCAGTACTTCCCGCCAGGAAACCGCCCCCCGGTCAGCGTCATCAAGCCAGCCTGGAGACCGCCCAGATAGAATCCGTCGCGGAATGCCGGGCGCATGTTCCGCGTGCGGTAGAGATCGGCGGCAATAAACGACGCGTTCACGAGCCGATCATATTCGCCGAGCGCGGTCCCGGATTGCAGATTCTGGAAGATTGCCTGCGCCGCGTAGATCCCCGACTGGATCGCGTAATGAATCCCTTTGAGCGACGGCACATCGACGAATCCGGCGGCATCGCCGAGTAGCACGACGCGCTCGCCGGCGCGGCGCGCGGGGAGCGAGTAGAACCCGCCCTCGGGGATGGTCTTCGCGCCCCACTCGACCATTTCCCCGCCCGCGAGGAGTGATCGCAGCAGCGGATGCTGCTTGAATCGCTGCACCAACTGGTGCACGTCGAGCGCGGCGTCGCGGTAGTCGAGACCCACGACCAGCCCGAGCGCGACGAGATTCGGCGCGAGGGGATAGACGAAGCTTCCGCCGAACGCGTCCCGGGGAAGCGGCCAGCCCAACGTGTGGATGACACGATCGAGCGGCTGCCTGGTTTCCCAGAGCTCCTTCACCCCCAGCGCGAAGATCTGCGGATTCTCCGACGCCACACCCTGCCATTGGCACCATGCCTGCGCGAGCAGGCCCCGCGTCCCCTCCGCGAGTGCCGTGACTCTGGCGACGAGATCGTTGGGCGCTTGACCGCCTGCCGTTGGATTCCCGTCGCGATCGAGTCCGGCAGGAGCGGTTCTGACGCCCGCAACCGCCGAGCCGTGTACGAGGAGCTGCGCCGCCGGAAAGCCCGTGAACACGTTGACGCCGAGCTCCTCGGCTTTCGCGCCGAGCCAGCGCACGATCTCGCAGAGCGACGCGATGTAGTAGCCGCGATTGTGCATCGTCGGCGGCGTGGGAAGACGCCATCTGCGTTCAGCCGTCAGCAGGTACACGGCTTCCTTGGCGACCGGTGCCCGGAACGGAAAGTCCGCGTCTTTGAGATCGGGAAACAGCTCCCGAAATGCGCGCGGGTTAACGACCGCACCGGACAGCGAGTGCTCACCCAACGCTTCGGCCTTCTCGAGGACACCGATGTTGAGCTCGGTGCCGCCGGCCTTCGCGAGCGTCGCCAGCTCGATCGCGCAGGCGAGACCCGCCGGTCCCGCACCGACGATGAGGACATCGAGCTCCATGCGATCGCCGGCACCTGCGGCGCCGTCCTGGAGAATGAGCGTGTCGAGTGGAAGCGGTGGCTGATACTGGGCGGGACTGATCTTAGCCATGCAGCTTGCGGATCTCTTCAGTCAGTTTCGGAACGATTTCGAACAAGTCACCCACCACCCCGTAGTCCGCGACCTTGAAGATCGGCGCGTCTTTGTCCTTGTTGATCGCGACGATCACTTTCGACGTCCGCATCCCGGCGAGATGCTGGATCGCCCCGGAGATCCCGACGGCGATGTACAACGACGGGCTCACGGTCTTCCCCGTCTGTCCCACTTGATCCGCATGCGCGCGCCATCCGGCATCGACGACGGCGCGGGATGCGCCGACCGCGGCTCGACCCCCAAATCTCCGCGCCAGCTCTTCCAGCACCTTGAAGTTCGCGGGCTCCTTCAGCCCGCGGCCGCCGGAGATGATCACCTGCGCCTCGGCGACGTCGAGCGTTCCGGCAGGCGCCGCCTTGATCTCGCGCACCGTCACCCGACCGGCGGGCACATTCACCGCCACCGTCTCGGCAGCGCCGGCTTTGGGACGCTCGACCGGCGTAAAGACATTGGGCCGCAGCGAAACCACTGCCGGCTGCGATTTGACTCTGACTCGCAGCGACGCCTTGCCGGCGTACACCGGTCGTGTCACCACCAAGCCGCTTCCATCCGACGCGAGGTCGGTGACATCAGCGGCCACAGCCACACCAAGCTTGGCGGCCACCCGCGGGGCAAGATCCTTCCCGGTCGCGCTGGCGGTGAAGAGCACCGTCTTGTAGCCGCCCTGCTTCACCCGCTCGGCCAGTGCCTGGGCGCACGCCTCTGGGGCGTATTTCGCGAATGCCGGATTCGTGAGTGTGACAACCCTGTCCGCGCCGAACGTCCCGACCTGGCCCGTGCCCTGCACCGGTCCGGCGCCGCACACGACCGCTTCGACTTGGTCTCCAAGGCGCTGGGCCGCCGTGACGACTTCGTACGAGATCTTCCGCAGCACGCCATCGCGCTGTTCGAGCACCGCAAGCGTCGTCACAGGACTTTGGCCTCTTCGCGCAGCAGCCGCACCAGCTCGCCGACGGCCCCGGCTCCCTCTCCCACGATCTTTCCTTCTTTGCGCTCGGGTGGCGGCGTGAGCGCAACCACTTCGAGGGTGCCCGCTCCCGGCTGCACCGGCTTCACGTCCAACGGTTTCTTCTTGGCCGCCATGATGCCCTTGAGCGCGGGATAGCGCGGCTCGTTGAGGCCTTTGTCAGTCGTCAGAACCGCGGGAAGGGAAAAGTCCACGACCTCGATGCCGCCTTCGGTTTCTCGCTCCGCCACACCCTTCGTGCCGTCGATATCGAGATGCGATACCGCCGTCACGCAGGGCAGACCGAGCAGCTCGGCGACGAGCGTTCCGACTTGGGTGTTGTAGTCGTCGATCGCCATGCGGCCGAACAGAATCAGATCCCAGCTCGTGCCCCCCCCCTTCAGCTCGGCTGCGATGATTTTGGCTGCCTCGAAGGGATCCTGGGGAATCTTGTCCGTCTGGAGGAGCACACCGCGGTCGGCGCCCGTTGCCAGCGCGGTGCGGATCGTCTCCTGCGCCGCCGCCGGGCCGAGACTGAAGACCGCGACCTCACCGGCGCCGGCTTTTTCCTTCTGGCGCAGCGCCTCTTCCACGGCGAATTCGTCATAGGGATTGACGACGAACTTCACGCCGGCTTCGTCGAGGCTCTTGCCGTCGGCAGCGATTTTGACGCGCGTCTCGGAATCGGGGACGCGCTTGATGCACACTGCGATTTTCATGAGGCCCGAAAGCTACGCTACCGCGTCGCCATCCGGAACACGGAGATGCCCCAACTCTCGGGGTCGTCGGGTGGGTCGGTGTTCCAGTCGCCGTACGAATGAGAGCCGTCGGAACGATAGCGCAGCACGTAGCTCCCAGCCGGCAGCGTGATGACGCCGTCGAAGACACGGTTCTTCTCTGACCCGCCGGCGGGATCGGTTTCGCCGTACGTCATCTTCCACACCGTGCGCCCATCAGCGTCCTCGATCCAGCCGTAGTCGAACATGTCGTTATCACGGCCTTCACCCAGCGCCAGCACGCGCAGGCGCGCCCGCTCGGCCAGGCGGAACGTCGTGCGGGCGTCTTCGTCGTCACGCATTTGCGTGAGTTGTGCCACCGTGGCGTCGTTGCCCGCTCCGCGGGTGCGCAGGAACGGCCCGATGTCGGCAGGATTCAGACGGCGGCTGGCCGGGAAGATGCTGATGCCCCAGTAGCGCCCCTCGGCGGGCGGCGAGCCGTTCCAGTCGTTGTAGGAATGCGAGCCGTCGCTATGGTAGTAGACGAGATAGTTGCCGGGAGCGAGATGCAGGATCCCGTCGAACAAGCGGTTCTTCTCTGCCCCGCCGGCGTGTTCGGTGTCCTGGTAGCGCATCGACCAGACGCGCTTGTGCTGCTCCTCGTCGACGATCCAGGCGTAGTCCGACATGTGATCGCTGGTGCCTTCGCCGAGGGCGTAGATGTGGACGTCCATCGGACGCCGCAGCGCGAACCCCGCCGACCGCATCTCGTCGTCGCCGATCCTGATCAATGACACGATGGTCTGGCCGGCAGGCACCGGATCGTACTCGAACGGACGAACGGCTGCACGCGCCGCGGGGTCGGCCACGCGCAACGTGAGACCCCAGAACTCGGGATCGGTAGAGGGCACGTTATTCCACTCATCCGGACCGTGCGAGTCGTCGCAGGCGAAGTAGGCGACGTAGTGTCCGGCCGGCAGCTGCAGCGTCTCGTGCGCCATGCGATTCTTGGCCGCACCGCCGGCAGGATCGGTATCGGCGTAATCCATCGACCAGACGCGCTTGCGTGTGTCCACGTTGACGATCCAGCCGTAGTCGAATGCCTGGTCCACGGTCAATTCACCGATCGCATAGACCTCGACTTTGGTCGGCCGCGTGATCTCGAACCCTTTGCGCGTCGAGCTATTGCGGTCGGGAACCACCGTCGCGATGGCTGACGCGGTGAACGCGCCCCGCGCGGCGGTGATGTCTTCCGGAGTACCAGCGCGCCCGGTGCCGGTGATCGCGAGCGCGAATTGTTTGTAGAGCTCGTTCTCGACGTAGGGGCCGCCGTACTTCGCGCGCCGGCCCATACGGATGATGTCTTTCAGATTGAGGTTGAGATCGCCGTTAAACGAGATGTTGGAAGCGGCGTAGGAGGCGTAATGCGCTTCGTACGTGCCTGCCGGCAAATGCACCGTGCCCGAGAAGCGGCGCAGACCGTTTGACTCGCGGCGCGTGTCAACCGAGCGGATGTCCCACACCACCGCGCGGGTGCGCGCGTCGAGAATCCAGGCCGCGGCCGGCCAGGTTGTCTGTTCGTCGTCCTGCCAGTGCGCGTCGTCGCGCGCGCGCAGCTGGTCAGGCCACGGCTCCGCGCCGACGGCGGTGATCTGCAGGTCCTGGGGAGCGGTGAGCACGAAGACGCTCACCCGGTGCTCGCGGGGCGTCAGGTCCTGAATGTCTACGAGCTGCGTTTGTGCGAGAAACAGCAACAGGGGGAGACCCATGGCTGTCATACGGGACGCCCCCCGGAACGGTTTCTCCCCGAGCGGCCGAGCCTAAAACGCAGACAGGCCCGTGATCTCCTGGCCGAGGATCAGCGTGTGGATGTCGTGCGTTCCTTCGTACGTGTAGACCGATTCGAGATTCGCCAGGTGCCGCATCGCCTGATACTCCGCCAGGATCCCGTTCGCCCCGAGTAAGCGCCGCGTCTCGCGCGCGGCGTCGGTGGCCATGCTCACGTTGTTGCGCTTGGCGAGCGAGACTTGCTGCGGCGTCGACTTGCCCTCGTCCTTGAGGCGGCCCAGCTGGAGACAGAGCAGCTGTGCTTTCGTGATTTCGGTGAGCATATCGGCGAGGCGTGCCTGCTGCAGCTGGAAACCCCCGATGGGCTTGCCGAACATCACGCGCTGCTTCGCGTAGCTCACCGCTTCGTCATAGCACGCCATCGCCGCGCCGACCGCCCCCCAGGCGATGCCGTAGCGCGCCGCCGTCAGGCACATGAGCGGCGACTTGAGCCCACCCGACTTGGGCAGCAGCGCGGACTTGGGGACGTGGACGTCCTGGAGCACGAGCTCGCTCGTATCGCTCGCGCGTAATGACAGCTTGCCTTTTTGGTCTTTGGCCGAAAACCCCTTGGTGTCGGTCGGGACAATGAATCCGCGGATCGAGTCGGCATCCTCGATCTTGCCCGTTTTGGCCCAGATAATCGCGGCGTGCGCGGTCGAACCGTTCGTGATCCACATCTTGGCGCCGTTCAAGACCCAGCCGTCCTTCGTCTCTTTCGCGACCGTGATCATGCCCGCGGGATTCGAGCCGTAGTCGGGCTCGGTCAGGCCGAAGCAGCCGATCACTTTGCCGCTCGCCATTTGCGGCAGCCATTCCTTCTTCTGTTCTTCTGATCCGAACGCGTAGATCGGATACATCACGAGCGCGCCCTGCACCGAGGCGAAGGACCGGACCCCGGAGTCGCCGCGCTCGAGCTCCTGCATGATGAGCCCGTAGGCGACGTTGTTCAGCCCGGCGCAGCCGTATTCCTCAGGGAGGTTCGCGCCGAACAGGCCAAGCTCGGCCATGCCGGGGATGAGTTGTTTGGGGAATTTGCCGGCGACGTAGGCGTCGCCGATGACCGGCATGAGGTTGTCGTCGACCCAGCCGCGAACCGTGTCGCGGACGGCGCGCTCTTCTTCGCTGAGCAAGCCATCGACTGCGTAAAAATCAACGCCTTGGAACTTCGAAGCCATC
>Ga0193723_1000772_pt1 | contig 12600 bp, 12 predicted proteins | sample H2m2metaG_FD_143042 | JGI IMG/M metagenome (GOLD analysis project Ga0193723, IMG submission 143042) | Soil microbial communities from a riparian zone of the East river system, Colorado, United States - H2m2 | ecosystem: Environmental > Terrestrial > Soil > Riparian zone | place: USA: East River... | reverse complement strand
CCAAACGGGCGGCTAGCTCAGTGGAAGAGCGCTCGCCTCACACGCGAGAGGTCGTTGGTTCGACCCCAACGCCGCCCACCACAAAGGGTGGCCGCGCCAATGCGGGAATAATTCCAGTCGTGCAGACGGCCCTCGTGACTGGCGCCGACGGTTTCATCGGCACTGCGCTGCGCCGGCGCCTCGAGGGGATGGGCACCCGCGTATACCGGCTCTCACGAACCGCGCGGGGGGCTGACAGCATCGCGGTCGACCTCGGCCGCGACCCCATGGGTTTCGGGGACATTCGCCCCGATGCGGTCTTTCACCTGGCCGGACGAGTGCACATGATTGACGAGGGAGCCGGCGCAGAGGCTGAGCACATACGCGTGACAATCGAGGGAACGCGGTACCTGCTCCAGGCGGCCACCGACGCGGGGACCAAGGTTTTCGTGTTTTTCAGCAGCGTCGCCGTGATGCAAGAAGGCTCGACTTCAGAGCTGGATGAGACCGCGCAGCCTGCGCCGGCGACCCCATACGGTCGCGCCAAGCTGCGCGCTGAGGAGCTGGTGATTGGCATGAACGGCAGTGGGGGAATGAGGACCGTGAGCCTTCGGCTGCCCATGGTCTACGGCCCGGGGCACAAGGGTCAACTGCCGCGGATGATCAATGCGATCGATCGCGGCCTCTTTCCTCCATTGCCCAGATATGCCGGTAAAAGGAGCCTGGTTCACGTCGAGGACGCGGTGGACGCCGCCATCCTCGTGGCACAGAAACCTGAGGCGGCCGGCCAGGTCTATATCGTCGCGGAGCCGCGTCCTTATTCCTCGCGCGAGATCTACGAGATCGTCCTCGAGTCATCCGGCCGCCGGCCCCCAAAGTGGCATGTACCGAGAGCGGTCCTTGCTTCAACGGCGCTGGTCGGAGACCTTGGCGAGCGGCTGACCCGGCGGAGGTTGCCTTTCGACTCGGCAGCGCTGTCCAGGCTGTCGCGGCCGGCAATCTACAGCCCTGCAAAGATCGAACGCGAGCTGGGCTTCAGGGCCACGAGGAGCTTTGCGACCGCCGCCCGCGACCTGGTTCCCAAGCGCGCGTCTTCGTGATCGCAGCCTTCGCGGCGGCGGCGATCGTCGCGTTCGGCGTGGCCGCCGGCGCGGTGTGGCTTGTCGCGTACAACGCCTCGAGGCTCGGGTTGCTCGATGTCCCCAATGAGCGCAGCTCTCATCAGTCTGCGACGCCACGCGGCGGTGGGATCGGGATCGTAGCCGGAGTTGCCGCGGGCCTTCTTGTGCTGCTCGCGTCAGGGGTTCGGCTTGAAAGAGAACTCGTGGTTCTGCTGGCCGGCACAGCGGCGATTGCGATCCTCGGCGCCATCGACGACGTCCGCTCCATCCGCGCTCGCTACCGGCTTGCTGTTCAGCTGGCGGTGGCTGTGGCCGTCGTGATTCTTATTGGCGGCGTGCCTCGGCTGCCACTTCCATCGCCACTCGACCTGTCGATTGGCTGGCTGGCCGCCCCGCTGGCGGTTGTCTGGCTGGTCGCCGTGACCAACTTCTACAACTTCATGGACGGCATCGACGGACTGGCCGCCGGTCAGACGGTCGCCAGCTGTGCCGGGGTCGTCCTCGCCATCTGGGCAGCGGGGGCGGTCGAGCTCGCGTTCATCCTCGCCGCGGCAAGCATCGGGTTCCTGGTCTTCAACAGTCCACCGGCGCGAATCTTTCTTGGAGATGTAGGCAGCACGTCGCTTGGGTTCGCGGTCGCAGCACTGCCTCTGCTGGCGCCAACCAGTGATCGGCCGATGGCCCTTTTCGCGGTCGCTGTCGGCCTGACTTTGTTTCTTCTCGATCCGCTGGAGACCCTGGTGCGGCTGACGCGCGCCGGACGGAGGATCGGGACCGCACATCGGTTGCACTCGTATCAGGCTTTGGCTTCATCGAGGGACCGCCACCGTGTGGTCACCGCCGGACTGGTTTTTGCGGGCCTCGTACTGGCACTCGGAGGGGCGCTGGCTTACCACTGGCATTCATTGGCTTGGCCGATCCTCGTCGTTGCAGTGGCGACCTTTGCCGGCGAGCGATTCCTCGCCGGACGTGCTCGAGCCGCGGCGGGAATTGGGCGATCATGATGTTTGTTAGCATTTTGCGTTCGTCCTTCTGCGACTACCAAACACGGCCCCGTCGTCTAGTGGCCTAGGACGCAGCCCTCTCAAGGCTGAGATCGCGGGTTCGAATCCCGCCGGGGCTACCAGTACCACTATCAAAACACCTGATATCAGACGCGCGACCTCCGGGGGTCTGCGAAACCTTCCCGCTAGGGCTACATCTATACACACCGATCGCGCAGGCGGTGTGTATTAACGGATTCAAATCCACATCGATGAGTCTCTGAACGACGCGGCCGAACTGGAGGCAGCGCGCAGGGGATTGTCAAAGGCCGCCCTGATCCGTGCTTCGTTGGCCCGAGAACTGGCCGGTGAGACGCGGCCGGCCTCGGCTTTACATATCTATCCACCGCGCGAGACGCATCACCTCGAGTGCGACGTCGCGAAGAGGGCGCTCCTCGTTGAGCACAACTGGCGCCGATGGGACGGTCTTGATCGCGAGCGCAGTGAACTCGTCGATCTCAGCAAGATGTTCCTCAAGCTCCGCGCCCGAGTCTCGGGCACGTATCCGCCGCTCCAGGGTTGCCCGACTTGCGTCCAGCCTAACAACCATCACGTCCCATTCCGGCAGAGCTTCCCTAACATCTTGCAGGCTCGACGGGCTGAGGACAGCGCGGGCGAGCACCAGGTTGTCGATGCCCGCCCGGGTGTAGTTCGCAGCAATGGCCATGAGGTTGCGACCTATCAGCTCATCCACGCCGAGCGTGGCGCCGGCCGCCCAGCCGAGCCAGTCGAGGTCGATTGCCGCGACGCCGAGACTCAGGTCTGCCGCTGCGGCCACCACCTCGCGTGCCACTGCAGTCTTACCCGTCGCAAGGCCCCCGGTTAGTAGCAGTACATGGCCCGACACGCGGCGAATGTAAGCCATCACCGTTTGGGGGGTTAAGCACTGTGCCTGCCAGTTCGTGGGGCCCGCAAACCCTCTTCGAGTTGGTCCAGGTCTGCACTCCGCTTCCACCCGTGTACCAACCGGCAACTGCCCTGGTGGAGTAGGCGTCTTTCACAGTCGGGTAGATCGGCTTAAGCGAACCTGATCGCTGGCGCATCGGGAATGTCGCCCCGAATCCCGCCGGGGCTACTTGTCTCAGTAGCTCGCTTGACCCGGATATCCAGCGGGAGTAGATTCGAATCTGATGGAAGCGTTCACCATCGTTGCCGTTTGGTTGAGCACTTTGGTTGGCGGAGCGCTGATTGCAATCGGGCTGACCACTTTCTTCACAGGTCGGGCGGTGATTAATCTGCAGCCCACGAATTGGTCGCTTCGCGAGGCCAGACTTCTGGGTCTGTGCTCCGCGATCCAGGGCGCCGTGGTTGCGGCATACGCCCTGTATGGCGGCCTAACTGTGGTTTTGCACGTCATACCGCTCCTCGGTGTCGGATCGCCGTGGGTAATGTTCGTTTCCGCACCGTTCGCGGTGATCATGCTGGCCACTCTTTGGGTCCAAGCAGCTGTTCAGCTTGGGCACAAAGAGTCGCGTCGAACTGAAGGAAGGTAACTCAAGAACCGAGGAATTCGGCCAGGCCCGGCGGGGCTAAGGACTATCGCCGCGTCTCCATGGGTCGTTCGGCTCTTGGTAACTACCTCGCATCGCTCCAATCTGAGAGTGAACATATGGCAATTCCGTCACCGGATCGAGAAGTCGGAATCGATCTGTACTGGTTACCGCTAGGCGCGGGGGGAAATTTCGTGCGCTTGAACGGTCGCGTTTATGAGGCGATCAAGGCGCGCCTGGATCGGCGGCCGGTGTGTGAGCTCTACCACTCCGCTTTGGTCGTGCAAGTGCCTGAGGGACGCTATGTCGTCGAGAACACGCCGGTGATCGACGATCGTGGGGCTGAGCGGGGCGTGGTGGCCCGGTGGGCGCTCGCTGGGCTGGTCGCTTGCGAATGTTCCGCTACGAGCTGCGCCGTTGGCGGGATGGCGTGATTGCTGATATCAGTGAGGCGGTCGACAGTCCGCGACGATTGAGCAGCGATCTACGCGACGCTCGGCGAATCCTCGAGCTGATGCCAGAGATGCCCACGCTCGTTTGGGGCCGCGACGAGCTCGGGGCCGGTGAAATGTGGAATTCGAACTCGATGATCTCCTGGTTGATCGCACGAACCGGACTCGATGTCGACTTGATAAAGCCACCCGCTGGAGGACGCGCCCCAGGTTGGAACGCCGGCCTCGTGGTGGCGACTCGAGCACCGGCGGTGGCCCCTCGTTTGGCGTTGCGACATTTGCCATAGGAGCCTTCACACTGCGAGATGCAGGTGAAAAACCGGTCCAAAGTCGCGTTGCTGACACGTGAATATCCGCCGGATGTTTACGGGGGTGCGGGTACCCACGTCGAATATCTCGCGCGTGAGCTCCGTCGCTTGACAGAGGTTTCTGTGCACTGCTGGGGCTCGCCGCGGGATGAGCCAGGCGTGACCGCTCACGAGGCCTGGACTGCTCTATCAGAGCCAAAGCCCGAGGCAACCGTGCTGCAGGCGATGTCGATCAACCTGGCCATGGCGGCAGCCGCCAAAGGCTCCGACCTGGTGCACAGCCACACTTGGTATGCGAATCTCGGGGGCCATCTGTCGAAGCTCATGTGGTCCATTCCCCACGTGGTGACCATTCACAGCCTCGAGCCGCTGAGGCCGTGGAAGTCGGAGCAGCTCGGCGGTGGTTATGCCCTATCGATGTTCTGTGAGCAAACGGCAGCCGAAGCCGCTGACGCTGTCATAGCTGTATCGCATGGCGTGCGCAGCGATGTGCTGAATTGCTATCCGGCCGTCGATCCCGACCGCGTACACGTAATTCACAACGGGATAGATCCGGAAATCTATCGGCCGCAACCGTCGGAGGAGGCTCTCGCGCGCCTCGGTGTCGATCAAGGCAAGCCGTACGCGTTTTTCAACGGTCGGATCACTCGGCAGAAAGGCTTGCCGCTGCTCCTCGCGGCGGCGCTGAAAATGGATCCGCGCCACCAGGTCGTGATCGCGGCCAGCAGCCCTGACACGCCTGAGATTGCGGCTGAGGTGGCCGCCCTTGCAGAGCGAGTCCGTTCGGAAAGAGGGAACTTGGTCTGGATCGGCCGCTTCATCCCACTCCAGGACTTGATCCATCTTCACTCGGGCGCGTCAGTTTTCGTGTGCCCATCGATATACGAGCCGTTCGGCCTGGTGAACCTCGAGGCGATGGCATGTGAGACGGCTGTGGTTGGGTCGCGCGTGGGCGGAATCCCGGAAATCGTCGTCGAAGGTGAGACCGGCTATCTGGTCGACTACGACCCCGAGGACCCCGAGGCGTTCACGACAGGATTGGCCAACCGAATTGACGAGCTGTTGAACAACCCCACCCTGACCGCAAAGATGGGTAAGGCTGGGCGCCAGCGCGTGCTGCGCCACTTTGGCTGGCCGGCCATCGCGTCTCAGACCGTCAAGCTTTACGACTCGCTGTTGTCGAAGAATTCCACCAAAACTGGTGCGAGCGCCTCAGGCTGAACCTCGTGCGTCTGGCCTTCCAGCGTCATCAGAGTCGCGCCCGGGATAGTTGTACTCAGCGTCTTGGCAGTCTCTCGCATGAACGGAACACCGTCGCCACCGGCCATCACGAGTGTGGGTACGTGGACGCGAGCAGCGCGTTCTGCAGGAATCGAGCCGTCCTCGCCCATGATCGCTGTGTGGTCATAGGCGAGGGTAGGGGCGACGGCCTCCATGCCGGCCCAAAACGGCGCATGCCGCACCTCTTCAATCCGAGCGGCCGGCAAGCCGACCAGCGCCATAAATAAGGCAACCGCGTCACCTTTGCGATTGGACGCCAGGGCCTCGGTCAGGTTCTTGATGTACTCGCCCCACACCTTCTGCGCCGCAGGATCGTCGTTGTAAGGGGCTTCGTACATCGCGAGCTTCTTGACCTTGTCGCCCAGTTCGACGGATGCCTCCATTGCCAGACAGCCGCCTGACGATTGACCAAATAGGAAGGCGGATCCCCCGGCTTCGTCGATCAGAGCGTCGATATCTTCGATCTCCCTCTTCACCGCATAGGGCTTGGTGTCTCCGCTGTCCCCGCGTCCCCGGCGGTCGTAGCTGTACACGCTGAGGTGTTCCGCGAGAAGCCTGGCGAGCTCTGGCTTGGAGCCTGATGAACGCGTGGACATTGCTCCGTCCACCAAGATCAGCGCTGGGCCGGCGCCGTGCTTGTCGAACGCGATCGTGGTGCCGTCCTTTGACCTGACCGTATCCATCCTTATCTCCTTCGAACAGTCTCGCGCAATTCCTCGGTACTAGAATCCCGACCAATGGCGCGCACCGACGAGATCTCGCTTTCCGAGCAGCTCAAGAAGATCCCGCCGCGAACACGTCCGACTGTGAAAGCGGCAATGGCGACTGTCAAGCAGGTGGCCCCGAAAGCTGAGGAGATCGCCTACCGGAGCGAAGCACCGCGATCGAAGAGTGCGATGTGGAAGATCGTCAGGTACGCCGCCGGCGGCGCGAACGTCGTCGGTGTGGGCACCTTCACAGACCATGCGACCCTTTGGTTCTACCGTGGCCGCGAGCTTGACGACGGAAGCGGCCTGCTCCAGGGGAGCGGAAAGGACTCGCGGTTTCTCACCCTGCGCGGCCCAGCCGACGCCGCGCGGCCCGCCGTCAAGGGGCTGGTTCGAAAGGCGTTTCAGCTTGGCGGCGCTACGGGGTAATTCGTTCAGAGTTAACCTCTGAGGTGCGGGATCCCAGTAATGACCTGTCATTTCCAGCGAGGCAACGCAGCAAGGTGAGCAGCGCTCGATCAGGCGACGTTCATGCGGACCTTCCGTACCTGTCCATAGTCTGGGACGGCGCGAGCAATTGCCTAAATGTGGAGTTCAAAGGATTTGCCACCAGCGCCGAGTTTCGAAGCGGCACGATGAAGGTCATTGACGCGATACGCGAGCGCAACGCCAAGTCCCTGATCAGCGACAACCGAAAGCTTGAAGTGGTCACCAACGAAGACCAGCTATGGCTGCGCGACACGTTGGTTCCGCAAGCCGCAGCCCTCGGCCTGAAGCGCATTGCTCTGGTGCTGGCGCATCAGGGTTTGGGCAGGTATGCAAGCCAGGAAATAGTCAACCGGTTACCAGACGGGGTGTTCGTGACCCGAACGTTCGACTCGGTTGATGAGGCGAAGAAGTGGGTTGCCGGCGCCTCTGACTGACCGGGCGAAAGGACAAATCGATTGAGCGCGTCTCGGCCGGGCGGCGCACCTACGGATGATCGGCATCTGTCAATAACCTGGGATGCCGTGCACAGGTGCGTGTACGCGGAATTCACGGGTTTTGCCACCAGCGCCGAATTTCGCGCAGGCACCATGAAGATCCTGGACGCGATTCGGGAAAGGCACTCCGACGCGCTGATCAGCGACAACCGAAGGCTCGAGGTCGTTACCAATGAGGATCAGCTCTGGATCCGTGATACGTGGGTTCCTCAGGCCGCCGCTGCCGGCCTGAAGCGAATCGCGGTGGTGCTGGCGCACCAGGGGCTTGGAAAGTTTGCGAGCCAAGAGATAATCAATCGGTTTCCAAAGCTGGTTTTCGTGACGCGTACTTTCGACTCGTTGGATGACGCGAGGAAGTGGGTCTCGGGCGGTAGCAAGTCTGCCTAGTGCGGCCCACGATGACCGCGCCGACTTTGCGCACAGTTAACGGCGGCCTGACCGCCACCGCTTGACCAGATCGGATGCCGCGATCTCCCAATCAGGAAACTGAAAAGTAAAACCGGCCTCTAACAGCCGTCGGGGCACGACCCGCCGGCTCTTGAGGATGAGCTCGGTTTCGGTGCGCACGAAAATGGCGCCAATCTCCAGCATCCAGTCGGTGGCAGGCAAGCCGGCCGGTGCTCCATACGCGCGCCGCAGAGCTGCCATGAACTCGCGATTGGGGACAGGGTTCGGAGACGTGATGTTGATACACCCTTCCAGATCACTCCGAGCGATGAGAAATTCGAGCGCTCGCACGAAGTCGACGTCGTGTACCCACGACATGAACTGCCGGCCGGACCCCGCGCTCCCGCCCAAGCCCAGCCGCACGAGTTTGAGGAGCGTGTCGAAGACTCCTCCTCTGTCCGGGCTCATGACCATCGAGCTTCGCAATGCGATCTTTCGCGTGCCCGGGGTGTCCGCCTCGAAAAAGGCCTTTTCCCAGCTCTTCGCGACGTCGTAGCTGAAGCGCCATGTCGCTGGGAGCCCAGGCTCGTTGCCTCCTATCTCACCATCTACTTCATCCATCGACCGGTCGAAGGCATGCCTGTAGATGGTGGCAGTGCTCGCGTTCATCCAGAGCTTCGGCGGTGGCGAAGCCTGGGCGATCGCTTGACCCACGAGCTGGGTGGTGACGATCCTCGATTCCTTGATTTCGCGGCGATTGGCTTCGTTGTATCGGCAGTTGACGCTGCGCCCCGCCAGGTTTATGACCACATCGGCTCCGTCCAGCTCTTTTCTCCAGTCCCCCGCTCGTTGCCCATCCCACCTGACGGTCGACCACGGTGCCGGTGCGACGTGACGTGCAATGACTGCGACGTCGGCGGCTTGCGCATGAAAGTGACGAGCGAGGATCTGCCCGACCTGCCCGCTGCCACCCGTGATGACGACGCGCATCGATCTCGAGCGAGGTTCTCTTTCGGCCACCACGGTTGAGAGCCGAAGCTTAAGGCGGGCAGCCCCGTCCCAGCTAATCTCGCAGGATGGCCATGCCCTCGATCGGCCGGCTGACGTTGCGACGGCTTTTCAAACGGCGCGCGATAGCCGGCGCCCAGCTGCTCGCGATGGCGCTCGCCATCGGCGTGCCACTGTCACTCCAGTCGGTCACCACGGTGGCCGGAAACGCGGGCTATGTGAGCGCAATCGACATCAACAGCCGAGACTCGCTCGTCACCATCACCACCATTGGTGCTGAGACCGAAGAGAAGTACCAGATCACACAAAGCGAAGCCGCATCCGCAGTCTCTTCGTCGGTCGGCAATCGGCTCGAGAGGATTGTCGAGTTCGGCCGCATCGCCTCATTCAGCATCCTCACAGTCAACGGCAAGGAGTACGGCTCGGATCCCCCTGCGCCCAGCCTGCTCGCTTCCTATTACCCGGCTCTGGACCAACACGCGACTCTCGTGTCAGGGGAGTGGCCAACGGCGGCCGCAGCGAATCAGAAAGTATCTGTCGCCCTCTCCGAAGCAGGTTCTGCCCTTTACGGCCTGAAGGAGGGAGATGTCGCTTGCCTTCATGCCATCGATGTCATACCGGTGCCGTCCCCGGTCTGCGTGAGCGTCTCGGGCACATGGAAGCCGCGGGGCGCATCCGATCCGTTCTGGCTGGGCGGTCCCACCTCCACCGAGATGACCCTTTCGTCCGATGGCTATTGGAGCCTGCAGTCGCAGGTCCCAGGAATTCATTCAATCGCCGGCTCCATCTACCGTCCCAACGCCGCTCAGCTCACGGTCGCCCAGGCGCCCGTTCTGGAAGCGGGCGTTGTCAGGCTCCGAGGAAGCAAGCAGTTCGCGGGTAACGGCCTGCGACCAGCCACCCAGGTGGGAACCAGCCTCGACCGGCGCATCAGAGACTTCCTCGAAGGCACGGCGGTCAACCAGTTCCCGATCCAGATCGTGGCGGTCGCGATGGTCTGTGTGGTGCTGTACGGGCTCGCTTTCGTGAGCCAGAGCTTCCTGCGCTCGCAGGAGCAGCAGTCGACGCTGTGGCGGGTCCGTGGATGGTCGCGTGCTCGTCTCGGAGTCTTTCTCGGCTTGCATCTCATTGCACTGGTGATTCCTGCAGTAGCCCTCGCGGTCGGCATCGCCCTGCTTTCGACGTGGCTGGTCGCCAAGGGACAGGGAGCTGCCTTTTCGGTGACCGCACCTGACGTCCTGACGAATTTCGCGCAGACGCTGGGATTGAGCCTCATCGGCGTGCTCATCCTGTGTCTCGGCCTGGCCGCGCGTTTTGCCTGGCGAACGGTCGGCCAGATGAGGCGATCGCTCGGGCGCCCGGCTCCGGTCGCCTGGTGGCGCTATCGCAACGCCGACCTGGCCCTGGGATTGCTGGCGATCCCGGTGCTTATCGAGGCGTCTCTCCGCGGCCAGGAAACTGTGCGATCCGCGGTCTCCGGGGCCGACCCGATCGGACTCTTGCTTCCAATCCTCGGCCTTGGCGGCCTCGCGGTGGCGGAGCTGCGACTTCTACCTCTGGCCGCGCCAACGCTGCGGCAGGTTTCGCGAGGGGTGCCGGCGCGATTGACGTCGTGGAGAATCGCCGGGCAGCCGGCCGAGCACGCCGGGGTCGCGATGCTGCTGGCGCTCACCCTTGGCGTCGGCGTGTTTGCCTCGGTGTACGCATCCACCCAGACCTCCAACGTGGTGGATCGGGTTGCCTACGCCACGGGTGCTGACGTACGGATCAGCATGGAGCCGGTTGGGAGTCCAGCAGTTCTGCGCACCGCGCTTGCGGGGGTTCCCGGTGTGTCCGCGATGACCCCAATCCTTCGTAAGACAGTCAGATTTCCATCCTCTGGCGACACCGTCATAGCGTTTGGGGTGGATCTCCAGACCTACCTCAAGGCTGCGTGGTCACGACCGGGATTGACGACGCCGGAGCTCGGCCCGGCGTTAAAGAGCCTGTCCGGGCAGCCGCCCTTCGCCAACCTCCTGGGCGAACCTACGGCTCTGCGACTCTGGGTGCGCGGCATCGACCAACCAGCGACGCTTGCTGCGCTGGTCTCAGATGCGAAGGGTCAGTCAACCACCACTTCGTTCGGCGCAATAACTTTCGATGACTGGCGGCAGATGACTGCACCGCTCACATTCTCAACGCCGCCCACCTACCCGCTGCAGCTGCGCTCGTTGGAAGCGAACAGCCCCGGAATTGGTGGCGCCATCGCATTGAGCCGGTTCGAGGCAGTGTCTGCCGACGGCGCGACGACAATCGAAAACTTCGATCACGTCACCGGGTGGTGGGCTCGCGACTCGAGCGGCGTGATGTTCGCGCCTGGCATCAAGCGGCCGCGCGGCGACGTGCAGGGCCTCGAGGTGCCACTGCCGGCGAACGGGTCCCTCTCCTTCTACCCTCCGTTCGGCGCTGAGCCACTCCCGATGCTCATTTCCCAGCAGACGCTAGGACGGTTCGGCTTGGAGCAGGGCGAGAGCGTCCCGATCCTTGTCAACGGCAACGAGGTCATCGGCAAGCTTGTGCAGGCTGTCGACTACGTGCCAACGCTCTACCCGGCTGATGACTTCGTAGTCGTTCCCTTGGACCGTGCACTCAGCCGGTTTGCCGCCGCCGGAGACGAGCCCGCAATTCCCAACGAGCTCTGGCTGTCGCTGAAGCCGGCAGCCGCGGCGCAACCATTGACCTTGACAGGGTCTAGCGGAATCAACTTCGTTTTATATCGGGCATCCGAGCAGTCGGTTGCTTTGAACGACCCCATACTCATCCAGCTCCGCGCCAACCTCGCGATCGGCTTCGCGAGCGCGCTCGGCCTTGCTGTGCTCGGGTTCGCGGTCCACTTCCTTCTCGTCACACGACGCCGCCTGTCCGAGCATGCGATCCTGCTCGCCAATGGGCTGGATCCCGATGACATCCATCGTGGGATCGCCCTTGAGCAACTGACAGTCGCCGTGTTCGGTCTACTTGCCGGGGTGGCCCTGGCGATCGTCGCCATAGTCGTCTTGCTGCCCTCGCTCCAGCTGGGCAATAACCCTCAGGACGTGACCCCACCGACGCTGATTCACCTCGATGGAGAGCAGCTGGCCGCTGCTGCGCTTGTGCTCGCCCTGGCGATGATCGTGCTCGCAATGTTTACGCGCAGGGCCGGCAGCACTGTCAACGTGGTCGAAGAGCTGCGGAGACTCGGATGACAGCGCCAGTCATCGATTGCGAAGGGCTCGTGCACATCTACAAGACGCGCGAGCTCGAAGTGGTCGCGCTGCAGGGCCTCGACCTGACTGTTGAGCCGGCAGAGGTCGTGGCAATAGTCGGTCGGAGCGGGAGCGGCAAGACGACGCTCATGAACATCCTTGCCTCGGTCGAGACGCCGACAGCCGGCAAGGTCATGGTCGCCGGCCACGACCTGGTTCGAATGAGCGAAACCGAGCGCGAGGCTTACAGGCGCAATGTGGCCGGCTACGTCGTACAGAACCCGATGGCCAACCTGGTCACCGACCTCGACGCGCTGGAGAACGTCATGCTGCCGATGACAGGCGTTTCGAAAGCAGACAAGGTCGAACGTGCCGATTCGCTATTGGAGGCGCTTGCCATCACCGGAGTTGCTCACCGTTTCCCGGGCGAGCTTTCAGGTGGTGAGGCGCAGCGCGTGGCGGTTGCCATCGCCATGGCGAACCAGCCGAAGCTCCTGCTCGCGGACGAGCCGACCGCCGAGCTCGACCAGGCCACCGCGGCCGGGTTCCTGCGCGATGTGCGAGCACTGCTTCGCGCGCGCGGAGCGGTGGCGGTGATGGTCACCCACGATCACAAC
>Ga0193723_1000771_pt1 | contig 12612 bp, 13 predicted proteins | sample H2m2metaG_FD_143042 | JGI IMG/M metagenome (GOLD analysis project Ga0193723, IMG submission 143042) | Soil microbial communities from a riparian zone of the East river system, Colorado, United States - H2m2 | ecosystem: Environmental > Terrestrial > Soil > Riparian zone | place: USA: East River... | reverse complement strand
CGATCTCCTCGAGTGTTTTGACACGCACGCGCGAGGCCCGCACCGGCAGCCGGTGCGCCCGGCACAACGCCAGTGCGGCTTCGACCGTCCTGCCGGCCAGCGGCGCCTCCAAACCGGCGGCGGTGACGCGGAAACCGGGAGGCGGCTCGGCGGGTGGGGCGTCCAGAATCACCTCGAGAATGCGCTCGCCGAGGAGTGTCGCCAGCGGGCCGGCGCGGACGACCCGGCCGTCGCGGAGGACCAGCACCCGCGCTGCGAGCCGTTCCAGCGCGGCGGGATCGCGCGCGGTGATCAATACGGCGACGCCCTCGGCCGCGAGCCGTGCGATCCGGCCGCGCAGATCGCGGCGCGCAAAGGCGTCGAGCCCCGAAAACGTCTCATCGAGCAGCAGCACCCGCCGTCCGCCCAGGGCAGCCTGCGCAAAGTTGAGCCGGTGCAGATCCGCACGGCCGAGCGATTCGACGGCCAGCTCCGCAGCGGCCGCCAGGCCGGCAATCTCGAGCGCGTCGCGCACCAGCCCCTGCGCGCTGCGCTCGTTGCTCGTCCCGCAATGCAGGCGCGCATAGTACATCAGCACTTCGTGAACGGTGAGCGCGCGCGGAAATGCCGGACTGTCGCCGGCATACCCAATGAGCCGGCGCGCCGCGGGATCGGAGACGCGCATTCCCCAGACGCGCACTTCACCCGTCCTCGGTCTTGCCGTGCCGGCGGCCACACGGAGCAGCCTCGTCTTCCCCGCCCCTGCCGGCCCGACCACCCCCGCGATCTCGCCGGGCAGCAGCGCGAGCGAGACTGGGCCGAGCCTCTCGCTGCTGATGTCGGTCAGCGTGAGCGCGAAATCAGCCATTGGGCCAGGAGAATGCCGAGTCCAGTCCACGCGAGCGCGTGGAGGATCGCGCCCCAATCGGCGGCGACGATATCGCGGTAGTGCCAGAGCGCCGGCCCGAGCTCCATTGCGCTGGCCGCGGTCAGGCGCACCATACCCGGACGTGCAAGATCGACCAGCCGCTCCGGCGGGATCGTGCCGGCGACCGCCATAAAGAGGAAGAGCGCGAGCGCGACGCCGCGACCCAGCGGGAGCACGAGCGCCAGCGCAAAGCTGCCAACCGCAGCGGTGGCGATCATCCCTGCAACAACTCCGTCCGTGCGCCAGCCCGTCGCCGTCGCGCAGATCACGACAAGGGCCCACGCCGGGACCACGATCGCGAGCCAGCGCCCGGTCGCGATGGCGAGTGGCGTGGTGGGATGCGTGAGCGCGGTGGTCAACGCTGCGCGGTCGCGCTCATCCCCCACGATCGCGGCTGCGCCGAGAATCGCGCCGAGCGCGCCGGCTTGCAGGGTGACCGTGAGGGCATCGAAGGCGTGCGCATTGAGCCACACGAGTGCCGTGCCGAGTGCCAGGAGCGCGATGCCGAGCCGAGTCCGCGTGAGGCGCGGGAGCACGAGCAGGAATTCGGCGTGCGCGCAGTGCAGGAATCGCATGGCGGCACGATAGAGAAAAGATCGGCGACGACTGGTATCCAATCGTCGCCGTATAGATCAAATCAATGCAGGCGTGGGAACCGCGTGATGTAGGGGCGCAGCATGCTGCGCCCCTACCCAAACCTACCGCTGCGCCCCTACCCCCTACCCCGCTACCGTTGCCTCCCGAATAATCGCGTCGACCAACGGTGTCGAATCGAACCGCACCGGGTCCGTCGCCGGCAGTCCTGTTTCCTCTGCCGCGCGCGCGACCGCCTCCCGCGCCGCGCTCTCGTCCATGTCGTACGTGTTCAGACAGATCCCGATCACCTTCGTCGGATGGACCGGCTGCGCCGCGCTCTCGTAGATCTCGATCATCTCGACATACGACGGGATCTTCACCCATGGCTCGCGGCCGTGATAGTCGCCGATGTAATCGCGTGTCGCCTGGTGACAGAGAATCAGCGCGTCGGGACAGGAGCCATGCAGCAGCCCCAATGTCACACCCGAATATCCCGGGTGAATCAGGCTGCCCTGTCCTTCCACGAGCACGATGTCGTTGTCCTTCGCGCCCTGCAGCACGAGCTGCTCCGCGGCGCCGGCGATGAAGTCCGCGACGACGGCATCCACCGCGATTCCCCAGCCCTCGATGAAGATCCCCGTTTGCCCCGTCGCGACGAAGCTCGTGCGGTGGCCCCGCTTCACCAACGCATCGCGCAGCTGCAGCTGCGCCGTCATCTTGCCGACGTTGCAATCGGATCCCACCGCGAGTACGACGAGCGCGTCAACCTCGGCGGCGCGGCCGTCGGCGATCGGGAGATTGGGCGGCGGCCGGCGCGCGTCGAGGATGCGAACGCCGCGCGCCTTCGCGAGCGGGCCGAGCTCCGGATCATCGCCGACGAACGTATGCAGGCCGCTCCAGATCTCGAGTTTTTGCTCGATCGCGGTGCGCAGCCACCCTTTCCATTCATCGGGCAACCGTCCGCCGAGGGGAGCGATGCCGATCAGGACAGCGGTCGCGCCTTTGCCCTGCGCGATGCCCCGCGCGAAGTCGCCGACGATGGGAATCTTGCCACCGAATCCCAGGACGTCTTGCACCGTCTTCCCCGCCTGCGTGCGGTCGAGCACGGCGACAATCCGTTCCGGGAAATAGCGGATGCAGGAGTTCGCCGTCTTCGAGGTGAGGGGACCGAACTCACCGTCCGCGATAATCAGGAAACGGTGTTGCGGGGTCGTCATTGCTTGGCGCCGGCCAGCTTGCGGCGTTCGACTCCGGTCCACGACTCGGTGGTACGAAGCACTGCCGGCTTGTACTCGCCCGCCTCACCATAGATCTCGCCGTGCAGAATGTGCCGGATCAGAACCATGACCACGCACAGCACGGGGACGGCCACGATCAACCCGATCGCTCCCAGCAGCGTGCCCATCACGAGCACGCTGGCAATCGTGAGGACCGGGGGCAGCTCGACCTTGCGCTGCATGATGCGCGGCACGACCACGTTCGCTTCGAACACGTGGACGAGCACCCCGAGCACCAGCACGAGCAGGACGGTCAACCAGTCACCAGACGCAACCATGAAGAGCGCGGGCAGGAGGGTGGAGATGAGTGTGCCGAAGAATGGCACGATCGCCACGAGGCCGGTGAAAATGCCGAATGCCAGCCAGTAGGGTACGCCGAGCATCAACAGGCCGATGGCGGTCAAGGCGGCGAGCACGGCCATCGCGATGAGCTGACCCACCACCCATGCCCGCAGCGTCGCCGCGGTATCATCGAACACCTGGACGGCGATGCTTCGGTGGCGTGGCGCGAAGAGCGAGATCAGGCCGTCGCGATACATCCCCGGCTGGCGGGCGAGATACAGCGCCATCACCACGACGCTCGCGCCTTCGATGAAGATCATGCCGCCGCCGCGCACGTAGCCGAATATCGAGCCACTCAGGAATCTCGTGGCATCGCTGACGAGACCGGATACGACTCCCGACGACGGATTTGCCAGCTCGGTCTGGTCGAGCACGGGATACTGGCTCGCCCAGCGCGCCAGCACACTCTGGATGTTCGTGAGCGTCTGCGGCAGGCCGCTGATCAGCGCGCGTGTCTGCTCGATGACCGGCGGGGCCAGCAGCGCCGCGACGCTCGCGACGCCCGCGACGGTCGCCGACACGCTGAGCGTCAGCCCCAGCCAGCGCCGCATCTTGAAGCGATGCTCCAGCCAGTCCGTGATCGCCGAGAGATAGACGGCGAGGAGGATCGCGAGGAAGACGAGCAGCAGGACATCGATGACTTTGAGGATGAACAGGACGATGAGGGCCGCAACAAAGAGCGCCACGAACGTGGCGCTCGACAACTTATTGGTGGAAGGAGTTTCCGCCGCGCTCAGCTCTTCTGCTCCGCGTCGTCGTCCTCGAGCAATTCCGCATCCTTCGCGCCCTTGCCGAGCGCCTTGGCCTGCTCCTGGGTCCCTCCGGGCAGCAACCCCATTTTGCGCTTGAGCGCGAGCAGCTGCTCGTCCGCGGTGGCTTTGACCTCGATGCCCTGGAACTGCTTGATGAGGGAATCGCCCGAAAGATCTTCGTTCACCTCGGCCGCGGCGATCAGCTTGCGCTCCTCGTGCTCGATCTGCTCGGCCATGCGCTCGAACGTCTCGAACGCGCTCTTGTCGGAGATCGCACCCATGGTTTCCTGAATGCGCTTGTGGGCCTCGGCCCGCTTCTGCCGCGCGATCAGGATGTTCTTCTTGCGCTTGGCTTCTTCGATCTTGTCGTTGAGCTGGCGCAGCGACGCCTTGAGCCGTTCGGTCTCCTCACGGTGCTTGACCCACGTCTCTTGCAGCTGCACCGCGCCCTGCACGTGCTCGTTGTAGCGCAGCAAGGCCTGCTTGGCGAGATCGTCCCGGCCTTCCTGGACCGCGAGGACGGCGCGCTTCTCCCAGTCCTCGGACAGTTTCTTTTCCTGCTCGGCCTGCGCGGAGAGCCGTTTTTCATCGGCGATGGCCGCGGCAACCTGCTGCTTGGCCTTCGCCAGCTGGTTGCGCATATCGACGATGAGCTGCTCGAGAACCTTCTGCGGGTTCTCGGCGCGCGAGATCAGATCGTTGATGTTCGACCGGATCAGCGTGGACAGACGATCAATGATCCCCATGGCTTCCTATGCTCCTGGCAGTGAGCGCTCACGCTTTTGCGCAAGCAGCCGCTCCGCAAAATCTAGCCGCTCGGCCATCTCGGCAATTTGCCCCTGCAAGTCGGTCACGCGCTGCTCCAGCTCGACCACGTGATCGCCGTCCGTCAATCCTTCAGCGGGCGTGTCGGTCCACTCCCCGCCCAATCCCTTCCACTTCCTACGGCGATTCTTCCCCGCCCGAATCCGCTCAGCGAGGACCGCGGCCAAATCCGACTTGAAGAATGCATACAACACCACGCCCGCTACGACGAATCCTCCGATCATCCCGATCAGCGGAATGAGCTGATTCGGGTCGAACGGAATGATCGGTGTGGGCAATGGCGTCTGTAAAAGCACGTGTTCTCCTACGCCGCGCATCGGCGGCCCGTTTCAGCGGGCAACATCACGGCCGCCCCTTCCCGAGCTGCGCGTCGACCTTCTGCTGGCCGAGCAACCGTTCGGTAAAATCTACTCGCTCCGCCAGTTCCGCCACCTCCCGGCGGAGCTGTTCGACGCTGTCGACCAACTCCGCATGATCTTCGCCGGTTCCCCCGGTGGGCGGACCGTGCTTCAGCCGGTCGGCGAACGCCTTCCCTACAGGCGATAGCGAGATCATCCACGCGAAAAAGCCACCCACGGCTACGATCGGGATCATCAGCGCAAGGACGCCTTCCATCAGCTGCCCCGTGGCTTCGCGAGGAGGCGTTCCGCGAAGTCCATTCGCTCAGCCAATTCCGCCACTTCCTCCCGCACCTGCCGCAGCTCGCTCAAGATCTCGTCCCGCTCGGCGGGATCCATCCCGGGTTTGCGGTGCTCGCCCGCGATGCGTTTCGCGACCGCGGCGGCCACCGGTCGCAGCACCCAGAATGTGCCGCCGAAGAACATGAATGCGGCGATTGCTTCGGGGCCATTCATCGTTCGGACTTCTTGGCCAGCAGGCGTTCGGTGAAGTCGATGCGCTCACCCAGGTCGCCGATCTCGCGGCGGGTCTGCTGAATCTCGGCCAACAAGTCCTCGCGCAGCATCTGCAGCTCCTCCCTGACGCCGGCGTCCACTGCCCGCGGCCGGATCCGCTCCGCCAGCGCGCGCACCAGCGGGAACAACAGCACCGACGACCCAATGATCGTCAACACGAAAAGAAAGACGACTTCTTCGGGCATCGCTTACCTCGCCGGCGGGAGCCGTTCGGCTTCCCGCTGCAGGACCACCGCGACGCGGTCGTCTTTCCGCGCGAGCACGCGCTCCGCGAAGTCCAAACGTTCCTGCACATCCGTGAGCTGGTTCCGCAGCTCTTCCACTTCACCTTTGAGCTCCCGGACATCCTGGTCTTCGCTGCCGCTCCGGGCGCGGCCCGAGAGCCGCTCCGCCATAGCGCGCCCAAACGGGCCGCGCATGATGAACACGGCGGCGATGCTCACAAACAGGACCATCAAGGGAATTTCAGGACCGTTCAACACGCGTCCTCCTTACCTCGTCCAACCTATGACTTAGTCTCCCGCCTGCAACACCTTGCGCAGGAATTCGCCCGTATGGGAGCCCCGGGACTGCGCGATCTTCTCGGGCGGCCCCTCCGCCACCACGCGACCACCCAGCTCCCCACCTTCGGGCCCCAGGTCGATCACCCAATCGGCGGTCTTTACGACGTCCAGATTGTGCTCGATGACGACGACCGTATTCCCCTTGTCCACCAGCCGGTGCAGTACTTCCAGCAGCAACCGTACGTCCTCGAAGTGCAGTCCGGTCGTCGGCTCGTCCAGGATGTACAGCGTGCGACCTGTATCCCGTTTGGCGAGCTCAGTCGCGAGCTTCACGCGCTGGGCTTCACCGCCCGAGAGGGTCGTTGCCGACTGCCCGAGGTGGATGTATCCCAGACCTACGTCATTGAGCAACTCGAGTTTCGCCCTGATGCGCGGTTGATGCTCGAAGAAGTCGAGCGCGTCGGCGACCGTGAGGTCGAGCACGTCGGCGATCGACTTTCCTTTATAACGGACCTCCAGTGTTTCCCGGTTGTACCGCCGGCCTTTGCACACTTCGCACGGGACGTAGACGTCCGGGAGAAAGTGCATCTCGACTTTCACCAGCCCGTCGCCCTGGCACGCCTCGCAGCGGCCACCTTTGACGTTGAACGAGAACCGGCCCGGTCCGTAGCCGCGCAGCTTGGACTCCGGGAGATAGGTGAACAGCTCCCGGATCGGCGTGAAGAGCCCCGTGTACGTCGCCGGGTTGGAGCGCGGCGTGCGGCCAATCGGGCTCTGGTCGATGTCGATCACCTTATCGATATGGTCGAGTCCCTCGAGCCGCTCGTGCGCTCCGGGGACGACTTTGGCGCGATAGAAGTGGCGCGCCAACGCCTGATACAGGATGTCGGTGACGAGCGTCGACTTTCCTGAGCCGGACACGCCCGTCACCGCAACGAACGTCCCCAGCGGGAATTCGACCGTGAGATCCTTGAGATTGTGGTGTGTCGCGCCCAGCACGCGGAGCACGCGATCGGTGCTCGCGACACGGCGGCGGGGCGGCACGGGAATTCGCAGCTCGCCGCGGAGATAGCGCGCGGTCAGCGAGTCATGGTTTCCGAGCACCTGGTCGAGCGGGCCCGCCGCAACGACTTCGCCGCCATGCCGGCCGGCGCGCGGTCCCAGGTCCACCACGTAATCCGCCGACCGGATCGTTTCCTCGTCGTGCTCCACCACCAGCACGGTGTTGCCGAGGTCGCGCAGCTCTTTCAACGTGGCCAGCAGGCGCGCGTTGTCGCGCTGATGCAGACCGATCGACGGCTCGTCGAGGATGTACAGCACGCCGACGAGACGGCTGCCGATCTGCGTCGCGAGCCGAATCCGCTGGGCCTCGCCGCCCGAGAGCGTCACGGCGGACCGCTCGAGCGTCAGATAGTCGAGCCCGACGTCCACGAGGAAGCGGAGCCGGTCGTTCACTTCCTTGAGAATGGGCCGCGCGACTTCGGGATCCAACCCGGGACGACTGCCCGTCCGCAACGGGACCTTCGAGAAAAAGTCGAGCGCTTCCCGCACGGGGAGCGCGACGACTTCGCCGATGCTCTTGCCGGCGATCAGGACCGACAGGCTCTCCGGTTTGAGACGGCGGCCGCCGCACGTGGGGCACGGCTGTTCGACCATGAACTGCTCGAGCTGCTCGCGCACCGAATCGGATGCCGTTTCGCGGTAGCGCTTGTCGATGTGATCGAGCACGCCCTTCCAGCCCGATTCATACGAGCCGTGCCAGCGCTCGCTGTCGTACTGATAGGTGATCGTCTTTCCTGGCGCGCCCTTGAGGAGAGTCTTCTGGACCGCGGGCGACAGGTCACGCCACGGCGTGTTGAGATCGAACTTGTATGTCTTGGCGAGCGCGGGCAGCACCACTTTCCTTACATATCCGTTCGGCTCACCCCACGGCAGCACGACACCCTCGAGTATCGACAGACTGTGGTCGCCCAGCACGAGCTCGGCGTTCACCTCGCGCCGCGTGCCGAGTCCCGAGCAGTCGGGACAGGCGCCGTAGGGCGAGTTGAACGAGAACTGCCGCGGCTCGAGCTCGGGCAACGACAGCCCGCATTTGGGGCACGCGTAGCGCTCGGAGAACATCCGGGACCGCGGGCTGCCGGTCTGACGGACGACCTCGACCACGCCGTCGGCCGCCTTCAGCGCGGTCTCGATCGAGTCGGCGAGCCGGCCGCGGTCCGAGGAACGCACGACCAACCGATCGACGACCACGGCGATGTCGTGGTTTTGGCGCTTGTTCAGCTTGGGAACGTCGGTCAGATCGTACGTTTCGCCGTCGATGCGGACACGCACAAAGCCCTGTTTGCGCATCGCCTCGAAGACGTCGCGAAATTCACCCTTGCGCCCACGCACCAGTGGCGCGAGCACCTCGATCTTGGTGCCCTCCGGCCACTCGAGCACGAGATCGGTGATCTGTGACGCGGACTGCCGCTCCACCGGCGATCCATCGTTCGGGCAATGCGGCGTCCCGGACCGGGCCCACAGCAGGCGGAGGTAGTCGTAAATCTCGGTGATCGTGCCGACGGTGGACCGCGGATTGGCGCCCGCGGTTTTCTGCTCGATGGAAATCGCCGGCGACAGCCCTTCGATCGCGTCCACGTCGGGCTTGTCCATGAGCCCGAGGAATTGCCGGGCGTAGGCGGACAGGGACTCGACGTAGCGGCGCTGGCCCTCGGCGTAGATCGTGTCGAAGGCCAGGGACGACTTCCCCGACCCGGACAACCCCGTGATCACCACCAGGGCATTGCGGGGCAATTCGACGTCGATGTTCTTGAGGTTGTGTTCGCGTGCGCCGCGGACGATCAACGAATCGCCAGGCATAGACCCGGAGGCTAGCTAAGCACCAGTGTTCCGGTCAACTCTCAGAGATGTGCCCGTGGCGCCTATGCACCTATTGCCGCCCGTAGTCCAGTTTCCTAGGTTAGCACCCCCATGATGAATAACTCCAAGGACCGGGATCCCAAGCGCGAGCGCCGCTGGCAGACGTCGCAGGAGCGGGCTCGGGTCGCGGCGGAGCTTATCGAGGAAGCGGAATCGCTGACCCAAACAGGCGCGATCGCGACCCCGAACGACGTCGCGCGCGACGAACAGCCGCCGCCAATTCGCGTCGCGCAAGCTCAAGCAAATCCGAGACCTGCGGATATCAAGGCAAAGCTGGACGACGGCGAGCCGGAACCTCCGGCGTCTCCGCCGGCTTCTCCACCGCCTGCACCGCCACCACCTCCACCATCTTCCACCGCCCCGGCGGTGCCACCGGCTCCACCGGCCGACGACCCGCAGTACATCGCGGCCAAGGAGGCCGGCGAGCGCGGGGAGGTGGAGCGGGCCGCTGCCTCGTATCGCGATCTCCTCGCGCGCGATCCGAAGCACGTGAAAGCGCGCAATAACCTCGCGTTGATTCTCGATGCCCGGGGCGATCGCGACGGAGCGCTGGCGGAGCTGGACCGCGCGCTCGAGAGCGAGCCCGACAATCCGACGCTGCTGATGAACCGCGCCGCGATCCTCGGCGCCACGGTCCGCTACGCCGCGGCGCAGCGCGACCTGCAGCGCGTGTTACGCGCCGACCCGAACAACGTGGAAGCGCTGTTCAGCCACGGCATCGTCCTCACGCGCCGCGGCATGTGGCGCGAGGGCACCGACCAGCTGCAGCGCGCGGTGGAACTCGAGCCGGGCCGTGCGGCCGCCTGGTATTACCTCGGTGAAGCGCTCAATCACATGGATGATTTGCCGGGCGCCCTCGCCGCATACGAGAAAGCGGTCGAGCTGCAGCCCGCGAATCCAAAAGCGCTGTACGGCATTGGCAAGGTCCTCGATCGGTTGAACCGCCCCGACGAAGCGACTGCGATGTACCGCCGCTCCCGAGAAATGTCGGGTAGGTGATTCGCGTAGTCGTGGACGATCTCGCGTCGTTCGCCGCTGATGCCCTCGTCCGTCCCGCCACCACTCGCCTCGATCCCACGGCCGCCGCGCTGCGGCGCGTCGAAATCGTCGGCGGCGAACAATTCCAGAACCGCATCCGCCTGAACCGTGAGCTCGCGGTCGGCGGGGCGGTCGTGACCGCCGCCGGTGGCGATCTCCCTGCGGAATTCGTGATCCACGCCATCATTCGCAGCGAAACGGAGCCGGTGACGCGCGGCAACGTCTCGCGTGCCTGGCTGGCTACGCTGCATCAAGCGCAGGAGTGGGAGTTCGTGCACCTCAGCGCGCCGCCGCTCGGCACGGGCGCCGGCAACCTGACGCTCGAGGATTCCGCAGAAATCATGGCCACGGTGTTGCACGCCCATCGCGGGAGCGCGCAGTTCCCCGCACAGGTGTCGTTCGTCGTCGAGCGCCCCGAGGATCAGCAGGTCTTCGAGGCGGCGCTGCAACGGGCGGTCTCGTGAATCGCCGGACCTGGGTGATCGCCGTGCTCAGCGCGTGGGTGCTGTCGCTCGGCTGGCTCGTGAAGCGCGAAGTCTTCCGCCCCACCGGCGCGCGGCTGGCGGCGGCGGCGATGGCGGTGGCGCCGGGTGGGCTGTTCTATCGGCTCGAAGTCGGGGGTCAGCAGGTCGGGTACTCCTCGACCACCATCGACACCCTCCCGGATGCGATCCGCGTCGAAAACGTCTTTGTGCTCGACGTACCTGCGCTGGGGAAGCTCCATCGCACCGATGCCCGCAGCACCACGATGCTGTCGCGGGCCCTGCGGCTTCAGACGCTCGAAGCGACCTTCGACGGCGATCTCGGCCAATACGCCGCCCATGGCCGCGTCATCGGCGATACGGTGTTGTCGATTGCGATCATTTCCGGGGGTGACTCGCAGATGACCCGGATCCCACTGCAGGGGCCGGTGACGCTGCCGACCTTGTTGCCGCTGCGACTCGCGTTCGGCGGCGAGCTGCGGTCGGGCCGCGCCTATACCGCACGGCTGTTCGACCCCCTGCTCCTGACGGGCCGGGACGTGACGGCCCGGGTGTCCGCCGAATCGACGCTCGTGGTGTCCGACAGCGCCGACCTCGATTCGACGACGATGACGTGGGTCCCGGAGCACTACGACACCGTGCGCGCGTTCCGCATCGACCACGACGCGAACGGCGTGCCGACAAGCAGTTGGATCGATGCGCAGGGCCGCATCGTGCTGGCCTCCATGAAAAGCGCCGACGACCAAGGCTTCGCGATGGAGCGCGCGGCGTTCGAGATCGTCTACGAAAACTTCAAGAAGCGCGACACCGCGCGTGTCGCGCGCGCGAGCGCATCCCCCGGCCTCGGCGAGATCGTGCCGCTGACCGCGCTGGTCGCGGGCGTGCGCGGCGATCCTCCCGCGCGCGCGCGAATGCGCGTGCGCCGGAACGGCCGAGATACGCTCGAGCTGGTGCAGGCCAGTGCGCTGCAAGCGCACGCCGCACCGTATCGGCTCCCCTCGCGTGATACGGCGCTCGCCCGCTGGCTTCAGCCGGAGCCCCTGATTCAAAGTCACGATCCACGGATTGCCGCGCAGGCCCGCCGCATCATCGAGCGCGAGCGCAGTCCGGCGCGCGTGGCGGAGTTGCTGACGCATTGGGTGCACACCACGCTGCGCCGCAGCACGCCGCAAGCCGGCACCGTGCCGAGCGCCGAGAAGGTGCTGGAGACCGGCCGCGGCGATTGCAATGAGGCGACCACGCTGTTCGTCGCGCTGGCGCGCTCGACCGGGCTGCCGGCGCGCACCGTGGCAGGACTGATCTACCTGAATGGCCGTTTCTACTATCACGCGTGGGCTGAGGTCTATCTCAGCGACTGGATCGCCGTCGATCCCGCATTCGATCAATTCCCGGCCGACGCCGCACATCTGCCGATCGCCATCGGAGGGCTCGCGCGACAGGTCGAGCTCGTCCCGCTCATCGGCCGGCTGAAGCTCGAGGTTCTATGATCCGCCTGGAGAATCTGACCAAGCTCTACGGCAGCTTCGTCGCCGTGGACGACATCAGCCTGCACGTGCCCCGCGGCGTGCTCTACGGCTGCCTGGGACCGAACGGCGCTGGCAAAACGACCACGCTCCGCATGATTGCCGGGATCCTGCGGCCCACGCAGGGCCGCGTGCTGCTCGGCGGCGACGACGTTCATGTCAATCCGCTATCCGCCAAGATGCGGCTCGGGTTTATCCCGGACCGTCCATTCGTATACGACAAGCTCACCGGTGCCGAGTTTCTGCGGTTCGTCGCCGGATTGTACGGGCAGGAAGGCGACAGCGTCGAGCGCCGCATTGCGGAGCTGCTCGAAGTGTTCGAGCTGACGAGCTGGAAGGATGAGCTGGTCGAGGCATACAGTCACGGGATGCGGCAGAAGCTCATCATCTCGAGCGCGCTGATTCACCGCCCCGAGTGCATCGTCGTGGACGAGCCGATGGTCGGGCTCGATCCCAAAGCCGCTCGCCTGCTGAAGGACATTTTCCGGCAATTCGTCGAGCGCGGCGGCACCGTGTTCATGAGCACGCACACGCTCGAGGTCGCCGAAGCGATG
>Ga0193723_1000770_pt1 | contig 12613 bp, 12 predicted proteins | sample H2m2metaG_FD_143042 | JGI IMG/M metagenome (GOLD analysis project Ga0193723, IMG submission 143042) | Soil microbial communities from a riparian zone of the East river system, Colorado, United States - H2m2 | ecosystem: Environmental > Terrestrial > Soil > Riparian zone | place: USA: East River... | reverse complement strand
GAAGGAGAAGCGGGGCGTGCTCAAGCCCCTTACCTCGGGTCTGCGCCGGACGCTCAACGTGTCGGTGGCCGAAACCGGGCATCAGGATCTATGGCAGCGAGCCGAGATCGCCTGTGCGGCGGTAGGCAGCGCCCGCCCGGTCGTAGAAGAGACGCTCCGCGCGGCTGACCGGCTGGTGGAGGAGACCGACGGAGTCCGCATCGTCGATACCGTGACGGTGTTCCGATGAAAGGGTCATCGCGCCGACCCGAGCAGGTGGGCGAGACCCTGCGCCAGGTCATTACCGACGCCTTGGCGCGTCAGGTTCGAGATCCGCGGGTAGGATTCGTGACCGTGACCGCCGTGCTGGTGAGCAACGACCTCTCGCACGCCCGGGTGATGGTGAGCGTGCCCGGCGAGGACGCCACCAAGAATCGGGCGCTCGAAGGTCTCCAGAGCGCCGCCGGCTTTCTTCGATCCCGTGCCGCCAAGTCCCTCACCACCCGCTCAGTCCCCGCGCTGCATTTCGAGCTCGATCGTGGGCTCCAGCACGCCGCCCGGATCAACGAGCTGCTGAACACGATTCGGCGGGAGGAGCAGGCCTGATCGGAGCAGTGCTGGTAGACAAGCCGGCCGGAAAGACCTCGCACGATATCGTGCAGCACGTGCGCCGCGCACTCGGCATTCGGGCCGCCGGTCACACCGGAACGCTCGACCCCTTTGCCACCGGATTGCTCGTCGTGCTGGTCGGACGCGCTACCCGGCTGGCGCGGTTCGTCGAAGCGCAGCCTAAGACCTACCTCGCGACTGGTCGGCTTGGAATCCGCACCACCACTGACGATCTCACTGGTGAGGTGATCGGACCCGAATCGGCGGCGCTACTGCCCGAGACGCGGGTACGCGACAGCTTGGCGGGATTTCTCGGGACGCAGGCGCAGCGGCCGCCCCAATTCTCGGCGAAGCGAGTGGGCGGCGAGAGGAGCTACCGAAAGGCTCGTCGAGGTGAGGCCGTTGAGCTGGCCGAGGTGGACATCACGGTTCATGCAATCGCCCTGGTCGCCTACCGGCCGCCGGAGTTCGATTTCCGGGTCACGGTCAGCCCCGGCACCTATGTCCGCGCCATCGCCCGGGACTTGGGCGAGCAGCTGGGTATCGGCGCGCATCTCACCCGGCTCCGCCGAGAGGCGATCGGTTCCCTCCGGGTGGAGAGTGCGGTGAGCCTCGATCGGCTGAGCCCCGCGGCTCTGATACCGCCTCGCGGGGTGCTGGCCGACCTGCCGGCGGTGGAGCTCGATGAGGCAGGGCGCAACGACGTGGCCCATGGGCGGGCGGTGGTGGACAGCGGGGCCGCGGGGCAGCGGGGCAGCGGAGCAGACGTTGCGCTTCTGGCGGCGGGGGAATTAGTGGCCATGGCGCGCGCAGAGAATGGGTGGCTACACCCAACGGTAGTGCTGGCGGGAAAGTGACTGCCCCGCCGCCCCGCGGCCCTGCGGCCCCGCCTTCGCGCCCCGCCGCCCCGCTGCCCCCGCTGCCGAACGGCGCCACAGTCACCGTCGGTTCGTTCGACGGGGTGCACCTGGGACACCAGGCGGTCCTCCGGGAGATCGACCGCAGGGCACGCGAGGCCGGGCGGGCTAGTGTTCTGGTGACCTTCGATCCTCATCCGCTCGAGGTGGTGAATCCGGACGCGGCCCCCCCGCTGCTGACGACCGGCGCCGAGCGACTGGAGATTTTGGCCCAGTCCCCGCTTGATTACGTGGTCATTCTCCGGTTCGATCGTCACCTAGCGGGGCTCACACCGGAAGGGTTCGTGCGCGAGGTGCTGCTCGCGCGGTGCGCGGTGCGCGAGCTGGTGATCGGGCACGATCATGGCTTCGGACGAGGTCGCAGCGGGGACGTGGACACGCTGCGAACTCTGGGAGACCGGCTCGGGTTCGCGGTCGATGTGGTGGACCCGGTCGATGTCGGCGGTCAGCACGTCTCCAGCAGCCGGATACGCCGGGCGGTTACCGGTGGCGATCTGACCAGTGCCGCGGTCATGCTGGGCCGCCCGTACGGCGTGGTGGGTCGGGTAGGGAAAGGCGAGCAGCGCGGGCGCCTCCTGGGCGTGCCGACCATTAACCTGAGCGAGCTGTCGCCCAGGAAGTTGCTCCCACCCGACGGTGTATATGCCGTGCAAGTCGAATGGCGCGGTGGACGAGCTGGGGGCATGATGAACCAGGGGCCCAAGCCGACGTTTCAGGACGGGCGCCGCGTCCTCGAGGCCCACATCTTCGACTTCGAGGGCGACCTGTATGGCGAGTGGGTCCGTATTGAGTGGGTCGAGCGCCTGCGGGATGTCGAACGCTTCGAGTCACTGGAGCATCTGAAGCAGCAGTTGCAACACGATCGTAGCCGGGCACTGGCCGTTCTCCATAGAACCCAGTCCCCCGTGAGCCGTGTCTCCCACACCTGAGAGAGTCTGATCGACGATGTTCGCAACCATTCGTTCCCGTCTGATCCTGATCGCCGTGCTCGTCGTGGCGTCGGTGTATTTCCTCTTTCCCCGGAAGGTCACGATTCGTGAACCGGGTCCGAACGGGGTCATGCACGATGTAGAGATGACCCGCGTGCCTCTCAAGCGCGGCCTCGATCTCCAGGGCGGTATGCACCTGGCCCTCGAGCTCGACCAGTCCAAGCAGGTTTCCGCCGATCCGAAGAAGGATCTGGACCTGGCGCTGACGGTGCTGCGGAAGCGGATCGACGAATTCGGGGTCGAGGAGCCGGTGGTCCAGAAGGTCGGAGACGACCGCATCGTGGTGGAGCTCGCCGGCATTACCGATCCCGCCCGGGCCAAGGCCATCGTGCAGCGTAGTGCCTTTCTCGAGTTCAAGATCACGGACAAGATTGGATCGCTGGAGAAGGCGCTCCCGGCGATGGACCGGACCCTGCGCAACCTGGGGATCAAAGGCGAGCCCGAGCCCACCAAGCCATCAGCGGTGCAACAGCTGCTGGGCGGAGACTCTATCCGGCCTGGAGCCAAGGACTCGACTCCGGTGGGGGGGAAGAAGCCGGCCCGGGCGGGAACCAAGGATTCGGCGCGTGCCCCTGCGCCCGACACGGCCGCCACGGCTGATACGACGCCTGTCGCCGGGGGAGTCCTGGGCGGACTAGTTCAGCCGGCGGGTGCCGGTGGTGTCCCCGGTGAGTATCTCGTGCCCGAGCCTGCCTATGCCAGGGTGGACAGCCTGTTGAGCATTCCGGCCGTCGCGCGTCAGCTTCCCAGGGGCATCGTCCTCCGTTGGAGCTCCGCCCCGTCCAGCGTCGGGGTACAACCGGTCCGCTTCCTGTACGCCCTCGACGACAAGAGCATCGTGACCGGCAGCAATCTCGTGGATGCTCAGGCCCAGCTCGATCCGCTCACCAACGGCCCGATCGTCACCTTCGAGCTCGATCGGGCGGGCGGCCGCAAGTTCGGTGAGGAGACCGGCAAACACGTGGGTGACTACATGGCCATCTTGCTCGATGGCAAGGTGCAGGGGCGCCCGCCCGTGATCCAGAGCCGGATCGGACGGAACGGTCAGATCACCCTCGGGGGCAAGACGCTGCAAGAGGCGCAGGATCTCGCTCTCACGCTCAAGGCGGGCGCGTTACCGATCCCGCTCAAGATTGTCGAAGAGCGTCAGGTCGGCGCCAGCCTCGGCAGCGATTCCATCCACAAGGGCATCACCGCGGGGCTGGTGGGAACCGCGCTCGTGGTGCTCATCATGATCGGCTACTATCGGCTGAGCGGGCTGCTGGCGGTTGCCGCCTTGGGGATATACCTCCTGTTTACCTTGGGCGCCCTCTCCATGATCGGCGCCACCCTCACCCTGCCTGGTCTGGCGGGAATCGTGCTCTCCATCGGCCTGACCGTGGACAACAACGTCCTCATCTTCGAGCGAATGCGCGAGGAGTTGATCCATGGCAAGACGGTCAGGCTCGCGGTGGACGAAGGCTTCCGGCACGCGATGAACGCCATCGTGGATTCGAACGTGTGCATGGTCCTGACCGCCTTGTTCCTCTTTCAGTTCGGTACCGGACCGGTCAAGGGCTTCGCGGTGACCCTCATCCTGGGCATCGTGGCGTCGATGATCACCTCGATCTTCGTCACCCGTACCTTCTACATGATATGGCTCCAGCGCCGCCCGGCCATGTCTACCCTGAGCATCTGACATGCTGAGACTCTTCTCCAACGCCAAGTACGACTTCATCGGTGTCCGGACCTACGCCTACGGGGTCACGGCGCTCATTCTGATCCCGGGTCTGCTGTTTCTTCTGCTCAAGGGACTCAATTACAGCATCGAGTTCACCGGCGGGACGCTGCTCCAGATCCAGAGCAAGAAGACGGTCGACGTGGCGCACCTGCGCGAGGGTCTGGACCGGGAAGGAATTCACGGTGCCGAGATCCAGAACTTCGGGGCGGAGAATGAATATGTGATTCGGGCCAGAGTGGCCAAGCCCGGAAGCGATGCCAACGACACTCAGGCGACCGCCAACGCGGTGGGTCACGCGCTGGACAATGTGCTCGGGGCGGGGAACTACGTCGTGGCCCGAACCGAGGCGGTAGGCCCTAAGGTGGGCGGGGAGCTTCGGCAGAAGGCATTCCTGGCGATCTTTCTCTCCTTCTTCGCGGTGCTTGCCTACCTGGCGTACCGCTTCGAGTGGCGGTTCGGGCTCGCCGCCATCGTGGCAACCGCGCACGACATTCTGGCGACTATTGCATTCGTCGGAGTCCTGCGGTTGGAGATGAGTCTGACTGTGGTGGCCGCGGTGCTCTCGATGGTGGGTTACTCCCTAAACGACACGATCATCATCTTCGATCGGGTCCGGGAGAATCTGCACAAGCACAAGCACGAGTCGTTCGAGCAGATCCTGAACCGCTCGGTCAACGAGACCCTCCCGCGCAGCATTCTCACCCACGGAACCACGCTGGCGACGCTGCTGGCGCTGGCCATCTTCGGCGGCGAGGTGATTCGGCCCTTCGCGCTGGTCATGTTCTTCGGCGTCTTCGTGGGGACGTTCTCCTCGATCTACATCGCGTCCCCGGTCCTGATGGCCATCGAGAAGCGGTGGCCCGGCCCCGCCGCTCGCGGCCACCTGGCTTCCAAAAAGAGCACGCCACCCCCGCCGACTGGCCGCAAGCCGCAGCCGGTTGTCAGATAGGTCGGGAAGGACGGGAAAGACGGGAAAGGCGGGAAGGTCACTCCGAGTGACTCCCCTCTCCTTCCCGTCCTTCCCGTCCTTCCCGTCCTTCCCGCCATGCTCATCGACACCCATTGCCATCTCGCCGATCCGGCCTTCGCTCCGGACCGGCCGGAGGTGCTCGACCGAGCCTGGGCCGCAGGTGTGGCGCGCGTGGTGGTCATCGGGGAGTCGCGCACCAATGCCGAGGCCGCGCTCACCATGGCGGCCGCCGATCCGCGCATCCTGGCAACCGCCGGCCTGCATCCCCACGACGCCCGCGCGTGGGGCTCCGAGGCGGAGGCCTGGCTCCGCGAGCGGCTGGCCGACCCCCGGATCGTGGCCGTCGGCGAGACCGGTCTCGACTTCCATTACGATCACTCCCCGCGAGCCGATCAACACCGGGCCTTCGAGGCGCAGCTCGGGCTTGCGGCCGAGACCGGCAAGCCCGCGGTCATCCACGCGCGGGAGGCGGACCAGGCCGTCGCTGCCGTGCTCGCCGCCCACCCCGACGTCACTGCCATCCTCCATTCGTTCAGCAGCGGTATGGGGCTCTTGCGAGCCGGGCTGGTCCTCCGCCACTATGTGTCGTTCAGCGGGATGGTCACCTTCAAGAATTGGGGCTTGGACGACGCGATTCGGGAGACGCCGTTGGACCGGCTGTTGCTGGAGACCGACGCTCCCTATCTCGCACCAGCTCCCCATCGTGGAAAGCGAAATGAGCCGGCGTTTGTCCGTCACGTCGCCGAGCGGGTGGCGGTGGTGCGGGGGATGCCGGTGGAGGAGCTCATCACCGTGACCGGACAGAACGCGGCCAGGGTGTTTCACCTGACTCCTGACTCCTGACTCCTAGCTCGGAGATTGCCCGTGACCGCTACCGCAACGCCAGTCCCGTCCGACATCGCCATCGCCCAGGCAGCCAAGCTCCGGCCGATCGCCGATGTCGCCAGCGAGATAGGGCTCGGTCCCGATGAGATTCTCCCCTATGGGCGGTACAAGGCAAAGATCAGCGCCGAAGCCATCGCCCGTCGGAAGCCCACGGGTCGCCTGGTCCTGGTCACCGGGATCAACCCCACGCCGGCGGGTGAAGGCAAGAGCACCGTGACGGTGGGAGTCAGTCAGGCCCTGCGCCGTCTCGGCAAGAAGGTCGTCGTGTGTATTCGGGAGCCGAGCCTCGGGCCGGTATTCGGGGTGAAGGGTGGCGCGGCGGGCGGCGGCTACGCCCAGGTGGTGCCCATGGACGAGATCAATCTCCACTTCACCGGCGACTTCCACGCGATCACGTCGGCGCATAACCTGCTCTCGGCCATGCTGGACAACCACCTGCACCAGGGAAATTCGCTCGGGATCGACCCGCGGCGGATCACCTGGCCGCGTACGATCGATATGAACGACCGCGCACTTCGCTCCATGGTAATCAGCCTGGGCGGTATCAACGCGGGACCAGTTCGCGAGGAGCGATTCGTCATCGTGCCCGGTAGCGAGATCATGGCCATCCTGGCCCTGGCCACCGATCTGGCCGACCTGGAGACCAGGATCGGCCGCATCATCGTCGGCCTGACCCGAGACCGGAAGCCGGTCACGGCGGCAGACCTCAAGGCCTCTGGGGCCATGACGCTACTGCTCAAGGACGCGCTCCTGCCCAACCTGGTGCAGACGCTCGAAGGCGGTCCCGCGCTGGTGCACTGCGGGCCCTTCGGCAACATTGCCCACGGATGCAACTCCATCGTTGCAACCAAGCTCGGGCTCTCCCTGGGAGAGATCGTGCTGACCGAGGCCGGGTTCGGCGCCGATCTCGGCGCGGAGAAGTTCTTCGATATCAAGGCCCGCTTCGGGAATCTCAAACCGGAGGCCGCCGTCGTCGTCGCCACGGTGCGGGCCCTCAAGATGAACGGTGGGGTGAAGAAGGATGCCCTCGCAAAGGAGGATGTCCCCGCTCTCAAGCGAGGGTTGGTCAACCTCGAGGCCCACGTCAAAAACGTCCAGAAATTCGGGGTTCCTGTCGTCGTCGCCCTGAATCGCTTCACCTCCGATACCGACGAGGAGTTGAAGACGGTGCTCGATGCTACCAAGGGGTGGGGCGCCCGGGCCGCGCTGAGCGAGGTATGGGCCAAAGGTGGAGAGGGCGGGGAGGCGGTGGCCCGAGAAATTCTTGCGGTGCTCGACGAGAAAAAGGCCGCGTTCAAGCCACTCTACGATGCGGGGCGGCCGATCAAGGAGAAGATCGAGATCATCGCTCGGGAGATCTACGGGGCCGGCGGCGTAGACTATACCGCGGCTGCCGAGAAGAACATCGCGCAATGTGAAGCCATGAGCCTGGGGAACACCCCGGTGTGCATCGCCAAGACTCAATACTCCTTTTCCGACGATCCGACCAAGCTCGGGCGGCCGACCGGCTTCCGCCTCACTATTCGGGATGTCTATCCAGCCGCCGGCGCAGGCTTCGTCGTGGCCCTTGCGGGCGATATCATGACGATGCCGGGGTTGCCCAAGGCACCGGCTGCCGAGGCGATCCGGGTTCTGCCCGATGGCACCATAGAGGGTCTCTTCTGATGCCGCTCGAATTCGTGTCCACGGCCGGAGCGCCCAAGGCCATCGGCCCGTACAGCCAGGCAGTGATCTCCAATGGATTCCTCTTCACCGCCGGTCAGGTGGCGCTCGATCCCGCCAAGGGAGAGCTGGTCCCCGGCGGGATAGCCGAGCAAACCACGCGGGCACTGGAGAACCTGCGCGCAATTCTTACGGAGGCCGGCGCTGACTTCTCACAGGTGGTCAAGACCACCGTCTTCCTGGTTGACATGGGAGACTTCACCACCATGAACGAGGTCTACGGCCGGGCATTCGGCACTCACAGACCGGCGCGCTCTACCGTTGCGGTCGCGGCGCTGCCGCGTGGAGCGCGGGTGGAGATCGAGGTGATTGCAGCGGTGAGCGGTGAGCGGTAAGCGGTCAGCGGGACCTGGTTCAGCCGCGGAGCAACCCGCTCACTGCTCACTGCTTACCGCTTACCTTCCAGCTGGGAGCGGATCGGGCCTGGTGGTCTGGCCGGTCTTCAAAACCGCGATGGAGGCGCCTTCGGCGGCTCCGGTGGGTTCGATTCCCACACGCTCCCGCCACCCCTCCCCAACGTCGGTTCTGCTCCTCTCTCTGGTAATCCTGTTCCTGGCCGCCTTCGTGCCGATCGTGGCGGCCCAGGACTCGGCTGCTGTCCGCCGGGGTGCGAGGCCGGTCCAAGCGGATAGTCTATCCCACCGCTACATCAGCCCCATGAATGCACTGTGGCGCTCCCTGCTCATCCCGGGTTGGGGGCAGGCTCGACTGAACCGCAAGTTGGCCGGCGGCATCCTCATCGGGTGGGAAGGAGTCACCCTGGGGATGACGCTCAAAACCCGAAGCGAATTGCGCTATCTCCGCCGGGTCGAATCGGTTCGCGCCGACGACAAGCGCCAGGAGCATGAGGACTGGGTCGTACTGCTCGCGTTCAATCATCTGTTCGCGGGGCTCGAAGCTTTCGTGTCGGCCCACCTCGCCGACTTTCCGGGTGATCTTCGATTCGAGGCCGTCCCCGGGGGTGTCGGTGCCTCGGTCTCCCTCCCCATTCGACTGCGATGAACCAGGCGCCGGTAGGGATCTTCGACTCGGGCATCGGCGGTCTCACCGTGGCCCGCGCGATATACGAGCAGCTGCCGCACGAGTCCACCATTTATTTCGGTGACACGGCACGGGTGCCGTACGGCCCCAAGTCACCCGAGACCGTGAAGCGATACAGCCTCGAAATCCTCCACTGGCTATTGGGTCAAGACGTCAAGGCTGTGGTCGTGGCCTGCAACACGAGCACTGCCCATGCACTGCGCGCCCTCCAGGAGGCCACACCGGTGCCGGTTCTGGGTGTTATCAAGCCCGGGGCCAGGGCGGCCATCGCGTCCGGAGACGACGGGCCGATTGGGGTGATTGGTACAGCGGGCACGATCGCGAGCGACGCCTACCCCCGCGCGATCCAGGCGCTCGCGCCTGGTCGGCCGGTGATTCAGCGTGCCTGCCCGCTGTTCGTTCCGCTGGTGGAAGAGGGGTGGTTCGACCATCCCGCCACCGAGCTGGTAGCGGCGGACTACCTCCGAGAGCTGCGCGAGGCGTGCGTCCGGTCGCTGGTGTTAGGCTGCACCCACTACCCGCTGCTGAAGCCACTGCTCCAGCGAGTGATGGGGCCGGAGGTCCGGCTCATTGACAGCGGACAGGCAACCGCCGCCGCGCTGGAAACCATACTTGTCGACAAGGCTCTCGAGGCCCCTCAGGAGGCAAAGGTGTATCACCGTTTCGTCGTGAGCGACGATGAAGCGAGATTCCGGCAGGTAGGGTCGCGGTTTATCGGCGAGCGGCTGGGAAGGGCGGAGGTGGTTTCGCTGGGGTGAGCTACCTGAATCTGCAGAGCCGGGCGTCTGACTCCGTGGCTACCGCGTAACGAAAGCCGTCGAACCAGGCACCGGGATTGAGATATTGTCGGCCTGCCATGGGCTCGGTCAGCACCGCGCGATGGGTGTGACCCATGATGATCAGCCCCACCGACTCCTCATCAGCCAGCAGTTGCCTTGCCCACTCGAACTGTCGCGCGGCCGCCCGCGCCAGCTTGGCTTCATCTATGGTGTGATCGCCCAGCAGGGGACTCAGTGAGTCCACCAGCCGAAGCCCGAGATCCGGATGCAGCACCCGGTAGATGGCGGCCGTGACTGGATGCTGGATGATTCCATGGATCAGCCTCGCCTGCCACCGCGGCTCCGCCACTCCGTCGCCGTGGATCGCTGCCACGCTGCGGTGCCCGATCTCGAAGGTCGCCCGGAGCGGCTCGAAGTGCAGCCCCAGGTCCTGCTGCCAGAAGTGGGTATCCCACCGGTCATGGTTTCCCCCGACCATGACGATCGGCATCCGTCGCCGGAGCCGGCCCAGCGCCGCCGCGACGTGAAAACCGCGCCGCGGGATCACCCGGGAGTAGGAGAACCAGAAGTCGAACAGGTCGCCGTTGACGAGAAGGCAATCGCCCAGCTGCGGCACGGCGTCGAGAAAGTCGAGGAGTGCCTCTTCGACCGGGGACGGCGCCACTCCAAGATGGGCGTCGGAGACGACAACGAGGGTGTGGCCGAGCACGGCGCCAAAGATGGACCCACCCTGTCATCATGGCAACCGCGTAGTTTTCCCGGAGATCCGTACGTACCGCGGTGTCGTATCGTGCCGCCCCGAGCGTCTACAACCCCATGAGGCAAGCATGGCCACCGAGCCCCCGCCGATCTCGGAGACTCTGGTTCGGGTCAACTACTCGGAGACCGATCAGATGGGGGTCGTGTACCACGCCCGGTATCTGGTGTGGCTGGACGTCGCCCGCACCGAACACCTGCGGCGGTGCGGCATGAGCTACCGGGAGCTCGAGGCGAGCGGTCTGCGGCTCGCCGTGAGCGAGGTGTCAGTGCGGTATCGCCAGCCGGCCCGCTACGACGATCCGATCCGGATCCGGTGCTGGGTACGCGAGGCGGCGTCTCGCCGGGTCGATTTCGGCTACGCTGTCGAGCACGCCGAGGAAGACCGACTCCTGGCCACTGCGTCCACCAGCCTGATCGCGCTCGATACCCGGATGGCCACGACCCGGCTGCCCGACCGCGTGCGGGTCGCCCTGCACCCGATACCGGATCCGATCAGGCTGTGACCCTCCGACTGCCGCGCTTGGCCCTCTGCCTCTCCGGCGCGCTGCTGCCCCTATCGATCGCCTGGGGTCAGGAGGAGGCGATCGTGGAGCAACTTGCGCCTGTGCTCGCCGCGGAGGACGCCCGTCAGTGGCAGCCGGAGCTCTTTCAGCGAGCGCTGGTAGCGCCCGATTCGGTGGTCCGGAGAGTTGCCGCGCTCGCCGCGGGGCGGATCGGCGATCTCCGGGCCACACCGTTGCTGCTGCGGCTCCTGGAGCAGCCGGATACGACGGTTAGCGTGGCCGCAGCCTTCGCACTCGGCCTCCTGCGCGACTCCGCGGCCGTCCAGCCACTCATCGAGCGGCTCACCGGACTGCCTCTATTGGATACCGCCACCGCCGACGAGGCCGTAACCGCGCTGGCCAAGATCGGCGGTCGTCGACCTGCGGAGTTCTTTGCCTCCGTCCTGCAAGGGACGGTGGCCCTGTCCCAGACCGCCCCCGCCCCCGCCACCAGCCAGATGCTGCTCGAGAGTTGGCGGCTCGGCCCTGATGCCCGGGCCGATGCCCTGGTGCCCTTTGCGGACGATACCGTGCAGAGCATCCGGTGGCGCACGATCTACTCGCTCGGCCGGCTTCGCTCGACGGTAGCGGCCAATCAGCTGATCGCGGCACTTCGGGCTCCGGATGCGGCAACGCGAGCGACGGCAGCGCGCGCGCTCATTCGGGACTATGCGGTCACGGCCAAGCTTGCCCCAGCCACCGTGTCCCGACTCCTGGCAAGGTCACTTGACGACGACGATCCCGGGGTGCGGATCAGCGCGCTCCGCTCTCTCGCGACCTACCACGATTCGGCAATCTCGGCCACCGTGGCTACAAGAGTCGACGACCCCGACGTCAGCGTGCGAGTCCAGGCCGCTTCCGCACTGGGGGAGCTCGGAGGTTCCGCGGCAACGGGGGCCCTCGAGCGCACGTTGAGAGGGAAGGGAAGCTTTGCCCTTCGCCGGGAAGCCCTGTTGGCACTAGCGCGTACCGATCCGGGCATGTTCGGGACCACTTCAACGCCGTACCGATCCAGTGTCGATTGGAGGGAACGGGCGGCCGCGGCTGAAGGATGGGCCCTGGCCGGAGCCAAGGGAGCACCCTGGTTCATTGGCGATGCTGACGGGCGCGTCATCGCCGCGGGTCTTCAGGCCTGGGCCACCGCCGTTCAGGGGCCTGACGCCCGCCTCCTCAGCGCTTCGCGCCGGCTCCTGTCGCATCCTGACGCAGCCACTCGCAGCGTCGCCGCCGATGCCCTCGCGCGTGCGGCCGATCCGGCGGATCTATCCGCGCTCGCTGATATGTATGCCCGCTCGTCGCGCGACTCCTTCCCCGATGCCACCCTCTCGGCACTCGGCGGTATTGCGGCAATTGCTGGCCGCAACATCCAGACTCGGGAGCGGGTAGATCGGGAATTCCTGTCGACCGTTCCGCGTCCCTCCAACTATCTGGTTCGGCGCTGGGCCGAATCCAATTGGCCGGCCGCGTCCGAGCATTGGGGACCGGCGTATCCGATCGCAACCGGCCGCACGCTCCAGGATTACCGCGACGTCGTACGCCGGTTCATCGTCACCCCCGACTCGGTGGCCCGGCCCCACGTCGTGATCGACACCGACCAGCGAGGCTCCCTCGAGGTGGAGCTCTACGGTCCCGAGGCCCCCCTGACCGTGGCCAACTTCCTCCGGCTCGTCGACCGCCGGTTCTTCGACGGCAATCGCTGGC